>Ga0099364_10015521_pt1 | contig 10039 bp, 7 predicted proteins | sample TergutTh196P3_FD_73070 | JGI IMG/M metagenome (GOLD analysis project Ga0099364, IMG submission 73070) | Microcerotermes parvus P3 segment gut microbial communities from Pointe-Noire, Republic of the Congo - Th196 P3 | ecosystem: Host-associated > Arthropoda: Insects > Digestive system > Gut ...
TACCGAAGATCGCTCACAGAACGAAGATCAACGATGAGATTCACGCTGCAGGAAACAGCCCGCTACATATCAGCGATGCATTATTTTGATGACGTTGAACTGGATGACCTAAATTTGAGTATGTGGCTGGCAATGATTTCCGGAATCTCGAGGTTTGACCTACTCGTCACCGACACGGACGGAATCGTTGCAGCCTGTTCCGATAGCGATTTCAAGTATCTTGGAGCGACAATACCACAGACCATGTTAACGACGATCACCACCAACAACAACGTAGTTATGCTATCATCGCTCGGTCAGGTATATCCCGAAAGGCGGCAAGTAGCCGGAACGCGACTCTTTGTGAACATTAACGACGAGCCATATGTCTTTGGATATTTATTCATATCAATTGACCTCGCATCATTCAGGCAGGAGTGGCGGCAGTTCACGGGTGTGTTCATACTAATAGCACTCAATGTCATGGCACTTGCGTTTGTAATATCATACTTCATGACAAAAAGGCAAGCAGAACCGCTAAACGAAATGGCTGGAGTTGTGCGGCGTTTCGCGCGCGGGGAGTTCTCGGCTCGAGTAGAAGAAAAAGGACGACAGGACGAAATCGGGCACCTCTCCTCCGCATTCAACGCAATGGCAGACACGCTCGAGAGCTCAGAGACGCATCGACGAGACTTTATTGCGAACATATCGCACGAGCTCAAAACCCCGATGACCGTCATAGCCGGTTTTGCCGATGGCATACTCGATGGCACGATACCGCATGAGAACGAGCAAAGATTCCTAAGCGTCATATCATCTGAAACAAGACGATTATCGAGGCTTGTTGAAAGTATGTTGGAAATGTCAAAACTGCAATCGGCGAACATACAAGCGGGGCACCGAGACGCATTTGACCTTCCCGAGGTTGTCAGACTGACCTTGCTTACTCTCGAGAGCAAGATAAATGACAAGAAACTCGATATAGACGCAATACTGCCCGAAGAGCCGATAATGACGCTCGGAGATAAAGATGCGATAACACAGGTAGTGTACAACCTCCTTGACAATGCTATTAAGTTTTCGACACCCGGAGAAGTGATTAAACTCGAGTTGTGGAAACAAGGGGATCTTGCGTATTTTTCAGTCGAAAACAGCGGTGAAACAATACCATCCGACGAACTGCCACATATTTTTGAGCGGTTTCATAAAATCGATAAGTCACGAAGCCTCAATCGCGACGGCGTTGGCCTCGGGTTATATATCGTCAAGACGATTCTTGACAACCACGATGGAGACATATTCGTCACAAGCAGCGATGGGGTGACAAAGTTTATGTTCACTTTACAAATAATATAAAGCAGCAATTGTTATTATTATGGAGGGCAGCATGTTAATTAACACAGAGAAATCAATGGACAAAATCACAGCTCTATGCAAAGGAAGAGGCTTTGTATATGCGGGCAGCGAAATATATGGAGGGCTTGCCAATTCATGGGACTACGGACCGCTGGGCGTCGAACTCAAAAACAATATAAAACGAGCCTGGTGGAAAAAATTCGTACAGGAAAATCCATACAACGTCGGCCTTGACAGCTCGATACTGCTCAATCCTCGCGTATGGTCTGCGTCCGGTCATGTGGTCAACTTCAACGACCCGCTAATAGATTGCAAAGGATGCAAAATGCGCCATAGGGCAGACCATCTGCTCGAAGAACTGGGAGTCAGCCCGATAGGATGGACAAACGACGAAATGAGCGACTATATCACTGCTAACAATATCGCCTGCCCCCACTGTGGAAAAACGGACTTCACGCCGATACGCAAGTTCAACATGATGTTCAAGACACACCAAGGTGTCACGGATGACAGTTCGACGGAACTGTATATGCGGCCTGAAACAGCGCAAGGCATATTCATAAACTTCAAAAACATCCAGCGCACGACAAGACGAAAAATCCCGTTTGGCGTCGCGCAGGTCGGAAAATCGTTTCGTAACGAAATCACACCGGGTAACTTTATCTTTCGAACACGCGAGTTCGAGCAGATGGAAATGGAATTCTTCTGCAAGCCGGGGACTGAGCTTGATTGGTTTGACTACTGGCGAACATTTTGCAAAGAATGGCTCCTCTCGCTGGGGCTCAGTGAAGAAAACGTGCGAGCTCGCGATCACAGTAAAGAGGAACTGTCTCACTATTCCAATGCGACCACAGACTTCGAGTACCTATTCCCATTCGGGTGGGGAGAACTCTGGGGAGTAGCCAGCCGCACAGACTTTGACCTGACTGCGCACCAGAACGAAAGCGGAGAGGTAATGGAATACTACGACCAGGAGAACAACGAAAAATTCATACCATATGTCATCGAACCCGCTCTTGGTGTGGAACGTATGGCGTTGGCATTTTTGGTCGATGCATACGATGAGGAAGTCGTCGATGCCGAGAAGAACGATATCCGCAATGTGCTCCATCTCCATCCCGCGCTCGCTCCATATAAATGTGCAGTCTTACCGTTATCAAAGAAACTATCAACATCAGCTGATGAAATATACACAATGCTGCGAAAACACTTCATGGTGGACTATGACGACAGCGGTTCGATCGGTAAACGCTACAGGCGGCAGGATGAAGCAGGAACGCCATATTGCGTGACTTTTGATTTTGACTCCGAAACTGACAAATGTGTAACAGTACGCGACAGGGATTCCATGGAACAAGAGCGCATCGCCATCGCAGACTTGGTGTCATATTTATCAGACAAACTGGTGTTCTGATGATACCGGATCTCATTAAGAAGTTAGAAAAACTACGAGCAAGCATCATATTCAATGTTATAATGCTTGTTGTGCTGGGCATTGTGGTCGGTATGGTATCGCTATTACTAGGCGCGACTATATTCGGGATGCCGATGTTTAAGTCATATCTGTCATCCCCTATGATTCTTATACTCAACCTCGCCCCGCCAATACTTCTGATGCTGCTCGTATATTTTATCAGCGCGAGAGCATGGATAGCATATACATTCCCTGTACTTATAATATTCACCTTGTCTTCAGTGCAGTTCTTTAAGCTCCAAGTCCGAGGCGATCCATTCATCATATCCGATTTTGCGCATATGCGTGAGGCAAGCAATGTTGTTTCTACATACACACTTACGATGAATTGGAAAATCATACTGGCAATATTCGTACTGCTTATTGGCATCGTGTTTTCGATATTCATGCTAAAATACAGACCCGCAACAAAACGAATTCGCATAATCGCAGCAGCGGTGGCAGTGGGCATATCCGCAACACTTTATGTTTTTGTGTACACTGATACGACTCTATATGACAAAACAGCCGCCAACGCTTGGGAAACAGGCTGGTCCGCAGCCAAAAAATATATCTCGACAGGTTTCATGTACCCATTTATCCATAGTATTTCCGAATCAAAACCAAAACCTCCTGAATCATATGACAAGCAAGAGACGATACAGATATTGGAATCATATGTCAACACCGATATTCCAACAGACAAACGAGTTAATATTATATGCCTCATGTTGGAAGCATACACGGACCTCTCTGTCTTTAATGCATTGGAATTTCTCGAAGACGTATACGCTCCGTTTCATAGACTGCAAGAAGAATCAGTGTCCGGTATGTTGGTGACAAACGTATTCGGCGGCGGTACGATAGACACGGAGCGGCTATTTCTCACAGGCAACACATACTTGACGAATTATCGCTCGATGACTAACTCATACATCTCATACCTAAAGAGTCAAGGCTACTTTGTTGAAGGCTTACATGCCGGGGATATGTGGTTTTATGACAGGCGACCTGTAAACACAATGCTGGGATTTGACAGATACTACTTCATGGAAGACTTTGCCAACGGCAGCCGATGGGACTCGTTTTTCTTCCCGACCGTTTTGGATCTGTATAAAGCTCGTGACAGAGATCAGCCATATTTCAGTTTTAATCTGTCATATCAAAACCATGGCGCTTATAACAGCGAATATACGCAAGAACCATATGTAATTGCTCGGGAAGGATTGGGAGAAGGACAGCGGGAAGTGCTTTCTGACGAGGCATATAATATACTCAACAACTACCTATCGGGCATACTGGACACAAACCGGCGTCTGGAAAGTTTCATAGATTCATTGCGAGACGATGCTGACCCGGTCATAGTGCTGGCATTCGGAGACCATATGCCCTGGCTCGGTGTCAATGATCATGTATATGCGGAGTTGGGGATAAATATTGACACAAGTACGCAAGAAGGATTTCTCAATTACTTTTCGACGCAATATATTATATGGGCAAATGACGCGGCAAAAGCTATGCTCGATAATGACTTCCTTGGAGATGGTGGCAGTTTTTCAACTTGTTTTCTGATGGGCGAGGTGTTTCGCCGCTGTTCATGGGCAGGAGAAGGGTATATGCAAGCGCTGCGAGAATTCATGGACGCTGTCGATGTGATTAGTCCGTCAGCGGGGATATTCAGGGAAAATGGTCAGTTATCGCGAGAACTCTCACCTGATGCTGCCATATTATATAGGAAACTAAAAGCTCTCGAGTATTACAGACTCAGCAACTATTATTAGAAGCAATCGGCATTCCACCACCCCCGTCATTGCGAGGAGACGCAGGCGACGCGGCAATCCACATGGAAATTCGGAATTCGGAATTAATTATGCCGTAATAATTCCCCTCTGTGGAGGGGTGGCACGTTGTAGGGGACGGCGTCCTCGACGTCCCGAACGGCGGGGGGGGTATAGAATGATGTTGGTAAACCCCCCGTAGAGGCGACCGCCCCTGGTCGCCCGAAATCGTAAGTAAATGGAGAAATAATAAATGGAAACAGAAAAAGAAACTAATGCACTTAGAATAATCGCGGATGGAATACGCCTTGTGACATTGCAGATGTTCGCACACCTTGGATTCGGACACATCGGAGGCTCAATGTCGATTATAGAAACATTGGCAGTATTATACGACGGCGAACTGAAATGCGATCCAAAAAAACCGGACTGGGAACTCAGAGACAGGCTCGTCATGTCAAAAGGACACGCAGGCCCCGCACTATATGCAACATTATGCCTACGCAGTTTCTTCCCAAAGGAACTCTTGCTTGAACTCAACCAAGGAGGCGGAAGCCTACCAAGCCACTGCGACATGCACAAAACTCCCGGAATCGATATGACGACAGGATCCTTGGGACAAGGTATCTCAACGGCGATTGGACTCGCACTAGGCGCGAGACTGAGCGGTATTGACAACTACACATATCTGATACTTGGCGATGGCGAATGCAACGAAGGGCAAGTCTGGGAAGGCGTCATGTTCGCAGCGCATAACAAGCTCGGACGACTCATAGCATTCGTTGACTGGAACAAGCAGCAACTCGACGGATATACAAAGGATGTCCTTGAAATGGGTGATTTTGCTGAAAAATTCGCTGCATTCGGATGGCACGCAAGGACAGTTGATGGACATGAACCGATGCAGATCAAAGAAGCAATCAGAGAAGCAAAACTCGCGAGTGACAAACCGAGCGTAATTATACTCGATACGATTAAAGGCTACGGCTGCGACTTTGCTGTTGGCATCAGCGGCAATCACCACATGAACTTTACAAACGAACAGATTGAAAAAGCAATCGATATCGCAGCAACGCGTCTCGCAGCATCAAGGGAGGCGTAGTAAATTCGGAATTCGGAATTCGGAATTAACCAAGCCGCAAAGCATCCTCGTCTCCCGTCATTGCGAGGAGCCCGCAAGGGTGACGCGGCAATCCATGCCCTCGTCTCCCGTCATTGCGAGGAGCCCGCAAGGGCGACGCGGCAATCCAGACGAATGCAGTTTGAAAGGACAGAATATACATTATGTTTGAAATTAATGAATGGTTTGAAACCGGAACGACCATGATGCGCGAAATCTATTGCAAAACACTGATGGAACTCGCCGAAAAAAACGAAAACATCATAGCGCTAGACGCCGACCTACTCAGCTCATCAGGGATGAAACCCTTCTTTGAAAAATACCCTGACAGAGCGATACAATGCGGCATCGCAGAAGCGAATATGATAGGCATCGCAGCCGGACTATCTGCAATGGGCAAAACCCCATATGCTCACTCATTCGGAAGCTTTGCGACACGCAGAGTCTGCGATCAGATAATGATATCAGCAGCATACGCAAAGCAAAATGTCAGAATCATCGGTTCTGACCCCGGAATCACAGCCGCATATAACGGGGGAACTCATATGCCATTTGAGGACATGGGAGTCCTACGCTCAATACCCGGCATAACTCTCATCGAGCCTACTGATACAGTAATGCTTGCAGATATCGTAAAGCAACTGGCTGTCCAAAATGGCGTGTATTATATACGCATGGCGAGGAAAAACGTCGCGGCAATATATCGCGAAAGCTCAACATTTGAAATTGGGCGCGGAAACGTACTGCTCACGGGAAATGACGTGACAATTGTTGCCAGTGGCATAATGGTTGTCGAAGCACTAAAAGCTGCAGCGATACTAAAATCGGAGAATATCTCAGCCAGGGTGATAGATATGTTCACCTGGAAACCGCTCGATGCAGGACTTATCGCAGGATGTGCCCGCAGCACGGGAGCGATGGTAACGGCTGAGAACCACAATGTCGTTGGTGGATTGGGTTCTGCTGTTGCGGAAGCGTTGTGTGCGACATATCCGATTCCTTTGGAGACAGTTGGCGTGAGAGATCGATTCGGACAAGTTGGTACCGAAGACTTCCTGAGAGAAGAATATGGCTTGACAGCAGACGAAATCGTCGCCGCCGCAGTACGAGTAATCGCCAGAAAAGCAACATAGATAAAATGGCTTTACACCAACCTTAGAGTTGTCATTCTGAGCTTTAGCGAAGAATCTTAGCGGCAATCCATGAAAACTCGGAATTCGGAATTCGGAATAAACAGAGCCGCAGCATCCCTCGTCTCTCGTCATTGCGAGGAGCCCGCTAGGGCGACGCGGCAAACCATACCTTCGTTTCATTGTTCATTGTTCACTGTTCATTGCTACTTGGGGGGCCGCGTTGTAGGGGGCGGCGTCCTCGACGTCCCGAACGGCGGGCGGTTTTACGAAAGAGAAAATAGAATGCAGAATGCGGGAATTTATCGCTTGGTTCTACTATTCGCACATAGCTTGAAAGGAAAATTATCTTGGAAAAAAACAAACCGGAAAAAGGTGAACACTCGCTGCTGACCTATTATTTGAAAAAATACCCTCGACTAGCGGTCGCGTTTTCAGGAGGAGTAGATTCATCATACCTGCTATATTCAGCCAAAATTGCAGGGTGTGATGTGCGAGCATATTTTGTTAAATCGCAGTTCCAACCGCAGTTCGAGCTTGACGATGCAAAGAAATTAGCAGATTCGCTTAACGTGCCGCTTGTTATAGGAACAGTTGATGCGCTTTGCGACAAAAGCATTGTAAAAAACCCCACAGACCGCTGTTATTATTGTAAAAACGCCATCCTGACGAAATTATGGGAAATGGCACATGCAGACGATATCACTACACTCTGCGATGGCTCTAACGCGGACGACGATGAGGGAGACAGACCCGGGATGCGAGCGGCAGCCGAGCAGGGTATTGTCTCACCTCTTCGTGACTGCGGGTTGACTAAAGCCGATATTCGTAGCTTGTCAAAGAAAGCCGGATTATTCACGCATGACAAACCGTCATATGCGTGTCTGGCGACTCGTGTTCCTACAGGGATGGAAATTACCGCAGAGATGCTTGAGAAAATCGAGAACGCTGAAGAATCGTTGTTCGATATGGGGTTTTCGGATTTTCGCGTCAGAGTCGCATCGGGAGATACTGCAAAGCTGCAATTCCCGAAAACGGAATGGATCAGAGCCGCAACAATGCGCGACTTAATCACAGATGCATTGCAACCATATTTTAGTAACATAATGCTCGACATGAAAACAAGATAATATAAATGAGAAATGATAATGCAGAATGCAGAGATAATTCGGAATTCGGAATTAACAGAGCCGCAGCATCCCTCGTCTCTCGTCATTGCGAGGAGCCCGCTAGGGCGGCGCAGCAATCCAGACCTTCGTTTCATTGTTCATTGTTCATTGCTACTTGGGGGGCCGCGTTGTAGGGGACGGCGTCCTCGACATCCCGAACGGCGGGCGGTTAAACTCGGAATAAAGGTAATCAATTCAATGGAAACACATTTAACAATACTCATAGAAAACGCAACGGAAAAAACAACGCCAACCCACAACCAAATACAAAGCATACTTGAAAAACTAATAAAAACGCCACAAATGCAACGCCTGACAGACATCGGAATGCATTGCGGATGCGAATACACATCATACCCAATCTATGCAAACGAAAAATACCGATACACAAGACTGCTCCACAGCATAGGCGTCTCGCAAATCGTCTACCGTTTCACACACGACCTCAAACAAACGATAGCAGGCCTGCTGCACGACATAGCCACACCCGTATTCTCGCATACCATAGATTTCATGAACAATGACCATATGGAGCAAGAATCGACGGAGAGATACACCATAGACATTATCAAAAACTCGCCGCAAGTCATGAAAATACTCGAAGAAAACGCAATTAACATCGAAGAAGTCAGCGATTACCACAAATACCCGATTGCCGACAATGACACGCCAATGCTATCAGCGGACAGACTGGAATACACGCTTGGAAATGGGTATAATATCCATAACACATCGCAAAATCTGATAAAGGGAATGTGTGCTGACCTAATAGTCGCGGCAAATGAACAAGGAACGCAGGAACTCTGTTTCCAAACAACCGAAATCGCAAGACAATTCACTAAAATGTCTCTGAGAAACTCATATTTCTATGTGTCCGATGCAGATCGATACTCGATGCAAAACCTCGCGGATTTATTACATCGAGCCATTGAATCCGAAATAATACTACCCGAAGACCTCTACACGACAGAAACGAAAGTCATAGCCAAACTAAAAAACGACCAAAAGCTTAACAAAGAATGGGAAGATTTCACGCAGATAACATCAGTATCAGCATCACCCGCTGTGTTATGTGACCGATATTGCGTAAACATCGATGCAAAAAAAAGATATATCGACCCTCTAGTTATGACAGAAAACGGACCCGAACGAATGACAAGGCTCGATAAAAAGCTCTCCGATGAGATTCAAGCCTTTTTACAAAAGGACTTCAATTATTGGATATATGAGGATTGATGAATAATATGGAACAAGACAAAGTATTGGCACTACTAAACAGCGTGAAAGAAGGCGGAACAACCCCCGAGGAAGCATTGCTCAAGCTCAAAACACAACCATTTGAAGACGTCGGATACGCTGTAATAGATCACCACAGAGGACTACGCCACGGCATCAATGAAGTGATCTATGGCGAAGGCAAAACAATAGAACAGATTGCAGGGATAGTCTCTGCGATGCTCGCAAAAGAGCAAAAAAACATAATGATAACGAGAATCTCAGAAGAAAAAGCAGAAGAACTAGCAAAGAGCATCGACCTCTATTATGACAAAATCTCGCGCATAGGCATCGTCAATCGGGAACCGGAAACGAACCCCAGAGGAATGATAGTCGTTGCAGCAGCAGGCACAAGCGACATCGCAGTAGCAGAAGAAGCAGCCCTGACAGCAGAAACGCTGGGAAGCAATGTAATACGGATGTACGACGTCGGAGTCGCAGGGCTCCACAGGTTGCTCGGACGACTTGAAACGCTAATGAGTGCCCGTGTGATTGTAGCCGTCGCCGGGATGGAAGGAGCAATAGCATCCGTCATAGGAGGGCTTGTCTCGGCACCGGTCATAGCAGTGCCGACAAGTGTGGGATATGGCGCAAATTTCGCCGGACTATCTGCACTTTTAACCATGCTCAACTCATGTTCCGGAAATGTCAGTGTAGTGAACATAAACAACGGATTCGGCGGAGGATATGTCGCCAGCTTGATAAACCATATAGGAGAAAACTAAATAAATTAGAAATGAGAATGCAGAAATGAGAAATAACCTGCCGGTCAGCAGACA
>Ga0099364_10015522_pt1 | contig 10039 bp, 8 predicted proteins | sample TergutTh196P3_FD_73070 | JGI IMG/M metagenome (GOLD analysis project Ga0099364, IMG submission 73070) | Microcerotermes parvus P3 segment gut microbial communities from Pointe-Noire, Republic of the Congo - Th196 P3 | ecosystem: Host-associated > Arthropoda: Insects > Digestive system > Gut ...
TCCTGCTAATTTTGAAAATACCCCCAGTGGCTCCCCAATAAGTGACAGGTAAATATTGTTGAAATATAAATGTTTATTGCCGTTATGGCAATAATGGGTCGGTTGTTTTTCCAAAGCATACATAAACATTCGACCACAGGTCGTTGATCCTAGCAACTCGAACTGCGATAAAAAGTAGTGGCATTGACTAGCCAAATGGAATGTTGTCGCTTTTGAAAAATAGCGGCAACACGTTTTGTAGTAGTTTTCCAAAAAAATAATTGTTGTATCATGAGAGCAAATTTTGATAGAAATAGAATTTGGTTTTTCCTAACTTTAGGGCTGTTTTTCTTTACAATACTGGTTGCTTCGGTATTGAAATATGATAGTTCTTTAGGTCCATGGATGACGTTTATGTTTTATTCCGCACTGCTTATAGAAGCTTACCTAGGTTGGATATACATAAAACATTACAATATATTATACTCAACTACTATTGTTGCTTGTGGAATGGCAGCATTATGTGTGTCTATTGCTGTGGACACCCCAATTGTTTTCGGTTTCTTTTTTTATCTGTTCCCAGCATTTGCGTGTTCAATATTTTTACATAGTTCATTAGTTTTATTGCTTCGAAAATCCGACTATTGGTTATATGTATCACAAGTTTTTTGTGTTGCAGTGATGGTGTATAGTTGTTATTGGTTAGTTCAAATAGCCGCCTCCTGCTAATTTTGAAAATACCCCCAATGGCTCCCCAATAAGTGACAGGTAAATATTGTTGAAATATAAATGTTTATTGCCGTTATGGCAATAATGGTAACAAGGTTTGATTATGTGAATCCACTAACAAAAGATGAAACAAAATGCATTTAATTATTTATTTTGGATTACTGCTACTTGCACTGGTACCAAGCATAGGCGTTATTGGAATGGTTAAGAATGTAAGCATTTCTGCCATATCGACACAGTTATTCAGGTTCTGTATAATATGCCAAATTATCGTAGTATTATTGCCTGTAGCTCTTTATTTGTTCACATTTTTATACATCGGCGAAAGAGAGTCGCCTCAATTTTTGCCAGACACTGCGTTTTTCGTTACTTGTATAGCAATTTGTTGTATTTTTTTATCAATTGTATCCAATATTGCTTATGCGGTTATTGATCAACAAAAACGGGCAATTTGGGGAATAATGTTTCAGATCTTTAGTCTATGTGTAGGATTTTATCTGATTTATTTCGGAGCCAAATGGATACCATAACAGTCGCCTATTGCATGACAAGATTACAACGCTCGGCTTGGGAGTCGATGGACTTGTCAGAAGGATTTCGACGGGACATAATGTTGTCGGTCAGGTGAAAAGTGTTACCAGTTACGATGTTACCAATAACATAGTGAACGAAGTGAAATACGAATACGATACAAACGGCTTGCTTGCAAGGGAATACCAGAATCCTACTGGCAGTGTAAGCGGTGCGTCGCCGTATGTCGGATATACTTATTGTCGGGCGGCTTGTTCACAACGCCTGCGACCATTGACCATGACGTACCCTTCGGGCAAAACCTTGACGTATGCCTACGGCACGGCAGGATCGGCGGACGACCTTTTTAGCCGGTACTCCGGTATCAAAGAGGGTGCGCTCTCGCTGGTAGAATACATCTACAATGGTGTTGACTCGTTGATCAAGACGACCTACAATCAGCCGGGACTGACACTAGATTTAGCGAGCGGTCTTGATCGTTTTGGTAGAATCGTTGATCATGCATGGACGAAGTCTTCGACCGATGTCGTACGCATTCAGCATGGTTATGATAGGATTGGCAACAGGACTAATCGCACCGACACGTTGCATGCTAATAACTCGGAGCAATATACCTACGACGGTGTGAACCAGATCAAGTCGTTGCAACGTACTGGCTTTGCGGAGTCTTGGAATTACGATAGCACCGGTAACTGGTTGCAGTATGATTGTAACAATGTTGTGGAGAATCGCACACATAATACTGCGAATGAGATTCAAACGGCTTGTACACATGACAAGAATGGCAACATAGTTACTATGCCGGGACTGACATGCAAGTACGATGCTTGGAATCGCTTGGTAGAAGTAGGTAATAGTATTCGTTACGACTACAACGGCTTGAATCAACGAGTCAAAAAGGCTGTTGCTGGTGTTGTAACAACGTCGTTTTTCAACAAAAACTGGCAGGAACTAGAATCCCAAGAGCCGGGAACTGTGTTCCCGTTGACCACATATACTTGGGGCTTGCGTTACATCGACGACTTAATATGTCGTGAACGTGGTGCTGAAAGATTGTATTCGCTTGCCGATGCGAATTGGAATGTCGTTGTGCTAAGTGATGCTTCAGGGAACGTTGTTGAACGTATGAAGTACGATGCCTTTGGGAAGGTAACGTGGCTCGATAGTATTTTTGCTGTGAAGTCGAATTCTGATTGCGATTGGACTCGCACTTTCACCGGTCAGGTGTTGGATGCTGAAGCAGGACTGATGTTGTATCGTAATCGGTATTATCATACGGGACTGGGAAGGTTTATTACAAGGGATCCGATTGGGTATCGCGGACGAGATGTGAGTCTGTATCGGTATACACGGAACGCACCTCTACTGCTTGTGGACCCATCAGGTCTATTCGTTGTAGATTTTGGTGCGTCATTCTACAAAGGAATTGGAGGCGGAGTAGAACTTTCAGTATCGAGAGAACAGAATGACTGCTGTAAGGACGGAGAGTTGGTTAAAAATGGACTTGAAAAATGGGATGCTTCTCTCAAACTATATGCAGGTTTTGGTCTTGGAGGACAAGTAATGGGTATTGGTCTTGAGTATCGATCACTGCAAGTCGAAATGGAAGGCTCATTTTCAATAACATCTGAAGACTGCGGAGAATTTCCCACTGAATTTTGTGGTAGTGATAGCATTGGTCTGCGCCATGGTCCTAGATTTACCTTGGGTATTGGTGTATTTAATGCGACAGGCGGTTTTACTATAGCTGGTTCTGTTGGTTTTGCCTTCTGTTGCGACTTGAAGGAATTGAGTTGTTATGTTGAAGGATTCTTTAATGGAAAAATAGAAGGAACTGTATCAATCACAGTGGGATTAGGTAGAAAAGTCCGACTTGGAGATGTATCGCTATCGGCAGAATTGTGGTCAAAAACGGAGACACTAGCAAATGGTCGCTATGTGTTTGTGGCGCGAACTGTAAAGATTTAGGTAATGACAAGTATCAATTGATTGTTGGTATCTTGTAAACGCGATTCTGTTGGGGGAGCCGCGATAGAAAGTCGGCGGCTCTCATGCATTTTAGCATTGACTTTATTGAATATTTCTGAAATTATGATATCTATAAAAACGATGAGTTTTTTTGTTAACTTTGCCTTGTGCAATACGTTACTGTTTTTTGTTGCGTCTGCAGCTGTCTTCACTCACCAAGTCATCTTTATTGTCAATGCAAACAAAACAACAGGAACTGTGATTGATGTTGAGAAACGTGAGAGTGAGCGGGCTGGTAATGTGCTGTTTCGCCCCGTTGTCGCGTATTTCGATGCCACAAACACGAAACATGTTTTTTCATCCAGTTTTTGGCACTATCCAATGAAGTATGAGATAGACTCGTCAGTTCCTGTTGCATACTATCAAAATAATGCTGTAATTTGTGATTTTGTGTCTTTCTGGTTTTTACCACTTATATTATTTATGGTCGGTTTAAGCACGATGCTTATATTAATCGTGGCGATTTACGTAAAAAAATGTGTACTTGTTGGACGCTTTTATGTACCATGCCAAATGAAAGTTTGCAGAACATCATCTAGCAAAACAGCCCACCACTAAATCCGGCATAAACAGAATCTTTGGAGTAGCCTCGGTGAGGTGATTACAAAGCGTGACCAAAATGGTACAATCCACACTTACGAGTACGACAACTTCGGTCGGCTATTGCATGACCGGATCACGACGCTCGGTGCTGCTGTTGATGGACTTGTCAGACGCATTTCGACGGGGTATAATGTCGTCGGTCAAGTGAAAAGTGTTACCAGTTACGATGTTACCAATAACATCGTGAACGAAGTGAAATACGAATACGACACAAATGGACTGCTTGCAAAGGAATACCAGAATCCTTCTGGTGCCGTGAGCGGTGCGTCGTTGTATGTCGGTTATACTTACGACACTACGCTGTCGGGCGGCTTGTTCACCAAACGCCTGCGACCGTTGACTATGAAATATCCCAGCGGCAAAACCTTGACGTACGCCTACGGCACGGCAGGATCGGCGGACGACCTATTTAGCCGGTACTCCGGCATCGGGGAGAGTGCGCTCTCGCTGGTAGAATACGTCTACAACGGCGTTGCCACGCCGATCAAGACGACGTATCCGCAGCCGGGTTTGTCTTTGGATTACACGAGCGGTCTTGACCGATTCGGAAGAATTGCCGACCATGCTTGGAAGAAAAACAGTGCCGATGTAGTACGCATTCAGCATGCTTACGACCGCGTCGGAAACCGGACTAATCGAACTGACACTGTTCATGCCGCTAACTCGGAGACGTATACGTATGATCAGGTCAATCAGATCAAGTCGTTGAATAGAGTGGGTCATTCGGAGTCATGGAACTACGATGCAACGGGCAACTGGTCGCAGTACAACCGTGCGGGTGTTACTGAAAACAGGTCGCATAACAAGGCTAACGAGATTCAAGCAACATGCACACATGACAAGAATGGCAACATGATTACTATGCCGGGACTGTCGTGCAAGTACGATGCTTGGAATCGTTTGGTGGAAGTAGGTAGCAACATTCGCTATGACTATAATGGTCTCAATCAACGGGTTCGCAAGACGGTAAGTGGTGTTTTAACAACGTCGTTTTTCAATCGTCACTGGCAGGAGTTGGAGTCATCGGGTCCGCAATCGGAAGATTGCGTGTACATCTGGGGAACGCGATACATCGACGACTTGGTATTGCGTGAGCGAGGAACGGAAAAGTTGTATTCGCTTGCCGATCCGAATTGGAATGTCGTTGCATTAACTGATGCTGCGGGTGTTGTGCAGGAGCGTATGAAGTACGATGCCTTCGGCAAGGTTACGTGGATGGATGCTACGTTTGCTACGATTGCGAATTCGACGTATGCTTGGAACCGTACTTTCACCGGCCAGGTTCTCGATAGCGAATCGGGAATGATGTTGTATCGCAATAGATACTATCACACGAGTCTGGGGAGGTTCGTGAGTAGAGATCCGATTGGGTATCGAGCGGGAGACAAGAATCTTTACAGATACGTATTCAATTCTTCATGCAACGCATCTGATTCGCATGGTCTACAGTTTGTGTTCGATGCTGAAGTGCCGTGTCAATGTCAAAACAAATTGGATAAGGCAGTAGAAGAATTGAAGACAAAGAGACCTGATCTCCACAAATTGCTAACCGACTGTAATGTTGACACCAGATGTTCGGGAAATTGTGCTGAAGAACAAGAAGGTTTGACTGGAATGAACTATGCAGTAAAAGAAGGTTCCCATGTCCATATTTGTTTTAACACATCGAAAATGGGCGATGCAGGGCAAGATGATTTTACGTGCCTCTTGGTACATGAGATGGTGCATACGAAGCAAGATTTGAAAGACCCCTCAAAACACAAACAGTATTGTGCTGGAGCCCCCTTCCCCAAAGACAAGCCGCAGCCCGCCCATGAATTTCCAACGGACGAAGAACTTGACAAATTGCATCCCAGAGCAAGAGAACAACACTATAGACAATGTATGGCAAAAGAGCGGGAAGCGTATCATGCACAAGAAAGGTGCCACGGGCGAAACGCAACACCACAGGGATTAAATGCGCGTGCACATGAGAGTTGTAAATATTTGTTACCGCCACAAATGAGGTAATTTCGATGGAAAAGATTGTTACGTTCATTTTCGTAAGTTGCCTTATGTTCTTCCCTGCGCATTTGCGTGGGGAGGACGTTTTTTTATCTGGACCGCTATTTCATTACATTGAGGATAAAATCCACTATTCGAGGTTGGGGGCAACAGAAAGCGAAGTACGTGCAGTGCTCGATGCATATTCTTCTGTAGAAACTTTTCTGAAGGATATTGTCCTGGGATTACAAACAGAGAATCATAGAATTAATGAGGAAGTATTCGTTTTTTTGATGCGAATTCATGAACACAAAACAAAAATTCAGGACTATGAAACAATAAAGAAATTTATGTTGATGCCGGAAGTCGGTCGAGAGATACGGAGACTCAATGGGATAGACCACACGAAAAAAGAGAGATCTCTAATATTTGATCACAAAGTGCCCATGATGAATATAATAGGGTATTATGAATTACGTCCGTTATTCGACATAATCTACGTGAATACTAGCCATGAAGAGCCATGGATAAGAAGTACTGCATACTTTACCATAGGTGAAATCGGCAAGTTTGAAAAGAGGAAGGCTTTGCTGTATTTGCGGCGTGGTCTGAAAGATAGTGGAACTTATATGGTGGGACCTAGCTTTAGTAGAAGTGTCAGTGAAGACGCAGTCGAATCTTGTGTTCGGTTAGGTTGCAGATTCCGTTTGCTCCTGTGGATTCACGCACCAGAGTATCGTTTCAAACTTTACGAATGACAGTAACGCTCTTCTCTCGAAGGAATTCTCGAATTCATCGGGGGCGGTGGTAGTTGCGCCTACTCCGCACATCGGTTATACTTACGACACTACGCTGTCGGGCGGCAAGAGCAAAAGTGAGTTGCCGGAAGATCCCGATGTATCGGAAAATGCCGCATCTGTAATGGCATCCATTGTGAATAGGCTGCAAGAGTGGCAGGCGACCTCGCAGCAACCAACGATGCCGCAACCGCCCACAGAAACATTCCAGTCCAGTTTCAAGGACATTTTTGAGGCGGCGGGATGGGGAACCGTGAACGATGTGCGGTATTTTTTTGAAAGAGGTGCCGATATTAATGCGAGAGATAATGATGGTCGCACTCCGTTGCACGTTGCTGCCTCAGATAGCCGCAACGCGGACGCATTGCATGTCTTGCGCTATCTTGTTTCTCAAGGTGCCGATGTCCATGCAAGGGATAACGGGGGTGAACTGCCGCTCCACACGGCGGCAAGGTGGAATCCTAATTTAGAAGTTCTAAAATATCTTTTTTCTCTCGGCGGCGATATCAACGTAAGAAGTAATGAGGGGCAAACTCTATTGCACAAGGCTGCCGCCGACAATTCCAACGTGGAAGTGTTGCGTTATCTTGTTTCTCTGGGTGCTGATGTCAATGCGGGGACAGGTAGGGCAAACGAATATACGCCGACACACAGTGCTGCACGTTTCAACCCTAATCCTGAAATTTTAAGATATCTCATTTCTCAGGGAGCCTCTGTCAATACGAGAAATAGCAATGGTTCCACCCCGTTGGATGATGCCGCCACAGAGGAGAAGCGTGCGATTTTACAAGCGGCAGGAGGCAGGAGCGGACGCTGAATTGTGGATTGCGCTGCACTACATCTCCGGCTCTTTAGTCGGTTATCGCCGACGCACCCGCCACGGCGGTCGGTTGCCTACCTTTCATTTTTTCCGCCAGTGCAGTAGGGTGTTGTCAATGGTTAAGGAACTGCGAATTCAGGATACTTCGCATCGCCCCAAACTTTGTCCCACATTCCACCGGAACCTTGATCCATCGGAGGATTTTGAACCTGTTTACAAAAAGCCCAGATTGCTCTCGTTCTGTTATCTCGAACAATGCCGGTCTCATACAAAGCGGCAACGATTTGCAACCTTAAAATCCGCTCCCGACGTGCCTCTTCCCACGGCATCAAACCGAGAATGAAATACGTTGCGTAATTGTAATCATCGCTGGTCATTCCCTCGAGGATTTGTCCAGAAAAGACCGACCTTGCAAAGTCGCGCTGGTCGGTATAGTGTTGCAATAGCCGGTCTTTGCCGGGAGCCGGAACAGCGGCTAAATAGGTTTCGATTTGTCCCCATGAAACATAGGGAACCGAATAAACCCGCACAAAAGGCAGAGTGACAAAGACGAACAGTATCGCCCCAAACACGGGAATCAACGGTACCAGCCTGCTGCGCCAAGTGGTACTCTCCCGAAGCCAATACCCTGCCCGAAGCCGGGAAGCAACCAAAAAAGCAGCGGCAACCGGCACGGTCGTCCATAAAGGAGAACTGCCGAATGATGCTGTAAAAAACAGTCCCCAATAGAAAAAAAGGAAACACAACACAAAGGTGCCGCTAATCCCTGCCGTCTGTTTTTTGCACGAAATAGAACAAAACGTCCCCGTTGCCATAAGCGTAAACCAAGCCGTGAAGATAATCGAGGCAACGGCAACAGGGAAGAATTCCACTCCCTCCGTCAAAAGAAAGAAAAGAAGGCAGGGAAGCACGGGAAGGTAAAACAGCGTAGCGGGCACTATTCGGCTCCACCAAACTTGCCCTTCGTGAACGCCGAGCCGAGTCAAAAACTTGTAGGAATCATTCCGTTGATCATGTCCAAAGATGTTGCCCCAAAAGAGGAATCCCCCCGTTGTAGTCAACAATAAACCGAGTATCAGTCCTCCGTGATCGGCATGGAACCCTATATCAAAAAAATTGACCAATGCAACGAATAGCCAACCGAGCGAAAAGAGAGCAAAGCAAAGCACTCCCAGCGGATAGACGAGCGAGACATGCCGAAGGTGCTGATGAATGAGCGCAAGAAAAGGCGGCTGCACCGTTTGCGGATAACGCATAAAGACGAAATTGCGGGGAATCCATTTTTTACGAGCGTCTTTGATACTGAAATCGAACCAGTGCATCGTACTCCAACCGGCAAGGATGGTAACGATCAAAATCACCCCTATCCGGTAGGGAAGGACGTATGTGAAAAGTTTGTCTTCCCCGAGACCATGCGGAACGAAATTGAAAATGAGCCAAAGCACCAGTATCGCACAAGCGGCACTAGCAAAGGTGGCGAGGGCGGCACTGCGGCATCGGGTTGACCAAAAAATCCCCCAGAGAAATATCTCTATAATGGTGGGAACGAAAATGAGGAGTATCTCTGTGAGGTGTCTTATTGGTTCGGTCCTCTGAAAAATGAAGTCTTGCAGGAAACAGCATACCGCCGTAAAAAGGAGACAACTGGCGAGTACTATCAGCGCGGAGCAGAGAGCCCAGGCGATTTTACCGATAGCCACGGCAAGGGGAGAGACCGGCAGATTTCGCAGAAAGGGGAATGTGTTTTTTTCGTGTTCAAGTACATAGACTGATGAAGCCGTTGCCCATGTGTAGAGCAGGGCAATATAAAGAGCAGCACCGAGATAGAGTATCGGTGAGGCGGGTTCGCCGATGTAGAGTCCCAAGGTAAAGGTTAGTGCATAGCCTGCGAGGCAAAACCCGACAATACCGAGGAGAGCGTTGCTGTGTTGGAGCCGCTCTTTTCGGAAGATGCCGTGGACGTGGTCGAGGAGAGTGCGTTGCATAGAGAGCATTATAGCCCATCGTTACTAAAATTGTAGATAGACACGAAGAGCCGGAGATGTAGGCGGTAGTCCGCCGAAATTTGCGGGTGAGCGTGCGTGTTCGGTACGCACCCGCAAGTTACGCTACGCTACACTTGCGGCTCTTGTTGCAAACGTTCACAGAGCCCGGTGCGGCAACACCGGAATCCGTATCTAGTCGGTTCAGAAAAAGCCATTAAACTTTGTGAACATAAGGACTTTCGCTCGAAATAGCGGTTTCGAATCCGCAATGTTTTTTGCAAAATGTTGCAGATTCGGCACAAAATGTTGCAGATTTATTCTCAAAAACCACCCACCCTCAATCGCCACTCTCCCCAAAATTTTGCATGTTCAAAACACTTGTTTTCTAGCACCTGACACTGTGTTTTACGCTATTCCGTCAAAAAAGCCGGTTAATCTGGTTCGACTATCTTGTATGATAACCATTTGCCATTTAGGGCAAAGTTGGTAACATCGCGTAAAGTGAGTTTTTTTCCTTTCCCTTTTTGAAGAGGAAGAAAAAAAAAAAAAACGGTGTAAGAGATCGTTCGTATCTAGGGTACAAA
>Ga0099364_10015523_pt1 | contig 10038 bp, 8 predicted proteins | sample TergutTh196P3_FD_73070 | JGI IMG/M metagenome (GOLD analysis project Ga0099364, IMG submission 73070) | Microcerotermes parvus P3 segment gut microbial communities from Pointe-Noire, Republic of the Congo - Th196 P3 | ecosystem: Host-associated > Arthropoda: Insects > Digestive system > Gut ...
TTTATATTAGAAACCGAAAATCCCCTTAGTCCAGGTAATTCTTTTTGGAGTTGCGCCGATATTACTTCAATGGCATTTGTTCCCCACGAACCTTCACGACTGTTTTTTGAGATGAATTCGCCTACGCCAAAATAAAGCATCAACAGTTCACGATTTGCTAACATAGCCGCTTTGTAACGGCTTTGCAGTATCGCCTTTTTGATTGTCCTGATAGCATCGTTTATACCATTCGTTTTGACTGTCAAATCGGTGTTATCGTGCAGGTTATTGTTGGTGCAGGTACAGTTCATATTATTTTTCTTTAAGCGATTCAATTTGTTTGTATGTATTTTCTGTTTCGGCTGGTTTGTAGTAATTCATAATGAATTTCTCGCCGTCATTCTTTGTAATGATGAGAAAAGGTGGGGTATTGGAATGCAATAATAACCTGCATTCGCCCCACGATTCTACGCTGAAACGTCCTTTTTTAAGATAGCCTGCCCCTACACCATAGATTCTTTTATTTTGGGGTATCGTATCAGCCAATTCTACCGATCCAATATCGGATATATTTAGTTTAAAACCAAAACTTCCTGTAAATTGTATGATTTCTTCTTTAATAACTGTTTTTGGCGGTATAAAACTATGCGCTACCGTACCGGTGGAAAACAATGTAATCAAAGCAAAAAATACAGGAAAATAGAGCCTTTTCCCTTTTGCATTATGGTCATATTTTTGACTTATAAGCCATATAATTGTTGTTCCAATCATTATTTCGAAAATCATTAATAAAGGAGTATATACTTCTAAATGAAAAATTTGCATAATGAACGGTGAAACCATCACTGTGATTGCGATCATGATAAATCCTTTTTTCGTAAATGCAAATAATCCACCGGAATCAACATTTTCCTTTTTTTCTTTTGGTATACTGAAATAGCCTAACATCCTGTACGGATTCATCCCCCAGGATACGAATGCAAGACAGACTAATAATAATCCCAAAATCAAATATATAATTAACATACTCTTCTATTTTATTAAAAACTAATATACGCTATCGTGCCAAATATAAGTAATATTACCACTGAAATTATCACAAAATAAGTATAAACAAAGATGTTAAAGTTATTATTCTCTTTTGCATTATGGTCATATTTTCTAACTTGCAGCATTATTATCATTGTTCCTGTTATCATTGCGAATGTTATTATAAAAATAAAATATTTTTCTGAAAGAATGATTTTCAAAATGAATGATAAAACTATCAGTATGATTCCGAGTATGATAAATCCTTTTTTTACAAAGGCTGATAATCCGTCGAAATCAATATTTTTCTTTTTTTCTTTTGGCATTGCACTATAATAACCTGCAAGCAAGTTTGGATACTTCCTTGCCCACCCGGCTAAGAATCCCATACCGATAGTTACTAATCCTATAAACAAACCTGCAATTATCATATTCGTTCATTTAACTTTGTAAAATTACACTTTTTTATCACTTTTTCCTGTTTCTGTTATCTATTGTTTCTTTTCAGTATCTTTATGACGAAATATCCAATCTCATTATCTCATTGTTTATTCTGTTCTGTTATAAGCGATTCAATCTGTTGGTATGTATTTTCTGTTTCGGATGGTTTGTAGTAATTAATAATGTATTTCTCGCCGTCATTCTTTGTAATAATGAGAAAAGGGGATTTCTTTGAATGCATTAATAGCCTGCATTCTCCCCACGATTCTACTTTGAAACGTCCTTTGTTAACATATCCCATAAATACTCCATTGGTTCGGATTTTTATTGCCGGTATCTTATCGACCAATTCTACAGATTCAATATCAGCTATATTCAATCTAAAACCATAACTTCCTGTAAATCTCACTGATTCATTCTCGATAACAATTTTTGTCGGCGTAATACTTTGAAAAAACATTACTCCATTTATAAGTAAAAAAATGATTCCAATTAGTCCAAAAGATATATAAATTTGATTCTTAAGGTTGTTTTTTTCCTTTGCATCATTGTAGTCATATTTTTGACCTTTAAGATAAATTATCATTATTCCTATAAACGTTACAAAAAACAATATCAAACGAATATATTCTTCCAAATGAATGAATTTCAATACACATGATGAAACTATCACTGTGATTCCGATTATGATACATCCTTTTTTTGTAAATGCAGATAGTCCTTCTAAATCAATATTTTTCTTTTTTTCTTTTGGTCTTACACTGTAATAACCCAACATCATATCTGGCTTCCATCTAACCAGAAATCCGATACCGATAAATATTAATCCTATAAACAAACCTGCAATTATCATATTCTTTTAAAAATCATCGTTTATTATCTTTCTTCCACACAATAAATACTGTTATCTGTCCTTATCACTATTTTCCTGTCGGTGAAGGCAGGGGTAGCAAAAGTATTTTCGCCTGTGTCGAAAGAGTTTATCAGATTAAAATCGCCGGTGGCTGAGAAAATAAATACTTTTCCATTCATACAGGTGAGGTAGATTTTTCCTTCTACAATGATGGGCGACGAGTTAAAGTCGGTACTCAACTCCATGTATTTTATCATTTCGCCGGTTTGAGCATTAAAACTTGCTACTACTCCGTAGGTTGTTGCGATAAACACAAAATCTCTTGTTGCTACCGGACTGGCTATTTCGGGCAAAAATTCGTTGTCAGTCCAAAGCAGGGAGCCGTCTGTCGCATTGATAGCCACCATCCTTGCGAATTCGCTTGCTACGAAAACAATTCCATTAGCGAAAGCAGCGCTTGCAGCAGGTTCGCCCGACATCGCTTCTACACGCCAGTTTTGGTCTCCGTTACTTGGGTTATACGAGGTGATGCCCGGATTGCCTACTAATATGAGTTGCGGTCTGTTATCGACTGTTACCATGATTGGGCTACTCCATGAAGGCTGCCTTTCATTGCGTGTCTTGCTCCAGCGTTCGGCGCCTGTCGCCATATCAAGCGCCATCACTCTGCGATTATTCTGATTATCATATTGAATAAACAGCGTGTTACCGTATGAAAGCAGCGACGATGCGTAGCCGTAATGGTTTTCTGGTACGCCGAGGTTTTTAGCCCAAAGCAGGTTACCGTCCATATCGGCGCAAATCAGGTCGCCCGAAGCAAATATGGCGCATACCTGCGTACCGTTGGTGGTAACTGTCGAAGCAGAAAATCCTGTATCAGAAGATGTTTCGGGCATTTGCGCCGGCGAACCGGGAATGTTTCTTGCAGCCAGCGTCCAAAGCAATTTGCCGGAACTTAATTCATAACAGTATAATTCGCGGGCTTCGTTGTCGGCTCCCGAAATAAAGACTTTGTTGCCATTGATTACAGGCGAATTATACCCTTGCCTCGGAACCGGATTTTTCCACAGGATATTCTTGCCCGACGCCAGGTCCCAAGAGGTCGGAACATTTCGTGCGCTGCTTAAACCGAGCGAATTATTGCCTCTGAAACTGTTATGGGTTACATTGGATATTCCTGTTTCTGACGCTGTTTCATTTGCGGCAGATTCGGCTGCGGCATCCTGTTCTTCTTCCGTCTGTATGATTTCTTCGGAACCGGAATCCGACAACGATGTGCTTGTTCCCTGAAATTCTTCATAGTCGAAGTCTTCTCCCTGAAAATCAGCCAACATTTCCTGTTCGCCACTACCTGCCTGTAAAGACTTTAACCACGGTGATGAAAGAAATGCAAAGATAAAGGCGGCAGTTATTAACCCTCCGCCAATCCATTGTACATACTTGCGTGCAGAGGTTTTGATTGCCCAGTCGTCGATGGGGTCAATCTCTTTATCCGGAATGTTTTTTACTTCGGCATAAAAGATGCGTAACGCCACAATCAGTATAATGACCATCCCAATCAAAATATAAATGCCCGCCATCAGCCGGTCATGACTGATGAAGTATGCCTTACGCGCCATCAAATCCAACTGACGTATCTGTTCCTTGAGTTCCGGATTGTTCGCATTTTCGTCGTGCAACTGTTTTAACGTTTCAACTACTCCTGTCTGAAGCACATCCGAACCTTTCACCTGAAAATAGTTCGTTATCAACATAATCGAAAATACGGCTACAAAGATTGCCGATACGATAGCGATATTTCTTGCAATTGTCTTTTTCATTATTCGTACATTATTATGATTTTTGAATCTTATCTTTATTATTCTGCGGGCAATAACTGAAACACCTTGCACAGTTTACGCAGTGCGCGTCGTTGATTTCGTATTGCTTACGGGTACGTTTGACGGATAATCCTATCAACGTAAATCCGAAGACAATCCCCAGAAATACGCCGGCTATCGTGCTGTACGACCGAAATTCCTGCTTAATCGTTGCAACCTGTTCAGAGAGGCTTTCGACCGTCCGCTCCTGTCCGTAAAACGCCTGTAATTCGAGCGACTGTATGTCCTGCGGCGTTTCCTCATTTTCCAAAACCATCTCCAGCAGGCGCACCTCTTTGTGGACTCTGCTCAATGTGTCGCTCAACATACGCACAGTCAATGCCCCCGTAACTGCCATCAACGGAAGTATTAACAGATAAATCAAGATGCGTTTGACGCCTGTTATCCGACTCTCTTTCACCTTGTTTTCGTAGGGCGGCTGAATCGCATCGACCGGACAGGCATTGTGGCAAAGTTCGCAGTTGATACACTCCTGTCTGGTGATTTTGGTGCGCCAGACAGATACGCGGGCAAAGAGGCTTAACAAAGCCCCATACGGACAGATAAAACGGCAAAAGGGACGCCCTGTAAATACCGAAAGTATCAAAAGTACAACGCCGAACAGTATCAAAGACGTATCTCCACCCAAACGGAATATCCCGACAAAGGGGTCGAAACGGCAAATAATAAAGGCGCTGTGGGTCACGGCGAATAAGACGGCTAATGTCAGGTAAATCCATGGAATCAACCCCAATACAGTGGTAATCGTCTTCGACAGCCTGAAGTTTTTGACATTGACTAATTCCTGCAAAGCCCCCATCGGACATACCCCTGCACAAAACACCCTTCCAAACAACAACGTAAACACAATGGGCAGGACAAACATCAACAACACAACAAAAGGGATAGAATAAGAGGAATCGACCAATGCCAGCGCCACATTCTGCACCGCCCCGATGCTGCAAACACATCCGTTTCGGAAAAAGCCGAAATACACAACCGAAAACAGCGAAACCGCTATGACCGGCCACCGTACGCCCCTTTTAATAACAGCCCATGCCACAAAACTCATCAGCAACACAAGTATCGCAATATCTATGTACGTCCACAAAGCCTCACTGGGAATCATGTATTGATGCTCAGGGTACACGTATCCCGACTCAAAATCAGGTTTCGGGAAACGGTTTTGAGCCAAAATCACTGTAGCAGAAAGAGTTAAAATTATAGCAGAAAATATTCGTTTCATCTGGAAATTATTTATGTTTTATCGCCCAAAATTAGACAAAAAAAATTGTATGGCAAAAAAAATAAATACAAACGGTTAATGAAATAAAAAGTCAGGAGTTAGCCAAAAGCAACTCCTTACCCTACACTATTCATACTTCAATGTTTCCCTGCGTCATTGCGGACTTGACCAAGTCGGGTACGTATCAATAATTATGAAGTTGCCAAGATGCCCACTCAGTTATTGATTGGCAAGGGATGAAAACGTATTATTTTTATTTCGTATCGTGAAACCTTGATGCGTTTAATATGTAAACATTCTTTCGACATTTTGATGAATCAGATAAAATCGCCCGACAATAAGGCTATTGATTGTATCGTTCCTGCCTCCATAGTCACCGATCTAATATTTTAATCATTTTCTTTAAAAAAAATACCTGTTAAAAAAAAGTAGTATATTTGTGTTGTTTTAACGAAAGAAAGAAAAAACAGAAGATGAAAAGAATTGCAGAAAATCAACCTATTGATATGAATGTCACCAATTTATTAACCATCAAAGAAGCCAGCGTATGGGCAACAGGTTACACAGGCAAAAATGTAACGCCTTCGAATATTGCCTATCTCATTCAATACGGACGGGTAAAGAAGAATGGCGATAATGGTGCGGCATTGGTTTCAGTTGAAAAACACAAAAAAGATGTTACGAAAAATACAGATTTTAATAACTTTAATATATAACCTTAATTACAATATATGAAAACTGAAAATCATTCTATCAACGATGTCTTAAACAAAAATGCGACTTCGTTTTACATCCCTCCATTTCAAAGAGCATACGCTTGGGGAAAACCTGAAATTGAGAGATATTTTAGTGATATTTTGCGTATAATTGATTCCGAAATAGATGACAGCCAACGAGATAAGTTGGAACATTTTTTCGGCACTCTTGTCATCAAAGAAGAAACTGAAGGTTTTGCGAGTAAATCAGTAGTGGTTGACGGACAACAACGTCTTACGACAACTTTATTATTTCTAATTGCTTTGCGAGATTTAGAGACAGATGAAACGATAAAAAACTTTATTACAGAAAATTATTTAAAAAACAATTCTTCTACTTTTCAAGATAAAATAAAACTCAAACAAGTAACGAAAGATTGGGAAACATATAGAGCCTTAGTAAATAATGAGCCGCCACAACAAGGAATTATTAAAAATGCCTATTCGCTTTTTTCAAAACTGATAAATGAGAAAAAACGTACCAATCCACAAATTCAATTTAAGCATTATATTGGCGCTATTCAAAAAATGAATGTGGCGGTCATCTTTTTAGATGAAAGACCGTTTAAAGGGGAAGACCCTCAAATTATTTTTGAAACGCTAAACTCGCTTGGTAAACCCCTATCATTATCGGATTTAATTAGAAACTTTGTGTTGCTAAATATGAATAGTAACAATCAATCAAAGATTTACGAGGATACATGGCACCCAAAAATTGAAGCCGTTTTGAATGAAAATACATCTTATTTTTTTCGTGATTATCTGCAATATAAAACAATGAGTTCCATTAAAGTAGTAAGCGACAACAACACAAAGGAACTGTATCAATTATTTAAAAATTTTGTTGAAAAAGAGTATCCTGCTCATAAGGATTTTATTAATGATATAATACGGTATGTAAATTGGTACAAATGGATTATTACTGAAAAAGTTACCGAGAATTTGTCATTGGACACATATAAAAACATAGAAATTAAAGAACTAATTAGAAATATATTCCATGATATAAAAGCAGAAGCATTTAAACCATTTGTTTTAGGATTATTAGAGTGCCACCAACAAGGAATAAATGGAATTAAAATGAATGATGAAATGTTTATCTCCATTTTGAAAACTATCCGCACCTATTTGATTCGTCGCCGTATTTTAGGTTTGACACAAGGGGAAAACAAAAATATAGTATCGCTAAGCAATCGTATTGAAGAATTAGCAACAGGTCAAATTACTATGGTTAATTTATTGTCTAATATGTTTTATAAAATAAGATTTCCAAACGATGATGAGATAAAAAAAGGTCTAGCCTCGATAAATTTTTACGAAGGATTAAAGAAATACGCAAAGTTCATTTTGGGTAAAATAGAAGAAAATAACACAAAAGTATCTGTTGATTTTCGCAATCCCAAAATAACAATAGAACATATTATGCCTCAAAAACTCAATTCTAATTGGGAGGAAGAATTAGGCTCAGATTTTGGCAAGATTCACAAAACTTACTTACACAACATTGGCAATTTAATACTTACAGAGTTTAACAGCGAAATTGGTAATAAAACATTTTTAGAAAAAAAAATCAAACTAGAGACTTCTTCTTTACATTATAGATTAGCCATAACGAGTAAAGACAGTTGGAATGAAGACAGCATTCAAGAACACCAGGTGAAAATGATTGATTGGTTTTTAAAAACATTCTCTCTACCAGACGCATATCAATCAAAATCAAACTGGAATACTAATACTATAGTGACTGAAAGCACAACGTTTTCTCCTCTTGACGATGATTCTGCCGAGATAGCCGAAGGAAATAAACCGATAGAGTTACGCATTTTCGATAATATTTTTAAAGTAGCGACTTGGCAGGATGTTTTTATTAAATTCATTGGTTTTTCTAAAAATAATGTCAATTTCGACTTCGATTTTATACTTGATAATCAAAGTGATTTATTTGAAAACAACAGAATTCTTGTAAAATGGGCTAATCTCAAATCGCTAATTGAAGATAATAATGCCTTAAATAAACGTTATAAAACATTTAAAGGAGATATATGTGATATAGACAATATAGAAAAACACTTTAACAATGATGAACTTTGTATTCATGTTAGTTTTAATGTCTTTGTGCTAATGACTCGAATTGCTAATGTTATGAATAAATTTAATATATCAGAAAACGAAGTGGAAATAAAATTGAAATAATGAACAGAATTTTAGTAGTCATTTTAGTTGCATTTAGTTTCCAAACGTATGCGCAGGAAAAAGTTCTTCTGGAAAAACCAAGTGTTGACAGGAGAGTAGAATTGTTAAGTATTGTTTTCCGTTTGGCGGAAAAACAGGAGTATTCCGATAAATTTTTAAAACCTTATGTTGGCAGCATTGAACAATATTTCGGGAAATACAAAAATCACGAGTTGATACAATTCACAAAATCAATTATGAACGAGCATGGAATTGCGTTTGATGGACCTATGTGGATGGCTTTGCACCTGGATGATAATCTGAATCTGTTGGTAGATGTCAAAGATGTCTGGCAGCATGACCCGCGATGGACGAAAGAAAATGTAGACAAATTTATTCCATTACTAAAGCAGTTTTATAAAGACACTCAATTTGATGAATTTTTCAAGGATAATGCCGATTTATATGCTGAGGCTGTCAAACGTTTTACCTTGCTTTATGAGCAAGTGGATTTGAATTGGCTCTATTCTTTTTACGGAGAAAAGTCTTCTGATTTGTTTTTGATAAAAATCGGATTGGGCGTCTGGAATAATTGTTATGGGGTAAATGTAGACTTTAACAATGGTACGCGAGAAGTATATGCAATCATGGGGGTATGGTCGTGGGATAATGCAGGTTTGCCTGTATTTTCCAGAATACCGGATTTACCAATTGTGATGCACGAGTTTAGTCATCCGTTTATAGACAACCTGACCGAAAAGAACAAAGAAGCATTTAAGGAAAGTGGCGAGAAGATATATTCGGTTGTAAAAGATGTAATGGATGCAGAAGCATATCCTTCATGGGAAGTTATTTTAGATGAGGCTTTAACTCATGCAGCCACCATTAAGTATATGAAAGACCGTAATTTCGCGCAATCAGAAATCGATAATTGGATGAAATGGATGAAAGAAGGATTTGGCTTTTTTTGGATGGAAGAACTTGTTGCTGAATTGGAAAGTTATGATAACCAACGGGACAAATACCCGACCTTGGAAAGTTATATGCCGAAACTTGCTGAAGCATACAAAATTTGGGTGGAAAATATTTAAAAACAAATGATTACGTTATGCAACAAATGACAAAATACCGAATATACAGGAGCGATAGATAAATATTTTGGGAAATTTAGACATCGGAAAAAGACCAAAAAGAGTGAAGATGAGTTCAATAAACAAGAAAATAACAAGAGGAATTGGCAAAGATTTCGCAGAAACATTTAAAAAGAGCGAACTGTATAAACTTTATGAAAATCATAAAAATGAGTTGTTTATTGGAGTGCGGAACGATTATTTGAATTTATATTACAACTGCGACAGCATTGCCGAAATAAGATATAACAAAAATGCTAATGAAATTACTTCTAAAATAAACAACTATTATTTAGGTGGAGAGAGTAAACTGCGTAAAATTGAACCAAACAAAATAATAGAACAATATGAAACGATAAAAAGAAAGAGTGACTGTAAAAAAACATTAGAAAAGAAGGCGCAATCTAAATTATTAATTTTGAATAACAAAAATACTAAATCAATATGGTTTTGCATTGATGTTGAATATACGAAAGCATTTAATAATCAGGAAGAGAAGAACAATGCAGATTTTAATGGAAGATTTGATATTATTGCACTTTCCAAAGAAAAACCATACAGAACAGCATTGATC
>Ga0099364_10015524_pt1 | contig 10037 bp, 6 predicted proteins | sample TergutTh196P3_FD_73070 | JGI IMG/M metagenome (GOLD analysis project Ga0099364, IMG submission 73070) | Microcerotermes parvus P3 segment gut microbial communities from Pointe-Noire, Republic of the Congo - Th196 P3 | ecosystem: Host-associated > Arthropoda: Insects > Digestive system > Gut ...
GCAGCCTGTTCAGGCAGATGTTCCGCGTGACCGTGCGAAACCATCCTGCGGCGGCATCCGGGCTTTGCAGACGCCAAAGACTGCTGTATGCTTGGATATAGACCTCCTGTGCAACGTCCTCGGCGTCCTGTTCGTTTTTCATCAGCAGCTTTGCAGCTACAAAAACGCTCCTGTAGGTCAAGCTGTAGATTTCATCGAATGCCGATGTGTCCCCGCCGGCAAAAGCGGCGACAGAGTCTTTTAATGATCGTCCCATGGCAGATTCTCCTCTTTTAACTGTGGTTCTCTTCTCTACAAGAATTTCTACATTTTAACAAACTGTGGATAAATGTCAAATACGGGTACACTATGCAGGTGGTACGCTCCTTGCTTGAAACAGCCCGCCTCACGCCCTTGTGAAAAATGCTATAAGATCGACCCTCTCGGCGGGCATTACGAATGATATATTCGGCGAGTTTGGATTGCTGATTGTTATGCCTCCTGAGAGAACCTGCCAACTGAGAAACACATGGCCTGCCATTTGACCTGCGCTCAAATTCACGATCTCCCCCTGCCTTGCCATGCTTGTAACAGCCTCGGAGGCGGTGCCGCTTGTCATTGCGCTTCCGATTTTTACTACGCTGACGAAGTAATGCTGCTCACGCCCAAACTTCATGGTGCTATAGTAAACATACTCTGAGCCATCCAACTGCATAAATCCCGCTCCGGCATGAGTATAGAGCTCTCTTAATATATTAAATCTATGGGGCTCTGAGTTCATCCAGCTTTCAACCACAGCTTCGGGAGTTTTGCTGTGTGAAACATTTTCTCCGACAAAATCATCCATATTTGCACCCGCCCGCAGGGCCCTATCATATGGGAGCGAGCCGTCTGAACCTCTGTGGCCGGTGAGATTATTCCTTGCCAAATCCTCGCTGTGCAAGCGGGAGGCGTTTGCCAAAGAGTCGTCCCATATCAGCGCATGAATCCCGTGTTTCGCTCTTTCGGCATTCACCAAGTCAAAAACCCTGCGCTCAAACTCTGAGGCGCTGATAACGGGAGTCGCAGGAGGTGGTTCAGGCTGCGGGGGAGGAGGCAGAACAGGGTTGTATATTGAAGCCTCGATAATATTATTCAGCCTCAGAATTGTGGTAATACTCTGCTCTCTTGAATACGAACCTTTTGGCGAGAATGTATTGTTTCCAACGCCGCCCATTATACCGGCGGCCTGCACCTGACCTACCGCTGCTGTCGCCCATGAAGCGATATTGCGATTATCGGAAAACGTGGGATTGTCTTGTGGGAGAGGGCTTCCGGCGACTGAAGCGAGCCTTGCAAGCATAGTCGCCGCCTGCTCGCGAGTCAACTGAGAATGAGGGGAGAACCTGTTGTTGCCGACACCTCCCACCACGCCGATCGCGGCGGCTTTTTGCACATTGACGTCATTTGTATCAGAAAATGTTGAGCGCTGTGTGATTTCGCCGTTGTATTTCTCGTAAAGCGAAACGACCAATGCGCAGAACTCGGCGCGGGTTATTGTTTGCCTGTACGCAGACCGCAGCGATGCCGGGACAAGCCCTGCGCTGATTGCTGCTGTTACGTTGGACTGAGCCCATGAGGATGGGGTGTCAGGTACGACCGACGGGGGCTCAGAGGTTGCTGGCGATGATGCCGATATGCTCCCCGGACCTAATACCATCACAGGCGAGGTTCTGTTTTCTGTCGTTCCGTCGCCTAATCGGCCAAAGCGGTTGTCTCCCCAAGCCCAGAGGCTTCCGTCGGATTTTATGGACATTGTGTGCGTCTCTCCCGTCGAAACCCTTGCCCAGTTCACGTCCGTGCCTATGCGCACAGGGGACTGCCTTCTTTCTGCCGTGCCGTCGCCGAGTTGCCCAGTCCAGTTGCTCCCCCAGCCCCAGAGGCTTCCGTCTGTTCTGATGGCTGCCGTGTGAAACCCGCCCGCTGAAACGCTTGCCCAGCTTGATTCTGCTCCTGCACGGGCAGGCGACTGTCTGTTTTCTGTCGTCCCGTCGCCTGACAATCCATAGCCCCAGCCCCAGAGGCTTCCGTCTGCTTTGACGGCTGCTGTGTGGCCTGATCCCCCCGAAACGCCTGCCCAGTTAGAATCTGCGCCAACTCGCACAGGGGAGTGCCTGTAGATCGTCGTGCCATCGCCTATGGGTCCGAAAGCGTTGTTACCCCACGCCCAGAGTGTTCTGTCGGCTTTTATTGCCACCGTGTGGTATCCGCCCGCTGAAACGCTTACCCAATTATTATCTGCGCCGATACGCACGGGCGAGTGCCTGCTGTTTGTCGTGCCGTCACCCACCTGTCCGTTTCTGTTTGAACCCCATGCCCACAGGCTTCCATCGGCCTTGAGGGCAACTGTGTGCTCGGCGCCTGCTTTGACGCTCACCCAATTATTTTCTGTACCGATGCGCACAGGCGAATACTTGGCAACTTGCGTGCCGTCGCCGAGCTGACCTGCGCCGTTCCACCCCCACGCCCATAGGGTTCCGTCTGATTTTATAGCTAGGGTGTGGCCTATGTTATCACTTTTGCCGTCAATCAATATTTTTGAAGTCGCTACATGCACCCAATCGGCGTCAGTACCGATGCGCACAGGTGAGAGTCTGTCGGCAGTCGTGCCGTCGCCAAGCTGGCCGTTCTCGTTGCCGCCCCAGCCCCAAAGGCTTCCGTCGGCTCTGATGATCAATGTGTGTGCGCTGCCTGCGGCTATCACCGAGTGATTGCGGCTTTGCTCCGCTGCAGCAGGAGGTGCGAGCGCAGGGATGAGCGCGGTTATGACGGCTAGCGTCATTGCTATGGAAATAATACGCTTTTTCATAATAGTCATACTCCTTTATTATTTTTGAGATAACGGAAGATTTTCTTCCCATATTATCTAAGACACATGAAAATGCGGTTTGGTTTTAAGAAATGTGAAATTTCTTGAACTTATTTTACACATTGTTACAAGTCAGGCCGTGTCGGAATGGGTCTGGATATGACTATAGATAACGACGATGGCCGTATCGCTACCTGGCGGGTGGACTATGCTTGCATCGACTTTAGCACCCTGCAGCGTATTGGGTGAGGTTGGATTGTTGAGCGTTATACTAACGTGGGGTTCCACCCCACAACCCATCGGGATTACTCGCTTACGGGCAAAATGAATTTGCCCTACTCGCTTATCCCTCACGCGGCTGCGCCGCGCACCGCGCCTTGCGCGGTGATAGTACCTGACGGACAAAAAATAGCTTGTTTTTTATTGGCGTTGTGATTCCGTCAGGTACTAATCCACAATGCTGTAGTAGTTATATAGTATCTGCGCGGCTTGGGCACGTGTCAGTGTGCTCTGCGGGTTAAACCTGTTGCTGCTATCGCCTGACACGATATTCCAAGAATATGCTTTTTCAACTGCGGCGTGGTACTCTTCCGGCACATCAGCCATATCGCTCGGCATACGTTCCACGCGCTCTTTACCCCAGCGCGGGTTGTGGCACTCTATAAAGCGGGTGATGATAAGCGATGCCTGCGCTCGGGTTATGTTGGCAGATGGTTGAAGATTGTCCGAGGCGCTGATGATACCGTCGCGCTCCGCCTGTTCTATATACGGAGCATACCATGAGCTGCCGCCGGACATCCGGCCATACTGTGTGCGCATGAGCATAGTGACGAGTTCCGCTACGGTCAGACGGCCTTGCGGATTAAAACGTCTGCCGCCCACGCCCCCGGCAATTCCCGCCGATGCTATCGATGTGACTGCGTCGTCAAACCAATCGCCGGTATTAACATCCGTAAACTCAGCTACTTCCATCTCTCCGGGCATAAGGTCAACTGAAGATACTGCGGTAATCGGAATTAATAGCTCCGTCCCGTCTTCCAGGTATTCGATTATATTGCCGTGTACCGCTCCATCTATTTCGATGGTCTCCCCGATATCCACTTTTATGCTGTCGTCCAGTGTCATCAGGTTTATTGAAAACACCCTGTCCTCGTCCATTACCGATATCGTCGCGCTCTCATCGCTGTCAACAACTACAATGTACTCGTCATAAGGTACGATCCATATATCGGTAGTCCTCGGAAGGTTCGGGTCGCTGCCATCCGGATTCAATGGGAGTATGCCAAGCGGGATGATTCTGAACGCACCGTCAATGTCTTCGACGCTGACACCATGCGTGTTTGTTATTTCAGCGTTTATCGGCACATGAAGCTGCGCACTGCCAAATATTCTTCCTGCTTTTTCAACACGGGCTCTTTGAACCTCGTTGTATACTAGTTCCCCGTCAATAAAAGAGATACGCTCGCCAAGCCTCGTATTATAGTACTGGGTATCGGCAGAGTTAAACCACCATGCATTGCTCCCGGACCTCGTCAGGTCAATTTCTAAGCGCAGAGCGGTATTATTCGGCTGATTGCTGTCGTAAATTTTCAGCGAGTACCTAGTGCTGCTGATTCTATCGATTCCGTAGGCGATGACTATGTGCCCTCCCGCCGACCCGCGGATTGCTACCATTAGACCATCCTCGTTGTTAGCAGCAGCTATTAGTTCCTCGAGTCTGTTAAAGTTTCGATCCAATGTTAAAGACAAACTCGGTATGAACTGGCTCACTTGGTATAGCTCGATCAGCCTCCTCAAAGCGCTGTTTGCAATGTTTTCGGGTGTGGTGAAGTCATACGTCCTGCTGATGCCGAATTGGTAGTCAGATTGCCGCAGCTTATAAACCTCAAACGCATATGAGGTAGCGGCAAAGCCATAGCAGCTTCCATTCCATGCGCGCAGATTTTTGAACAACCAACCCGCATCATCCGGTGTGAACAACTCAAGGTATATCGAAAGCGGTATTTTGTAACCCGGGCTATAGCCAAAACTTTTAGCCTCGTTTACAAAACGGTAATTATCCTCGCCCATTGTGAACGGATCAGAAGTTTGAGTAGTTGTAAAAATTATCGTGAAAGTCTGCGTATAGTTTGCGCTTGCTGTCGTGCCGTTTGCTATGGTCGCGCGGACTGTCACTGTCCCTGCTGCCGTTGTTCTCAACGTGCTGCCGCTAATTGTCGCGCCGGTCGTCCCTGCGCTGACCACGCTCCATGCAATCGCCCTGTTTGTGGCATTGGATGGGCTTACCGTGCCTGTGAGCGTCAGCGGGATTCCGGCTATAGCAGTCGTCGGCACTCCGGTTATGCCGGTGACGGGTATGTGCGGCGGAGATTCTCCTGTGGCGCTTATAACCAAGCCGTTCCAAAGTTTACCATCTGCGCCGTAGGCAATCGCTCCAATTGGAACAATTGCTCTTGCTCCTGATCTGATGCCTCTAAAAGCATATACGCCAATATTCGGAGGCGTGGGCGATTCAAAGTGTATGTCGTAAAGGTTTGAGCTTTGTTCAAACGCATAATTACCGATTGATGTAACGCTAAGCGGTATATTTATGCTCATAAGGCTCGTGCAACGAGAAAACGCCCAAGCTCCAATACTCGTCACGCTGGTTGGTATCGTGACGCTCGTCAAGTTTGCACATTGGGAAAACATTGATCCCGGCATCGATGTAATGCCATATTCCAAGACTGCGTATGATAGGTTGATACATCTCCCAAACACATTTGATCCAATTTCCCTGAGGCTACCCGGAAGCGTTATGCCCTCAAGCCTCTCGCAACCTATGAAAGCGCTACTTCCAATAGATACAAGGCTATTTGAGAGCGTTATGCTTTCAAGACCACTGCAACCTCCGAAGGCGCTTCCTCCTATTGAAGTAACGCTGTTTGGAATTGTAATGCTCCTAAGGCTTTTGCAATTATAAAACGCATATTCATCAATGGAAACAAGGTTATTGGAAAGCGTTACATTTGTCAAGTTTGAGCAGCCAAAGAATGCCCTATTACCGATTGTTGTGACACTGTCCGGTATTGTAATGCTGACAAGAGTTGTATTATTCGAAAACGGAGGGTAGCCCGTCACTCGGTTCTCGCCAATAGCCGTAACCGGTTTGCCGTTTATCGTGTTTGGTATCACAACCGTTGACGATTGCCCATTGTATCCTATGATAGTAATGGAGTTTCCAAGATCCCGGTATCGCAAATCACCGTGCAAACCGAACCCCGTTGTTGTCGCCGAGATAGTATCAATCGGCATAATCAGCGATAAAATAAGCAGTGCCAGTATCAGCGATATTGCTCGTTTTTTTATCTCCGAAGCGGAGCATTTGCGTAGTTTTTTCATAACAGTATTCTCCTTGTTATTAAAAGTATTTTAGCGGGAAATGCTTCCCATATAATCTAAGACACTTGAAAACGTGGGTCGGTTTTAAGAAATGCAAGTTTTTTTGAAATTATTTTACAGTGGGAATTTACAAGAGCATTCATTCAGTGATGTCCGGTTACTACCACTCCTGAATAGAGACCTACACATTAACACTTTCCGCCTCCCCGGAACAATAATCCTTGACTCATTGGAATATGCGTGTTATACTTAAAACAAACTTACAAGACAATGCGTATAATCTTGTTATTATTTGAATATACTTGGAGGAAATTGTATGCGACAGGGTACGGCAAAGAGCGGGGAATCGGTGGAGCGAAAGATTATCAGCGTATCAATAAGGCGTCAGTTGACAATTCCGCAAAAATACTATGACGCGCTTGGCTTTGACAATGAAGCGGAGTGCATACTGCAAGACGGCGGTTTATTTATCCGTCCTGTTAAAATCACAGGCGACGAGTTTGCAGAACAGATTTTGGCCGATCTGATTTCACAAGGGTATGAGGGCCAAGAGCTTTTACTAAAGTTTAAGGTATACAGCCGCGCTGTGCGCCCCGCTGTGTTAAAGTTAATTGATGAGGCGGACGCATACGCGAAAAGCGGCGAAGGGCGCGTCCCGTTGGGCGAATTGTTCGGAACGGAGTGATAGCCCGTGTATGACCTGCGTTATATGCCGCCGGCAAGAAACTACTTCAAAAAGCTGAAAGACAGCAGGCTCGCTGCCTTATTCCGGGACGCACTGACTGAAATATCCGCCAATCCATATGAGGCGGGAGCAGCCAAAACCGGAGATTTAGCAGGTGTTTACTGCAAAGATGTCTTCTACAATAAGACAAACTACGAAATCGCTTATAGGATCATCGAGGAGGATGACCGCGTTGTAGTTGTCATCCTCGCCGGAACCCGCGAGAACTTTTACAAGGAACTAAAACGATACTTTTTGCAAGGTAATATAGTATAAGTCACATGAAAACACGAACTGAAAAATCCAAGTGCAGGGGACATAATCCAAGGTACCGGAGGACTGACAAAACTGCGCTTCGCTTTACCGAACAGAGGTAAAAGCGGTAGCGTTCGCGTGTTGTATATTGATTTCATACGGCAAGAGAAGACGGTCTTAGTAAACTGCTACGGCAAGAGCCAACAAGATAGCCTCTCAGACAAGGAAAAAGCGATGTACAAAACTCTGATAAAGTCAATCAAGGAGGAATTGACAAGATGCCTGTCGAGCAGTGCAGAAGCTCGGCGACTACTACGCTTTTTAGTGATCGTGCCATGTCAAACACCGCCTATAATAGAATTTCCGGTTTCAAGATGATAAACAATGCCAACAGGTTAATGCGGCAATTCACCGTACCTGTGCAGCGGCGATTATCAATCTGTCAGCGCATAGAGCCCTTTTACGGTAGATTGAAAAATCAATCCCTGATAATAGTTTCCCATACCCATTGCGATTCCGGGATGTCAGTAATCGTGCCGTCGCTTGTAACAAAACTTGTCACGGCGATTTCAGCCTTGTATGGGTTGTCATACCCCATCAGGTTCAATGTGAATGTGTTTACACCGCCAGCGTCAATGGGGTCGTTTATTACCTGAATGATATCCGGCTGCGTCATGCCCCCGCGCAGCACCGGGTCGCCAAAGGCATCGTATAGCCTGACTAAAACTCTGATGCCGATTATATCGCTGTCTGTAGTGTTTTTCGTCGTAACGTCTAAATTCCAGTGTATTAAAGGCTGATACAGCCTGCCGCCGGTTATTTCGATGTCTGTTGTGATTTGAATAGGGGGTATTTCAATGTCTGTTTCGATTTGAACAGGGGGTATTTCGAGTATATTAACAGCCAAATATATTAATGACAACGGCATTGCCGGCATTCTCCAATAAAACTGCATTTCTCTTGTAGACAGACCCATATCTTCAGCTATTATCGTGTATAGCAACGCTACTGCTTTAAGGGCATTCTCATCACGCAGCATATCTACCTCAGGTGCATCCGTGTCGTTGACAATTGCGTAATATCTTTGAAAGCTTTTTAAAGATGCAGCAACTTCATTAATAATCGTCTCATCAGGTTCAATTTCGCTCGCGGCGGCTTTACCCAGCCATGCGGACATTCTTTCAGGGTTATCGAGAAAATCAAAGAACAACTCAAGCTGTCGTTTTAACTCGCCTTCTGAGGCTATGCCCAACTCCTCAGCTACTTCTATAAAGAAGTGAGTATAGTTTAGTGCTAACTCCTCCAACACTTCAAAGTCACCAATATGCAGCTTTAACCAGCTCAACAATTCCTGTGTTACGTGAGGATTTGCTTCTGCAAACTCTTCCGGTGCAGGTAGAACATAGCCCCCGGGAGCATCATCGTATGACTTGAAATGACTCAGTATATAATCGAATATATCACCCTCCAGCGAAATAATGGAGATAACATGCATGTGAGTCGTTGAAACCCTCCGCGCAAGAAGCTGCAATGCATTTATGCCATCTTCTGCTACGGCGTGCAAAGCCCTGTAAGAATTGTCTCCTATCGTTATGGTTATTGGCGGATATTTTGTATGCACCGGAAAGCTTAGTCTCTCGTCTAAGAAGTCTTCTAAATATCTATCTTCATTAAAAACCGGAATGCCGTCATTAAGGAGCTCAAATTTTTCAAACAATGACGTAACGCCCGAACCGGTCAGAGGGCTGAGTGCCATCATATCAAAGCGTCCTGCTTCAGCATCAAGCACTTCTTGAACGTCAACATCTAAAAATCCTGCCATATCCTCAACGGATAATGCAACCCAAGTGGTAGAACTTTCGCCATTGCTGCCGGGCAATAAAAAACGATATTCGGCGAAACTGTTGACAAAAACATTGCCATCCCAATGGCCAACCATTGCATTATACGGATTGTCTTCGACTGACGTATGTGTTGCGGTATCCCCGCCGGTTGGCGATGGAGGTTCCGTATCAGTCCCCCTTGGGCTTGGAGAGTCTGTGAGCGTAACAACCTCAGTACCGCACCCTGTCAGCGCTGCTGAGAATATCAGCGTCAATGCCAATACTGCTGATAATAGTCCATTTTTCATATTCATTTCCTTTTTCCTCCGCATATTAATATTTTACCGGGAAATGCTTCCCATATTATCTAAGACACGTGAAACCGTGAGTTGGTTTTAAGAAATGTGAATTTTTTTGATATTATTCTACACATTAACACTTTTCTGTTGCATTTCGGTCACATTAACGCTCATAAATAAAGGGAAATGCCGATAATTGGGCACTTCTCTTGCTTTGTTTTTCATGCAAATGTCTAAAACGCAAATCTTCTAGATTTTGGAGCAAAAAAGGCAAAACAGTGGTTCATCCATTGTTACAGATCAGACATTGCCGGAATAGGGGTGTTTTTTGCATTCCGTAGTGCGGAGCAAGGATGCGGAGCGCCGCGAATAGGCGCAGGATGCGACTTTGAGCGACAGAAATGCAAAAAATAGCCCTATTTCGGCAATGTCTTTGGTTGGGACTGACCTTTAACCCCGTTAGGCAAGTATGGCAAGCATTTTTCAACTTCTTGTGGATAAGTTGCAAATATTCTGTTATACTACAGCTATTGCTTGTAAGAGCAGCAGACGGCTGAATCTGATATTTCAAGGTATCTGTGATGAAAAAACGCGGCGGAAGTATAACGAATCGAATACTGATAGTCTCCTCACTGGTGCTGATCGTCATAGTTGGCATAACCCTGCTTGTCATGAGTTTTTCCATGATTTCCCTGACAGATAGGGTGATGCTTGATATCACGCGGCCC
>Ga0099364_10015525_pt1 | contig 10037 bp, 1 predicted proteins | sample TergutTh196P3_FD_73070 | JGI IMG/M metagenome (GOLD analysis project Ga0099364, IMG submission 73070) | Microcerotermes parvus P3 segment gut microbial communities from Pointe-Noire, Republic of the Congo - Th196 P3 | ecosystem: Host-associated > Arthropoda: Insects > Digestive system > Gut ...
CCCTTACCCTGGTACCCGAACGGCACGAATTGCATTCGACGACTCACGCACGACGTCACCATCATCTACTACAATCGCCCGGATCGCCAGCGTGCAACGCAAGCCCGGCGGTAACAAGCCGGTAATTTCCACCCGGCCAGTAGCAGTATTGATCGGCTTGAGAGCACCCGCCTCAATCCGTATCTTATCGCCGACTATTTCATAGCCCGACCAACCTGCTATTAACGCACGTAGCGTCTCAGTAGTAAAAGCCATCGTACCCGTATTGCCTTCTACAAAACTAACACTCGACGTTCCCTGCCGAATGCCGATTTCATAATGCGTCACTTCGGCAACCGGCGAAAGATTAAAACGCAGGGTGTTAGTAGAAGGAATGTAGCCCGTGCTGCGCACTGCCGCAAACAAACCCGACGCGTTAAGATTGACCGTTGCCGCATTCACATTGCGTGCCTGCGTCCAGTTGCCATTAACCTGTTCCGAAATACGGAATTGATAGCGCAAGCCGGTTCGGTTTTCTCCATCGGCGGCTTTAGTAGATTGCGAATTCCGGTTCAAGCCGTCTATGACGTACGTTGTTTGGTCTTCGTCTGTAGTAAACTCAACCGTCTTGTAGTAGCCTCTGATTTCACCTCTACTACGCATCTCTTGTCCGAGCGGTGTGTTAAGCGAAGTGTGCGTAACTGCCCGGCCGGTCATTTGCCAAACGTCAATAGAATAATTTGTATTCGGCTTCAAACCGGTCAGCGTAACGGAGTTTAATCCGCCGACTGCTTTGATACCTGATGGTGCTTTTTGGATGTTACCGGCAGGCCGGATTGTTTGTGCCGAGACGTTTGTTCCTTGTTGCCGGAGCGGATTTCCGTCTTCGCCTACTACGACAATGTTGAATCGGTAAGTAGTACCGGCACGGAGTTCGTCCAGCACGAAATCCTGTGCTACTACTTTTCCATCTTCATCTTTTTCGGCGTGCACGACGAACTGTCCGAGTGCCGGATGGGAAGTGCAAGTGATGATGTAGTGGGAAACGTTTTGTACCGTCTTGGTTGCGTGTCTATTGAGTTCGATAACGATGGTGTTACCGCCGTTTTGGTTTTGTCCTTCCGTTCGGCCTGCTACTTGACTGGCGGCGATTGCCCGGACTTGGAACGAGCCTTTTGCGGCTGCCCGCTCGTCGTTTGAGATAACCACGTTGACTTCGGCTTTGACTTCATCACTGTTTGCGATGCCGGTACTTCCGTTGGCGACGATGGTTACCGTGTACTTACCGTTCTCTGTGAACTCGTATTTCAGTTCAGTAGAAGTTTGCAGCCTGCCGTTTTCATCTCGCAGCGAGACATTTTTGGCTTCAATGGGGTTTCCATCGTCATCTTTGAGCATGATGGTGTCCCCTTTGTCATTTTTGAGCGTGATGGTGTAACCGGCCGCGTCGAGCGTGTTTGCCGGTACTGACCAGGAAACGATGAGAGTGCCGTTATCTTTTTGGACTGCCGAGAGGTGCGTTGGTGCGTTGGCAGAACGCGGCGGAGGCGTCGGCACTGCATTCGTCAGCGGATGGCTGACGACACCGCCGAAATCGCCCGTGCCGGTTGCGACAACCCGTAAAACGAAACCAACATCGGCAGTTCTTACCGTGTATGAACTATCGGTCGCACCGGCAATGGCGTTGTCTCCGCGATACCACTGATACGCCGCCGTTGCATCGCCGGGTTCGAGCGTCGTGGTGAGAACATCGCCGACTTTCGGGGAATCATTGTTAACCGTAATGCCGGTGAGTGCCGTCTGACCCGGCAGGAGCGTTTTCGTCTCCGCCACGTTCGACCCGTCCGACAGAACGCCCGCCCGCTGCAAAAAGACCTGATAATAATAGACCGTGCCCGGCGTTAAGCCGGTATCCGTATAACCGCCAGCAAGTTCGGGGGCAAAGGTAAGCCCGGTTTCAATGGTTTCCCACTCTTTGCCGTCAAGCGAACGCTTGACCGTGTATCCTTCCCCTGTAACAAGTACAGTTTCCCAAGCCAGTTGCACTTCCGTCTCCGACACGGCAAGGACTTCCAAGCCCAGCGGAGCATCGGGACGCGTGGCAACCCTAACCGGCTCTGACCATTCGGAATCAAACTCCGCTCCCTCGATGCTGAGCGTGCGAATCTGGAAGTAATAGACCGTATCCGGCAAGGCATCCTGCAAAGTCCAATTTATTGCATTGCGTTCCACCGTTACGAGCGTTGGATTCTCCTCATCGCCGGCAATCCAATAGCGGATTTCCTGCTCGCCGCGGTCAACGCTCGCCGCACGATTCCAAGTAATCCCCACACTCCAATGACCGTCAGACTCATACCAACCCGTACGCGTAACCTCCGGCGTATCCACTTGGTAAACATTTCCCGTCCGCACGACAATGTAATCACTGTTGGCAACATTGCTGGTAATCTCAATCTGGTAACGCGAATCCGGCTTAAGAGCCGAAAACATCTCCTCGGTGATCGTGAACGAGTAGGAGTCCTCGCTGTCAACCCAGGAATAGGGGCGGCCACTACCCGGTGCTCCCACACTGAAATAGATATACATATCACCTGGAGGAGCAATGGTGATAAAGAGATATTGCGGCGTGCCGGGCAGTTGAGACTTCGGAACCGACAACGTCAGCGTGTTCGCCTCGGCATCATACTCGCTGATAATGCTTTCCGTCGCAATCACTGCCAGCGTCTTTGCATTCACGACCAACGGCTCGGAGGCAGGCCAATCCGTCCCCGCCGGCGGCAAGGCAACCACCTCAATGCGGTATTCCGTGCCCGGCTCCAAGTTGCTGATACGTATGTCAATCCACCCTAAGTCAGCGTAGTAACTGTAACGGGTATTAACATCCCCCGTAACTTCGGTACCATCTGCAAGGAAAACCTTCGTCTCATAGGCTTTTCCGCTGGTAACGTCTTCTTCGGTATAAAGATCTCCGGGAATCGTGGGGTACAATGATATGTAATCCACACTCACGGCCTCGTTCCTGTCTGTTACCGGCATGTCAAGTTGCTGCCCCTGCGTCGCCAGAATGCGCACCGTCGGCTCGGACTCAAGCCAATCCGAACCCGCCGGCGGCAAGGCAACCACTTCAATGCGGTATTCCGTGTCCATCTCCAAGCCCGAAATCGTTGTCTGGGTTCGGAACCCCCACGCATCGGTGCTGAATGCAACGTTAAACCCGGTAACTTCCGTGCCCGTTTCGGCAAGGAAGACCCTAACCCGATAGGCTTCCCTCGCTTCAACGGCTTCCTGGGTATAAAGTCCGTCTATCGGCGTGTACACATCAAACCAGATGCTATCCCGGGTACGCCAGGAGGAAGCATCACTATTTATTGCCGGCGGGTCAAGCGGTTCCCCATCGACCGTTACCTCAAGCACCGTCGTGTGCAGGTCAAACGCATAGTCGGGATTCGTCATACGAGCCCAAATCCGGTCGCCATTTTTCAAGCCGTGGAAGGTGAAAGTGCCGTTCTCCTCGTCGTAGAGACTATCGGGGATGATATTATCCTCATCATACGGGTCAAAGTGGCCATCTTCATCGTAATAGAACCACACGTACTCGGTTTTCCCGCCGACATTCTGGTCGGCAAGTGCCGTAAACTCGGTTTCGCGGTCAAATTCAGCGGGAATCTCCACTGGGGATTGCCCCCCGGCACGGAAATACGCGATTTCATGGTCAGGCGGCAACTTCAGCGTCGCAAAGGTCAGGCTGTTATTTGAAATAGAGAGATCCTCCAGTTTCGTACAGCCGGAAACATCCAACGCGGTCAGACCGATTCCCCAAGCCTCTGCTCCTGTGAGTTCCGTGAACATGGAGAGGTCAAGCGCACCGTTAATGGCGACTCCCGTATCGCTAAAACCCATAAAAACGCTTGTCATCCGCAACGGCATGCCGGGCTCGGGCTGACTCCAACTAGCAATATCCAACGTCAAGCCGTATTCCGCCATCATTTCCTGCATGCGGTCATAATCGCCGGTATGATAGAGCGAAATTGCTTCCGACGGCTCGGATGACCCAGACTCACCGACCGCCACTATCCGGTACAGCGTATTGGTTTCGCCATAGTTGTCCGTTCTGTCGGCAGTGTATGTCCGGTCTTCGGTATTGCCGACCAGGTGCCAGGTGTTTCCGCCGTCTTCGGAGCGGTAGATGTTATAGGAGTCCGCTCCGCTTTCGGGTATATCCCAGGCCAGGTCAACTTCGTTCCAGCGTATTTCGCTTAACTGCACGTTCGTCGGAGCGGCGGTGGGCGCAACAACTGTAATCAGCGACGATTGTATGACGCCGGCATTGGAAAATGCGGCATTCTTCATCTCGACGTAGAAGGACTGCCCATCGTATTCCTCGCTAAAGGTGAATGTGCCGTCGCCATTGTCCGTAAGCCACTCTCTCAAAGGCAATGTGCCGTCAGCCATGTACCAAATAAACCGGGTAACATCCTCCCCGAACTGGTACTCCGTCGACAGGTCAACGGTTCGATGCACCGTAAATTCGGGCAGCACCGGCGATTGGTAGTCGTAGAGGAATTCCTCTATTCCTTCGGGCAGGGCTTGCTGGATTGCCCACAAATCGGAAAGGAAGAACCGGTTGTCGTTGAGCCACAGATACGTTAGTTCTTCGCAATCTTCAATGCCGACGAGTTCCGACAGGTGGTTGTCGTCAACTAAGAGTTCGAGCAAGTTTGTCAGTCCCGAAACGTCCAGCGTGGAGAGTTGGTTGCCGCCGGCATCCAGGGTTTTTAACTTCGTCAGTGCCGAAACGTCCAGACTCTTCAGGTGGTTCGTAAAGACACCAAGCGACCACAATTCCGTCAGGTTGGAAACGTCCAGCATGATGAGTTGGTTGCTGCTGACATCCAAGTAAACCAATTTCGTCAGTGCCGAAACGTCGAGCGAGGTCAGTTGGTTCCCCCAGGCTTCCAGCCACCACAAATTGGTCAGTCCGGTCAGGTCGAGTTCCGTGAGTTGGTTATCACTAACATACAATTTTTGCAGATTTTCCAGCCCGGCAATTTTCAGTTCCGTGAGTTGGTTAGCATCGGCATACAGTAACTCGAGATTTTCGCAATCGGTCAGGTCCAGCGAGGTCAGTTGGTTCCCCCAGACATACAGAACCCACAAATTGGTCAGTCCGGTCAGGTCGAGTTCCTCGAGTTGATTGTTGTCAACATACACGTATTCCAGATTTTCCAGGCCGGCAAGGCTCAGTTCCTCGAGTTTGTTATAGCCGGCATCCAGTACCCAGAGATTTTCGCAGCCGGTCAGGTCTAATGAAGTCAGTTCGTTATATGCGATTTCCACCAAGTATAGTTCCGTGCAGTCGGAGAGGTCGAGTTTGCCTTCGAGTCCCGCTTCGACGGCGGAGATTTCGGTCAGCCGGTACTGCCCGTCGATGATCTCCCAGTAGGCATACTCGGCAAGGTGCTGGTCTTGCACGAGGTTCCATTCGTAGGCCTTATAGACCGAGAAGACCTCGGAGGTTTCGGATACATCCCCCCATTGCCCGATGGCGGTTACGCGATACCATTCGTTCCCGCCGAGGATGGTGAGGGGTATCAGGGGGTCGGGCGATTCGCCATGTTTCTGCCAGACGATGCCGTCGGTTGACATTTCTATCCGGTAGTTGACCGCATTTGCCGAGGGATTCCACTGCAACGTGTTCCACTTGCCTTCCTCGGTTATTCTCACATTTTCCGGCTTTTCGGGGAGGCCCACCGTTGTTACCGTGCTGGCAAGCGGGATTTGGAAGAAGGTGTCCCTGCGCCTGCCACCATCGTGGTCCCAATACGCGAGAATCTGGAATTCATATTCCGTGCCCGGCTGGAGTCCCTCGACCGTAATCTTCCCCTCTTTAAGGTCGTCCAAGGTGTTTTCGCCATACCAGTTGAGGCGATAGTATGCCCATTCCCCCTTGCTACCGTCGGCATTGACCGACCGGTATTTGATCTCAATGTCCGATAAATAGCCCCGTTCATACGCAGCCAGTGCGGCATAGAAATTATCCAAGCCGATGTACTCGGCAAACTCATCCCCGTTGAAAATGAGCGTCGCCTGCCGCGTTTGGATATTCTCCGGAACCATGCTGACCGGCTCCGCACTGCCAACGCGGATGAGCGAAGTGAAGATATCTTTGGAAGAGGAATGGTAAGGGTGGCTAAACGACTCATTGGTCATCACGGCATAGACGTATTTTTCGTCCAGTCTCTCATCGAAGGTAAACGTACCATCCCCGTTATCCGTAAAGTCCGTCCCCTCTGTAAGTTCGGAGCCGTCGGAAAAGTACCACTTGAACGTGGTCGGTTTGCCGTCGATGGTAATGTTTTCCGAGGAGAGGTCAACGATTCTCTCCTCCCCCATCGTCGGCGGGAGGAAATAGCGTTGGCCATAGTAGTGGAAGTATTGTCCATTAGGATCAATTCCGGTCGGCAACGACTTCCTGATCTCCTGCAACGCGGAGAAGGAAAGAAGGTTCCAAGCGATATCCAATATCTCTAGGTAGTTCAAGCCGGTAATGTCCAGTTCCATTAGCTGGTTGTATTTGAGATACAGATAGCTCAAGTTACTCAGTCCGGCAACGTTCACCGATGTCAGATTGTTGTCGTAGGCATACAGTTCGTCGAGATTCTCCAAGCCGCTCACGTCAAGCGTGGTCAGCCGGTTATTGCCGACATCCAAATATTCCAGTTTTATCAGGTGACTCACGTCTATTGAGGTCAGGTAGTTGTAGGTGACCTGCAAAAAGGTCAGATTCACCTGTTCCGACAGGTCAATCGAAGTCAGGCCGTTACGGTGTGCCGACAGAGACTCCAGATTCACCAGTCCCGACAGGTCAATCGAGGTCAGGTGGTTATAGTCGACAACCAAATTTTCCAGTTTCGTTAGTCCGGTCAGGTTGAGTTCCGTGAGTTGGTTACGTTCGACATCTAAATTTTCCAGTTTTGTTAGTCCGGTCAGGTCAATTTCCGTGAGTTGGTTTGCGGTAACAGCCAAGGTGGTCAGATTCTCGCATCCGTCAAGGTTAATCCCGGTCAGTTTGTTACGATTCGCCGACAGGAATTCCAGTTTTGTCTGCCCGGAAACATCCAGCGAGGTCAGTTCGCTGTCGATGACAGTCAAACGCTCTAGATTCTCCGTGCCGGAGAGGTAGAGCGATGATATTTTCGTTCCGTCGATGAGCAGACGCGTCAGTTCAGGCATGTTACTGACACCGAGCCAGTACAATTCCGGCGAGTCTCTAATTTCCAGCGTCTCTATCGAAGTGCCGCCGACTGAGAGGGATCCCAGTTTTCTCAGTCCCGAAATGTCAATCGAGGTCAGTTGATTGTAGGAGACGTCGACTGTCTTCAGTGCGGTGAATTCGGTCAGGTCAAGTGTTCCGGTCAGTAGGTTATCGCTTACGTGCAGTTCCTCCAAATTCAGGGAGTTGGTAAGGATCAGTCCATCCAGTCGATGATTTTGAACGTTTACGTATGTCAATTCATCGCAGTCGGAGAGGTCGAGCGTGCCGGTGAGTCGCGGGCTTGATCCACTTCCATTCCATGAGGCAAGGATGCCGGTAAGCCGGTATTGTTGCCCCTGTTCGGTTTCAAAGACCGTCCAACCGGCGACACTGTTTAAGTTGAATCCCTGGAATCGCTCTTGCACGAGCTTCCATTCGTGTTCGTTACGCAGGGAATAGACGGCGGCTTCGGATTTCACGCCTTCCGCATCAATAGCGGTGATGCGCACCCAGCGGTTCTCGTCACGCGGTATGTTGTCGATATCGCAGTTACTGGCAGTGCCTTCTTGTTTATGTGTCCAGTTGATGCCGTCGGTTGAAGTTTCCACCCCGTACGTTGCTGCACCCGGCACAGCATCCCATGTCAGGTAGATGCGGTTGGTGGAGGTTTGTGAGCCTGAGGTTATCGAAGCCGTGATGCTGGGCTTGCCCACCGTGGTAACCGTGCCGGCAAGCGGGATGGGCCAGAAGGACTGAGAATCTTCAGGAACAGGGAGAGTGGAAAGAATCGCATATCCCATGTTGACCTGGAATTCATATTTCGTGTCCGGCTGGAGTCCCGTAACCGTAATGGTGGTGAAATCCTGCGACACCTCGGCGGGAATTGACATCCAAGTCTCCGTGCCGACGACGCGGCAGTAGAGCGTCGGGTATATTGTTGCAAACGGGCTGGTAGCCATCTCACCAGCAGAATTATAGCCGCAGTACCGAGCCAATTCATCCGGATCGACTGTCAACTTCACCGAGGTCATCTTGATGTCGCTCGGTGTCATTGCGACTGGCGACTGCTCGCCGAGGAAGATGAGCGACGTGACTATCGTTAAGTCGGGAAACTCGGCATTGGTCATCACGGCATAGACGAACTTCACGTCTTCGGTGAACGTAAAGAGACCATCGACGTTTGTGTAATCGGTTACGACTGCACTTTGAGCATCGTACCAGGTGAACGTGGTGGTATGTTCCCCAAATTTGTATTCCGCGGAGAGGTCAAGGATTTTACCTTCTCCCGTCATCGGCGGGAGAACGAGCATTTGGTCGTCGTAGGTAAACAGCGACATTTCTTCCGGCAATGCCTGGCGAATCGTATCCAATGCGGAGAAGGCGAGGCGGTTACCATTGAGTTCGACGTGTATCAGTTCCGGATGATTGTCGTCGTGAAGGATTTTCGACAGTTCGTTGTAGCCGGCGATGAGATGCGTCAAGTTCTCCAGTCCCGAAACGTCCAGCGAGGTCAACATATGCCCGCTGACATCCAAATAGGTCAGATTTTCCAATCCCGACAGGTCGAGGCTTGTCATCCAGCCGCCTTTAGCATGCAGTTCCTCCAGTTTTTTAAGACCGGCAAGGTTGAGCGAGGACAGGTAGCGGGCATCGATCGATTGTTCCGTTCCGTAGAGACTGACATCTACCTTGGTGAGATTTTCCAGTCCCGACAGGTCGAGGGAGAGCAGTTGGTTGTTGCTGACATCCAGATGGGTCAGATTCTCTGTGCCTGGGAGATCGGATAGGTGTTGGAAGTTGAGTCCCGTTATTTTCGTGCCGGTAACGGTCAGATGCGTCAGGTTCGGCATGTTCAATACAGTGAGGGATTCCAGATTCGGCGAGTTTTGAATGGTCAGCGTCTCTATCAGGCAGCCATTGAGATCCACAAACCGCAGTCCGGTGAGGTCGGTCAAATCAAGCGTTCCGGTCAGTTTGGAGCCAGAAATATACAACCGCGTTAGTGATTCTCCGATGCCTTCAAGGTTTAGGACGGTCAGTTGATTGTCTGACGCGTTCAGCATTTGCAGTTTCACCGCGCCGGAAAGATTAATTTCCTCCAGCCCTATGCCCCTGTAGGTGTATTCGCCAGTCACGTTGACGACTGTCAACTCTGTGCAACCAGAGAGATCGAGTTTGCCATCGAGTTCTTTGTAACTGGCATTGATTTCGGTAAGCCGGTAGACGCCGTCTAACTCTTTCCACGTGGCGTATTCCAGGAGGTCCTGGCTTTGGACGAGTTCGTATTCGTATTTGTTGTATGTTTTGTTGTCGACTTCTATTGTATCGACTGTTTCGGCTTCGCCGGAAGAGGGTTGTATGCCGCTTCCGCCTCCGAGGCTGCCGGAGGTGCCGGAAATGTCGACGAATGTGCCGTAGTCGGGCTCTTCGTGATTGTCTCCGCCGTCGAAGGGTGTGGCGGAGAGCATTTCCCTGCCTTCGAGTTCCTCGAAGCGGCAGATACGGTTGGTTTTGCGTTTTTTGGAGTTGGTTTTTTGTTTTTTATAGGTCATATAAAATTAAGGGTTTGGTTGTTCGGTTAAGGTTGATGATGGTGGTGATGTTAGCCGCGTCGCCCAGTGGGGCGCATGACATTCAGAAAGTCGCCCTGCGACGCGTAATGTACGCCCCGCAGGTCGGGTCGGCTAACATTTGCGCGGTTAACGGTGCTTGCGCAATTACCCCCCCCCCCCCCTTTTTTCCCCGGTGCCCTTTTTTTCCTTTTGTTGGGGGGGGTGGGGGGGGGGGGGTGCGAAGGGCGAAG
>Ga0099364_10015526_pt1 | contig 10037 bp, 3 predicted proteins | sample TergutTh196P3_FD_73070 | JGI IMG/M metagenome (GOLD analysis project Ga0099364, IMG submission 73070) | Microcerotermes parvus P3 segment gut microbial communities from Pointe-Noire, Republic of the Congo - Th196 P3 | ecosystem: Host-associated > Arthropoda: Insects > Digestive system > Gut ...
ATTCCGCCGAAAAACCCATCCTCGCTATCACTTCCGCCGAAGCTCCCGATTCGCCGTATCTCGTCACTCCAAGGTTTTTCATCTTCAAGCCGACGCCGGCTCTCGCCAGGTGCAGCGCCGCTATCGCCCCCAGCCCGGTGTTTGTGATGTGATCCTCGCAGGTGACCAGCGGTTTGCCGCCTAATAGCGAAATTAACTTGCTGCCGTCAATGCCGAGCGGAGACGAGGAATGCAGAACCTGGACGCTTTTCCCCTTTGCCGCGAGCGCATCTGCGGCTTTAACGGCAAGCCTCGCCGTATGTCCCATGGCGAGTATCGTTGCGTCGCCGCCCTTGCGAATAACATCAATTTCGCCATATACGAATTTATAGTTCTCATCAAAAAACGGGCTGCCATCCTCTTTCAGCAGCACAGGCAAAATGCTTCTCCCAACGGCAAGGCAAACGTTCGCGGGCTCACAGAGCATCCAGCGGGTGACTCTGTCCGTCTGATTCGGATCCGCCGGTACGACGACCTTATATCCGAACGTATTGTGCAGAAGGCCGACGTAATCGACGCATTGATGCGTCACGCCGTCCTCCCCCACGTCGAGGCCGACGTGAGTCAGCACGGTCTTGACCTGCGCGTGATTAATGTCGTTCAACCTCTGCTGGTTGTATGTTTCGTCGATACCAAATACGCCGAAGTCGGCCCAAACCGCGATCACTCCCGCCACGGAGGCGGCTCCGGCAATAGTGGCGGCGTTGTGTTCCTGAATGCCGCACTGGAAGAAACGTGACGGAATTTTTTTCTGAAATATATCCGTCTTTACCGACGAGGCGAGGTCGCAGTCAAAAACCACGATCGGAGTTCCGCCCGGCGTTCCGAAATTTTTTTCCGCAACGTCGGCAAGCGCCGCTCCGAATGCTCCCCTGTTGTCCTTCTTGTCGGACGCGGTATATACGACGGGAGTTCCCGTGTCGATCGACACAGGCAAACTTTTTACCTCGCGTCCCTTAGGCAGGCCGCCCTTACGAAGAGCCTTGAAGGTTTCTATCTCCGAGGGATCGCCTCCAAGTTCAGTGATCGCCTGCGCAAGCATATCACCGGATGGGACTTTGCCGTGGTATTCTGAAGTGCCCTCCATGAACGAGACTCCCTTGCCCATAAGCGTACGGCACAGAATGACGGAGGGTTTCGGGGAGGCTGCGGCGCGTTTCAGCGTTGCGTAAAGTTTACCGAAATCATGACCGTCACACTCAAACACGTCCCAGCCGTCTGCTTTCCAGAGCGCCGGCAGATCAAACGGCATGATATCCTCGATCCTGCCGGAGATTTGAATGTCGTTGCAGTCGATGAGGGCCGTTATACCGGACAAGCCTTCCTTTGCCGCAACGCGGCGGGCTTCCGCGAGCTGACCCTTCGGTTGTTCGCCGTCGCCCATTACGACGAAAACTTTCGAGTTTCTCCCGCACACCTTATCGGCTATCGCGAAACCGACACCGGCGGATAACCCCTGCCCAAGGTTGCCTGTTCCCCAATCGACGCCGGGCACAGCGCGTTCTATGTGCCCCTGAAACGCGCTCCCCGCGCGGCGGAAGTTCGGGATTGCCTCGTCTCTTTTGATAAATCCCCACTCCGCCAGCGCGCCGTAAACGCCCGGCGATGTATGCCCGTGACTTACGACCATGCGGTCGCGTTCGAGAGCATCACAGTTTTCGGGCGTCAGGTTCGCGACGGCGAGAATGATAGCGTAGATATCCATGCTCGACAGCGAACCCGCCGGGTGTCCGCTTGACGCCATACCTGTCATAAGAACGGCGTCCACTCTCGCGCGCCGCGCAAGTTCACCCAGTAACGCCGCCTGCTCGTCAGTGACCTCCGCCGCAGAAAAATTTCGGAGCGGCGCGACAGCCTCCTTTATTTTACTTATGTCCCCTTTAGCCAAATCGATCGATCCCCTTTCCTGGCGCTTAAATGTTTTCTCTTTTGTATATTATACTGAGATATTTTAACACCAAGGAATGCATACTGCCGGGTAATTCCATTTCTAAGTTGTGCTTTTAACCAAATCAATATGCGATATTCGCATATTGATTTGGTATTAGAATTATCAGCAGAAAGCCCCCGGTGAAATCCGAGGGCTTTCTGCGCTTGTACTGCTTCAGCTCTGCTGTTTTTATTTTGTGAATCTAGTTTTCGGCTCTATATGTGAAGTAGGCATTCTGTCCCCCGCGATTGACCCACATCACTATAGTCCTGGCTTCGCCGCCCCGCAGCAATCTGTTCCAGTCGGAAATGCCGTTTATTTCGCGGCGGTTCACCTCAAGTATCTGATCCCCTTCCCTGAGCCCCATCTCGCCGGCGATCGAACCGCGTTCCACTCCTACCACAACAAGCCCTTTGTCGCTGTCGAGATTATAAGACTCCATCAATTCCGGCGTTATTACTCTCACGGTCGCGCCCAACTGAGTCGCCTGTGAGTCGCCGCTTCCCTGCCGATCCCTGTTTCCGCCCGGCCTTTCAACTGCCATATCGGAAGGAATTTCACCAAGCGTGACATCAATCGACTGCCTCTCCGAGTCTCGGTAGAACTCGACCGAGACATCATCGCCCGCAAGTTTGCTGCGTATGTGATAGACGACATCCTGACTGGATCTAATCTCGTCCTCATCAATTGCGACAATAGTGTCGCCGGGCCGCAGGCCCGCTCTGCCCGCCGGAGAGTCCGCCGTTATATCGGCTATCACCGCGCCATCCTCCGCAGGAACGTTATAAACCTCCGCGAGAGCCGGCGTTAAATTCTGCAGTACCACGCCGAGCCAGCCTCTATTTACTTCGCCTCTTTCGATCAGATCGCTCATGATCTGCTTAGCCATATTGACCGGAACCGCGAAACCCATACCCTGCGCGAAGGGAACTATGGCCGTGTTAATACCCACTACCTCGCCGCTGAGATTAATGAGCGGGCCGCCGCTGTTGCCGGGATTGATTGCGGCGTCAGTCTGCATAAATCCCCGGAAATTGATATTGGAAGCCTGGATAGTACGGTTTTTCGCCGAAATTATTCCTGCCGTAACGCTGTTCTCGAAGCCGTGCGGGTTACCTATGGCCACTACCCACTCGCCTACCCGCGCTTCGTCGGAATCGCCCAGTATCAGGTTGGGAAGATTTTCCCCGTCGACCTGAACTTGGATTACCGCAAGGTCGAATGTCGGATCACTGCCGATAAGCTCGGCTTCGAGGATGCGTCCGTCAAGCAGCGTGACTGTGATCGTGTCCGCTCCGGCCACCACATGATTGTTGGTTAGTATATAGCCTTCTTCACCATCTACGATAAAACCCGATCCCTTCCCCCTCATAGGAACCATCCGCCTGAAGTTGTCCTGCTGTCCGAAAAAGTCCCTGAAGAAAGGGTCGTTGCCGAACGGGTTGAATGGACGCGTTCTGCGCTCGACTAACGATTCGACGTCGATATTGACGACCGCCGGGGCACATTCCTCGACGATGCTCGCAATCGGGTTGCCTGTTATAGGATCGGACACGCGAGCAGGCGCGGCGAACGCGGAAGACGCCGCCAATACCAATGCCGCAATCAAAGCAATTCCACTTACAAACTTCTTCACTTTCATCACATTAACACCTCCGTAAGGTCTTCATTATATCTTATTACTATTTTACCTTGATTATGATTATATTCTTGATGACGCTCCAAACAATATCGTAAATATTCAATTTTGGCATTGAATATTGCCGCAAACAGATGGATACGCGCCGATACCTGGTTCACAGGACAAAAACAGCGGGGTCTTGCGAACCGCTCAAAGTTACAAAGCTGTTGCGCATATGTTATGCTTAACCTTGGAAGAATTACAAAAGAACTCAAGGTCATAAAAGAGGGGATATTACTTTACAGAGCTGATTTGGTTAAACGCCGGTTTGAACTTGCCTTAGGCGCTGCCGTTTGCACAATGGCGGGTACGTAAAACATTTCTCTGTGGGAGGTAAAAGTTTGAAACCGTGAAGCTGGTTTGAGTCGTAAGAGCAGGAGTAAAAAAGCACTAAACAACAATCTACAAGGATACTTGCAGCTTGACAACAGAATATGCGGAGGTTTTTTTATTTTAGGAAGCTAACTTGTCATCGGAATCAACGACAAGAAAACCGTGGCGCTTGACAAGCGCGAGCGCTTGCTTGACGGTGATGACCCGATTGGCTGGCACATCTTCCTTTCTGTAGAGTGAAGGATCGTAGGCTTCCGATTTTCTAAGAATGTGATAGATTGCGGTCAACAACATCCTGCAAATGGCGATGATCGCTTTCTTGTGTCCCCGGCGCTTTTTGAGGGCGAGATAGCGCGATCTGATTTCAGGGTGTTTATCCGACTTACATACGGCGAGGGCGCACTGAACGAGTAAAGGTTTGAGGTACGCTCCGGCACGTGAAATGCGTGTAGTTTTCTTTTTTCCGGCGCTTTCGTTATTTTGCGGAACTAAGCCAGCCCAGGAGCATAGGTGCTTTGCCGTTGGGAACACGGACATATCCACGCCTATTTCCGCGATTATGGCGATTGCGGAAAAGAGCCTGATACCCGGAACGGTCATAAGCAGTTCTATTTGCGGGAGGAAAGGTTCGGCGATTTCCATTATGACGTCTTCCAGACCACACTTGCACAAAGAGAGGTTGTCCAAGTGGGCTCGGATTACTCTGAACTTTCGAACCTGTTCGAGGGAAAAAAAGCCGTCAACAGCAGCTTGTACGGCTTCCGGCTTAGCTTTACAGCGCTTATCTATGAACGGAGTGACGTCGAAATCGCCGTTTGGATACAATAGGAGCTGGTCAATAATAGCGGAAGCGCTTTTACCGAAAACGTCGGAAAAAACATCGTCCAGTTTTATGTTGCAAATAGTCAGGCAGTTTTGCGCGCGATTCTTCTCTGCGGTAGCTGAATTCGTCAGTTTTACACGGTAACGCATCAGGTCACGCATTTGCCGAATTCCAGGCGGCGGGATAAAGCTTCCCGAGATAAGGCCATGCTTAAAAATATCTGCAATCCACCTTGCGTCCCGCACATCGGTTTTCTTTCCCCTGATGGCTTTGACGTATTTGGGGTGTGCGAGTACAACCTTGCATGACGCTTCGAGAATGTTGTAAACGGGGATCCAATATTTCCCCGTAGACTCGATACAGACATCGCGGCAGTTATTTTCGGACAGCCAACGCGCTAGTCGCCTGAGGTCTTTTGTGAATGTGGAAAATCTGTGCTTTTGATAAGTCGTAACGCCGTTAGCGTCGGTTGTGGCAATACAAGCGACGGCAAAAGACTTGTGAACGTCGATGCCGCAACAGATTGGGTACACTATCCTAAGGCTCATGTCAAACCTCCTGTCGTGAAATAGATAAGTGAGGATACGGCATTGACTGGCCGCTCGAAGCGAAAACGAGTAATGTCTTGGCAAAGATAAGTTTCCGGGTTACAAAGCCCCATTTATTTGTGCTTGAAGAGCAACCGGCACACATATTTATTCGGTCGGCAGAAAGCGCCGTGCCCACTCACCTCCGCGTGTTCTGTAGTATGTCGATATCCTCATTATGGATTGTACATTAGTGATAAAAAAACGGCGAATAGAAGAAAAAAGTTTCATGCCGTTTTGTGACTTTCGTAGAAAGGAATGGTCATATTTATGTCAAATATTTCTGTGGAATGTCATACGGTTCCATGCGCTTCCGACGAAAAGGCGCCTTTTATATTTGTGAGCTACGCCCATGCGGACGCGCATATTGTGTTTCCGACCATAGACAGCGTAAGCATGAACGGCTATAAAATATGGTATGACAAAGGTATAGGAGTCAGCGCGACGTGGACGGAGGAAATAGGAGAAGCGATTAAAAATTGCGCGGTATTTCTCGTTTTTATCACTATAAACTCCGCACAATCCGAATTCGTCCGCCGGGAAATAGAGTACGCGCTGAATGTTGTGCATAAGGATATCATCATTCCCGTATATTTGGACGACATGGATGTGCTGCCATCCGGTCTGGGTCTAACGCTAAGCGGGAAACAGGGCATCATGTACGAGAAAACCCCTATGGGCATCGTCCCGCAAATACTAAAAACCCTGACTAACAAAGGCATACCGCAGGAAGGGGAACTCGACGGCGAATGGCTTAAAAAATTGGAGCTGCGCTGGAAAAAACACAAGAAAAAATCGCTTACCCCGAAATTTATCGCAGCCGCGGCAATCGCGGTTATTCTTGCTGCGGCGTTTGCCGTCTATCCGCTCCTGCTTCCGGCGGCGCCGCCTCCTGTGCCGCTTGACGACGAAACTTTTGTCGCTCTCAGCGGGACGGGGTCGGCGCAGGAGGTGGAAAACGCCCTCAGAGTCGGCGCGAATGTAAACGCGAGGGACTTCCACGGCGCAATGCCGTTGCTGGAGGCGGCGAGATACAATGAGGATCCCGGCGTAATTTTAGCGCTGCTGGAAAGCGGCGCGAACGTAAACGCAAGGGACTCAGAGGGCTGGACGGCATTGATACTGGCTGCGGAGCACAACGAAAATCCCGAAGTAATATTCGCGCTGCTCGAAAACGGCGCGGACGTAAACGCGGAACTCGCGCTTGGAGGCACAGCATTGATATATGCGGCGCGGCGTATCGACAATCCCGATGTGATAAGAGCGCTGCTCGAAAGCGGCGCAAACGTAAACGCGAGATCCGTGTCGGGCCATACGCCATTGATATTGGCAGTAGAGCACAACGACAACCCCGAGGTAGTTTTCGCGCTGCTCGAAAACGGCGCGGACGCAAACGCTAAAACGTCGCTCAGCGTAACGGCATTGGAGATAGCGGTACAGGACAATAAAAATCCCGATGTAATATTCGCGTTGCTCGAAAGCGGCGCGGACGTAAACGCGAGTGTTTTTCCATCCGGTAATATATTGACGATTGCCGCAAGGTATAATAACAATCCGGAAATAATAACAGCGCTGGTGAAAAACGGCGCGGACGTAAACGCGAGAGTGCCGGGAGATCCGTTTTTCAGAACGGCATTGATGATAGCGGCGGAGAACAACAGCAATCCCGAAGTAATAACCGCGCTGCTCGAAAATGGCGCGGATGCAAGAATCAGAGATTTCTCCAGCGGTCGGCGCATGGCGATACACTATGCCCGAGACAACGAAAACAATATACTAGATACCGAAGCGTACCGGAGGCTGAGCGAACTCAGTAATTAATGATTGCGCCGCGCCGCACACTCTCAGCGAGCCTAATCCTCAATATCAGTCCCGCCGCTTAGCACAAACTCTTGGAGAATCTTGAAAACCTTGCTGTTTATGGCAAAGGACGATATTGCGGCGCCTTCCTTTTTTTCAAAATATGCTCTCGCTTTTGCCTTGTCCGCAGAAGCAATCAGCTTGTCAAAGCGTCCAAATTCGTTGAGATTCGCTTCTGTCAGGCGCAGCTTCATCAGTTCCCGGAGCAGCTTTTCATCAAGTCCGAAAACTGCGGCTGCTTGTGTAATTTGAGCGTTCTTTGCGCCCAACCGGTATTTCGTAATATAGTCCCTCAGTGTTTCTCCAACCTCAATCGCCGCGTCCCCGCGCTGCACGTCGCGAAGAAAGATATTCGCATATTTCTGTTCCTCAGTGCTGAGCGCGGCAAAGGATTTATGCAGCTCATTCAATGCTTCATCACGCGCCCCGGCATCGGAGGAATCAAGCAGTTTGCGGTACTTGTCAAAGCGGGAGTTCATATAGTCCGAATCAATTCTCCCTGTATCAATTTCGGTAAGATAACCGTCTATGTCGTAAGGAAGGTCGTCGAAACCGCTGACGCCACCGCCGCCGCTGAATAATTCCTTATATCTCAGAGCCAGAATCAGATAGGTTTGCTCATCGCACTTCATCTCATGCTCTGTTTGGTTCCACTTGAAGCCTTGAATCCTTGCCGCTTCCAAGCATGCGTTAAACTCCTTGAACAGCGACGCAAACTTCCCGCAGGCTGCAATATCATCAGGTAATCTTTCAAAGTCAGAAATCCCGGAATACCTGAACACGGCGCTGATTTCATCAAAGTGTTGATTCATCAGCCGTATGTTTTCGCCCAGTTTTTGCGCAAACAATCCCAATGGCTTGTCGCCGGAGTACAGTTTGACCGCATCGGCGATATTCCGCTCCATTGTGTGAGGCCGGCGGTAATAACGAATCGTGCCAAAGGGTTTATCCGGGCCGAAAAGCCTGTTTGTCCTTGAAAAAGCCTGAATGATGTTCGCAAATTCCATAACCTTGTCCATGTAAAGGGTGTTAATCCATTTGGAATCAAAGCCTGTCAGCATTTGGTCAACGACAATCAGCAAATCAATTTGCTTTTCGGGCATATGCTCTATGGCTTTATAGTGTTCCTTATGCGCAAGCCGCAAGGAAATGTCTTTTTTGAACACGGCGTGGACGGCGATGCTGAATTTCTGCTCGTACCTCCTGTTATAATCCTCTATGATTTCTGCAAGCCCGTCTTCCTTGAACGCCGCGCCGCCTAAGTTGTCTATGTTGGGGTCAAACAAAGCGGTCACTTTCAAATCCGGGCTTTTTGCTTTCAAGAGCCTGTAATATTCTATGGCTTCGGGGATGCTGGATGTGGCAAAAATGGCATGGAACTTGCTGTTTTGGCTGAGGGTCAGCCAGTTGCCGAGAATGTCCTCCACAACGGTTAAGGGATGGTCGGTATCAGCCCCATACTGTGAGTTGGGCAGATAATCTTCGATACCCTTGACGTACTTTCCGCTCGGTTCCCTATGTCCGGCCATTGCCACGTTATTAAGGTGCTTCAAGTATATTTTCTTCTTTTTTTCGTTTGAGAGCGCGTCCTTAATCCGCTCCGTTTCCGTTGCTCCCCGCGCTTTTGCCATTTCCAGAGCAACAGCGTTTCGCAAATCTTTTTCCCGGTACGTTTCTGCTCTGATGGGGTCGAATCCAAGCACATTCTTGTCCCTTATTCCATCGGCAATGCTGTAACGGTGCAGCTCGTTTCCGAAAACGGTGGATGTCGTATTGCCTTTTCGTTGGTTCTCCTCATGGATCGGCGTTCCCGTGAAGCCGAAGAACACAGCGCGGGGGAATGTGTCCTTTATGGCTATCAGCATATCGCCGAATACCGAGCGATGCGCTTCGTCAACGATAATCACAATCCGCATTGCGTTAATCGCCGCTAAATCCTTTGCTTTCAAATCGCCTTCATCTTTGATGTTGCTCATTTTTTGAATGGACGTGACTATCAAGGTATCTGCATGGTTTGAGCTTTTCAGCTTTGCAATCAACACGCCGGTGTTTTCCGTCGCCTGTACGGATTCGGTTTCTTCGGCGAATCCCCGATACTCTTTCAGTGATTGCGTTCCAAGTTCAATCCTGTCCATCAAAAAAACGACCTTATCGGCATCTTTTGAATTTGCGATAAGCTGCGCGGATTTGAAGCTGGTCATTGTTTTGCCCGAGCCTGTCGTATGCCAGACATACCCGCCAAGTATGTTCTTTCCATCCCACTCCATATTTGCCACGCGGTCGGAAATGGCGTGGGCGGCGTAATATTGGTAACTCCGCATGACTTTCAATACTCCATCGGCCGTATCCGCGACGGTGTAGAACCCGACTAGCTGGTGCGCCATCGGTATGGATATGAGGTATGACGCGATGCTTTTCCAGTCGCATATCGGTTCATTGTTAAAGTCAGCCCATCGGAAGTAATAGTCGGGATTGAATTTTCCCTCCGGGCCTGGGTTGGCGAAATAGACAGTATCTTCGGGATTCATGGCGACGAAAATCTGCACCAGCGAAAACAGGCCGGTGAAGATGCCGTTTCCGGCGTAGGTTTCAATCTGATTGGTCGCCTGGCTCACCGGGATGCCGCTCTTTTTAAGCTCGATATGAAACACAGGCATACCGTTGATAAGGAGCATCAAGTCTCCGCGACGGTCGCTCTTTATTTTTGAGCTTGTCGGGAACTTAGGTTGGCGCGCTATTTGATAACGGCTTTGCCCGGCGGCAATTTCCATGCGGTCATAGATT
>Ga0099364_10015527_pt1 | contig 10036 bp, 8 predicted proteins | sample TergutTh196P3_FD_73070 | JGI IMG/M metagenome (GOLD analysis project Ga0099364, IMG submission 73070) | Microcerotermes parvus P3 segment gut microbial communities from Pointe-Noire, Republic of the Congo - Th196 P3 | ecosystem: Host-associated > Arthropoda: Insects > Digestive system > Gut ...
AACACAGGACCATAACGTTTTTGAAGGAAAATTACGTTCTGCAATCGTTTCAAATGACGTCAAAAAATTTATCAATTCTGCCAACTATATTTTGTCCAGCATCCCCTACGATGATTTTATCAACGCTGCAAAACAAAGCGTAGAACTTACCGGCAACAAGCTGACGGTTCAGGAATGGCTCTATCGTTCGTGTATAATTGCATCTTTGAGAAGTTGCGGCATTGTTACCTTCGCCGAAGTGCAAACAAATGCAGGAGGCCCGGATATAATGTTGTCGCTTCAGGGACATATTTGGCTGATAGAGCTGAAAGTAGCCGCAAAAGGAGTATCCGCAAAATCAAAAGCAGAGGAAGCATACCGGCAAATAGAAAAAAACTACGCAAAGGCGTATCCCGACGCGCTGTGGGTGGGGATGGCTATAGACGACGAAAAGCGGGAAATAACGGAGTATAGAATGAAGAATAAAGAATGAAAAATGAAAAATGAAAAATTTAATTTCGAGCCAACTACGGAGTTACCTCCATAAAGTTGACACCTTCGGGCAACTCAAATTTTTCTTTATCAATTTCGGCACCTTCCTGTATCTCGGTTGCTTCTTCCACAATGGTAGCGCCCGTAACGATGGTTACTGTTTTGAGCGGCAACCCTTGCCATACCCATACTGAAACTTTAGCGCTCTGTCCCTGCACGTTAACGGTCAGGTCATAACGCTTGCAGTCTTTTCCAAGAAACTGTTCATTTGCCTTTTCCTCTATTTGATGCTTTTTCCTCACCTCGTCGGTCAGGTTCAGGTAATTGACATTTTGAAAGTCTTCCATTGCGGCAAGGTTTATTTTTGTGCCTTGCCCGAACGTCAGGTTAGCGCTGTAAATGTAGCCGTCCTTCACCATTGTAAACACGGTAAACATTTGTCCCTGCATATTCATGAAGGTCTCAACCGATTCTTTAAGACCAAAGTCGTCAATATACTGTATGGACGGAATGGTTTGCTGCATAAGTCCCATGCCCATTACGGTATTCCTTTTGACCACGGCGCGCTCTATTCCGTAGCGTTTATCCTGAGCAATGGAGGCAGTCAACAATGTGACTGCCATAATCATTGACAATAATGCTGATTTGTTCATATTGCTTTTGGCTTTTATCCAACTCTGGAAACTATTCCGGACGCAATGCTTCCAGCTTTGTTTTCATTTCTTCATATTTCGCTTCAAAATCGGGATATTTTGTTCTTAAGCGGAAATACAAGATACTCAACGTTTCAATAGCTTGCTCTTCGTCGGGTCTCAACTGGTGCGCTTTGAGCATTGGTTCTATCGCCTTCTCAAATTCTATGTCAGACAGTTCTTTATATCTTTCATGTTCTGCATTTGTTCTGGCTTCAATTGACAACTCGTTTAGCCTGACACCTGCATTGAAAAATGCTACAGCCTTATTGAAGTGCGGGTCGAAATTTGTTGGGTCTATTGCAATTGAAGCATTATAAGCTGCAATAGAACCTTCTGTTTCACCAAGTTCGTCAAGCACTTTTCCTTTTGCAAACAGCAAGATTGAATTTCCCGGGTCTCTTGCTACTGCTTGCTCCAAATATTCCAACGCCAGCGCATTTTCGTTACGACCTAAGTAATAATTAATTAAATCGTACATCAATTGGGTGTACTCCGGATATTTTTCAAATCCTGTTTGGGCATAATGCAATGCACGTTCGGGGTTTTCAATTTGCATATATGCATTATGGAGCAAGTTATAAATTTGCCCCTTATTATCCCCAAATTCTTCGTATCCAAGGTCTAATGCTTTTTCCAGATATTCAATAGCTTCTTGCCACATGCTGTTGTCGTCCTGACTTTGTGCAACAGCAACAAATCCGGCAAAGAAATAATAACTGGTATCAACAACGCCCAGATAATCATTAAATTCAATCCTCACTAAGGCTGTTTTGAACGCATCCGGATATTTTCCCTGATAGAACTCGTTGAAAAAGCGGGTCTCCAGGTCATTGTTAATCGACGCGAAGGAATCTGCTATTCTTCTTTCGTTTCTACCACGCGTGTCAAGCGTTTTCGCCTTTTGGTAAGCGCTAATGGCTTCTTCCAAAGGATTTGCAACTACCGGGTCTGTGACCTCCCAACTTCTCAACATGTCGCCTTCAAAAACTAATCTGATTTGGCTGTACACGTGAACTTCAAGACCATCTTCGGTAGCGATTTTTTGCGTCGGCTCCCTAAAGAACAACAACGCCTCCGTTGTTGGCATGCCGAAGCGTAAATAACCAACGTTCACATTATAAGCGTCATGGAACAACTTCCCACGTGTTAACCATGTATTGACGTTGGTACTCCTACTGGGGTGTTGCGTGTCAGCATTATTTTTTTCTATGTCATTCCTTATCTGACGTGTGCTGCGCTCGTTTTGTGAAAAAACTAACTGCCCCAAAAATAAAAATACTAAAACAAATACTATCTGCCTCATATTCAAATATTAAAATTACTTTTTTATAAAAATATTACAGTCACAAAATTATACATTATATTTATATTATACAAATTTTTTTTAATTTTTTTTTTACGCCCCTCTCCTACTCCACTTCTCTATTTGGCTGTCTCAGCCATTTTCCTGACACTTTTAGCATAATTTTCCCAACTCAAACTTTTTGAACTCGATTCAATATTTTCCGAAAGTATGGGATGTTCGATAATATTTTGCATGGTATCGGTCATGGAAGAAATATCATCTAAATTTGCTAAATAGCCTGTAATTCCTTCTTTTACCGTTTCGGGAAAATGACCTACGCGGGTGGCAACTATGGGCAAATTGAAGTTACAGGCAATGGATTCGACGCCCGAAGCAGTGGCTGTATCGTAGAATAGCACTATAGCGTCGCTCACTTGAAAATATTTGTGAACATCCTCGTTGGGAACAAATTCGTTGACAACCGTTACCTTATCTCTAATTCCCAGATGGTCAATCATTTCTAATGGACGATAGTATTGCTCGTCTTCCCTGCGGCTCAAAAACTGTGCTCGCAGTTCGCGACTGAAAATACGTTTCATGCGGTCGTAAAATCTGTCTTTTTTAGGTGTTTGCCACGACGATTCGCCAACTATCAGCAATGAAACATCGTCTCGGTTTTTTGCCAAATCTGCAAACGCGGCGATAGCATTGTGCAACCCCTTGTATTTGTGTATAAACCCAAAGAACAGAAACACGTATTGTTGCAGGTTTAGCGCCTGTTTTTGGGCAGCAACATCAAAAGCGGGGTCGGGACTGTACATATCGTAAATCGGATGATACAATTTAAGTATCGGCTTGTCGGTATTGTCGGCAACGTTGTCATAGCCTTCAATCAGGTCGAAATTAACGTTCGGGAAAAGTTCCTTTACCTCGCAGGCAGTCTTGTAGGAATGAACTATGTAGGCATCTGCATACTTTATAGCATAGCCGGTGAGCCACTTAACAATTTTGGCATATTCCTTGCGGTTGCCGAAATGCAGGTCAGCAATGACGCGTATGGTGGTATTTGCCTTTATTTGGCGAATAAGGTATCCTAACGGGAACGCTTGAATTGGTGTAGACCATTGAATGACAACAAAATCAGGATTTAGTTCTACTATCTTTTCGTAAGTTTTTTGCCAGCTTGCAAACTTATTGTAATTCAGGGTGTAATGCACGGTCACTCCACTTTTTTCGAGCATATCCGTTTGGCTTTTGCTGTCAATAAATTCGCGTGGGATAAAAAAGGGGTATTGATTGTTTGTCCACGAAACTATGTGTGTTTCAGTATCTTCAATCAATGCGAAGGCTTTTGCCAACGATATTGTAAAATTGGCAGCGCCCCCTTTAAATCCGGGACCGGGTCCAAGAACAACAATTTTTGTCATCTGTTGGTATTTTCCTGGTTAAACTCATCCAATACGGATGGTCTTCTTTCGTCTGCGGCATCGTCGCGCCGTCTAAAATCTCCGTTTTGCAATGCCTGAAAGAACTGCGCCCATGCGATAGGGTTTGCGATGGAGTATGTCGGAAACATGTGTCCGTGGTTCATCATGCGTGTAAAACGGCTATTGTTGAAGTCGCGAAAATTAGCATTGGGACTTGCCTGACGGTTTGCCAAAGTGTTATGAATCTGCTCCTGCATGATGCTAATGTTTCGATATGCCCTTTGTATATCGTCTTCGGGCAACTCCAGAGCTATAACCGCTTCTCGAAACTCGCGGTATGTTCTCCAGGGGAAGATAAACAGGTCTCTAAGCATAATCACATCTTCATCCATTATTATATCCTTAAAATAGTGTTTCGAATCCTCGTTTGTAAAAGCCGGAACCGGTATTTTTAGCGGTTTGTAACCAATGCTTGTAACAAACAGAGTGTCTAACGGATATGTAATAATAGTGAATGTGCCCTGCAAATCGCTCACTGCCGGACGAAAATCCTTTTGAGTGATAATGTGGACGTGAGGGATAGGCTCAAGCAATTCGTTGCGTATCACGCCTGTCCACTGAATCAGGATTTCCTGAGCATAAATTGACTGCCAGCCGACGAATACAAATACTATATATATAATGTATATTTTCATAATAGAAAAAATCAATCATCTTCATTTGGGTCAGAACTTGCATATCCTTTCATTATTCCTCGCGACGAATTTCGCACGAAACTGATTATATTGTCCCGTTCGTCGCTTTTAGGGTAATTATCTTCGATAAATTTTAGGGCTTCTCCATGGTTCATATCTTTCAGGTATAGTTCCCGATATATTTCCTGTATTTCCCAAATTTTTTCGTTTGCAAACCCGCGTCTGCGCAGTCCTACCGAGTTTACTCCTACGTAAGCTAACGGGTCTCTGGCTGCCATGGCGTATGGGGGCACATCTTTTCGTACCCTCGAAGCTCCTGCAATCATCACATGGGCGCCAATGCGAACAAACTGGTGTATCATTGTGCCTCCGCCAATAATTGCCCAATCGTCTATTATAACTTCTCCTGCGATGCCGGAATGGCTTACTATTACACAATTATTGCCAATTTTCACATCGTGAGCTATGTGTGCGTATGCCATCAACAGACAATTGTTGCCTACAATTGTCTGTTGCTTGGTTTTTGTTCCGCGATTGACTGTCACATATTCGCGTATAATAGTGTTGTCGCCAATTTCCACGGTGGTATACTCTCCGCCATATTTAAGGTCTTGCGGGTCTCCGGCAATGACTGCGCCGGGAAAAATCCTGCAGTTTTTTCCGATGCGTGCGCCATCCATAACAACGACGTTCGACATGATGCGGGTTCCATCGCCAATTATAACATCTTTTGCGATATTAACGAACGGGTCGATAACTACATCTTTGCCTATTCGGGCGTCGGGATGAACGCATGCTAACTGGTGTATCATTTAAAATTTAATATTTAAAATTTAACTCTGAAAAACTAATCTTTTGTTTTAACAATTTGCGCAGTCAGCTCTGCTTCGGTAACCAACGTTTCGCCAACATACGCCTGCGCCATCATCGTCGCTATGCCGCGCCGTATTTCGCCAACCAATTCTAATCGCATCACCAAGGTGTCTCCCGGCACAACCATCTTTCTAAACTTCACCTTGTCAATTTTCAGGAAGAACGTCAGATAGTTTTCGGGGTCAGGCACTGTTCCTAATACCAAAATGCCCCCCACCTGCGCCATTGATTCAATTATCAGAACGCCCGGCATGACTGCCTGCGAAGGAAAATGCCCCACAAAGAACGGCTCGTTGACAGTAACGTTCTTCACGCCTATGACGGTAGATTCGGTAATGCTTATTATCTTATCGACCAACAAGAACGGCGGTCGGTGCGGCAACACGTTCTGTATTTGTTCGATATTTAATACCGGCGGTTGTTTATGGTCGTATTGGGGTATTAGCGCCCTTGCCATTTCTTTTTTTATTATTTGTCGAAGCATACGCGCCATTTGGTTATTTGCGGCATGTCCGGGACGTGTGGCTACAATGCGTCCCTTAATGCGTTTTCCCACGAGTGCAAAATCACCCAGCAGGTCTAACAATTTGTGTCGCGCCGGCTCGTTGCTGAAACGCAAGTCCAAATTGTTGAGCACTCCTTCCGGTTTAACTTGTATTTTGGGCATGTTAAACAATTCTGCCAAACGGTCAAGCTCCGATTGTCCAACGGGCTGGTCTACAATAACTATTGCGTTATCCAAGGCTCCACCTTTTATGAGGTTGTGCTTCAACAGTTCTTCCAGTTCATGCAGAAATACAAACGTCCGACATGGAGCTATATCGGTTTCAAAATCTTCCGCGTTACTCAGCATTGCGTACTGATGCCCCAAAGTACGTGAATTGTAATCAATCATTACATCAACGTTAAACCGGTCGTCAGGGAACAGCGCTATTTCTACTCCCCTCTCCTTGTCTGTATATACTATGCGCTCCTTCACGTTAAAATATTTGCGCACTGCCTCTAACTGTATTATTCCGGATTCCTTAATCATTTCGACAAAAGAAAGGGCGCTACCGTCCATTATCGGCATTTCGGGTCCGTTTATTTCTATCAGAGCGTTGTCGATGTCCATTCCCCACAAGGCAGCTAAGACATGTTCAACTGTTGAAACTTTTACGCCATTTTCTTCGATTGTTGTTCCACGCGAGGTGTCTACAACATTTTCGGCTATTGCCGAAATAAGTGGTTGGTTTTCAAGGTCTATACGCTTGAACTTGTAGCCGTGATTTTCGGATGCCGGACGAAGCGTCAGCTCTACATCCACGCCTGTGTGTAGTCCTTTGCCCTTAATTGATACGGGTTTTTGAAGCGTTTGTTGTTTTACAAGCATTTTTTTTAATTGAATTAAAAAATCAATAAAATAATTATTTTCCCGGTCGCAATTTTCTGACTTGCAAACCGGCTTGCCACATTTCCGATTCGCGCAGTTCTTTCAGCTCTACTTCAAGTTCGGCTTTATAGTTCAGCCCTCCGGTAGCTTCCAATACGCGCGCACATTCGCGCCCGTCCTTCACACGGACATAGAGGTCTTCGAACACCGGCATAACAGCCTGAGCAAAACGCGGACGCCAGTCTAACGCGCCACGCTGGGCAGTTGCCGAGCAATTGCTGTACATCCAGTCCATACCGTTTTCGTCTACCAAGCGTATAAGGCTTTGTGTAAGTTCTTCGACTGTTTCGTTGAAAGCTTCGCTTGGCGAGTGTCCGTTGTCGCGCAACACTTTGTATTGTGCGTCCATGATGCCGGCAAGTGCGCCCATCAGCACTCCGCGTTCGCCGGTGAGGTCGCTGTATACTTCCTGTTCAAAGGTGGTGGGGAAAAGATATCCCGACCCTATGGCTATACCCAGCGCCAGTGTACGTTCTAACGCACGACCGGTGGCGTCGCGGAAAATAGCGTAACTGGAGTTTATACCTGTGCCAGCCAGAAAATTACGGCGTACACTTGTGCCCGAGCCTTTGGGAGCAACCAATATAACATCAACGTCATCGGGAGGAATAACGCCTGTCTGTTCCTTATACGTTACCGAAAAACCGTGCGAAAAATACAGTGCATCGCCTTTTTTGAGACATGGTTTTAATTTGTACCACAGGGCTCTTTGTGCCGCGTCGGAAACCAAGTACTTAATTATGGTTGCCTTTTGTGCTGCCTCTTCAATAGGGAAAAGCGTTTTGCCCGGTTCCCAGCCGTCGGCAACAGCTTTGTCCCAGTCTGCCTTAAATCCGGGCTCCTGCCCTATTATGACACTAAAACCGTTATCGCGCATGTTGAGCGACTGAGCCGGTCCCTGAACTCCATAGCCTATCACAGCTATGGTTTCACCTTTCAATACTTCCTGAGCCCTGCTTACAGGAAACTCTTCGCGTGTCACCACATCTTCTACTACTCCGCCAAAATTTATTTTTGCCATTTAATCTTATATATTAATTTATTAAATTATTAACTCTTATCTCTTCATTCTATAACTCTTTCCTCATTCTCGCCACCGGAATATTCAGATGTTCTCTGTATTTAGCCACTGTTCTGCGTGCTATCAGATAACCTCTTTTCTGTAAAATATCCGACAGTTCGTCGTCTGTGAGCGGTCTGCGTTTTGATTCTCCTTCCACGCAGTCCTTCACTATTTTTCTTATTTCATGCGCCGATACTTCGTCGCCCGACTCAGTAAGCAAGCCTTCTGAGAAAAAATACTTCAACGGGAAAATTCCGAACGGCGTTTGAATATATTTACTGTTTGCTACTCGCGATATTGTTGATATGTCATAACCGGTTTTGGCTTCAATATCCTTCAGTATCATCGGTTTCATCAAAAGTTCGTCTCCCCAGCTATCAAAAAAATCTTCCTGATGTTCCATTATTGCCTCCATTGTATGCATCATTGTCGATTGGCGCTGTTTTATGGCGTCAATAAACCATTTTGCTGAATCCAATTTTTGCTTAACAAAGTTTACCGCGTCTTTGTTATGCTTATTTTCTCGTCTGTTCTTGCTGTATGAGTCGAGCATATCGCTATATGTGTTGCTAACGCGGAGTTCGGGGACATTTTTCGAGTTCAGATAGAGTTGCATATCGCCGTCTTTTGATTCTAATATAAAATCAGGGATAATATGCTCGGCTATTTTGTCTGACTGAAACGAGCTACCCGGCTTGGGATTAAGCTTTAATATTTCATCTACAGCGTCTTTCATTTCATCTTCGGCTATCATCATTCTGGCTATTATTTTGTCGAAATGCTTCTTAGTGAACTCGGTAAAATGATATAGCAATATTTTTTTTGCCAGTAATATTTCTGGGGTTTCCTTTTTTTGATTAAGCTGCAAAATCAGACATTCTTTCAGATTTCGGGCTCCCACTCCGGGCGGGTCAAATTCCTGAATTATTTTCAATGCCGCATCCAATTCTTTTTTATTTGTTTCAATACCTTGTGAAAATGCCATGTCGTCGGCTATTGCGTCAAGTTTGCGACGCAGGTAGCCATCATCGTCAATGCAGCCAATAAGGTAGCCTACAAGCAGTTGTTGTCTTTCAGAAATGTTTCTCAAGCCTAATTGCGTTTCTAATTGTTCGTGAAAGCTGTTGCCTGCAGAGAAAGGGATTTCAGTTTTTTGCTCGTCTTTGATAAAATTTTTTGCATTTAACTTGTAATGAGGCGTATCGTCCAAATTTAGATATTCGTCGATTGACATGTTAGTAGTATCGTCGTCGCGGTGTGTATCAGTATCATTGTCGCTTTCGATGTTTTCGTCTCGTCCTTCTTCCAACAGTGGATTTTCCTCCAATTCAGATTTGATGCGATCATCCAAAAGCATAGTCGGCACCTCCAGCAACTTTATTATTTGTATTTGTTGCGGTGACAACTTCTGAAAAAGCTTTTGCTGCATACTTTGGTTTAACATTGCCTCATCCTGAATTTTTGATTTTTGTTTTACTCCTTACATTATTTTATTACGTATACGTTTTGAACGGCTAAAAGTTACAAATATTGTATTTTTTAGGATTATTTTGTTTCAATTGATTTGAAATTTTTTGCGTTCAGTCTTGAAATTACTTTTTTACCTGATTCCAATTCTAATTTTTTTCGCGCAGCAGCAGCGACGGAACCGCCTTGATTAGCAACTTTTACATTTTCTTCAAACGTGACCGGTTGTCTTTCGTTCGATATTTCGGTGGTCGACGCCTCAGCAAGCATGTTAAGAACAAGTTCCAGATTGGTCATATTGTCGCGCAGGCTTTCGGTTTTCAGTCCTTTGTGCTGTTTGTACTGTTTTGTGGTCATTCCCGACCATGTTTTAGTAATGACATCTGTTAGCACGGCATATTCCTGACCTTGTTTCACGCCTCGCCTTTCCCATTCGTCGGTAAGTTCTTTGCGTACTTCTATGCTTTTTAGTCGCTGATTTATCCAGTTTTCAGAATATCCTTTGCGGTGATAGTATTCCATTAGTCGTTCAATGCCCAATTCAGGGTCGTCGATTTCTTCCAATCGCTCGCGGGCAATTTCGGCAAGCCACAACTTGAACGGCTCTGCCTTGGGAGAAGGGATAGAT
>Ga0099364_10015528_pt1 | contig 10036 bp, 10 predicted proteins | sample TergutTh196P3_FD_73070 | JGI IMG/M metagenome (GOLD analysis project Ga0099364, IMG submission 73070) | Microcerotermes parvus P3 segment gut microbial communities from Pointe-Noire, Republic of the Congo - Th196 P3 | ecosystem: Host-associated > Arthropoda: Insects > Digestive system > Gut ...
GTAAAAATCTTTTGTACGTGTAAATATTCTATTAATTAATATTTGTATGAAATTTATACGTAAAATCTTCTGTAACGTGTGAATATTCTATTAATTAACATTTGTATAAAATTAATTAAATTTGATAAAATAATAATCGGATTTTATTAGCTAATTAAAAAAATAATAGCTTGTATATATTATAGAGATATTATTAATAATATTTTATTAATAAATAATATTTATTAATTAAAATAATCAATTTAATAAAAACTAAGGAGGAAAAGAAAATATGGACCCTATAACATTAGGTGTTGTTGCATTGATGGGTGCGGCTGCAACTATAGCTGGTGCTGCAGAGGATTTAGAGTCTGACATAGGTTCAATGAGTAACCCAAACTCACAAGTTCAGTTAGCTCCTCAGATGGGACATTTACACAGACTTATAAATAAGGCTGTTTCAGGTGAACCCGTAGCTTATGGTACTTGGTGTGGTATTGCAGGAGCTATTGCTTTTGTTTTAATCAATCCAGCATTTAATTTTAATGTAATGCCTATAGTTGCAATAGCAATAGGTGCTACTGTAGCTGCTTTAGTTCATGCAGCTTATACTGTCACAGCTCATATGGGACGGATTGTAAGTCAATCACAATTTGAACAGCCATTATTCATGGATGCTTTAACACAAGCCTTAGGACCTATTGTAGGTCATGGATTTATAACCACTTTTTGTATCGTAACTATAGCTTATTTGATGCATGTGGTTCTACCTGTTGGAAATCCTTTACATCATGATTTCCCATTACCGCTTCTTGCTGTTTTATGGGGAATAGCTATTGGGGCTATTGGTTCTTCAACTGGAGATGTTCATTATGGTTCAGAGAAAGAATACCAACAATACCCATTTGGTGGAGGTATTCCTGTTGCTATCCATGGTGATATTGTAACTAAAGCTGAAGTTGGTGCAAGAAACTCAATAGATGTTGTTAACTTCTGTGCAAAATTTGGCGGACCTTTAACTGGTTTTTGTTTTGGTGCTGTTGTATTTTTAAGTTTCTGGATTACTGTTGTATTTGGAACTACTGGTGGACTAATAGCAGGTTTTGTCATCATTATATTATTGATAGTAATGAATGAAAGACTTGAAAACTTTGCCAGAACAAAATATGGACCATATAAGGAAGATTAAGGAGGTTTCGTTTTATGGATCCAATAACTTTATTAATATTAATTATAGTTGGTGGAGTTCTTATTGGTGGAGGTGTACACTTCATACCCGTAGGAGGAGCTCCTGCAGCTATGGCAACAGCTACAGGTGTAGGAACTGGAACAGCAATGCTTGCAGCAGGTGCTGGACTAACTGGTTTGATTACTGCAGCAACTATGACTGGACAACCAGTATACATGATTGCAATAGCTGGAGCAGTTGGTGCAATGATGATGATGGGAATCACTATGCTTGTTGCTAATATAATTTATGTTTATGGTGTTGGTGTTGTACCTGCTTCTGCAAAAACTGAAGTTGACCCTATAACTGGAAGAAATCAAGAAAAATATGTAACTTCTGGTACAGAAGGTCATGGTCTTCCAACAGTTTGTTTTGTTAGTGGTATCATCGGTGGTTTACTCGGTGGTGCTGGTGGTGGAGTTGTTTACTATGGTATCAGTGTTGCAATGACTGAAGGTTCCTTTGTAACTGACCCAGCTATAACTGTAGGACTTGCTGCAATTTTAGCTGTTGGTGTATTCTTTATTAATTCAGTAATAGCTTCATATAATATTGGTGGTACTATTGAAGGATTCCACGATCCTAAATTCAAAAGAATTGGAACTGGAATAATTTCTTGTGCTATTGCTTCTGCAGTGTTAGGATTATTCGCTATTCTTTTAACTGGAGGTGTTGTATAATGTCAGTAGCTGCTGGTGGCTCATCTGAAAGTGCAATAAGTCCTGAAATTATGCTGGCATTAGGTGTAGTTGGAGGTCTTATTGGTATATATGTAGTTACTTTAAACCCTGTTTTTGGTCCACTTTTAGCTTCACTCGGTGCAGTATGTGCTATAGTATGGGGTGCTGATGCAATCCGTAGAGTAGCTAGTTATGGTTTAGGTACTGGTGTACCTTCTATTGGTTACATGTCTCTTTCTATAGGAATTATTGGTGCATTAGCTGGAATCGGTTTAGCATCAACTTCTTTGTTAGAAGGATTAGGATTTTTAGGACCTATTCTTGCTTTAGTATTTGCAATGGTAATTGGTTTAATTGTAGCTGTAATAGCTAAAAAAATTATTGGAATGAAGATTCCTGTTCTTGAAAGATGTACTGCTGAAATTGCTGGAGCAGGTGCATTATCTGTTTTAGGATTCTGTGCGACTCTTGCTGGAGACTATACAATTGATGCAATTCTTAAATTTACTGTAGCTCCTGGATTTATAGCATTATTCTTTATAATGAATACTATGGCTATACAACATCCATTCAATGCATGTTTAGGACCTAATGAAAATCAAGTTAGAACTCTTAAACTAGCTGCTGCTACTGGATTTTTAGCTATGTTTGTAACAGGAATATTAACTATCATTAATCCTGTTCCTAATGTATTGCTCATTAGCTCTAATCCATGGATTGGAATTCCTGTATGGGTAGCTATTCTTGTTGTTGCTGGAATTGGATGGTTAATTTCAATAAGAGCTTATGTTTGTGCATCATTTGATGAAGCTGCATCTGTTAAATGGTCTGGATTATGGCCTAAAATTGAAGAACAATAGGGGGCAAAAATATGGAAATGTTACCGTTAGTTAAAATAGTTCCTGAGTATAATTTGACTCTTGATCCCTCTACTGGTATGCTTGGAGCAGCTCTAGGAAGGGAAGTTATTGTACTCTCAATGGATGATGTAAACAATGGAATAGACGAATTAGAAGCTGCGGCTGATGATTTAATCAGTTCATTAGACCCTAGTACTGTTTCTGAAGGAGCGTATCCTGGAAGAGAAGGTGCTTATGTTACTGCAGGTATGCTTACAAACATGACTTATGGATTCTTAATTGGATTGTTTGTTTTAATTGCTGCTATTCCTTTATTAAGATCACTGGGGGTTTTATAGATGGCAGATAAAAAATCACCTGCAGATGGATGGCCGATAATTAATGGAGATTATATGGTTGGAGACCCTGAAAGTCCTGTTGCAGCTACAACACTAGGTTCTCATAATGAGGATGTTCCTGTTGGAGCTGGTGCAGCTATAGCTGGACCTTGTAAAACAGAAAACTTAGGTATTGAAAAGGTTGTAGCTAATATAATTTCAAATCCAAACATTAGATTCTTAATATTATGTGGATCCGAAGTTCAAGGACACATTACAGGTCAAACCATTGAAGCATTACATGCAAACGGTGTAGATCCTGAAAAAAGGAAAATTATTGATGCAACTGGAGCTATTCCTTTTGTTGAAAATGTTCCAGATGAAGGAATTGAAAGATTCCAATCTCAGGTTGAAATTGTCAGTATGATTGATGTTGAAGATGCTGGTGCAATTGAATCTAAAGTTAAAGAATGTGTTGAAAAAGACCCTGGTGCTTTTGAAGAAGAGGCTTTTATTATTTCTCTCGATGAAGGCGGTGCTGATGAAGATGATGGCGAAGAAATGCGCCCTGTAGCTCCTGAAACTGCTTTAATTGAGGCAAGAATGAGAAACATTCAGACACAAGTAAAAATGGTCGCTGCTGTACAAAAAAACTTTGCTGGTAACTATGCTGGCAAAGTTCAAGGTATAATGATTGGATTAATTTTTACATTGGTAATTGGTTCTCTATTACTAGGAATATTATAGGGAGGTTATGATTATGGTTAAATTATCTAACAAGCCAAATGTCCGTGGTATTAAGAATGTTTCTGCTGATGTAAAATACAGATCTCAACTAATTGGAAGAGAAGGAAGACTTTTTGCAGGATTACTTTCAACAAGAATTACTGGAATTGGATTAGGATTAGCTATTGCATTTGTATTAGTTGTCTTAATACCATATTTAGCAAAATTATTCTGAGGTGTTAATAAATGTCTGAAGAAAATACAATACCTCGAGTACTTGTCTCTGCAGATGAATACAATAAAGCTAACCTAAGGTTAGATGAAATTGAAGAAAAAGTTGAATTCACTGTTGGCGAATATTACCAAAGATTAGGTCAACAAACAGGTAGAGATGTAGGTATTTTATATGGTATAATAATAGGTCTTGTAATAATGGTTGTAGTAATGAAGTTTGCTGCTACACAAGTTTTAGCAGGATTGCTCTAGTGGAGGTTTAACAAATGTTTAGGTTTGATAAAGAACAAGTAGTATTGGATATAGCTGGAGTCGAAATCGGAGGTCAGCCAGGGGAATATCCAACTGTTTTAGCAGGAACCATCTTTTATGGTGGACATAAGATTATTAGTGATGAAAAGGCAGGAGTATTTGATAAAGACGCTGCAGAAGAAAGAATTAAAAAAATGGAAGAGATGTCTGATGTTACTGGAAACCCTTGTTTAGTACAAGTTTTCGGACAAACAGAAGAAGCTTTAGTTAAATACTTAGAGTTTGTTGGTGACATATCTGACCAGCCTTTCCTTATAGATTCTACTTCTGGTGATGCAAGAGTAGCCGGAGCTCAATATGCTACTGAAGCTGGATTAGCTGAAAGAGCTATTTATAACTCTCTTAACATGGCTGCAGAACCTGAGGAAATTGAAGCTGTTAAAGCATCTGACTTGACTGCTTCTATTGTATTAGGTTTCAACCCAATGAATCCAACCGTTGATGGTAAAATGGATATGTGGGAAAATGGTGCTGATACAATTGACCAAGGTTTATTACCAATGTCTGAAGAGTGTGGAATTACTAAACCTTTAATGGATACAGCTGTTACACCTCTTGGTCAAGGTGCTGGAGTAGCTGTAAGAACTTCATTTGCTGTTAAAAGTAAATGGGGATTACCAGTAGGTTCTGGTATTCACAATGTTCCATCTGCATGGGACTGGTTAAGAGAATACAAAAAAGATCACAAAGAAGCATGGCCTGTTTGTGATATTGGTTCTAACTTAATCCAACAAATGGCTGGTGGAGACTTTGTTCTCTACGGTCCTATTGAAAATGCAAATCTTGCTTTCCCTGCTTGTGCTATGGCTGATGTATTCATTGCTGAAGCTGCAAAAGATATGGGAACTGAAGCTGTTGAAACACATCCAATGTTCAAATTGCTTTAAATATTCAATAATTAAATTTGATTGATTAGATATTAATCTAATCTATTTCTTTATTTTTTTTTCAATATTCCTTGATTTTTAATCTTTTATTATAATACATAGCTTTTTTTCTAAGATTTTTTTTTCAATTAATAATTTAATATTCTCTAGCTATTTTTTTTAAAATTGGATTAGAATAAAATTACACTGTTGTTTTCATGTTAATTTTTCTCCTTTAAAAAAATTTGTGTAATATATTTCTTTATCATGATATATATTTCCTATTTGAATATCTTTTTTGATGAAAATATTTATTAGAGGTTAAATTTAGACTATCAATTAATAGAATAGCATTTCTTTTTTGTTTAATTTTTAAAAAAATTTATTGTAAAATTTTTGAAACTTTTCAATAAGTTTATATGTCTATTTTACATAGTATAGTTAAAAATAATCCAAAAATTATCATGATTTTTTCTATTTATCATATTGGAAAAAAGGTTTTAAAGCAATGATTTTTTTTAAAAATTTTTAATAATCCTTTATTAATTAATCTAACTAATTATAATTTATTTTTTTTAATAAAAATGATTATTAATCACAATTTTAATAATTAATATTAATAAAATTAATATTAATAAAATTGATTTTAGAAAATTAATTAATTTTTTATAAATAACTTTATTCAAACTTTTCTTCAAAGACAATAAATTAGAAATTTTTAGATTTGGATAGACATTAGGATTGTTTTTTTATTTTTATCATATTAAATTTTGTATAATAATTAATTTTAATGTAATTTTCAATTTCTTTAATTTACAATTAAATAAGTATAAATTGTTTATTTCTCAAAAGGTCTTTTGTAAATTTGCAAAAAATCTTTTATAGAATAAAGGGAAATATTAAATTTAATTATATTTATTTATCAACATATTTTTTTAATGAAATTATTTATATTTTGATTTGAGGTAGTTTTAATGTTAGAAATTCTTGAAATAGCTGTATTATTTATTATAGCTTTGTTAATTGTCATAAAAGCTGCCGATATTTTTGTAGATAATGTATTAAAAGTTGGAACCGCACTAGGTGTATCTCAAGTTCTTTTAGGTATTACGGCAGTAGCTATGGGAACTTCTCTTCCTGAATATGGCTCTGCTCTTATTTCTTCTCTTTCCAGTACAGAAGGTATGGGTTTAGGTCTTGTTATTGGTTCTAATATATGGAATCTTGCTGGAATTTTAGGCATTTCTGCTGTTATCACTGGCTATATTGAAGCTGATGAGAAATTCATAAAAAGAGATGGATTGATGGCAGTATTAGTAGGAGTTATTCTTTTTTGTATTATGTTTGCTGTTCTTTTGACAAGTTCAGATATTGTTTCAAAGATTGGCTCTGTGATAATGATTGCAGTATTTTTTTATTATTTGAGAATTTTAATTAAAGATCAAAAAAAAGAGATTAGAGAATTTGAATCTATTAAAGAAAAAACAGCTAAAAATAAGGATACAATTGAAAAAATAGACGAAAACATTCCTGAAATTGAAGAAGTTATAGATAGGAATAAAAAAACACTTGATAAAAAAAATATTTTATATGTTATTCTAGCAATTATTAGTATAATTATTGGTTGTGAATTGTTAGTTCATAGTACTAGAGAGTTAGCTGCTGTTTTTGCCATTCCAGAAATGATGATGGGTCTTTTTTTATTAGCTATTACTACTAGTTTTCCTGAGCTAGTTATAGCAGTAACTTCAGCTAGGAAAGGGTTACATGGAATGGCTATTGGAAGTATTGTTGGAACTGCTGCTTTTAATATATTAATTGGTATAGGTATTCCAGCATTTGTAGTTACTATGCCAGTCAACCCTCTTTCTCTTTACTTTGATGCTCCATATATGATTGCTGTCTATGCTTTGACAATAATTTTAGTTAAGTACAATGGTATGAAATTAACTCGACTCACAGGAATATTTCTTATTTCACTTTATATATTATATGTAGTTTTAAGAATATTTTTTATCACCTAAAAAAATCTTAATTCCAAATTTAATAATTTATTAGGGAAATTTTAAATTATGCATTTTTTTAAAAAAAATAATTTATTAAATATTTTTTATTCAACCATGAATGTACTTTATTTTCATCTTTATTATTACTATCATAAAAAAAGATTTAATATAAGAAATATATAAATTTACAATAAATAAAACTTGAGGTTTTTAATGTATAAAAAAGTATTGGTTCCTATAATGGGAAATTTTAGTGAAGATTTAGCTGAACATGCTATAGATTTGATTGATGGTCGTGATGTTGATCTTTTTGTAGTTTATGTTATAGACGGCTCAGTTCCATTTTTAACTCCAAAAAACATTAAGAAAGCAATGGCTATTGAACTTAAAAAAAGAGGGAAATGTTTTCTTGAGGAATTTGAAAATATTTTAAATCTCTCTGAAAATAAAAATATTTCTCTTGAAAAAATACTTACTGAAGGAAAACCTGCTGAGGAAATTGTCAGAATAGCTAAGGAAAAATGTATTGATGTAATTGTCATGGGCACAGGTAAAAGTATTGTAGATAAACATCTTTTAGGAAGTGTATCAGATGAAGTTGTTCATTTTGCTCCATGCACTATTCTTTTAGTTAGGACAATTGAAAATAAGGCTTGTGAAAATCCTAATTCATGATAAAAATCAATTTTCAAATATTTTTTTTACAAAATTAGATCTTTTAAAACTTGTATTTTTCATGAAAATACCTTTTTTTTCATGATTTAGAATTTTATTTTTCTTATTTTTATGGTTTAGAATTTTATTTTTTTTGTTTTATTATTTTGAATATTGTTTGACTTGTTTTTATGATTTGGGATATTATTAGTAAATACACACTTATCAGTACAAAATTTATTTTTTCATTATTTTATCCAAAAATTAATTATTATTTTAAGATGAGCATAATTTTCTTATTTTTTTTTAAAAATATTTATATGCTCTTTTTATAATACATATAATTAAAATTAAAGAATAATTAGATTATTTTTATAATAATGAGTTTCTATTTATTAAATTATTTCTTTAAATGTTTATCATGGAATTTAATGATGATTATTCTAAAAGAGGGAAAAAATGTCTTTGATAAGTAAAATTTTTGGATTAAGGTCTAAACCAGTAATAGCTAAAAGCCAACTTAAATCATTTGAATCTTTAAAGTCATCTCCATTCGCTGCTAAAACTGTTGGATCAGGTTATTCAATGAAATCTGATGAATATTACATAGCTGCTTCTGTTGAACTTGGAAACACTACTACAAAATGTATTATCACAGCTACTAATCTTAATACGAGTGAAAGCTATTTAATAAATAAGACTATTAAGATGACAAGGGATATTCGACCTCCTAAAAAAGATGAAGAAGTTTTTGGAGAGACTGTTTGGGGGATTAAACTTTCAAAGGAATCAGTAGCTGAAATGATTAGAGATGCTGTTTTAGACTCTACAAAAAAATCTAATATTGACATTGAAGAGGATCTAGATTTTGTAGTTAGATCAACAGGTGTAACTGCAGGTTTTGCAACTACTGAAGAAAGTGGAAAGCTTATAATAGCATTAGCTAATGGTTGTTTAGATGCAGGGGTAACTCCAAGGAAAATGGCTCCAGCTATGTCTATTGATAATTTTCCAGATAGATTAAAAGATTTTTCTTTACTTGAAAAGGTTATATTTGATGGTGCAGTTGTAAGTGTTCTTCCTCCAAAAGGTAAAGAAGTAGTAGCTAATGAAATGGAAGGAGAGCTTGTTACTGCAGGAATTAAATTAGGAGCAAAATGGACTAAAATTGATTATAGAAACCCTTGTGTTTCAATTGATTTTGGATCAACATTAGCTGGGCGTGTTGTAAATAATGATGAACCGTATGCTCATACTGTTGGTAATTTCTTAGGTTTAGCTGGGGTAATAGCTGATTCATTAGTAAGGGGAACAGACCAAGTTGATAAAGAAGGTGGAGCAGCTATTGATCTATATACTAAGGATATATTAAAAAAAGCTGATTGGAAAAAGGCTAAATTAAATGCAGAAAAGGTTCATAAATTGATTGATATTAGAAAGGTTCCAATGGATCGTGAAAGGTTTGGAACAGTTCCACTAGATCCTGTAGCTGCAGAAAATGCTGGAACAACACTTATTGGTTGTGATGTTGGGGAAAATGCTGATAAAATACCTGATTTAATTGCCTTAGGAGAGGAACTTTATCAAAATCATGGTTTAAGTACTTTATTTGCAACTATGGATCATACTAGTGCTTTGATTGTTAAACGTCTATTAAAAATAGCTAATGATGAAAATCTCATTCTTGAAGGTTCTGTTTTAGGAATTACTGGTAGAGCAGGAATCACTGGAAAAAAACCTGAGTTAATATTAGAATATACAAAAAACATCTTTGATGATTGTGTTTTTGTTTCTGATGGATTAGCTTTAGGTTCAGCTATTATGGCTCGTTGTATGAATTCTATGGGAACACCATTAGTTCCTGTTGGAGGTAAACGTGGTGGACCTTGTATTTTAGGAGCTAGGAGAAAATTACAAAAGAAATAGTCTTAACTTCACTATTTATTATTATTTTTATTATTATTTTTTGATAAGGATAATAAATTTAATACTAAATATTAAATACTCTTTTTATAACAAATCTTTTAAATTTTTTTATAATAAATTTATTATTTACTTGTAATTAAATTTATTAATCTAAAATTTATTTTTGATTATTATTTACTTTATTAATTATTCTGAGTTGTAAATTTATTTTTATCAAAATTTAAATTTTTAATTTACTTTTAGAAAAA
>Ga0099364_10015529_pt1 | contig 10036 bp, 7 predicted proteins | sample TergutTh196P3_FD_73070 | JGI IMG/M metagenome (GOLD analysis project Ga0099364, IMG submission 73070) | Microcerotermes parvus P3 segment gut microbial communities from Pointe-Noire, Republic of the Congo - Th196 P3 | ecosystem: Host-associated > Arthropoda: Insects > Digestive system > Gut ...
GCCATTCCGCCACCTCGGCTGGGGCTTCGATATTCAATCATACTTATCGCGGGTTGTCCAGTATTTTTTTATTTGGGGGGATAAATTTGTCGATCTTATCTTTGGTTATAGCTCTGATTCTGGATTTTGTATAGGTTTAACCCTTTTTTAGTGTTTGCGTAAAATAGGCGAACGTATGTTTTGTTCATAGATTATTATGTGAAGGTCAGTCAATATAGATCATTCCTGAATTTGAAAGAATGTTCCCGAATCCGGTGAGCCTATTTTCGCGGTGCTCCGTTGAGCTGGTCTTGATTGATGATATTGCTGTGGTCGATGAATACCGGAACCGCGGCATCCATTGTTTTGGCGTCATCCTTCATGAGACCACGTTCATACTGGAATTATTACGTATCATGCCCAAAACGTCACCAACGTCACAGGATTATGATGACGTTGGTGACGTTTTGACGGTTTGAGGACAGTCTTTCAATTTTCAGCGATTTAGGAAGAAATTACTAGAAATTCACGTCTACCTGTTGCAATCGAAGGAAAGTGTGCTATTATTTGAAATGTTGAAGTTTATGGTTAGTTCGTTGAGAGAAGTTTGTTTCTGGCCGTCGATGAAAGGAGTGTACAGCAGACGTAGGAGCCAAAAACAGCGACCGGACGCAACAATTGATATTAAACAGATGAAACCGACTTATTGAAGTCCCTCATAGAGCAACACTCATATCTTACTCAAAATATTCTTATTGAACCCAAAAATATTCTTAATCTAACTCAATATAAAGAGGAAGCTTTTAGTCCTCAACTATTGGAAAGTCGCAACAACGAAAATAAAGAAGGAGGGCATATTTATGTCTGACCGTTTTATAGCAGTGTTGGCACATGTTTTGGTGAATAATGGTATCCCCCGCGAGCAGATTCAGCAGGCAATATCACTAGCGGCAACTTTTGAGTCTGCGCCTATGGGTAGTCCCATGATTACGCGTCTATGTGCTGACAGTACAGAGAAGGCTTCGCAGCTTGTAAGCAAAGTCATGGAAATTTTACGGCCTGATTGGGTCGTAAATGTGCCGAATAATGGCCTGATGCTCGACAAGAGCTATCTTAATGGAAAGACAGTTTTAGCCAAGGCGGAAGAACTGTCAACTAAAAAGTGGGATTTTCTTTACAACCAGTGCATCAACAAAAGCCATCAAACCTCACTCGTGGTTATTTCCTCAAAAAACGATGTCCTTGAGGACAGACCGGTTTGTTTGATGTTGGATGTTGATCGGGACACCTCCGCATTCATGGCGACAGTGGGAGAGCCTTCTTCCGAATTCTTCGCTCTTGATCCTAAAACACAAGCCACATGGATGCGGACGAATTTAGAGCTGTTAAGGCATTGTGATCCTTGCTTTGACGCGCGTATCATAGACAAGATTTTTTTCTCGATCAATGATAAGAAGATAAAAATTCGTGATACTGCCGCTGAGAAGTTTTATACACTTCCAGCAGTTGGTGAGGTTTTCGGTAGATTTCACGGTTCGCCTGTTTTTGCAATTGGTGATCTGCCTATTGATAATAGCCGTTTGTTTGAATCCGTTGAAGTGTGTGAGTCCATCGCTGATCTTGTCAGCCACTGTCTTTTGCACAGCAAACCGATAACATCTGATATGAAACCGAGGGCTTCATATTTATATGAAATATTAAGCCAGCTCGAAGAACGGAAGCAAGAGGAAAAACGCAAGCAAGAGGCTGAGCAAAGCCAAAACGCTGAACAGAACCAAGAGGCTAAGGAAAGCCAAGATACGGAAGGGCATTCAATGAACGAAGTCCTAGTTGAAATCGAAAGGAAAGGCGATAGTGGTCGTATATCTCGGAAAACTGTTGAGCGTGCTCGTGATGATTTATTGGAAGCCAAGCTGATTAAAAAAGTAGGAAATGGTCGATATCAGATAGCCGAGAAGATCGAAAATACCGACCCGCGCCCGAAGGTCGTATTTTTCGATAACTCGGAATCAGAACGGTCAAACGGCACGGACGGCGAAAAAGACGGTAATGAGGCTGATGGGAATGCACAAGCTCAAACAGCCGTATCCTCATAGGAAGCTGCTGCTATAAATGATCCACGAATTAGTAGCGTAATTTAGAGTTATCCACATCGGAGAGGTGTACAAATTTTACGGCACCTCTCCGAGTAACAAAAAATTTGACAATGGCGACCATAGCTCGCCTGAAAGGATGATAGATTTGATACTAAACGACGGCAACAAGAAAGATTGTATAAAAGCCTATATGTACCTTATAGAGGCTTTTCGTAACCAAGAACACAATAATTCAAAAATCTATATAAAATTTATTTTTAATGATGGAAAAAAGCGAACATATTATAAACGCGATATAAATAAGATTTACAGCTTAATAATAAAAATATTATACGAACGTTACTATGATATTAGAGAACTTTATATCGGCGTATTCCCACGTAGGAATAAGCGAAGATGCGCAGGGATAAGTTTTCTAGCTGCTGAAGTAACTGTGATTGATTCGCGATACCTACCTTTAGATTTTAAGAGGTTGTGCACGTTGCCTTGTATAAGAGAGATTCCTCCGAGTTTTATCGTACAAGTTTCGACAGATCGACTACTTTTAATTTGGTGTTTGGAGGAATTTTGGCCTCTAACACCTGAAAATGATAGTTTGGTGAATCAATTTTTTGAAAAATTTAAGATATTACAAGGTGATTTTTATGGATTCCATATTGAGCCAGTTATAGATTTTGGGTTTGTTATCCCAATGCCGGGTTTCATAAACGTACGGGACTCCAATAATCCGTTCTGCGTCCGCATATTTGACTATATTGGAACGCATATAGTCTCGCTTCCTGTTGAAATAACTGACGATCACGACGTAATCATGAAGGAAATATCCCGCTATTCGATTGAAAGATTTCTGGCTTTCGTGGGATTGGCAAATCAGTCCTATGCAGATGTGCTTCTTAAAGAGATTGACTCATGGGATGGTTTATTACCAGAGTCATATATCAGGCGTACTTGCGGATTAGAAGAGGCAGCATCATCATAACGTAACTCGATGACAGACCGGAATCATCCGGTCTGTCATTTATCTCAACCACCCTCTCCGTTTGATATTACGCTTATACGACTTAAACAACAGCCTACCTGATGGTACCAAACAACTGAATATAATTTATTAACATTACCCAATTTATACCCTCAATTTGATTAAGGCACGTTGTATAAATAAAATAATTCATAATGTTATAATTATTTCGGATAAATATAAATTTAAAAAAAATAATTTTATAATTTCCTGCGAAATAGAAAACTTTCTGCTAATATTAATTGATTAAAATACTTGACATATCCAAAATCATAGTCGATAATATGAATACGCGTTCTGGTTGTGATGATATGCGGATGAATGATCGAAAGCAAAATATACCCGGCATCCAAGATTGGAGGTAATACGTGACAAAGTCGAGAATAGCGCAACAAAAACGTAGCTCAAGGTTATCAACATCAACATCAACATCAACATCAACATCAACATCAACATCAGGAGCAGAGTTTGATAAGCCCCAAAATCTGGAGGCGTTTCAACTCTCGACGGAACGGAAACAACGAGCATCAGAACCACCGCGCTTTGACAAAAGACAGCAGAAGCCCTCTTTATAAATGAAGAAAGGGATTACGCCGTCGAAATAGCGGCAACACGATTCGCTTCTCGATAGGTTTGTTGGTTTATCGAGTACAACAATATCGCTCGATACCGCCTAAATAATCTGTTGATAGCGATTTGGTTAAAACACAAAAATTTAAAAAGGAGATTTGATTGAAATGTTTGAGTTTACAAAAACCGGAGTGCTAAATAAAATTGACAATGAAGATTACGTTGAGGAAGAGCATATTAAGTTTTTTTTGAAACAGGAATTTTGTTATATTCCGAGTAAATGCAAGATGGTTTTAATGTATAACGATGAAATTCATTATATTAACAGCAATTATAATATCGAAGATATTACTTCACAAATACTTTGTGCAGGGGATAACGATGATGATGATGAAAATGATGAGGAAAGTGAAGATGTAAACGCATACATCAGCCAGAACCCACGAACAAAAGCGTTATGTTCTCCTGACCCAAAATATTGCGCAGGATTAACCAAAATCCAAGGCACATTATATATTGATCATAGAAAAGATAGCGAACATGCAATCAGATCACTGTATTCACAACCATTTTTTAGAAAGCATCCCCCCTCTCTCGCATCATATGATGGAGGCTATTATGATGGAGATTTTCACGAATTTACTTTTTATTGGTATTTGGACAAATTATTTGAACGAAATGAGGATACTGCAAGCATGATGGATAAATTTCTTTGGAAATTTTACCATATGGCAAGAATTGACTCCAAAGAGCACGGGTATCGTTTTGAGCCAATGAACCCAAAGCGTATAGGAGATATGATGGTTGTCCCAAGGTGCTTAGGATATTTTACTGGTAATGACATAGAGCGGCTCCCTATCATATTAGAAGAGAATTTTCCTGTAATACTACGCTATTATATCCAATTGCTCTTGGTCGAAGTAGATATGGAGTTAGATGATATACCTGAATCCTTCTTTTAATTGTCAGCGCGATTAGAAATATTCTAAGCTAAACAAACATCCGGCGGACTGGATTTTACATCAGCCAGTCCGTCGGCTATATTCCAACCATCAATGAGACAATCCGAATATTTTAAATTTCTTAGCAGCAACAAATTATGACAAATCATTTTTTAACGACGAACCCCATTTTTATCAGAACTATCAAGAAAATTTCTCTTATCACGTAAAACTTCCAATTCCAAAAAATCTATATCAGCAGCACCAGCACAATCAAAAAACTCATATATGGAGGTATCGACGAAATGATGAACATTCAACAACCGGCAATCAATGGACATGTAACCGTTCCAAACGCCAGCACGTGGGATATAGCTAAAAAAACTAAATGCCGAAATTTACTGAAAGCTCTACGGAAGCAAAGTTTCGACATGTACAAAGCAGGATATATAAGACAAAGCAAGATGCTTCAAGACGAAATTGATAAAATTTCCCGATGTCTCTACAATTTTATCGAATTCCGCATCAGAGGCAATCCAGACAAGAAAGACCGTCCCAAATACTGCAATAATAAAATTTGCCCGCTTTGTTTAAACCGAATGAGCTACGAACGAGCAAAAGACATTTTTCACAGAATGAACAGCAATATAACCCGGCCATACGCAGCATATTCATTTTCGCCTAAAAATCCAGACCTTGAAGAATTAACCTCTTTAATCCGAAAACTGAAAAGCGCGTTCAAATATGTATTCAGCTCCAAATGTACGGAACTCCACGAGATTGTTGACGGCACGATTCGAACAATCGAAACCACCTATAAAAATTGTTACTGCGGATACCATCCACATGCGCACGTCTTAATCAGCTTAAAACGCTCTCTCACTGAAAATGAAACCAAAAAGCTATACGAACTCCTTAACCAACGATTCCTGCATCATATGAGATTAGACGAAGCGCAAACATATTTAGCTATTTTTGAAAATACTCCAGAAAATATTAAACGTGCTGCACAATATTTATCGAAAGACATTAACGCTCAAAATATTTCGTCCTCAATATACTCGATGAAAATAGAGACATTACTTGAATATCTAAGAGCATATGAAGGATTGCGCAAAATTGATTACTCTGGATGTTTTCGCAACAAGGTAAAACAAACCAAAGAAGAACTAAATGCTATAAAAGATAATGTTCTCGCTCGATTCAAGGAGATTATAATTCCACGAGATTTTAAACCAACAAAAATATATCAATTCGAGACGCAACAGAAATCAGATGACCGCAATGTAACCGCGAAATAATTTCCAAGTATCAAAATCTTACGCGCAACAATTTAAAACTAAAAGTCTACTTGGCAGCAAATAAAGCCAAGTAGACTTTTTCTTTATATATCGGTCAATATCAGCTAATCAAAAATTTACCGAACTGAAAACGTTTATGATAATGAAAACGGACTGTAATATCATCATATGAGATTATGACCGCGTATCCATGTCTTAGCCCCTCCTATCCGGCACAACACGATTCACTTGATGAATTTTCACTATATAAGAAGATGATCGTATATCCGCGTCTTAGCGACGCGTATCCCCAACGGTTAAGATTTACTCGATGGATTTATCATCAAAATAAGATACTGCCTATGATTGTGATAATAAGCGTTAAACACTGAATTTTTACGAACATGAAAAAATATTCGCGGTTATCTATAATCACTATAGAATAAACCAATCTTAGTTATTAATATGTTGAAATCAAATAACCATATTCTTGACAGATAATAGATACCGTCAATTTCACGTCTAAGCCCTTCCTATTTAAGACGGATATATTTACTTGGATGTTTATCACGCCTAAATATATTGACGGCTATATAAGAGTTAAACACCGAGATAAAACGATCATGAAAATTTCTCGGCGTAATCTATCTCCATGAAGATATACCGAAAATATTTGGCATGTAAAAATCTTCTCCGCTATTTATTTTATAAAAATAAAATGACCGCAATCTTGCCACGTAATAATACTTCTTCAAATCCACGACGTAGATACTCCCTACTGGAATGAATTGCGTTCCTCTGATATTTATCACCAATAAAGATGATTACCGCTATATAGCTGTTATACACCGAGATAAAACGATCATGAAAATTTCTCGGCGTAACCCATTTTCATAAAAATTAAATGACCGTTATTATTTTCGCGTAATAAATTTTAACAATTAAATCCACGTGCATTAAATAAAATAATTCTTCTCGTTATTTATTACAGCAATAAAATAATTACACTTAATAATATGCATAAATTGTTATCTCGAAATATTTAATACTCATTAAATAAATAATTAAATTCTTCGTATTGTTATTATGCGAATAAAATGATTGCGTGTAATTACCAACAAAATAAATCATTCCGAAAATAATTACGCGTAATAAAATAATAACAATTAATTTCACATCAATTAAATAAAATAATTATTTCTCGTTATTTGTTGCAGCAATAAAAATATTGCGTGTGATTATCAAAATAAATGATTATGCCAAAATCAAATGCCCAATAAATTAAATCATTAAATTCTTAGTGTTGTTATTACATCGGTAAAAAGATTACGTGTGATTATCAACGAAAATAATTATTCTGGAATATTACCGGCATCAGTAATACGATTAAATTGAATAAGAGAAATTCTTTCGAGTAATACAGAATCCCTAAAATCAACATCCATCAATCATTGTCATATTGCTATTCCAGATTTCTTTTTAGGATTTATTAGAAATTTTTTATATACACAAGTTCTTAATTTATACGCGATTAACCTTAGATATAAAAATAGTTATCGTGATTAATAAAATCAATAACGTAATCAATTAATTCAAATTAGCAAAATAAATAATGATGTTGATTATTACGGAATTGATAAATTAATTGAAATTGATTTTTATGGATAGAATGATTTGGATAATATCCCTCTTATTTATTTAAGTGATATTGTTCCGGTATATGGATATTGAATTGGTTATTTTATTTTTACGTATTGTTTTTCTTATTTTTTGTATTAAGGTATATCCCGTATATTGTGATACCGATATGATAACAATGATGGATAGATTGATATGGATTAGATGTGTGAATGATGTGTTTCAAAATATTCCTGGTTGTTAAATCAGATGGAGCAATGACAATGATTGATGGATGTTGATTTTAGATGTTGGTAGTCTTGTAAGTTAAGTAATATCAATAGGTGACAACTTTATTTATATATAATATTAAAGGGCACTCCCAACAGCCCAACAATAGCCCACGTCAATTAATTTTAAAATAATTACTAAATTATTTCTGACTACAATAATATTACAATTTCCGAAAACACCATATATCATTTCAGCGGCGAATAAAAAATAAAATTCTCAAGACGGCCCGAATATATAAAATTCAAATAATTCAGGCCGTTCTTAAATTCTAATTTATCTTCGTAACCCGACTTTGTTTTTTCAGGAAACTATTTACCGGACTGGCTGTTTCGTGTTGCCCTTTTATATCTCCCTCGGTTAAGGCAATATAGCGGCGAGTCATAGAAAGATCAGTATGCCCCATGATTCTTTGCAGTGCAAATATATTGCCTCCGTTGCGGAGAAAGTTCAAGGCGAAACTGTGCCGTAAATCATAGGGGCAAATTTTCGTTCCGAGTTTTTCACTGTAACCAACTAATCTCCACCTCCATGATTCTGTTTGCAAAACTCCCCCGGCCCAACTACAAAACACCGGGACATTTGTATCATCCCATTCCTCAAGTCGGGATGATATGAGTTTATGAAGTGCTTTTACGGTATGTTCTGATACTGGCACTGTTCGGGCAACTCGTGTTTTGGCATTTTCGGCGCGAATATGAATTTCCCGGCCTTTCAAATTAATATCCTTCTTTAACAAGGATAATGCCTCACTCGGTCGAATCCCACAATCAAGCATGGTCAAAATTAAACAATGATCCCTGTAACCCGCATAACTTTTCTGATCGGGTAATTCAATCAATCGCGTTAATACATCAACAGGGATATTTACAATACGAGCCGTTGTTCGACGTTTCTTGAATAGAATGACGGCGTTATGCTCAAATATTCCCTGTTCAATACAGAAATTTATGAATAGTTTCAGACCGTTTAAGTCAAGGTTGTGTGCTGTAGCTCCTATACCACGCCCAAGGTAATCAAGGAGACAGTCACGGTGTAATGCTTCATCCAACCACGCCTCCGGTTATCTACGAAAGAACCGGGTGATGCGATCCTTGAAGTCATTCAATGTTCTCCATGCGCGTCCTTCGGCTTTCTTGACTAATAGAAATTCATTCAATACGGCTTCCCAGCTTTGACCTTTGAGGACTGATTCTTTAACTACAGGTTTTCTGATTGGAGACGAAAATGTTCTGCTCATTGTAGAACTCCTTTTTTCAGCAAAGAGTACAACGGGGGGCATCCCTCCTATACTGGTAATTGGGGGACGCCCCCCTGAGGGGTTTCAACTCAAATATGCGGCTACGGAGGGGTGAGGGTATCTGCCCTCCCGAATTTGAAACTATACAGCTAATACACCATCAGTACCGCATTCCTATGTGGTAGTCGATAAAATCACTGCTGTCTAAGACAATTTCCTCGTTCTTGTATTTTTCCTTTACTTGAGCGATTGCCTCTTCCGCTGTGTGAGCCGTAACTTCAATTATTCTTTCAAGCGTTTCCTTGACAGCGATCTTATATTCTCTTGTGAATCCATTATTCGAATTACTGTTCAATTTTTCGTCCTCCTGAGTTTTTCAGCTATCCGGCTACCGGCAATGATTGAATGTATCTATTGACCTTCCCCAGCTTCATCAGATACATCAGGCTCATTTGATACCTCAGCACCATCATCAGTAGCCGCCGTTTCTTCGGGTGGGGTTTCATTTACGGCATCATCGTTACTGTTTGCTGTCTCAGGAGATTCGGAAGGATGTTTTTGTTTACGCCGTTCCTTCTTTGACTTCTTGGTGGAGTCATCCTTCTTCTGTTCGGATTTGCCGGCGGCATCGTTTGTCGTTTTTGCGGACTTGGATTTATCAATTCCCGTGAACTCAGCCGCGAATTCCTTCACATAATCCGAAAGAACCATTATCTGTTCACCCTGATTATTTCTCCACTGTTCCAGCCGGGACATGGTTTCTTGGTTCAACGGCCTCAGAAGTAGAACCAAGTCTTTAAGTTGCGAAACAGGACGTACCATCATAAACGACTTGGCAAACGTTTGACAGGGAGCATCGCTCTCCGCTATTTTTTCACGCTGCAATTCCTCAACCAAGTCCAGTAAGAAACGCGGAGGCTTCTCATTCTGGAAATCAACAAACACTATCCCTTTCCACTGGCGGTTCATCCATATTAAGCGATCCCACGTAAACGGGCGGGGGT
>Ga0099364_10015530_pt1 | contig 10035 bp, 10 predicted proteins | sample TergutTh196P3_FD_73070 | JGI IMG/M metagenome (GOLD analysis project Ga0099364, IMG submission 73070) | Microcerotermes parvus P3 segment gut microbial communities from Pointe-Noire, Republic of the Congo - Th196 P3 | ecosystem: Host-associated > Arthropoda: Insects > Digestive system > Gut ...
CTAAGGGGCGTTTGGCCCGCTATAAGGAAATGGTGACGGAGGCGGACAAATGTGACTCAGCCCATTTCACCCGCGAAGAAATTCTTGACCCGCGGGGAATGGTGCTTCTGTCTTTCATCATGGACCCCCGAACCGGTTTTGGCCGTTACAGGGACTTTACCATCTCCAACTATCAACTGATGGATTGCCTGATCGATTATCTCCGCACCATGAGCGTGGACGAGATCATGCAGCTTGACGATTTGCAGGAGCGCGTGCGCCTCTACAACGACCACAGGGAGCCTTTCGTGAAGATGATGAAAGACCATTCCTGGGCGGAAGGGGCGGCCATCATTACGGACCTCAGGAGCGCGGAGGAAACTTATGTGGGCAACCGTCATGTCATTTACGCGCTCTATCCCGACCAAAACGTGTCGGTTCGCGTATTTGACGGCCGGGAAAAACAATTCTGCGTGTTTTCGGTCGGATACAGCGTACTCAACCGTACCGCGACGATAGACGTGGGGAAGCTGATGTTGAAGTACGGCGGAGGCGGACACCGCAGAGTCGGGACTTGTCAGGTTCCATACGGTGAATCGGACAGAATCCTCAAGGAAATAGTTGAGGAAATCAACGCCCGGAACTGGCAGATGCTGAACATCGCCGGGCTTGAGGAGTTCTAAACAAGGAAATCGAGAGGGATATCCCTTTTGTCGGTAAGTTTCCGCCAGGGCTGCTGAAAGCCCTGGTTTTCTTCTTGCCGGAATGGTAAAATTCCACGTCAGCCCTGCCTCTTTTATTCAGAAAGAGGCCATCAGACCATAGGGAGGAGGTATGAAACGTGCGGCATTACGAAATGCTGGTAATAATCAACGCGGAACTCGAAGACCCCAAAGAGGAAGCGGAAAAGGTCGAAGAAGTCTTGCGAGGTTTGGGCGGCGAGATCGTCAAGACCGATGTTTGGGGTAAAAAGCGTCTGGCTTATCCCATTCAAAAGAAAGCCGAAGGTTTTTACGTTCTTTTCGATTTTAAGCTGGATCCGACGCAGACGTTTGAATTGAAACGTGTGCTCGGTTTACGTGGGAACATCTATCGTCAGATGATAATATTGCTGGACGAGTGACGAGGGAGGGCCGGTTATGGCCAGAGGATTCAACAAAGTAGTGTTGATGGGCAACCTGGCCCGCGACCCTGAGATTCGATACACGGTAGATAAGCGCGCGTGGGTTCGTTTTACGGTCGCGGTAGGTTACAGTTGGAAAAACAAAAACGGCGAGATCCAGAATGAGGTGGATTTCATTCCCGTGGTGGTCTGGGGCCCCAAAGCCGAGACCTGCGCGCGTTACCTCAAAAAAGGCGGCGGAGTGTTGGTCGAAGGTAAGATCAGGGTGCGCAGCTATGACGCGAAGGACGGCGGCGGCAAAAGATACAGCACTGACGTCGAGGCGGATAACGTGTTGTTCGTCGGCTCCAAACGGTCTTCCGAAGAAGGAGATTTTGGCGGCGGCGGTGGCGGCGCGCCTTCATCAATGGGCGCCCTCGAAGACGCTGACTTCGGTAAGAGCGTACGTGAAAAGGGCTTTGGGGAGGAGTTCCCGATGGATATCTCCGGCATAGGGGATATCGACGACGACGAACCCGAAGCGGACATACCCTTTTAAGTTTCAGACTTGTTTTTTGGGAGGTTTTACTTGAGATGAACGGCGAAGGCAGAGCACAGAGTGCCGGAAACGGGGGGCGTGAGCGCGGAGGTATGCGCAGGGGCGGTCTTCGGAGGCGGCCGAAGTTTTGTTTTTACTGTGTGGAAAAACAGGAAAAAGTTGACTACAAGGACGCCGAGAAGCTGCGCAAGTACATAAGCGAGCGGGGCAAGATAATTCCGCGCCGCGTGACGGGAAATTGCGCGAAGCACCAAAGGCTGTTGACGGAGGCCATCAAGAGGGCCAGGCATATGGCTTTGTTGCCGTACTCCCTGGACTGACGCGCCGTCGCGGGCAAGCCTTGTTTTGCCGGGGGAGAGGCCAGTGGCGTCTCCCCCTGATTTTAGTTTTTAATTTCTAATTACGGGGGCTGACTCGTTGCAAAAGAAATTTTTTTCAATACCGTCTCTTGTGCGATGCCTTATTTTGTCGTCGGCTTCCATGCTGCTTTTTTGCCTGGGATTTTTTATGCCTCCGCTGGGAATGGCGGCGATGGTGTTTTCTCCGACGCCTATGGCCTTGCTGGGCGCAAGGGAGAACAATGCCTGGATGTCGCTGGGGCTTTTGGGAGCGGCGCTTACGCTGTGGATCGTTTTAGGCTTGTGGTTCGCTCTTTCTTTTCTGCTTGGCTACGGCCTTTTGTGCTTCGGGTTGACGCTAACTCTGGGCAAACTGGAAAAAGGAAGCGAGAGCCTGTTGTTCTGCATCGTAATGTCGATAATTTCCAAGGTGCTTTTTGTGGCGGGGAGCGTGGCCCTGGGCGGAAGCAATCCATTCGAGATTGACCCGGGTATACTTAACAATCTGTACGCCGGGGTGCTCGGCAAAGGAGGGGAGGAAACCGCGCGCCTTCAGGAGTCGCTGGCTCAGGCGGCGGCGCTGGTTCCTTACATGTTCCCGTTTTTCATCATAGTGTACTCGATGTTCGACTCATTTATAAATTACAGGTTGTGCGAAACCCTCCAGCGCAAACATGACGTCAAATTTCCTCCATTGCCTCCCTTCGGCGAGTGGCGTTTCCCGGCAAGCCTCCTCTATGGGCTTTTGTTTGCCTTTGTGCTTCCGTTCTTTGTGAAGGGCAGCGATTGGCATTTATGGATAATGCTTGAATATAACCTTAAATTCATAGTCAACGTTTTTTTCTTCCTGCAGGGCCTGGCTCTTGTATGGTGGTGGTTTGCGAAGTACGCGGCCAATCATTCTTTCCCGCTGCTGCTGCGCGTCATGCTGATAGGCTTTCTTTCGATGCCGATTTTGAACACGTGGATTGCCGCCCTCGGTTTGGGCGACATATGTCTCGATTTTAGAACTAAAAAAATGAAACGGGCGTAAACGGCCCGTTTGGAGGAATGGACATGCAGGTTATTCTGAAAAAAGACGTAAATAAAATAGGCAAAGCGGGACAGCTTCTGGAGGTCAGCGACGGTTACGCGCGCAATTTCCTGTTTCCCCGGGGACTGGCCGAGGAGGCGACCGCCGGCAAGGTGGCCGACCTGAACACGCGTCAGCAAAGCCGCAAAGCCAGGGAAGACAAAGAAAAGCAGGCCGCCGAAGAGCGCAAAAAAGCGCTGCGTGACAAGGTAATCCGCGTAACGGCCAGCGCCGGGGAAAGCGGAAAGCTCTTTGGAAGCGTCACCACGGCTCAGATAGCCGAAGCGCTGGAAGCCCAGCATATGGTAAAGGTGGACAAACGGGACATAAAACTGGCGGAACCCGTTAAACAGCCGGGCAGCCACACCGTGTCGGTACGGTTGCACAGCGGCGTCCAGGCGGACATGACCCTGGTCGTGGAAGTTCAGGGTACATGATGTACGACCGCGTCCCCCCTCAGAACACCGGAGCCGAACGCGCGATTCTGGGGGCTTGCCTCCTGGAGCAGGAGGCATTGGGGCACGCCGTTGAAACCCTCTCTCCAGAGGACTTTTACGACCTGAACCACAGGGCCGCCTTCGAGGTCATGGCGGAGATGTACGGGGCCAACCGCCCCGTCGAGCTGATCACGTTCGGCGAAGAACTGATGAAGCGAGGGCTGTTTGAAAAACTCGGAGGGCAGCCTTTTTTCGCCTCTGTGGTGGCGGAGGTTCCCACCACGGCCAACATCGAGTTCCACGCCGGCATAGTGAAGGAAAAATCCATACGGAGACGCCTCATTGACGCCGGCAACCATATAGTGCGCCTGGGGTACGCCGCGGACATGGAAAACGCCATGGCGCTGGACGAGGCGGAACGCGCCGTTTTCGAGATAGCTCAGCACAACGACAAGGCGGGGTTCAAGCCGGTGCGGGACATACTTGGCGGTACGTTCGCCAAAATAGAGGAGCAGTACCGCCGCAGCGGTTCGCAGGTCAGCGGTTTCGAGTCCGGATTCATGGACCTCGACAAGCTGACCGGCGGTTTTCAGCCCGGCAGCCTGAACGTCATAGCGGCCCGCCCTTCAATGGGAAAAACGGCGCTTGCCCTGAACATTGCCCAGTTCGGCGGCGGCAAAGCCGGCGACTCCGTCCTGATTTTCAGCCTTGAGATGTCCGACGTGCAGCTTGTTCAGAGAATGCTTGGCTCGGAGGCTCAGGTCAACGTGCACGCTATGCGCACCGGGGTCATGGGCAGATCCGAATGGGACGACCTGGTTAACGCGGCCGGGCGCCTGGCGAGAACCCCCATTTACATAGACGACAGTTCCATGCTGACGACCATGGATTTCAGGGCCAGATGCCGCCGTTTCAAATCGCGGCACGAAAACCTCGGCCTTGTCATTGTGGACTACCTTCAGCTAATGAGCTTCGGAGGGCATAGAACCGACAATAAGCAGCAGGAAGTCGCCGAAATTTCACGTATGCTCAAAAGCGTGGCGCGGGAAATGCAATGCCCCGTCATTGCCCTGTCGCAGTTATCGAGGGCCGTCGAGCAGCGCACGGAAAAAAAGCCCATGCTTTCCGACCTGCGTGACTCCGGCGCTATCGAGCAGGACGCGGACACAGTCCTTTTGCTGTACCGCCCCGACTACTACGAAGGAGCAGTAAACCCCGACACGGACAGCGAGGCGCTTTTAAGCCTGGCGAAAAACCGCAGCGGCCCCACCGACGTGGTACACCTCATTTTCAAAAGAGAAATCACCAGATTTTACAGCGCGGCTATGGTGCGCTGAAGCGTTGTACACCCGCATACAGGTGGAGGCAGAGGTATGACACCCGAACTTGTCAGTGCCCAATCGGGAGCTGAGGCCATATTTTCGGTGAACGGCATGGATTGCCCGGTTGAAGAAAACCTTATCAGAACCAAACTTGCTGGTATACCCGGCGTTGTGAGTCTTGAATTCAATTTGATTCAGCGAATCCTGAAGGTACGGCATGAACCGGCGGCTCTGCCGGCGATATCGGATGCGCTGATTTCTCTGAATATGGACGCAAAGCTCCTGGATGCGAATTCCGAGCGAATAAATGTCATTCCCGAACAAAAAATTCCCTGGATAAAGCTGGCCGCGGGTGGCGCAGCCGCAGCATTATCCGAAGCGTTTCATCTTATGTATGAGTGGAATACCGGACCTTTCGGGTTCGATTTTCAGGCATGGGAAATCAGCGGCGTCACAGTCATTGAATGGCTGCCCATAATCTTTGCCGTGCTGGCCATCGCCTTCACCGGCCTGAGCACGTATAAAAAAGGCTGGATCGCGGTCAGGAATTTCGACCTCAATATAAACGCGCTCATGTCAGTTGCCGTGACAGGCTCTGTCATCATCGGGCAGTATTCGGAAGCCGCCATGGTCATGGTGCTGTTCAATCTGGCCGAAGCCATCGAGGGCAAGGCGCTTGACCGAGCCAGAAACGCCATAAAAAACCTCCTCGCCCTGTCTCCGGACAAAGCGACTGTTTTGCGTCCGGACGGGGAATGGGTTGAGACGGACATCCGCCGGATTGCGCCAGGAAGCCGCGTACGGATAAAGCCTGGCGAGAAGGTTGGTCTGGACGGCATTATCGTGCAGGGACATTCCGCTGTCAACCAAGCGCCCATCACCGGCGAGAGTATGCCTGTTGAAAAAACTGCCGGCGACGCGGTATACGCCGGTACTATCAACGAATCCGGCTCATTTGAATTTGAAGTGACGGCTGCGGCCACAAACTCAACTCTGGCGCGTATCATACATGCCGTAGAAGAAGCGCAGGGGTCGCGTGCCCCAATACAGCGGTTCATCGACCAATTCGCAAGATATTACACGCCGTCCGTCTTTCTGGCCGCGCTCCTGGTCGGCTCTGTCCCTCCGTTATTCATGGGGGGAGTATGGGCCGAATCCGTCTATACCGCGCTGGTAATTCTGGTTATCGGATGCCCCTGCGCTTTGGTAATCTCCACGCCGGTCAGTATCGTCAGCGGTATGACAGCAGCGGCGCGTCATGGAATATTGATAAAGGGCGGTACATTTCTTGAACAAGGCCGTTTGCTCAAATGGCTGGCCCTGGATAAAACAGGCACGATAACCCGCGGTAAACCGAGCCAAACGAATTTTTTGGAACTCGGCGATATTGGCCATGACCGTACTATAGCCATTGCCTCCAGCATTGCGGCCCGCTCGGACCATCCTGTCTCCAAAGCCATAGCGGAAAACGCCTTGAAAAGCGGTATAGCCATGCTTGAGGTTGACGATTTCACCGCTGTCCCCGGTCAGGGAATCAGCGGCGTTGTCGAGGGACGCAAATGGCATCTGGGCAACCGTCGTATGGTGGAAGAACTGGGGAAATGTTCGCGTGAACTTGAAGAACAGTTATTATCTCTCGAACAGCAAGGTAAAACCGCCGTTGCTCTGGTTGGCGACAAAGTACAGGGCTTGTTCGCAGTGGCCGACACCCTTAAAGACAGCAGTATTCAGGCCTTCGAAGATCTGAAGAGGCTCGGCGTAAAAACCATAATGCTGACCGGCGACAACGAGCATACAGCGAAAGCTATCGCCGAGCTGGTCGGCGTCAGTGAGTTCAGGAGCAACATGTTACCGGAAGACAAACTCCGCGTTGTTGAACAGATCGCGGCAAAGGGCGGCAAAATCGGTATGGTTGGCGACGGTATCAATGACGCTCCTGCGCTGGCCAAGGCGGATATCGGTTTCGCCATGGCCGCGGCCGGCACAGACACAGCCATTGAAACAGCCGACGTCGCCCTGATGGACGACGACCTGAGAAAGATTCCGCGTTTCATAAGTCTGTCCAAATCAACATATGCTATCCTCGTGCAGAACATCACCTTTTCCATCGGCGTAAAGGCGCTATTTTTCACTCTGGCTTTCATGGGGATGGCTACCATGTGGATGGCTGTTCTTGCAGACGTTGGCGCCTCCTTGGTTGTTGTGGGAAACGGCCTGCGCGCAACGCAGAAATAGGAGGCACTGGAACAGGCCGTCAATCCGTTTTCAAATTTTTTGAAAGGAGCGTTGTTTGTGGCGTTTGCGGCCAACCCGCTTGCGTAACGGTTTTGCGGCATTTGAGGATACGATTTTTTTAAGAATACTCCTTTGCCAACGTTTTTCCCTTCTCCATCAAGCGATATTTTTGCAGGCGGCTATTGGGCTTATCCGGGATAACATATTCTATCAAATTCTCCGCCAACATTTCGCGTATATGGGTTTTGAGTGTGCCGGAGATTGATTTATGCCCCAGTTTTATGCCAAGCTCAGTTTTTGACAGCGGCACAGAATTCAGCGCCATTAGCAGACGGATTCGAATCGACTCTGGCCTAAACACTTCATCTGACTCGGGCCTGACTCGGGCCTGACTCGGGCCTGACTCGGGCCGACTATGCGAAGATTTTTCATCGGCTTGTGGCTCTTGTTGGCGCGAAGCCTGCTCGCCAAACTCCGGCACACTGATGACCATCCGAAAGACATCCCCTTCAATAAGCTGAGGGTCCGATCCCCCATAACGTTTTCCGTACTTCATCAAGTTACGCATACCGGAACCCAATTCGTCCGCCCTGTCTATCTCTCTGAAAAAAGCTCCGAGCACCGGATTTTTGGGGTAGGGCGAAAAAGTTAAAGGATCCAGAATACCAAAGCCATGAGGGCGATTGGCATTATAGGTGGTAACTTGGCCGTACTCGATGATCAGCCTGGCTGGAACGCCGCTCATGAATTCACGATGTATGATCAAATTCGAGGCCACCTCACGGAAGATAGCGTCACGCAAACTTTTACGCTCCATACCCTCCAGATAAAACGGGTCTGGCAGATGTTTTTGGACAAAAGCAATGATGCGGTCATAACTGTCGATCAAATTGGTGCGGACAAGGTCACGATCATCATAGCGGTCTACGTTGACCTTGCGCAAGATCAGATCGGTGCGATGCGCTGGACATATGGAGAGAATAAGTTGGTCGTGGGCAAACAACAGAATCCCGGCCAAAGTTATACCCTGTCGTCCTGTTTCGGCGTCCGTCTGATACAGTTGCGCGGACTTGAGCAGTTCCACATCGTTCATTTCCGACCATGGATGGTCTTTTTTATTGATGCGGACGTATTTGCGGCACCGCTCAATCAAATCGGGACGCAAATCTCCTGCCCGAACGTGCGGATAAACCCTGTTTTCCGTATATGTGGCTTGTTTGCGTTGATAGAGATGCCCCACCTGAACGGTATGATCGGTGATATCCAGATCGCCGTCTTCGTTGCGGTCGTAAATTCTTCCATTGCAGCGATGCACTTGAGAACTTTCCGGCACATAAACGCGCAACAGACACTTATCCTCAACCGTTACCTCTTCGATGGAAATGTAAGTGGGAGGACTGAGTTTTTGCGGGTTGTTAATGGCGGTGACAAAATCCTTGCGTATCTGGTCCGTTGCGGACGGCTCTATTCCCTGAATCGTTCCGTCGTCGTGTACACCAAGCAAAATAGTCCCGCCGTACCGATTGAGGAACGCGCAAACGGTTTCGTAGACGTCCCGACTGAGCTGACTGCGGCAAGTTTTGAACTCAAGGTCAATGCCTTCGCCTTTTCGAATCAGCTCTCTCAGATGACATTCGTTTATGCCCATTTGTAAAATATCCTGAGCTTTGCTATCTTTCATTTTTTGCTCTCGAAAACGGCGTTATAAAAAAACGCCAAAAACGACTGTCTATAATTTCCGCCACTATATTTTCAGAAGCAATTCCCCCATAATGTCTGCTATCCACGCTTACTTCCAAATTTCCCCCTATAAAAAAATACATTTCACCCTCTTTATGATTTAATATTTTTATCACACAACTTTTTTTATCATATGGAGGTTTATAAACATAAATTTTGCCCTCCACACAACCATTTTTATTGAAAATACGCTTAGATAAAAGGATATCTCCATGCCGAAGAATAGGAACCATAGAATCTCCGTTCACTTTAACAACAGGAAAAAAGAACAACGCCACCATAAACCTTACCCCGTAGTCGGTGTAGGGGTAGAGCGCTCCGTATTCTTTCATTGCGGCGACGTAGTTTTCGGATTTTCCGCCTTCCATCTGATAAAGACATTTTTTCAGGCATAAGGCATTATGTATCGTTTCGCTCCTCGGGGTCGTAAGGCTTCTCCGGCTCCTTACCGGCTTTCAAACGAATTATAAGCATATCGTCAATGTCGATTTCAGCAATATCGCACGGCACATAACCCTTTGAGTATGTTTTTAGTTCCAGCGCGTTCAATGTACGCTGAACGCCGGCCACAAGCTGAGCGGAGCGCCTTTTATAGCCAATTTGCTTCAGCAGGCCGCGGAGCTTGATTCTGCGTGAATCTTTATTCGTCAAATAGGTCAATTCAAGCTTGATGATTTTAAAATAGCTCTCTATGACATTCTGCTCATTGACGGTGCCATCAATACAAAACGCGTGTTCGGTATCTCGAATCAATAGATTTAGCTCGTCAACGTCAAGCGTACCGTCAAATTTTGACAATTCACGAAGTACATGCTGCCTGAATAGGTTCTCGTCTTCTCGGTATTTATTCGAGATATTGCCATTTTCCCAAATGTCATGCAGAACAGCGCGCTCTCTTGACTGCGTAAAATCGGCGGCAAAAAAGAAAACGGCAATGTCATATGGCGTATAGAGGTATCTCACAGGCGAGCACCCTTCATTCGATTGCACGAACGGCAAAGTAGCTGCAAATTATCCAATCTCGTCTTACCTCCCTTTGACATCGGGACGATATGATCTATTTGGAACAGCGCCCTGTACGGAGATTTCTTTCCGCAATTCGCTTCAGCGCAGCGATATTGCCCGTCGTTGGTTTTCGCGCTTGAGTATATACTGTCTTTGATTTTCCGCCCCGCTTTGGGAGCGACCTTGCATAACTCAAACAAAGGCAATGACTCAAGATAAACTTCTTCACCTTTTTTGTTGTCTTCG
>Ga0099364_10015531_pt1 | contig 10034 bp, 10 predicted proteins | sample TergutTh196P3_FD_73070 | JGI IMG/M metagenome (GOLD analysis project Ga0099364, IMG submission 73070) | Microcerotermes parvus P3 segment gut microbial communities from Pointe-Noire, Republic of the Congo - Th196 P3 | ecosystem: Host-associated > Arthropoda: Insects > Digestive system > Gut ...
ATATTGGCATTCTTATCCGTTCTGGAATCCATTTGAAGCAATGATACTTTCATTTGTGAAATATAGTAAACGTTGCTTAATTCAATGTTTGGGTTTGGGGTATGGGGTATAGGGTATGGGCAATGCAAAAACATGCCCTTTTTAGCGAATTTAAGCCATTTTTTATGAAATTCCCCATACCCTATACCCCATACCCCAAACCCAAAGCGAGTAAATCAGCATTTTCTATATTAGTAACACAATGAAATTTTGGATAACAGGCTCTAAAGGGATGCTTGGGCAGGATTTGTATGCCTTAGCGAGAAATTCTTTTGAAGTTTGCGAAAGCGATATAGAAGTTGACATAACAGATGAAACCGCCGTTTCTGGCTATATTTCCGCAAATAAACCCAATATTATAATAAACTGCGCCGCTTATACCGCCGTTGACAACGCAGAAACGGAAATTGAACTAAACCGCAAACTAAACACCCTTGGGCCAGAAGTTCTTGGCAAATGCTCCGCAAAAGCCGGAATTGGTGTGATACACATTTCAACGGATTATGTTCTAAACGGCAATGCCCCAAACCCGCTGACAGAAGATGAACCCATAAACCCTATAAACGAATATGGCAGGGCAAAGGCAGAAGGCGAAGCTAGCTTGGCAAAAACAAATCCCAGTCACTGGATAGTTCGCACCGCCTGGCTCTATGGCTTTCATGGAAAAAATTTTGTCAAAACCATGCTGAATTTAATGCGAACAAAAGAGCAGATTTCCGTTGTAAGCGACCAGCTCGGAAACCCAACCTGGACCTGCGACCTAGCAGAGGCAATCCTCAAAATAGCAGAAAACCCAAAACATCCTGGCATTTATCACTTCACAGGCGAAGGCATCGCAAGCTGGTACGATTTTGCAAAGGAAATTCAAAAACAAGCCCTGCAAAAAAAACTCCTTGAACGGGAAATTCCTGTTTTGCCCGTTTCAAGCACCGAATGGAAAAGCCCCGCAAAACGACCCTCATGGTCTGCTTTGGACAAAACAAAAATAAAAAAACATTTTGATGTAAATATTAATGAATGGCAAAATTCACTTTCTAAATATCTGGAACTTGAAAAATGAAAAATTTTTGCAACATAATTCCCGAATTGTGCTCGCCTGCCCTTCAAGAAAAAATACAGCTTTTATACGAAAATCTAAGCAAGCAAAACCTGCTCCCGCAAGATATAAGCCTGAAGCTAAACGGCTTTGAACCAGACAGCAGCAATCTGTTTTTTGTTTCTGTTGAGAAAGACGATGAGCATGATATGCAAGATTTGATGAACAAAATAAATTTGAAAACAAACAGGATTGTCATTGTTCCAAACGGAAAAGAAAACTACTTTGATTTTGCAATCAAATACAATATATGCGACATTATACATATTGATAAATTAAACGAAGATATACTGCTTGGAATTTTAAAATGCTTTTTGAAAAAAGATTTTGATTTGAATTCCTTTTTTGGCGTGCAAAAAAACATTTTTGACAAAAGCTATTCTATTTCCGGCAATATCAGCATGTTAAGGCTAATAGAAAATACATTTGCAGATTTTATAGACAAAATTCAATGCTCAGCAAAAAATACATTCATAATAAATTGCCATGAACTGGTAACAAATGCAATTGCTTACGGGGTTTTAGGCATAACTGCTTATGTCCGAGACAAAAAAGACCATGACATTCACGATATAATAGACTATGCAAATATAAACATTCCGCAAGACAAGGAAATAAATGTGCGTTTGATAATGAATAAAGATTCATACGGAATATCCGTAAAGGATTTTGGCGGTCTTTTAACCAAGCGTAGAGTTCTGGAACGCATCAGACGGCAAAGCGCAGTTGAAGGAGAGACCATTCCGCTTGGAATAGAAGACCACACTGGCCGCGGCCTCACAATTTTAAGCCACCACGGACTTTTGCTTTTTTCCATCAGGCCAAAAATATCCACCGAAGTATCTCTAATCAGCCGCCTAGATTCCACAATAGGAAAAAACCCAATCTCAATTTTGACAAAGGAGTTTTAACGTTTTAAAGCGAAATGTTTAGTTGAGAGTTGAGAGTGGAGAGTTGAGAGTTGAGAAAGCATATATTGTTGTATTTGTATTTTTGTTGTTTTAAATTTTGGAAGTAAGCATGCAAGTTAAAAATAACTCTCAACTCTCAACTCTCAACTCTCAACTAGTATCAATATCAGCGTTCCTTTTATTGCATAGAGTTTGGAATGCTTTGTTTGCGGCTGGGGTTTGCGTTTATTCTTTTTTTGCAGTGAAAAATATTTTCGCTTTGAATAACAGCGATGTTGCTTTGCTTTCGCTTGGGGTGTTTTTTTTTGGTGGCTTTTGCCAATGCGCACAATGATATTATAGATTTTGAAATAGATAAGATTAATCGCCCGAACCGCCCTTTGCCAAGCGGCAAAATTAGTTTGAAAGCAGCTTATATTGCATCGTTTGCCTGTTTTTTTGGGGCAATAGTTTTTGGCTTTATTTCTGGCTTTGAATTTGCATTGCTGTTTGCCACAGTTGGCTTGCTTTGCTTTGCGTACAACAAATTTTTGAAAGGATTGCCATTGATTGGAAATTTTGCGGTAGCATTGCTAACCACAACGCCTATAATTATTCCCATGCTGAAATTCAAGCTTCTTCTGCCGGAGCTTTTGCATCTGCTGTTTTTTGCCTTTATGCTGACTTTTGCCAGAGAGATAACAAAAGATATAGAAGATATGGAAGGGGACAAGGCTCTGGGCTTAAAAACTTTCCCTGCGCTGCTTGGCGTGAATCTTTCTTTGACGCTTGTTGTTATATGCGAGCTTAAATGCCTAGCCATGCTTGCTCTGTTTAAGCAGATGGTGCTTTTGGGCGTTTTGCCCTGCCTGCTTTTATCCGTGATTTTTGCCCTGCTGAAAAAATGGCGATGGTCGCAGAATATGATTAAAATTTCAATGATTTTTGGATTGATTGGCTGGCTGATTTAATTTTCTATTTTTGGCTCTATGTTTTCTCCGTTTTACATTCAAATTTTGGCTGCCGTGCTTTTTTGCCTTGGCATTGCCACGATTATTTCTAAAAGGAATATATTTTTCGCTTTCTTGGGACTGGAGCTTGCAATAAATGCTGCAAATTTGAGTTTTATTGGATTTTCAAAAACCCTGCCTGCGCTCCAAAGCGTGGCTGGGCAAATAACGCCGATTTTTGTTATAGCCGTTGCGGCAGCCGAGGCTTGCATAGGCCTTGCCATAGTGGTTTTAATTTTCCGCAATCAAGAGACAATTGACTCGGACGAATATTCGCACATGCAAGGTTAAAAGGAGCAAATATGGCAGGGCATTCAAAGTGGGCAAATATTAAACGCAAAAAAGCCAAAACCGATTTTGGCAAAGCCAAGGCGTGGAATAAACTTATAAAAGAAATTTCCGTTGCAGCAAAACTGGGCGGCGGAAGCCCAGACGCCAACCCTCGCCTCAGAGCCGCAATACTAAAAGCCAAGGGGCAAAGCCTGCCTACAAAAAACATTGAAAGCGCAATAGCAAAGGGCGTGGGCGGAAATTCCGGCGCAAACATGGAAGAGCCTATGTATGAGGGTTATGGTCCAGCAGGCTGCGCAATTCTGGTGCAATGCCTAACCGATAACCGCACTCGCTCCGTTGCGGATGTGCGAAATATTTTCAACAAGAATGGCGGAAACATGGGCGAGCAAGGTTCTGTTTCTTGGACATTCAAGCACAAAGGCATTGTAATTGTAGATGCCGTTGCTCATCCCGAAGACAAAATTATGGATTTAATTCTGGAAGCAGGCGCAACCGATATGAGCACTCAAGACGATGTTCACGAAATAGAAACTTCCCCCGAATCTTTTGAAGCGGTGACCAAAGCCCTTGAAAACGCAAACATAGAAATGCTCTCCGCCGAGCTAACATACATCCCAGAAAACACCGTTAAACTAGAAGGCGAAGACGCTCAAAAATTAATGAAAATGATTGACAAACTAGACGACCACGATGATGTGCAAGACGTTTATCACAATGCGGAGCTACCAGAAGAGGAGTGATACGCAATATGAAAATATCAGCAGCTTGTTTGCCGATTCCTCTCCTCTAGCTCTTTTGCGTTTATAATGAGCATTTGCAAACGATTTTCAATATTGGCAAAACTGGTATCCGGATCGTAATCCAAGCTTAGAACTTGAATGTGCGGGAATTCGTTTTTTACCGCTTTGGTCAAGCCACGGCCAGAAATGTGGTTTGCAAGGCAGGCAAAAGGCTGAACTATTACAAAGCTGTTAACGCCATGCGCCGCCAAAGAGAGGATTTCGCCTGGAATAAGCCAACCCTCTCCTGTTATGTAAGTTCTGTCTAGCATTCCGTTTTTTTCTATTAAATCTGCCATTTCGTAGCATGTTGCATGGTGCTCGTAAAATTTGAATTTCTTAAACTTCTTTTCAACAGTATTTGCAGCCTGCGAAAAAAGTTTTGAAGAGATTTTGCCTACTATCCAGTTCACAAACGGATTTGCTATAAAACCGCGTTTCACCTTTTCCATTCTAACAAGCTCGCCAACCCTGAAAAAATCCAGCATGCCTGGCTGTATCACTTCCATGCCGTTTTCAAACAGATACTCTTCAACAAAACCGTTTGAACTTGGATGATATTTCATCAAAATCTCGCCCAGCACGGCAACTCTGGGTTTGCGAACAGACATATCGGCTTCTATATTGTTGAATGCCTCAACTGCCTGCTCAAATTTTTTCAAAGCGCCGCGAATATTGCCCGCCGCTTCTATCATGGTTTCTTTAATCCAGTAATTATAAACCCTCAAAGCCTCGCCATGATTTTTTTCGTAGGGACGAATGGTGCGCATCATTATCTCTATGCCGTCCATAATCGCCATGCCCCATAGCATGTGAATGCGAAAATCTACGCCCGCATTAAAACCTGGGTGCATATCCTTGGTGTCTGTTCCTGTCGTTAAAATGGGAATATCGGGGTAACCTGCCTCGTCCAAGGCTTTGCGGCATACAACGGCGTATTGGCCTGCCCGGCAATTTTCGCAGTTCTTTGCAAGGCCCATGCAAACCTCATCTTGGCTAATTTCCGGATGCTGCTCAAGCCAATGCAAACACTCGCCTATATTCACCTGCGCAGGAAAGCAAATATCATTATGCACATATTTTTTGCCAAGCTCAAAAGCGCGCTTGTTTGCCAAGGGCAAAACCTCGGTTCTAAAACCTTGCCGCTCCATAACCTTTGCGCACAAAAGGCTGAAAGCGGGGCTTAAATTCGGAATTAGCACAATGCGCTTTTTGCGATCTGCCTTTGTATAAGGCACTGAGAAAAGAGGCTGAATAATCCTTGCTTTTTCAACATTGAATGAACGCCGCACCTTTACCGTTTCAATAAAACTTTTGATGCGGATGCTCACCGGCCCCCGCACATCGCCCTCATCCAGCTTCAGCATAAGCAATTCTTTTTCTGAGCGCTCATGCAAAATTCGCATCATCTCATCGGAGAGAATTGCATCGTGCCCGCAGCCAAAGCTTACTATTTGCACCAGTTCTATGCTTGGGTCTTTTGTTGCCAAAAGCGTTGCGCCGAGCATTCTCATGTGAAAAGAATTCAGGGCTTCCATTCTTGTGTTTGGAGGAATTTCTTGGTCATATACGCCAGGCAAAGCTTCTAAAGGCAGAACGGGTATTCCCATTTGGGTAAAATGATTTGCCACCAAATGATTTACCAGAGGGTCAAGGTGATATGGCCTGCCGGCAACCACAACCGCAAATTCGCCCCTTGCCCGAACATCGTCTAAAACCCGCTGCCCTTCGCTTTGCAATTCTTCGTTGTATTTTTGCAGAGCGATTTCGCCTTCGTTAACTGCCGCGTCAATAATTTTTTTCGGTATGTTCCAATTTTTGTGAAACCAGTCAATGCATTGGCTTCTTCGCAAATCTTCGTTGTACCAGTGGAATGTAGGCTGATCCACTGGAATGCCGTGTTTTCCCTCTGGGTCGTCTATATTTCTAACCACTGCAGGCGTGCCTTGCACAACAGGGCAAACTGCCGTTGCCTTGAAATTTTTATGGTCGGTTGGAACTCCAATCATAACGGGCAAAAATATTCTGTCCACCTTTTTTTTAATCAAGTCTATAACATGCCCGTGCATCAATTTCGCAGGGAAGCAAACCGTGTCGCTGGGAACCGAGCGCAAGCCTTCTTCAAACAAATTATAATCGCTCTGCCTAGAAACCACCGCCTCAAATCCAAGCGAAACAAAAAACGCCTTCCAATACGGCAAAGAAGCAAAAAACTCCAAAGCTCTGGGAATGCCTATTTTCTTTTTGAGTTGAGAGTTGAGAGTTGAGAGTTGAGAGTTGGGAGTTGAGAGTTGGGAGTTGGGAGTTGGGAGTTGGGTGTTGGGTGTTGGGTGTTGGGAGTTGATTTTTGGGTTGTAATCTTTGACTAGAAGCTGGTTGGCTTTTTTTATTATGTCTGGGACGGAATTTATTCTGCGGTTTATTTCGGCGACTGTTTTTTTTGTTTCGGAGTCGTTTGAGCTTGCGATAACTTCGCCTCTTTCGCAGCGGTTGCCAGTGATGTGCGTTCTGCCATCGCTGAAAACCACTATGGTTCTGCTGCAGTTATTGCTGCAAAACTGGCAAATTTGCCCGGGGCGTTTTTCCCAGCCAAATTTTTCCATTGAATCTAAACCTATGAATGTAGATTTACGCATAATACGATTAGAATATAGTAAATATAATTAAGTCAAACTTAATGTTCTGGAGCATGGAACAAGCGACATGTGGAGTTGCATTGACTGGGACATGGGACATGATTATTTAAAAATCATATCCCAAATAACGTAGATTTGCATATCGCTTGTCCCATGTCCCTTGTCCCAAGCAAATAAATCAGCATCCTATAAAAAATCTCTTAACCTAATAGCATCATTTTCGACTATTTTTTTACCCAAACTTTGAAAAAATTCCGGTCTGTGAAAGTCTGGCGTTTTGGTATTTATGGGAAATGCGGCAAGGTAGTGAGGCTCGGCTGCAAGGTCTGCGCATTTGCATAGATTGCCTTCAATTTGGGATGCGTTTCCGCCCGCTCCCAATAAAGCAATGGGGATTTGCACGGAGAGCGTCCATCTGTAAAAGTCATTTTCTGTGGTTATTCTGCTTGGTTTTCTTGTTATTGCAGCATATTCGCTTTTTGAAAGCTCCGTTCTGTTTTGCCTGTCTTTGCCCCGCGCCGCATAGCACACGCCTTTTGAATTAAACTCAAAGTTCGCATATCCGCCAGCATTTAGCATTTCCAAAAAAACTTCCACGCAAGAGTCTTCCCAAACGGCCTCGCCATCTTGCTCTTTGCTCTGGCAAAAACACTTAACAGGTTCTTTTACCGCAAAATCAATAGCAATAAAATTTTCGCAAACCTCAACAGAGGCCCCCACCGAAACCGAGACGGTTTTATTCCATAGGGGCTTTAGGTAAAATGTTTGCATGGCTATAATTTAGTAAATTACAACCCATGTCCCGTAACTCCCTGCTCCAGCTATCCGATGCAGACCTCCTGAAACTCTGCGAAACATCCGCATACAAAGGCGCTGGACCAGGTGGGCAGCATAGGAATAAGACTAGTTCTGGCGTTAAAATAAAATTAATAATTAATAATGAAAAATTAATAATTGATTTGGAATCTTATGCTTGCGATGATAGGAGTTCCCATGTTAATAAATTGCTGGCTTTGAAGAAATTGCGGTTGAAGATTGCTTTGCAGGTTAGGGAAGAACCTGCCTTGCAAATCCCCTTTGCGTTTCCTGGCAGCAATGGAAAAATTTCTGAAGACAATAAGTTTTATCCTGAGTTTATTGCGGATATTTTGGATAGAATAAAAGCTTTTAGCGGTGATTTGAGCGAGGCGGCTAAGGTATGGGGGTTGAGCAAAAGCGCTTTGAATAAGATTATTATGCAAAACAAAAAGGTTTTGGAAACGTTTCAAAAAATACGTTCCGCCGCATCCGCAACGCCTAGCAATTCCGATTCTTCAAATGATTTTCCAATCCACTGCAAACCAACAGGAAGGCCATCCAGTTTGCCGCAGGGCTGAACCAATGCCGGCAAACCTGCCAAATTAACGCCCACAGCGTAAAGGTCTGAGAGCACCATGCTCAAATGGTCGCTCTCGCTTATGCCAAGCGGCTTAGGAAGCCCCGGCATCGCAGGGCTTGCAATTATATCGCAAACGGAAAAAGCTTTGCTAAAATCTTCTGCTATCATGCGGCGAACTTTTTGCGCCTGCACATAATAATCATTAAAAAAATCGCCGCTCAAAACATAATTTCCAAGCAAAATGCGAAGCTTTGCCTCGCTGCCAAAACCCTCGCCCCTAGACATTGAATATATATCCGTTAAATTTTTAGCCTCTTTGCTGCGACGCGTATAGCAAATGCCGTCAAAACGCGAAAGATTGCTAGAAGCCTCAGCGTTTGCAATTATGCAGTAGCTTTCAAAAGCATAGCGAATTGAAGGGAGCGAGATTTCCTTTAGCAAAGCCCCTTCCTTTTCAAGCTTTGCCAAAGCAGTTTCTATAACTTCTTTGCATTTTGGGTCTAAACCCTCAGCATAATATTCTTTTGGCAAACCGATAATTTTGCCTTTGATATCTTTGCCCAAATGCTCGCCAAAATTTGCGGCGGGCAGCGAACTGCTCGTGTTGTCTTTAGGGTCTTGGCCGCACATAAAATCCAAAACAGAAGCCAAATCTTTTACATTGTTTGAGAGCGCTCCAACCTGGTCCAAGCTGCTGGCATAAGCAACCACGCCATAGCGCGAGACTCTGCCATAAGTGGGTTTAATTCCAACTGTGCCTGTGCATGCGGCAGGTATGCGAATAGAGCCGCCGGTATCAGAGCCAAGAGCCAAAGCTACGGTTTTGCTTGCAACCGCAACTGCGCTCCCGCCAGAAGAACCGCCTGGAACGCGGTCTTTTGCCACAGGGTTTATAACGCGCCCAAAATAAGAATTTTCATTGGATGCGCCCATCGCAAACTCATCCATATTCGTTTTGCCAACAATAACAGCCCCAGCAGCTTCCAGCTTTTCCACTGCCGTTGCCGTATATGGAGAAACAAAATTTTCCAAAATTTTAGAAGCGCAGGTAGTTTTTACGCCTTCTATGCACATATTATCTTTAACCGCAATAGGAACGCCATCCAAAATAGAAAGGCTTTTCCCATTTTCGCGCCGTTTGTCTGCCGCCTGTGCATGCTCCAAGGCTCTTTCCCTGCAAACCGTTATATAAGCATTAAATTCCTTAGTTTCTTCAATTCTCTCAAAAACCCTCTCCAAAACCGCAACCGCAGACTCGCTCTCAATCTCCTTCCTAACCTCGCTCAAGTTCATGCAATCACCTGTTCCCAGACCATTTCATCATATACAGAGCAGCTACTACGCCTATAATGCTCACTATATTTAGCCTCAGCGTGAGGCCTAAATCAAATTTCAGCATATACAAATCCAGCATCAGCGGGTCGCCATCTTCCGTATAGCCTAGCTTTAGCTCCCACGCCTTCAAAAAGAAATTGCGCACGATGTTGTCTTCGCCGCCCGCATTCATAAGCGTGCCGAAATGCCCAAAGAGCCAGCCAAGGCTCTCACCCAAAATCCCGCCGAATATCAAACCCAGCATAATAAAAACTATTATTCTTCCAACGCTATTTTTTCCATGACTCATAGTTAAAAGAATTTAGAAAAATAATGATTACTATATTTTCTCTATGACAAGACTTCTAGCTGCGATTTTATTTGCTCTGTCGGTTTCCATTTTTGCGCAAGAAGGACAAGAACAGTTGAAAAATCAAGATACAAAGGAGCATTTTGAAACAAGCGAGCTGGTTGCCCACAGAATGGCACTGCTCACTGGAACGGCAGTTAACCCTTTGCTTGTGACCGGCGCCATAGGAGCGTATAAATATTACATCGCAACAGAAACGGAAAAAAGCCAATTGCCTTGGTATTATCA
>Ga0099364_10015532_pt1 | contig 10034 bp, 7 predicted proteins | sample TergutTh196P3_FD_73070 | JGI IMG/M metagenome (GOLD analysis project Ga0099364, IMG submission 73070) | Microcerotermes parvus P3 segment gut microbial communities from Pointe-Noire, Republic of the Congo - Th196 P3 | ecosystem: Host-associated > Arthropoda: Insects > Digestive system > Gut ...
ATTCTGCGATACGCGAGATGACAAAAGATATGTGTATGTTGAAATTAATTCGCAAACATGGATGGCAGAAGACCTTGCCTACGGCAGCGCTACTCCGCATAAATACAATTTGGCAGATGCAATGAACGCTTGCCCAAGCGGCTGGCGTTTGCCACTCAAGCAAGAGTGGGAAGAAGAGCTTGTAAAATTTGTCGCCAAAGAAGGCAATGCAGCGCAAAGATTAAAAGCAGATAGCGGCTGGGCTAGCAATGGCACAGACAACTATGGATTTTCGGCATTGCCAACTCATAACGGCAACCGGAGTACATGGTGGAGTTATGACGGCTATGCTCCTGATATGGACGGTAGCAATTGGTATTTCAATCCCTCTAACCACAACGTAACGAATGCTGTCCGCTGCATTAAAGGCGATCCAATTCCGCTGCCATCAAGCAGCAGTTCCGCTCCGCTGCCAGATGACTGTGTGGGTGGGGAAAATTTATCTGAGTATTGCCCGGAAGTTAGCTGGGGAAGTATACAATGGAATACGAAGCCTGGGAGTTATTCGGGTTGTTTTTTTGTTTCTGAAATACTTGGTCCCGTGGCTTGTGACGTTAATCTAGGTTGTATTATTAATGGAGAAAAAGTTAGCGGCTATAACAGCAATTTCAGCAGTCTTTCAATTTCAAAAGTAGATGATGGATATTACATTTATATTCCTCTTAGCGGCTTTATGTCAGATGCAACTTATACTCCAGGTATGCCTAATTGTACTGAATGAGCAAAAAGAATTTGCGCCGCAGTTGGTGCGAAACTTTGCTGAACTTCACCTCCCCAAGAGTTCGGCAAGGGTTAACAAAACGATGGGGAATGGAGAAAAGAAAATGGCAACGAAAGAAGAAATTCAAGAAATCAGAGAAAAAGGTATTTTAAAAGTATCTGACGGCAAAGAATTTAGCGTAAAGCAGGTAATTGTTGAGCTTATGGAATTAAGAACAGCATCAGAAGGTCTTGTTTATAGCGAAGGTTATTTTGAAGGACCGGGCAAAAGAGATTTTCCTTTTATTTTTAAAGGTGACAAGTGCTTTTATGATGATAGCGAGGAAAAAGGCAAATGCATTTGGTTTCCTAACGCAATAGACGAAAACTGGGAAAATACCCCTTCCAACAACGATGAAATATTTGAAAAAAGGTACATAGGCAAAGGCGATCCAGAACCGAGATTTACGGATATGAGGGGCTGTATCAACTACATTTTCCTAAATGATAATGGCGTTTGCCGTTTTATCGGTGGATTTGAATTAGTTGAACACTGTAAAATCAAAAAATATTGGAAATACAAAAGAATATCCGAAGAAATGAAAGTTAGGAATTAATGCCGCATCGGCGCGAACCTGCCAAACTCTGTATCCCCAAGGGTTTGGCGAGGTGAAACAAAAGCGGGGAATGGAGAAAAGGCAAAATATGAAAAAGCCATTCGCTAAAATCGGGTTAATCCTCCTAATCGGGGCCATCGGGGTTCAGACATTCTCCTGCTCCAGCACAGACACCCCTGAACTGCCGCCACCAGAGCAGCAGACAACTTCCTCTTCAAGCGATGGAACCTCGCAAACATCAACTTTTTGCGTTTTTCCCGAATTGAAGTATTGCGACCCAAGCAATGGCCTCACTTGCCCTGCGGGAGCAACCCCAATGAATTCTTGCCCATATACTTCCGGCGGTGAAAGCAGTACCAGTACAGGCGATGCGTCATCCAGCAGCAGCACAGACGACACTTTGTCTAGCAGCAGCGATGCCGGTTCGTCATCCAGCGGCAATGTCAGCCCATCATCCAGCAGTGGCGTTTCCGGTTCGTCATCCGGCGGCAATGTCAGCCCATCGTCCAGCAGCGGCGGCGTTGCCGGTTCGTCATCTAGTGGCAATGTCAGCCCATCGTCCAGCGGCGGCGTTGCCGGTTCGTCATCTAGCGGCAATGTCAATCCATCGTCCAGCAGTTCCGTTGCGTTGCCATCATCCAGCAGTAGTAGCATTCCACCGCCAAGCAGCAGTTCTGTTGCAGGTGGCGTTGGAAGTTGCATGCAGCCTCAGTATGGCGATGTTTCTTCGTTGCCAAATGGAATTGAAACCTGTGTTATTGTGGGCGGTCAATGCTATAAATGCAATCCAGACCGTGGCAATGATTGTTTGCAATCTTGGCTTTGGCAAACCGGAGCAGATTATTCGAACAGTCACTGGTTCACAAAAATAAGTTGCCCCGTTCCATCCAGCAGTTCCGCTGCAGTTACGCTTACTTGTACTTTGCCAAACGATTTGGTTGCAGGATCTTTGGTTGCTCCCTCAAGCTTATTAAAATGTAGTAATGGTCTTCCTCCCGGGAATATAAATTGGAGCGGAACTCCAACGGTACCTTTTAACAACAGCGGCATCGTAGCTGCTGCTGGAAATTACACCAACATTTCAGTATCTGCACTATGTGGTAGTAGTGTTATTGCTTCCGGCACCTGCAATGATATTACCATAGCTGCAGTTACGCTTACTTGTACTTTGCCAAACGATTTGGTTGCAGGATCTACGGTTAATCCCACAAGCTTCTTAAAATGCAATACCAATAATCCTCCCTCGAGTATAACTTGGAGCGGAACTCCAACGGTACCTTTTAACAACAGCGGCATCGTAGCTGCTGCTGGAAATTACACCAACATTTCAGTATCTGCAGTATGTGAAGGAGGTCCAAATGTTGCTGTTTTTGTTTCCAGCACCTGCAATGATATTGCCATATCCAATCCATGCGCTGGTTTTGTGGATGGAACAACAAGGTTACATTACGGCAAGCAAAAAGCCCAATTCTGCGATGAGCGAGATGACAAGAAGTATGTGTATGTGACGATAGGTGAAGGCTCAACTGCCCAGACTTGGATGGCAGAGAATTTGAATTACAACACCAGTGGCAGCAGATGCTATGGAAATGTTGAAGCCAATTGCCTTACATATGGTCGTCTTTACAAATGGGCAACCGCTATGAATCTAGAGCCTTATTGCAATAGCAGCTACTGTGTTAATCAGATTCAGTCCAAGCATCAAGGCGTTTGTCCGGAAGGCTGGCATTTGCCCAGCGATGCGGAGTGGGATGTTCTCGTGAAGTATGTGGACCCTAATTGGGCATCAAATAGTCAGGGTGACAATGTTTCAGGCTGGCATTTAAAGGCAGAGAACGGGTGGCAGAGTGGCAACGGTCAGGACACTTACGGCTTTTCGGCTCTTCCGGGCGGTTTCGGCGGTTCCGGTTCCGATGGCAATTCCTACGATGTCGGCAACAGCGGCAACTGGTGGAGTACTACGGAGTTCTATGCCGACAACGCCTACTACCGGTTCATGCGCTACAACAGCGAGGATGCCCTCTGGGGCAGCAGTTATAAGTCAGGCTTGTTTTCTGTTAGGTGTCTCCGGGACTAAGCGTGATGTGTTAGCGAAGCAAACACAACACGCCGCCCATAGCGTTAGCAATGGGCAAACAAAAAGAATTTGGCACCGCAGTTGGTGCGAAACCTTGTCAAACTACAGGTTCCCCAATAGTTTGACATTGAGTAAAACAAAAAACGGGGAATGGAGAAAGTCATTATGGTTCAAAAACCACAACGCTTAAAACATTATACCAGCATCTCAAACCTGCTGGTATTCTTAAACCAAAGATATTTGTCTTTAGGTAACCCAAACTATTGGAAAGACGAAAACGACAAAGCAAGCTTGCAAGCTTTTTGCCGATTAAAGGGGAATAATACAGAAGCCAGAGTTTTATGCCTTGCAGAAGGCGAAGAAGTTTATACTCATTGGCAAGGCTACGCTCCAAAAGGATGCCAAATACAATTCAATACGGAAGCTCTTTTGAAAAATTTGAAGCCCGAATTCCTGCATGGCTTTGTCAATTACAAGCCAGCAAAAGAAGTAACCGCCTCATATTTGAAAAAATTGTCGACAAATAAACTTCCTTTCTTAAAACGCAGACCCTACGAATGCGAAAAAGAATACAGAATAGTATGGTTTGGCCAAAATGCAGAAAATGCCAAAATCCCACTGGATGAAAACACTATAGAATGCATAACCCTAGCTCCCGATTTGCCAGTTCGAGAGAAAATAAAAGAGCTTCTTGAAAAATAATATGGCATAAAAGTAAATCTATCTCGTATTATTGAATCTGATGAATGGATTACAAAATTCAAACAAATAGGAAAAGGCAAAAAATGAAAAAGCCATTCGCTAAAATCGGGAAAATCCTGTTAATCGGGGCCATCGGGGTTCAGACATTTTCCTGCTCCAGCACAGACACCCCTGAACTACCGCCGCCGGAGCAGCAGACAACTTCTTCTTCAAGCGATGAAACTTCGCAAGGCTACGCTTTTTGCGTTTATCCGGCAATGGAATTTTGCGACCCGGGCAATTTCACCGCTTGCCCCACAGGTGGTATGCCGATGAATTCTTGCCCATACACTTCCGGCGGTGAAAGCAGCACCAGTGCAGATGATGCGTCATCCAGCAGCAGCACAGACGACACGTTGTCTAGCAGCAGCGATGCCGATTCGTCATCTGGCAGCAATGACAATCCATCGTCCAGCAGCGGCGTTGCCGGTTCGTCATCTAGCGGCAATGTCAGCCCATCGTCCAGCGGCGGCGTTGCCGGTTCGTCATCTGGCGGCAATGTCAGCCCATCGTCCAGCGGTGGCGTTTCCGGTTCGTCATCCAGCGGCAATGTAAACCCATCGTCCAGCAGCGGCGTTGGTTCGTCATCTAGCAGCGGCAATGTCAGCCCATCGTCCAGCAGTTCCGTTGCGTTGTCATCATCAAGCAGTAGTGGCATCGGTGTTCCGTGTGCTGGTTTTGTGGATGGAACAACGAGGTTGCATCACGGAAAGCAGAAAGCTCAATTCTGCGATGCGCGAGATGACAAAAGATATGTGTATGTTGAAATTAATTCGCAAACATGGATGGCAGAAGACCTTGCCTACGGCAGTGCCCCGCATAGATACGAATTGACAGATGCAATGAACGCTTGTCCAAGCGGCTGGCGTTTGCCAAGCGTTGAAGAGTGGAAAGCGCTTGTAGATTTTGCCAATGTAGGGAACAGCAGCAGTATGTATCAATTTTTAATGGCAGCGCAAAAATTAAAGGCAAATAGCGGCTGGAATGTCGTTGGCACAGATGACTATGGATTTTCGGCATTGCCAACTGACGGTAACGCTAATAGTAGATGGTGGAGTTCTACTGGCAATAATTCTCCTGCGATGGACCCAAGCACTTGGTATTTCAATACCTCTGTACCCACAACGCTCCATGCTGTCCGCTGCATTAAAGGCAATCCAATTACACCGCCACCGCCAAGCAGCAGTAGCGGTGCAGTTACGCTTACTTGTACTTTGCCAAACGATTTGGTTGCAGGAAATACGGTTAATTTAATAAGCTTCTTAAAATGTAGCAATACCAATGCTCCTCCCACGAAAATAAACGCTTCTAGCGGAACTCCAGTGCTACCTTTTAGCGGCAGCACCGTAGTTGCTGCTGGAAATTACACCAACATTTCAGTATCTGCAGAATGTGGTACAGGTAATTTTGTTTCTGGCACTTGCAATGATATTACCATATCCAGTGTTACGCTTACTTGTACTTTGCCAAACGATTTAGTTGCAGGAACTACGGTTACGCAAAGAAACTATTTAAGATGTAGCAATACCAATGCTCCTCCAACTAATGCAGGCTCTTGGAGCGGAACTCCAACGCCACCTTTTAACAACAGCGGCATTGTAGCTGCTGCTGGAGATTACACCAACATTTCAGTAACTGCACAATGTGGTACAGGTAATGTTGTTGCTTCTGGCACCTGCAATGATATTACCATATCCAGTCCATGCGCTGGTTTTGTGGATGGAACAACAAGGTTACATTACGGCAAGCCAAAAGCTCAGTTTTGCGATGAGCGCGATGGCCAGAAGTATGTATATGAGACGATAGGCGATCAAGTTTGGATGGCTGAGAATTTGAATTACAACGCTAGCGGCAGCCGCTGCTGCGGCGAGAGCGGACCGGTCTGGGATAATCAAGATGGAGGATATTTAACTTTGTCTTCTGAAGAAATTCAAGCTAATTGCGACACTTACGGCAGGCTTTACAATTGGACAACCACTATGAATCTGTCTAATTGCAATATCAACTCATGTGCTTATCGGGTTCAGTCCAAGCATCAAGGCGTTTGCCCTCCCGGCTGGCATTTGCCCAGTGATACCGAATGGGATGAGCTGACAATGGCAGCTGGCGGCACTGGCGATGGTGGTCGTACAGGAGCAGGAACCTTGCTTAAGACAACCAGCGTTTGGAATACAAGATACGGCTATATAGAAGGCAAGGATGACCACGGCTTTTCGGCTCTCCCGGGTAGCAGTGACAACTCTGATGGCAACGTCAGTATCAATGTCGGCGATGGCGGCCACTGGTGGAGTGCTACGGAGGGCAATGCTAGCCGCGCTTGGAGCCGGAGCATGCGCTACGACTTCAGCAATGTGAACGGGGGCACCTCCGTTAAGAGCCTCCTGTTTTCCGTTCGCTGCGTCCGGAACTGAACATGATGTGTTAGCAATGGGCAGACAAAAAGAATTTGGCACCATAAGGTGCGAAACCTTGTCAAACTACAGGTTCCCCAATAGTTTGACATTGAGCAAAACAAAAAACGGGGAATGGAGAAAAGAAAATGGTAACTAAAGAAACCAGAACACTAGAGCCGATAGACGGCTACGAGCAATTTTTTGATTTTTTTTCAAAGGATATAAAAAACTTCAAAAAAAAGTTTTTTGATTTTGGGTTAAAAAAAATCATAACTATTGAAAAAGAAAAAGCAGAAAAAGAATGGAAAAATCTGTTGAGCAATATTAACAAAGGCTCCAACAATTTATTCATACGTAATTTCGGCAGAGACGGGAAAAGAAACGGTGAAATGAAAGAATTATATAAAAAAGTATTTGGCATAAAAGACATCAAGATAGATAAAAATACGGAACCAACAAAGTTATTGCAAAACAATACAGATTATAACAAAAGGAAAAATATATCTAATTACCAAATTTCTCATGTATTTGGAATGACGGGAAATGTATATTGTTTTGTTGCTCCTTGGAATATTGTTTATATACCAAAATTTTATGACCCTTTTACTGGCCACGAAGCAAAAGGCAAATGCGTTGAAGAATTCCAAAAACTTTTTAGGGAAAAAATTTTCAATGAATTTAAGCCGCAAATTGAAGCGTACAACAAAATAATGAGAAAAAAGCGTCCAGAAATTGAAGCTTGGCTTGATAAAAAAAAGATAGTAAAAAAGTCAAGAGAAGATATTTTGAAACATTTTGAAGAGATAAAAATATGAAAAAGCCATTAGCTAGAAGCTTCTGGCCCTAAAAACTAGCGCCACATCGGCGCGAACCTGCCAAACTCTGTATCCCCAAGGGTTTGGCAAGGTGAAACAAAAGCGGGGAATGGAGAAAAGGCAAAAAATGAAAAAGCCATTCGCTAAAATCGGGTTCATCCTCCTAATCGGGGCTATCGGGGTTCAGACAACCTCCTGCTCCAGCACAGACACCCCTGACCTGCCACCGCCGGAACAGCAAACAAGTTCTTCAAGCGATGAGCAGCAGACAGCAAGCGGTTCCTCTTCAAGCGATGGAACTTCGCAAACATTCGCCTACTGCGTTTTTCCTGCAATAGAGTATTGCGACCCGGGCAGTGTCACTACCTGCCCTGAAGGAGCAATCCCAATGAACACCTGCCCTTACGGTTCCAGCGATGAAAGCAGCAGCAGTGCAGGCGATGCGTCATCTAGTTCCGTTTCCGAAGGCAGCAGCAGTTCCGTTGTACCGCTATCATCTAGCAGCGGTGCTGGTTCGTCATCCAGCAGTTCTGCTGCACCGCTATCCAGTTCAAGTGCAGACACGGGACCAAGGCAGGTTTTTAAAGACTCCAGAGACGGCAGAGAATACAAGTACGAGTTTACACGCAATGGGCAAGCTTGGATGAGCGAAAACCTCAGCTATTCAAAAGACGGCAAAGTCGGCTGGTGCTATGGAGAAGGAGAAGTGCTAGGCACGGCAGGGGCAAACCTTTCTAGTTGCGACAGCCCTCACGGCAGAGTTTATACTTGGGCAATCGCTATGGATGGAAATTCTTCGCAAGGGCTTTGCCCAGACGGATGGCATATACCGAGCGTGGCTGAATGGCAGGCAATAGGTGAAATGTCAAAAGAATTTTACGTGCATTCAGGAAACTACAATCAAAATGCAAATTATCCGCCTTTAGGTTGGAAAGATAGAGGAAGTAATGGCTATTATTGGACAGGAGATGACGATTATAGTTTTACTCTGATGATGTCAGATATTGGTGGTGCTGGGGTGAATCAGAGTAAGGCTTCGTCTGAGGATAAATTTTCCGTCCGTTGCGTTGCGGATGAAACGTTAAATCTAAAAGCATATTGCGATGGCAATGAGTATGACCTGTCAACTCAGAGATGCCTCACTATAAATATAAACCCTCCGGATGGTGGCACCGTATCAATTGAACCTAACTCAAGAATACACGATAATGGAGCTTCGGTAACTTTGACGGTAACTTCAGCTGAGGATTACAGACTTGTCAACTGGAGTTTGTTTGAAAATCTTAATTATAGTCACATTATTTCGAGCAACCGAACGACAATCACCATGAATAGGAACCAAACAGTTACCGCAAATTTTGCGTTAATTGACCCTTAAAACAAAGGAGATCGCTATGAAAAAGCCATTCGCTAAAATCGGGTTCATCCTATTAATCGGGGCCATCGGGGTTCAGACATTCTCCTGTTCCAGCACAGACACCCCTGACCTGCCACCGCCGGAACAGCAAACAAGTTCCTCTTCAAGCGATGGAACCTCGCAAACATTCGCCTACTGCGTTTTTCCCGCAATAGAGTATTGCGATCCGGGCAGTGTCACCGTTTGTCCTGAGGGAGCAATCCCAATGAACACCTGCCCTTATACTTCCGGCGGTGAAAGCAGCGGCAGTTCTACCGTACCGCTGTCATCTAGCAGCAACGTGGTCAGCCAGCCGTCCAGTAGCGGCACTGCCAACCCATCGTCCAGCAGCGGCTTGAGCAGTTCGTCTGCTGCTGGCAGCACGGATTTGTGCGCGGGTTTTGTAAATGGAACAACTAGGTTGCATTACGGAAAGCAGAAAGAGCAATTCTGCGATGAGCGCGATGGCAAGAAGTATGTGCATGTAACTATAAGTGGCTTTACTTGGATGGCAGAGAATTTGAATTACAACGCCAGTGGCAGCGTGTGCTACAATAATGATGCAAGCAATTGCGACACTTACGGCCGTCTTTACGACTGGAACACAGCCGGGAACGTTTGTCCTTCCGGCTGGCGTTTGCCCTCCAAGCCTGATTGGGATGTATTTGGCGTTTCTTCAGGCAGGAATTTGAAGGCTGCCAGCGGTTGGAACGGCAATGGCAATGGCCTGGACACTTACGGCTTTTCGGCTCTCCCGGGCGGCTACAGCTGGAGCACCATCGGCAGATTCTACGATGTTGGCGACGGTGGCTGGTGGTGGAGTGCTACGGTGAATGGCACCAACGCCTGGAGCCCGAACATTAACTACAACTCCATCTTGTTAAATATGGAAGTCATGGATAGGAGCTTCTTTCAGTTGAGCGTTCGCTGCATTCGGAACTATTTGGCGCCATAAGGCGCGAAACTTTGTCGAACTACAGGTTCCCCAATAGTTCGGCAAGGGTTAACAAAACGATGGGGAATGGAGAAAAGGCAAAAAATGAAAAAGCCATTCGCTAAAATCGGGTTAATCCTCCTAATCGGGGTCATCGGGGTTCAGACGTTCTCCTGCTCCGGCGATTTCGAGCCTATAGACTGGGATGATGAGCAATGGGCGTTAAAGCCTTCATCATCTTCCTCGGAGGCTCCTAGCAGTTCTTCTTCTGAGGCGTTTTCCAGCTCTAGCAGTGAGCAGCAGTCCGGACTTTCCAAGGAGAA
>Ga0099364_10015533_pt1 | contig 10034 bp, 6 predicted proteins | sample TergutTh196P3_FD_73070 | JGI IMG/M metagenome (GOLD analysis project Ga0099364, IMG submission 73070) | Microcerotermes parvus P3 segment gut microbial communities from Pointe-Noire, Republic of the Congo - Th196 P3 | ecosystem: Host-associated > Arthropoda: Insects > Digestive system > Gut ...
TGAGTTCGCGTCCCAATCTTTCCTGCAATCCTTCGAGGTAGGCTATTTCGTCGTCGTTCAGCGCAAGACCTTCCTGCCGGTTATAAGCGGCGATGTCGTTGATATGCCGTACAGGCTCGCGTTGTCGGTCGATGGTAAAGACATCGGCTGTGAGATTTTCATAAAGCGTTTGCAGCATGGGGTCGAAGTCATGCGTGGCGTTACCGGCAGGCGTAAACTGTTCAATGCGTACAATGCCTTGTATGTTCATGTTGGCAGCGATGTCAACGGCATTGCTGCTCCACGGCGTTACCATTTCGCGCCGCGCTCCTGTGAACCGTCCGGTTATTTCGGTATCGTTGACAAGTGCGGCTCCGCTGAAAAGCCATTCGAGTTTATGAATATCGCCCGATATCAATTCGCCAACTGTCTGTACGGCAATGACGTTTTCGTTTTTATCGCGAAAAAAATATATCATGATGCGCTTATTGTATTTTCACGCAAAGGTCATTCATTGGGAAAGATTTTGATGTGATTTCGTTGAGCATTCTTTTTGATGTGAGTAGGAAAATGTAAATTTTGCAGTAAATAGGGTTGTTTTGCGGATTTTTTTTGTCTGAAAAGGCTGTTTTTTGGAAAATTTGCACGAGGGTTGGTGATAGGGATTGGTAAATAATCTGTCTTATCTGTGTCAGGCTTATTCCATTTTTTGTTGAAAATCTTTGGTTATATATGCAGCCAATCTCTTTTTAATTATCGTTTTTTCATCCAAAGCAAACTTTCAAAGTCTGAGACAAAAGAGTATCTTTACAATACCAAAAAATCTTGACATTACATTTATCGTATGATAAGAAAATAACTTTTCGGTTATTTTGGATCTTGATAATTAGACCCTGTATATTCATAGATTAATATCCAATCTTCTGGGAACTCTGGGAACAGTTTATTAAGCATAATAATATCATTAGCAGCAGTACCCCGTATAAATAGTATCCGGACGAGTAACATGAGGCAATATTACTCTTTCTCCGTTTTCATAACGGTAATCGCAAAACAAACAACTTTGGTATGAATTCCTTATAAAATATATTGTATTTTCTTCCCACTCAGATTTATATACTCGGAAATAATCGAAACTCGTTGATTCGCCCATGTATGTTTTTATTTCGCTTTTAAGCCATTCAGGAAACCATTCAGGAAGCTCCTCTGGAACAATGCTTTTAGTTGCGGAATCCAAACTTCTGGTATTAGGATTTACATCTATTGGTTTTTCCTTTTTACACCCAAAGTTTCCCAACAATAAAAACGATAACAGTAAAATTATTAATTTGTTTTTCATGATAAATAGGATTAATTTAATTCTTCTTTTTGCAACTGTAGTCTCACATATATTCGCATTTTCATTTTAAAAATAAAATTTTTGTAAATGTAAAAACATTTATTGTTTTCACGACACTTTAACACTGTTTTTTAACATAATTTAATCTATTGTGCAAATCAAGCCTAAAAAATATTCAAAAAATTATCTTTACAGAACGCGAAAGCGGAACATACCCCAAACAGAAGATTAAACCTTTCTGTTTTATTTTTTAAAGCATTGCAAATAAAATGCTTGCAATAAAACAATTAATAACTAACAGCCGTATGTTAATAAATTAAGTAATAAAGTATGTTTGGCAGCGTTTATTTGTTGTAATTTTATGCGTTTTTAAATATATGTAATATGGCTAATGTATGAACAGAAACAGACTTATTTTACTATACGGTTTCATTTTTTTATTGACAACAAATGTAAGCGGACAGGTGTCGTTTATGGGCGCCGAGTTGGGGTCGGAATATAATAACGCTCTGGAGCTGTTTAAAAAAGAGAAATATGCGGCGGCAATCAGCCTGTTCGATTCTTATGTAAAAAACGAAACCGATAAAAACAGCATTCAGGTGGTTAATGCCGAATATTACAGCGCCATTGCCGCAATGAATCTGTTTAATCCGGACGCCGAATACAGAATGGCGACTTTTATCGGAAAATATCCCGAAGACCACAGGCTTAATGAGGCAAGGCTGGCTTTGGGAGATTATTTTTATCAGAGCAGAAATTACAGAAGGGCGGCTTCATATTATGCGGCAGTTAACAGGCAGGAGCTTGAGAGAGAAGAGCTTCCGGCTTATTTTTTCCGCTACGGCTACTCATTGTACAGCAGCGGAAACCACGATATGGCTTTGGTAATGTTTGCCGAAATAAAAGATATAGACACCGAATATACTGCTCCGGCTCTTTACTATTTCTCTCAAATTGCATACGAGCGGCAAATGTATCAGACTGCCATGACGGGTTTTATGAGGCTCAAAGACGATGAAACGTTTGGAGCCGTTACTCCGTTTTATATAGTTCAGATTCTGTATATTAACAAAGATTATGACGGGATACTCGAATTGGCTCCCTCGCTGTTGCAATCGGCGGGACCGGAGAGAAGCGTTGAGTTATACCGCTTTATAGGCGATGCGCATTACAACAGGGAAAACTATAAGGAGGCTCTTCCATACCTCGAAAGATTTTACACGACTCGTATCAGCGAAAGGGAAGACAAGTACCAGCTGGCATACTGTTATTATCAAACCGGAGACATTGACAACGCCATAAAACTTTTTTTGGAAATAAACGCGCGAAACGACCTGCTTACTCAAAATGTATGGAATCTTTTGGGAGCCTGCTATCTTGATAAAGATGATAAAAACCGTGCGCGATTGGCTTTCGGCGAAGCCTCAAAAATGTCGTTCAACAGAGAGATTGCCGAAGAGTCGCTTTTCAACTATGCAAAACTGACTTACGAAACATCGTATTCGCCTTTCGGTGAAACAATTGAGGCTTTCACCAAATATATACAGGAGTTTCCCGGCTCGGAACGTATTCAGGAGGCATACGATTATCTAATCACCGCATACCTTCAGGCGAGAAATTACAGAGCCGCCCTTGCTTCGCTTGACAGGATTGCAAATAAAAACCAGAGGCTTGAAGAGGCTTATCAGCGCGTGGCTTTTTTCAGGGCGCTTGAGTTGTTCAGAAATCTCGACTTTACGGCTTCAATTGATATGTTTGAAAAGTCGTTAAGATATGAGAGATACAACCGTTCGCTGCGGGCAAGAGCAATCTACTGGCGGGGCGAAGCATGGTACAGGCTTGGCGATTACGGCAACGCTAAAGCCGAATATGAAACGTTTATGGGAATACCCGGCTCATCGAGCCTTGAAGAATCTCAAATGGTGAGGTACAATCTCGGTTCGGCGTTGTATAACCTTAACGAATATTCCGAAGCGTTGAATCATTTCAGAGCTTTTGAAACATCGGCAGTGAATCCGAGACCGGAAGTGATGGCTGACGCGCTGAACAGAATAGCCGACTGCTACTTTATCGCCACCAACTACAGAACGGCAATTCAATATTACGACAGAGTAATAACGTTGGGCAGCGTTGACCCCGATTATGCGATGTATCAGAAGGGCTTTGCGCTGGGACTTGTAAACGACCACAGAGGGAAAGTAGATGTACTGTCGGCTCTTAGAACGCAATACCCCAATTCAGCCTTTATGCCGAATGTGATTTTTGAACGCGGACGGGCTTACGTTACTCTTGAAAACGTCAGCAGCGGAGAAGCCGATTTTAACGCGGTTATTGCCGATTATCCCAACAGTCCGTTTGCTCCGAGGGCAATAGTTCAGCTTGGCTTGCTTTATTATAACATGGGCGACAATCAAAGGGCAATTACTCAATATAAAAAGGTTATAGAGAACTATAAATCAACTCCCGAAGCAAGATATGCGCTTACGGGTTTGAGAAATTCATACGTTGACCTTAACGAAGTTGACGCCTATTTTGTGTATATCAGAACCGTTGAAGGCATTGGAGATGTCAGCATGAGCCAAAGAGATTCGCTGACTTATATTTCGGGCGAAAACCTTTATATCAGAGCCGATTATGCGAGGTCGGCAGAGGTGTTGTCGGGCTATTTGAATGAGTTTTCCGAAGGAAGTTTCCGTCTTAATGCAAAATACTATCTTGCCGAATCGTACCTGCAATTGAGTAGAAAAGACGATGCTTTAAGACTCTATAAAGAGATTTCGGCTGAACCGAATAATCAGTTTCTTGAACAGGCGTTGATGACCACAGCCGGCTTGCTTTTTGAAAATGAGAATTTTGACGAAGCCATTGAATATTACAGAAGGCTTGAAGCGGCAGCCACAAACGATGTAAATAAACTTAACGCGCTTCAGGGCGAGCTGCTGTCGGCGTCTTTTATGGGAGATGCTCAAAACACGATTAATTCGGCAAATAAGATAGTCAATCTTTCTCATGTGCCCGAGGAGTTGTTGCGCGAAGCCGTTTTTGTGAGGGCAAAAGCCTATTACAGCCTCGACAGGTTTGAAGAAGCCATTGCCGATTTCCGAAGAGTAGCCACCGAAGTTGTAAGCGCCGAAGGAGCGGAAAGCAAGTATCGTGTTGCCGAGCTTCTCAACAGACAAAACAGAACCGAAGAAGCCGAGAGAATGGCGTTTGAGTTTATAGACCAAAAAACGCCGCATCAGCATTGGATGGCAAGGGTTTTCCTGCTCATAGCCGACATAAGCCACAAAAAAGGCGATGTGTTGCAGGCACGAGCAACCTTGCAGACTTTAAACGAATATTATGAAATAGATAATGACGGCATACTTGATGAAGTCAGAGCAAAACTTTCGGTTTTAAATGAACAATAATTGGTAAAGCGAGATGAATAGATATAAAATGATAAAACGAGTTCTTACAACATTATTCCTGTTGTTTTCGATATTGCCTTACGCATTGGCGCAAACCACTCCGTTTGACAGAGAAGTTACACTTTACAACCCTTACAGACCCTCTCTTAACGTTGCAGTGAAAAGAAGTTTTTTGCCCGAATTGAACGACCCTGTTCAAGACAAGCCGCAATTTGAATATGACATCAATGCGCAACCGCTTGTGCCCGAATATACAATCAGTCCCATAAGAGCAGCCGCCCTGTTGCCCGACCCGCTTCCCAAATTATATAAAAGCTATATCAATACGGGGCTTGGAACTCAATGGTCAGGCTTGCTGGGCTTGGGAGAAATCAGTATTGCAAGCGAACGCTCTCGCAATGGCGCAGTCGGTTTTTACGGACGCCATTTTTCATCTACCGGAAAAATTAAATTGGACAACGGCGAAAAGGTAAACGCAAACTATATGGACAACGAAGTTTCGCTCTTTGGCAAACGATTCATTGACCGAAGCATACTGGGAGGCTCGATTGATTTTACCCAAAAAACACGACACGCCTTTGGATACGATACAGCCGATACAGCCTTTGTCGGATATATCCCCGAAAAAGACAGCATCAGAATGAGATATAATAACGTTGGAGCCAAAATTTCGTTCATGTCGGCTAATCTTGACTCCAACAGGCTATATTATGATTTCAATCTGTCATACGACTATTTTATTCATAAGAAAAATATAGACCGGCACAGAGTTTTAGCAGACGGTTTGATGGCAAAATCGGTTAAGTCGTTTTACGTGGGGGCGGGAATAAACTATGAATTTTACATGCCTTCCGATTCAATACCGGCTGATAATGAATTTATTTTTGCGATAAGCCCTTTTTTGAAGAAAACAACTTCGCAGTGGAATTTTAAACTTGGGCTGGAACTTTTGCGCGACAGAGCCGGCGACTTTCATGTTTATCCCAACATTAATTTTGGTTTTACCGTTGTGCCTTCGTTCATTAACTTTTTTGCAAGTCTTGACGGTTATTTGGAAAGGAACGACCCGACGAAAATTATAGATATTAATCCATACCTGTACGACAGGTCTTATTACAATCCAGTCACAAACTCCACCAACTACTTCTCTGCTTTATTCAGCCTTCCCGACACCGACCACGAACTTATAATAACGGCAGGTTTAAAAGGCAGCAACGGAATAGGCGGCAGATATTTGGTTTCCGCTTCGTATTCTATAATTGATAAAATGTTGTTTTACCATAGTTTAGTACGTTATCCCAGTGGCGGTCCTATCAACCCTCCTCCTGAGTTTGGCAATTATTTCATGCCTTCTGCTGATATAGGAAATATATTTAACCTTCATGGCGAGATTAACGGTAAGATTACGGATAAACTTTCGTTTAACGGAAAAGCAAATATTTATAACTACGAGTTTGAAAACAAGCCTTGGAACAAACCGGCATGGGACGCCAAATTTGGACTTGATTATAACTTGAGAGACAAGATATTGGCGGGAGCCGAATTAACTTCAATAGGCAAACGGACAAATGCTATTTTTTTCAGGGACTATGGCTATGGCGGTATGTTCTCAGGATTAGATGAAATAGAAGAGCCCATACACGTTAATCTAAACCTCAAGGCAGAATATCGCTACACTAAAATTTTATCGTTTTGGCTGAAGTTCAATAATATTTCATTCAAAGATTATTACGAATGGGCTTTTTACCCCTCTCACAGATTTATGTTTATGGCAGGGTTTTCTTATAGCTTGTAGTGATAGACACATGTTTTATTTAAGCATTTTAAAAGAAAAATTAAAAAATAAACTCATATAAACTTTTATCAATATCAAAGCAAAAGCCAAATAATGCCAGTTCAACCGGTTTAGAACGTTATTAGTCAGATCTGACTAATAACGTTCTAAAACTATCCAACCAGGCAAAAGTTCGCTCATTTACAAATCTTCTTTTATATACATTTTCATTAAAGAAACGTTTTCTTCCACGCTTAGGTTTCTTTCTGTTTCTAATGTTTTCCTTTATGTTGGGTTCTATATTTCTTCGTCTGCAAGCCCTGCGTAATTTATTGCTGTCAAATCCTTTATCTGCATTCAGAATACTGTTTTGAACAATAATTCCGCAATTATTCAATGATTTTAGAATCGTTCTTCAACTGGTTGAATGAAAAAACAAAAATTCAAGAAGCGCAAAAGGTCAGAGCTACTTCAGGACTAATAATACACACTATGGGTAAAATTGCAGCAGCATTTATTTATCTGATTTTTTAATACTGATTCGCATAATTTGTAAAAGTTTAAATTTAGTCTGACATTAGGGCATTTTTTTTACAATATACACTCTGGATTTTCTAAGCCATAATTTTAAGGCTACTACCGCCGTTGCGCCAAGCCGCAGTGCATTACAGAAATTCTCTATAGCATACCTGCGTTTTGCTGCTCGCGTTTATCGAGGAAATTTTTCACAAACATTGTTTTGTTCAAGTCAATGAGCGATTCGATATATCCGGGTTCTTCGTCCTGTGCTAATATGTGTTCTAACTTTATTTTTAATTGCCAAATGGTTGAATCTATCAAAGCCTGTTTTAGTCGGGGTATCTGTTCAAAATCAACCTTAACGAAAAAACTAATCCTATCCATCCCAAGATAAGTAATCTCTTCCTTGCTAAGCGATAACAACTCATACAACTTTTTTCCCTCCGGAGTATTATGACTTGTAATGGGAAGAAATGTATTGATTACTATATCGCCACCTTTCTGGAAACAGGTGAAGTACCCTGCCGTCAGACGACCGTCTTCTATCAAACATGAAAATAAAACCTGATTATCGAATGACACCAAATGAATGCCGGCTGTAAATGCAAACTGTAAGAGAAGATTATGCGTATAAGGCTCAAAAACGTCCATACGCTGTTTGAAACGTTGCAGTACGTGCGATTGGATGTAAATATTCAGTTTCATGTCTGTTAGTGCTCTGAGAGAAAAACTCTTGCTTTTGAGGTAAAATTTTCTACTTGAAACTGTTGCAGGCTTGGGTTGATTTGTTCCATTTGGAGTTATGTACATTCGAAATGCTTTTCTCGCTATATTGTTATGAATAAATACTTTATACTCACTGTCCTGTGCCGTCAGTAAAATTCTAAATCTTTTTGTATGCCAGTCAACGCCATATCTTTTTGTAACAATTACGTGGATGTCCGCTTCGAATCCGTACATTCGATAGTTTATTCTTGAATAACATCTTGTCAGATACCACATATTCACCAAAACGTTGATATAAAGCGTTGTTTCCAAAGTAGATTCATTATCGAAATTTTTAATAATTTTTTTTACAGCTTTATCCTGTGGCGATTTGGTTAAAAACGCATTTTTTTCCCAATATTCGATAATTTTTCTCGCTGCCTCTTCTTGTGGCGTTCCTGCTAAAAATGAATTTCTTTTCCAATAGCCATGCAAATTACCAAGAAAACTTAATCCGTAAGTAGCCAGTTCCATTTAGGTAATTTTATTGTCGGGATTACCCCAATAATTGGTTCTCATATATTCGTGCGTATCTGCACTTATATTCCTCACATATTGCCGTGGTACTGTCTTTTCTTCTTTTGCCTTTATCAGCGGCGGATCGCAAAACATCTTGAACAGATATTCTTTTTGTTTTTTTGTAAATACGTCTATCAATTTAGGTTCCAATTCGAATTGACGAAGTATTTTTTTTGCCGTGATGTAAAAATGTTCCTGTTCCGTACGCGAAATCTTCTTTCGTGGCAGCACACTCTTTGCATAAGCATGTATATTTTTTGCCATAATAATTTGAAATCATAATTCGATACAAAGTTAGTATTTTTTTATGCCATCAGCATACCGTACTTTATTTCTCGACAACGTTCTCGCCGCATTGCAGCCAACGTCCCATCTCTCAAATCTACACAACTCTTGACAAATCCAATATTCTTTTAATGTCATATTCCTTTAACGCAACACTACTGATTTTGCCTTTCAAATAACTCAATTTCGCTTCAAATATACACTTTTGGGCGTTAAAAATAATTTATTTTAAAATATAACTTATATTCAAAAATGCAAAAAAGTTTTATCGTCTTTTGAAAGAAATTATTATATTTGTGCTATGATTAATCTTCACAGTATATAAAATGTATAAGAAAACTAATTTTGCTTCATCTACGAGATCGACTTTAGAGGAGATTTTGCGCGGAAAGGATTTTATTGTTGCTCAAAAACTTTTTACGGAACTGTTTGTGAAATTTACAGGCATAGCCGCCATTGTTGACCAAAACAGACAAATTGTTTACGCTAACGAGGAATTTCTTAATCTTATTGACTTTGACACTCTCGATTCGGTTCTTGGCAAAGGGCTTGGCGAAGCGATTGCTTGCGTAAATGCGATTGAAGCTCCCGCGGGATGCGGAACTCTTGAGACATGTGAATATTGCGGCGTTGTCAACGCTATTCTTGAAAGTCAGACTAATAATGTCAAATCTTCAAAAGAGGTTAAAATTTCATCGGTTATCAACGGTAAAATGATTAGCTTAGACCTTAAAATTACCTCTTCGCCCGTTACGTTAGACGATCGTACGTTTTATACTGTTATGCTTCAGGATATAAGCGCAGAAAAAAGACTTCAAGCCATTGAAAAAGTATTTTTTCACGACCTTCTTAATGTGGCGGGAGGTTTGAACGGATTGCTTACCATTTTGAAAATGGGAGCGCCTCAGGAAGAATTTGACGACTTGATTGCCAAATCGGAAGAAGCAAGTTTTTTTATTTTTGAAGAGATTATGTCGTACAGTCAAATGAGAGCGGCTGAAAGCGGAGATATTCATTTAAAAATAGAAACCGTTAATACGATTGAGTTTATAACAACGGCTATAAGAAGAATAGAGCATCATTCCGTTGGCGAGGGTAAAAAGATAGAGCTTGCCAAAGACTCCGTAAGCGCTGATTTTCAGACAGACAGAATGCTTTTGCAAAGAGTTTTGATTAATCTTTTAAAAAACGCCCTCGAGGCTACCGAACAAAACGGAGTTGTTACCGTTGCCGTAAAAGAAAGCGGAGATAAGTTTATTTTTTATGTAAAAAACATGGGAGTGATGCCCAAAAACGTGCAGATGCAGATGTTTCAAAGGTCGTTTTCGACCAAAGACCATTCAAGAGGCATCGGAACATACAGCGTTAAATTGTTTACAGAAAATTATCTGAACGGAAAAGCCGGTTTTGTCAGCAATGAAGCGGAAAACACCGTCTTTTTTGT
>Ga0099364_10015534_pt1 | contig 10033 bp, 13 predicted proteins | sample TergutTh196P3_FD_73070 | JGI IMG/M metagenome (GOLD analysis project Ga0099364, IMG submission 73070) | Microcerotermes parvus P3 segment gut microbial communities from Pointe-Noire, Republic of the Congo - Th196 P3 | ecosystem: Host-associated > Arthropoda: Insects > Digestive system > Gut ...
GGTTGAAGCATACGCCTTTAAGTGGTGGATTTGCGCCCGTATTCCAATTTGCGGCGTGGTGAAGCTGTTACCAGGTACACCGCCGCCTGTTGCGCCAATACCTGCGAAATTGTTTTGTTCGGGCTTCACATCACCGCCAAACTTGAAGTTACCCGTTTCAAGACAAGACTGCGCGAACGCAACATCCCCTCGCACACCCTCAATATTACCCTCGCTTATGAATAACCGCGCATATTCGGCGGCGTAATCCTTTGTAGCGGGGTTTTTGCTGATAAGATAAGCCGCCATTTGTTCAGCCGTTGCGATGGCTTTACCCATTATCGGCGTTCCCTTAAAAGTGGGCGTTTCGGGCGTTGTATTGCCGCCGCTCAACCTTTTGTTTACCTCTGTACAAATTTCTTGTAACCGTGCTTCGATATAAGCACCAGGGCAAGATGTGTTTGAAAAGAACTTATGAATTGTCAACGATGCGTTTGGCGTTCCGTCAAAATACAAGCCCGACTGCCCGTTTTTCTGTTTTATTCCAGGGTTACGCTTGCAAATATCCACAAGCAAATTTAACATAGCGTTCCATGCTTTTTCGCCAATATCCCAAGTGGGCGCGGTTTTACTGTTTGCAACTTCAAGCGTTATTGCTTGATGGTCATTTGTACCACTTGAAGAAGTCCAGGGGCGGTTACGTTCATCTATCAACTGCCCGATAACCCCATCATTGCATACGCCATAATGCCAAGACGCGCCGCAAGTGGGGTTTCTTCCCCAACCTTGCAAGTTTGCACCACTAATTACACCCGCCGCATGGTGGATAGTAATTTTTGAAATAGTTTGGTTGCGCGGAATATTACATTGTGTAGTTTTTAGCGTTGTAATTGTCGCTAAACTGCTTCCTACTCTACTCATTATCATTTTCCCCCTTTCCGTTTTCGCTTTCCTCAATCATGGAATGAGGAATTTCTACCGTTTCACCGTCAACGGTAATTTTTACATTTTCATCTTTCATCGCTGTTTTCCCCTTTCTTGTTTAGAATATCAATAGCTTTCCTTATAACGGCGGGTATGGGAACGCCCATAATTCCCGCATTTTCAATAATGCTGATTAGTTCATTACTGATAAAAGCAACGATAACGCCATCCCTTATAAATTGTGTTCCTATGACGTTATCAAGCTGAACGGCAATTATAACAAAGAAAAGGCACATCCCTTTTTTCAAAAGCCCTTTGAACCCCGCCCAACTTTCCAACGATCCGTTTTCGCTCTTTTTGCTTTTATGGAAAACTCCCGCTACAATTAAACCCGATATGTAGTCTATCCCCATAAAAACAACTAAAGCTATTAAAATTTGGTCAAACCCGCCCATTGCCGAAACAATAACACCGCCAACCGCCCCCATTACCGCGCAAAATCCCGTTTTCATATAATCATTCCTTTCTAATAGCAAAACCCCGTATACCGCTTAAAATGCGCTATACGGGGTTTTTAATTTTGGGGTATAAGAACATTACCCCATTGTTAAAGCGTTCGTTACGCCGCCAAATCGCCACAATCCAAGTCAATCAAAACTTGTTTGACTTGATCGCGCAATTTTTCGGGAACGTCCGCGAACGTCTTATTGCCTTTGACAATAAGAGTAGCATAAACAACCGCCATTTCTTTCACATCCTTTCTCATAAAAAATAGAATGATTTTAAGCATCGGGATCACCTTTCAAAAGGGCTTTTACTTCCTTTTTCAGCTTTTCGGGAACGTCATTAAGCGTTTTAACCCCTTTTTTAATTAAATCTGCGTATACTTGCGCCATTTTTTACACCATCCCCTCGTAAATTTCAACTAACGCTAATTGTGTATCGGTTAGTTGTTTGTCTAATACTGCCGTTTTTTCACTCATTAACAGAATGAACGCATCCTTTTCGTGCTGTACCATGTTGTACTCGTAACCCTCAAACCCGTTTTCTTCTTCCGTGCCTGTTTCCTTTATGGGTTCAATGTTGGTATTCTCCCAAACGCTGTATTCATCAATTACAAGCGGATCGGGCTTTTCTGTGCTTCTTACTCTACCGTGATCGATCATTTTGGTTTCACCCTTTCTAAATAATATTTGTTGGCGGCTTCTTGTAACGGCGCAATATATTTTTCTGTTAGACGGTAACTGTTACAATGCAACAACCAACCTTTGTAAGAATAAATACCGCACCATTCGGAAAAGTTCATTTCAACCCCTCGCATCACCTTTCTTTTTATTTTTAGCATTTTTGACTTGAACGCTTTACAAGTGCTTTTTCGTAATAAAACGTAATTCAAAAATACCCGATAACCGACAAAATCAACGCCCCTTATATAAGTGGGGAATATCTGCCAATTTTCTTTTATCGTCAATTTTAGGTTGACTTGCAAATAAGCGGCTATTTGTCGGCGTAATTGGTGTAGTTCCTCTTTTGTCTGCCCGAATATAACAATGTCATCCATATACCGAAAATAATATTTCACGCGCATTACTTCTTTTATCCAGTGATCAAAATCGGACAAGTAAAAGTTACCCGCATACTGTGAAAGATAGTTTCCGATCGGGATGCCTGTTTCGCCTGGGGTAGAACTGATTATTTCATCCAGTAACCACAATAGATCGGGGTCTTTGAAAAGCCGCCTAAATTTCATTTTCAAAACATTGTGATCAATGGATGGGTAATATTTCTTTACGTCCAACTTCAAGCAATATTGACAATTTGGAATATCCGATTGAACAACCCTTTTCACTTTGTAAAACGCATCATGTATTCCGCGCCCTGGTATAGCTGAAAAGGTGTCATCGGTTAATGCTTTAATTATAAACGGCTCTATTACTTGAAGAATAGCCCATTGACAAATTCGATCGGGGAAATAAGGCAATTTGTAAATTTCCCGTTCTTTTATGCCGTCCGTTTTCAAAAATGTTTCATATTCAGACGTTTTATAAGTCTTGTTAATCAACATTTCTTGAAGCTGTATTAAATAGGCTTCTTCATCCTTGTCAATCTGCTGTACTTCTTGATACCACCCTTTACCCTTTCGGGCGTTCTTATGCGCTAATTTCAAATTATCAAGCGCGTATATCTTCTCATATAAGTACCCCTTTCTTTTCATATACGCCCCCTTTGTTTATGCAAGGATTAACCGAATTTTCGACTTTTGAAATTACTACTTCAAAAACTACTAATACAGTTTAAGCTGTTTTTATATTTCGCCAAGCGGCGGGGTAAATTGTTCTGCATATATTGATAAAAGCGCGAATAATACCGCGCTTTTATACCGCATTTACTAACTGCCTGCTGATATTCCGATTACGATTAGAAACAGAATTATTCACATTCCAATAGAACTCACTCGCATTAGTACCATTATTCCACTTACTGCCTAATTGCGCAATACGGAAATGGCTTTTTTATGCGTGTGTTTTCGTAATACTGGTAACTGTTTTACAGACGAACAATTTACCCATATTTCACGTTAATTAAGGTACATAAACCAACCGCCCGCCGATAGTCCGATCACGATGAGAAACAGAAGCAGTCACACTCCAATCGAACCCACCCGCATAAGCACCAATATTCCACCTACCGCCCAACCGCGCAATTCTATAAGCGTTTAGGTCAGTAGTAACATAGTGATAATCCCCTACGGGAACGGATGAAGTTCCTGTTGCTTCCGATGCCGCAAAAAACCAGTCAAATTTGGGATCGCCGTAACCCATAGCGGAAATGTAACCGTTAGCGTTGGGGAATGTAAACCCTGCGCTTTTGTAGTTATCTGTGTTTTTACTTTCGATAAATCCGTTATCGGCTATGAACGGAATACCGCCGCGCAACTTACCATCGCCCCAAACATTGATCCCGTCTATGAACTTCCAAATATTACCCCACGGGTTTTCTTGTCCTCTGTATGAAACAGATACCCGCCCGTTTGTTCCTGCCGCCGCTCCCGATGCATTGCCAAGATTTGAAGTGCCGCCCGTAATAATTGAGTTATTGGCGGTATTCGGATCATCGGGAATGTCAACCACACCGCGACCGATGGCATCGTTGTCTTGAAGATTGAATTTACCGTATTCAATCACCATCAATAATTGCGTTGCGGCTGTAATTGCGGCGTATTCTTGCGACCATCCCGCGCCCCTGTTTTCTGCAACCCTGCCGCAATTTCGGCGGGTTAAATTGTGAGTTAATCCCGATAACGGTTTAGCGTTAATGATTGAAGATAGCTTATTTGTCAATAACGCCGCTTCGTTTGCCGCCTGTGCATCGGTTAAGTTGTAAAGTCCAGTAGCGGGATCGAATAAACAACCCTCAAACGCGCCTATTAAAACATAGGGTTTTTCAACACCGTTTTTAATAAATGCGGGATGCGTCTTGAACCCTGCTTTTGGCGTGTCTGAAACATAGTAACGGGCTTTTCTCATGTGATAACCTATTGTTTCAGGGATTTTATTAAGCGTGAGAGGAACAACCCTATAATAAAATTTAGGTTGATATACCATTACTTGAACAAACGTGCCTACGGGATAAGTAGTTGTTCCGACCGTAACCGCAACCGTCAACGCTCCTGTTTCGGTATATCCTGTTTCGCCGCGATATGCAATTATTACGCCGCTATCATTGACAATACACCGCCTACGACCGCCGAAACAGTTTATACCGTCAAACATTGCGCCAGGCGTTCTACTTTCAGCACCCGCAAGCCTTGTAAATTTGCGGTTTTGAAAATCGGCTTCTATGCCGAATATGTCATTGTCTGTATAGCCAATAAACGCTTGAATATCAGCTATAACCGTATATACTGCGTTTACATCCGATGCCGTTGCTACTGCGGCGGGATCAACTTGAAGCGTAACATTTGCCGAATTACCAACCGACATAACGATCGCAAATTCGATCCCTGTCTGCGTTAATCCGTTATAAGCGGGTATGAAGTCCGCATTTTCGGCAATAGTTACCCCGTATAATATTTCCCCCTCGTTTGGATCGATTGCGTAAACGCCCACGGTATTACAAGAATAACCCGTTGCAAGGGTTAAATTATTAACCGCCCCTGTAATTTTGATCGCCGTGTTGTTTGTGCGTGTAACGCCGCTTATTAGCGTTTCTTGTCTTACGTTGGCAAGGCTTGTTAATGCCGCCAACTGCGCCGCCGTGTAAGTTTGGGATGACGTTCTAATTTTGGTAAATTGAATATTACCAGTACCCGCCATCATTTTCGCCATCAACGCTTGCCCTTTCTGCGTTATGACTGTGTTTGAAAACTGTGCCATTGTTTAACCACCTTTCTAATTTATTTGATGTTTGGTTACAACCGTGATCGTGTTAATGCTGTTTAATGGTGTTTCGTTTTTAACCTCACCGTTAAAGTCATTTGTTACCGTGTAACCGTTTGAGTTATACGCGCTTGAACCCATGAATATTTCACCGTCCATATTAAAATTCGCGTTATAATCGTTTGTTACCGTGTATTTATTGGCGTTGATCGCCGTTGCACCCTTAAACACTTCACCGCTCATATTGAAATTTGCGTTAAAGTCATTTGTTACAAATTCAACTTTGCTTTGAATTAAAGTTGAACCGTTGAATACTGAACCGTTCATTGAATACGTTGTATTAAAATCACCCGTTATAACGTATTTCAATATGTTCATAGTTGTAACGCCGATGTAAAGTTCTTTTGTCGGCTTTACGTCAAGTTGGTTGATAGAAGTAACTACAAGATTAACGGGGATGATGTTTTCAATTATATGTTCCAAATCACGAACGCCGCCGAAAAATCCTATATGTGTAATTATTTCAAGCGCGTATTCGTTGAAATTGGGTATAACCGTAAAATCATCGCCGCAAATCCCCTTTAACATTGCTATAAAAGTATTAAACGTATACGGGGTAATATCATTCCATAACGTCAATATTCGCGCCCTGCGTGATTGTATCGTATCTTCACTTGACGGGAATATACCAAGCAATTTTTCAAAACGCTGTAACCCTTGATCTGTTGCGGTTACAATAAATAACTGCTTGCGAATATCTTCGTTCATATCCCAAAGTAATTCAAATTCGGGTTTTTCTGTGTTCATTATACGTTGAATTTCATCGTATTCTTGAACAAACAAGGGAAGATATGAAAGTAAGTTTATTTCTGTTTTCATTGCGGCGTTATCCCTCCATACACGGGAACGGCATTTTCGCTTAACTGTAAATTCGCCGCCACGTTATTTATTCTTGTATTTCCAACATCCGCCACCCCTTGTATTGCCAATATTCGCGTTTCAATTTGAGAAATACGAACAATTAAAAACGGTTCATTTTTCCACGTTTGCCGCAATTCCATCAAGTAATTTTGAATTACTTGTATTGCTTCCTGTTGAATCATAGTCCAGTTAAACCCGCTAACGTAAGTCAACGCCGTTGAAATGTTTATTGTTGTTTCTGTTACGGTGTCAACGGTTACGGTATGCCCGATCGGGGCTATGCCTACGCCTGTACCCCGTGGCGGCGGATCAATCGCATCTTGTACGTTGTTTATAAGCGTTTGCGTTGCTTTATTGTAATTGCTGTCAAGAATTATCAATTTAACCGTGCCGCCGCCATTCCAAACAGGAATTACTTTTGTTGCGCCTACACCTGGTAACGCCGTTGTTTCATAAATATAATCTGCTTTATTCCCGCCGTAACGCTTAATATTGAATGAAGAAAAATAACGCTCCCTTAAAGGCTCTGTTTCTTCTTCATCCTCACCAGGGATCAACAATTCGGTTAATTCGGCGGTCTGCAACCCGTTAATATAATCAATCGGGATCAAAGTTCCTAAATATTCGTTACCCTCTCTGCCTGGAACTTCACATTCCACATTATAAACCCCTGCGGCGGTCATTCCCTTAACAATGTAAGTTTGTTGCCTGTTGGGTATGTTGAACCGTGTACCCGTCAAATTTATGTTTGAGGGCGTAAAAACACCCCGCAAAATTGCGTTTGTTGCGGGGTATGGTTCAATTCCACGTTCGGCGGCTCTGCGAATAAGATATTCACGGGATGCCGTATTTGCAAAACTTTCATTCATTATTTCATCGAATTCAATATACATCAAATTCAGAAAAGCGGCGGCGGGGGCAAGCGCATCATAAATAATTGAACCCTCGCGCTTATCAACATTGTTTGGTATGCGGTCAAGCATCCTTTGTAAAATTTCTTCATAAGTCATTAAAAATTCACCACCTTTTCAATAGGAATATTCCCAAATACAGTAACCGCCGTAAATAGTGTATGAACCTTGTTTTTATCAACCTCAAATTCAAAGTTCATACACTCTGTTATTCTGCTGTCGGCTGTTAATGCTTCTGTTATACGCCTTTTTATTTCGGGTACAACATAAGAAATTGGCTCACCGAATAAGTCAAGAAGTTCAACGCCAAAATCCCATGAATATATTACATATTGGTAACGCTCTGTATTCAATATCTTGTAAATTAACTGTTTCATAGCTTCTTGTTCATCCGAAAAACCACGCACGTTAATTTTATCAATGTTCATTCGATATGTGCGGCTTGTCTGCTCCTCGACAACAAAATCAAGCGTTAAAAAATCATTATTATTCGGTATCATTACACCGCCCCCAATCTATCAATAACTATAAATTTTTGCCCCCCTTGCATACGGATCAGAATAACAACATCGCCCTTAACTAATCCGTTATGAACCTTAAACTTTTTTCTTCCTGTGTAGGCGTGTAAATGCGATGTTGGGGAAGAAGAACCGCCGCCCGTGTATGTGTCCTGTACTGCGTGAGTATGCGCCGCTTCAAGTTCTGTAAGATGCGAAACAGTCATTTCAATTTCATGTTCGGTTACGTTACGACTTAAAATTAACTGTTCGATCGTAAGTGTCATTTTTTGCTCTACGTTAATTTCAAGGGGGGATGCGTTTGTTACCGTGCCAAAAAATATCATAGCGGGTTTACTTGCATTAACCGCATCTACCGCCGCCTTTTTCATGCTTTCCACTAAATCAGCCAATAAATTCACCACCCCTTAAAGTTAAATCCATGAAATGCTCACTTTCGCTAAATTTGTGAACACACTTTTCAACTAATAAATGATTTTGAACTTTCACATCGCCTAAATCTAATTTCACAACGGGCATACTTCCCGCCCTTACTCTTAAATCACCAAGCGCATTATTTATCTTCAAATTACGGGTTTTAGCGTTGTACAAGGATAATAATGCGTTCGCTTTTACTTCCCCGTTTTCACCCTCTTGTAAAGTGTCAAAATATTGTAATACACCCCAATTATTTATATTTTTTCCGTCTTGTGCGATGTAAATATCGCGCTTGCCTGTTTCTTCATTTTCAAAAGACAATTTTATTCTGTTATAAGTTGTATCGTCTATTGAGGATGTATAGTCAAAATTCAACCCCGTTTCATCGTCTAAAAGAACGCCTACTTTCATTTGTTCCAACGATTTAAGGGTTATTTTCCCGAAATCGTCATAAAGCACGAACAATTTATTTCTGTTGGTTAATTCCAAATCAAGGGCATTGTAAATAATATCAAATAGCGTTGTATTATCTTCAACCCTCGATGGTATTCTAAAAGTAGTTTGTTCAAGGTTTCCAACTTGCAAATTGAAATCTGCGGCGATCATTCTGATAACATCCGATGCGGTTCTGTTGGTATAAACGTAAGTGTCTTTATTCATTAAATAGCGTAATTGATCGTATGCCGTTACCTCTATAAAGTCATCTTTATTACGCTTTTTAGTGAAAACAAAACCGTAAAATACTTTTACCCCATCAACGGTCAACCTTACGCCGTTACCCTCTGTGAAATTTATAATATCGTCTTTAAGAACTGTAAATTTCAATCTTCCAGGCGATCCCCTGCGTTCGGTAGTCCATTCTGCGCCATCTTTTACAAGGGGTTTGTAACCCGTTGAACCGTTTTGTATTAGTATTTCAAAGTTCAAGAAAACACCCCCTTTATTTGTACCCCAACATTTGATTTACCCGCGCTTGTATAGCGGCGTAATCATGCCCTGCGGCTGTAAGTTTTGCCTTTCTGTCGGGGTTATTACCCCAATTACCCCGTATGACTTCCCGCGCCATATCGTCAATAGATTTTGACGGCGCGGTTTCTGCGGGGCGCGGTTGTGTAACCGTTGCTTTTGGTGGTTCGGGTTTTACTTGAATAGGCGGCGGTTGAATTTTTACGGTTTTAGTTCCGTAATCTTTATACATTTTCAAGGATATTTCAACCCGCACATCCAAGGCGTTATTACTATCTTCAACGGGCTTGTAATCTTCAAGTGATACTTTGATATTGTTATCAAAAAGCGACTTCCCATTTGGAAATGTCCGCGAAATGATAAATTGAAAAGGCTTGAACTTACCTTTTGCATCGGTATCAGTTTTCAATTTTTCAAGCTGTTCAAGATAATAAGCCGCATTTTGAAAACCGTTTTTATATTTTGCATACGGATATTTCACATTTGGAAATTCGGCGGTAAATGAAATATCCGTTAAACCCGCCTTTTTCAAAAGGTTAATTTCCCCCTCGTTTATCAACACCACCGTTTTATTAAAATTTTTAATCTTCATTTGAAATTTTGAGGGGGTAACGGGTAAAAGCAATTTCCCTAAATAAAAATCATATTCTTTTGCCATTTTAAGCGTGTACCCCCTCTGCTACTGCTTCAAGCGTTTGTGTAACACGATCTTCAAGATAAGTAATAATGCCGTCTAAATCCATATCAGAATTAACATTGTTTGTTATCCCGCCGAAATCAACCTTTACTTCTGCTGTTGTAAAACGGTTTATTACATCGCGTTCGGCTATATCGCGCATATACTTCAAATCTTCCTCGCTTGCACTCATTGAATTTTTCATTGCGCTTGTATTTTCGTTTATCCCCGTCATATCGGATGCCATTCCTGGGGATGGGTTAAAGGTTACAAAATCAGACGGATCGCCAGGATCAAATATGGAACTGGGATCGAACATATCACCGATGCTATTTTCAAGGT
>Ga0099364_10015535_pt1 | contig 10033 bp, 5 predicted proteins | sample TergutTh196P3_FD_73070 | JGI IMG/M metagenome (GOLD analysis project Ga0099364, IMG submission 73070) | Microcerotermes parvus P3 segment gut microbial communities from Pointe-Noire, Republic of the Congo - Th196 P3 | ecosystem: Host-associated > Arthropoda: Insects > Digestive system > Gut ...
CTCTTCGTGACTTCGTGGTTCATTTTCATCATGCTGACGTGTTAAGTTGAAACGTATGGGGGCGTGGGGTGTAGAGTGTAGGGGCGCAAGCGTCGTTCATACTCTACACTCCACACTCTACACTTTTGCACTACACAAATCCTGATATTAGCGGGGGAAGGGCGGCAACTGCAAGCCGTTCGTTCGGAATATACGGCTGGAAGGTTTCCAATAGCATGACAACGACAAGTTGCCAACCGTTCATCAGGACGAAGAGCATCAGTTTGAACGGCAACGATATGATGACAGGAGGCAACATCATCATACCCATTGAGACCATAACGCTGGCAATCACAATGTCGAGGACCAAAAACGGCAGATAAATCTGAAAGCCGATCAAAAACGCCGTTTTCAGTTCGCTAATCATAAACGCCGGGAGCAACGCCCGCATCGGCACTTTGCTCCATGTCAGCGTTTCCGGCATCTCGAAGTCCCGAATGTACGTCAGAAAGACGAAAATACCGTCCGTGTTGCCGCATTTCTCGATCTGCTCCGCCATAAACCGGCGGATGGGAGCCTCCGCTTTTTCATAAGCCGGTTCCAGTCCGATCCGCCGCTCCGTGTAAGGCAACACGGCGTCGACGTAAACGTCCTTCCAGACCGGCATCATAATGAGCAGCGTCAGGAACAACGACAAGGCCGTAATGACCTGACTCGGCGGCAATTGGTTTGTACCGATTGCCTGCCGAAGAATCGCAAGGACCGTCATAATTCGAATGAATGAAGTCGTCATAATCATAATCGACGGAGCCAGCGTAATGACCGTGAGAACGATCATAATCTGGAGCGTCGATACGAGACCGCTCGGCGAGCGCAGAATTTCAGGCCCCGGTAAAAAGCCATTCGGCACGCGGAGGGACAGTTCTTCGGGAATCGCTGTTTCCTCTTCGATCGGCGGATCCGGCAACGGTCCCCGCTGCGGAAAAGCCTCGTAAGGAATCGACCGATTGACGGCGGCGTTATTCGAGTCGTACTCCGGATTCCAAAAAAACGGTTCCGTCCGACCGGCATACGATCCGTAACCGCCCTGCGGTCGGTTCGGACGGTAATTGTTCATCGTCGCTTCCTGAGCAATGGCATAGGAAGAAGCGAAGAGGAGTACGCAAAGCACGAATCCTGAACTCCGAACCCCGAATCCCGAATTACCCATTGCGTCCTCCTTTCAGCCCGTTGGCGAGCAGTTCAGTAAGGCTTTCATTGGATTCGCTGTAAAGATCGACGAGCGAGGATTTCGATGTTGCTTTGGTCCTTGACTTTGTCCGTGGTTCGACATCGGCACCGAAATATCCGCCTTCCGTCGGTTCGGCGGCGAGGGTGCTGAACATTTTCTTGAAATTCTGCGTCGACGAATTGGAGTCCAGCCGTCGGCAAAGTCCGAGCAATTGGACAACCTCGTCGGGATCGGTGATTTCGGTGATCGGCTGCACGCCGTCAAGTGTTACGGAAACGAGAATCAACCGATTGCCGAGCCGCAACAGATGAAGTTGGAGTTTTTGCGTCAGCGGAGCGCGTCCAAGGTTTTCAAAGAGTTCCTTCGGAAGCAGGCGGGCCCCTTTCGGTGAAACCTTCTTGAAAAGTAAGGCGAGAATCAGAAACGTCGTGATGACGAGAAACAAACTGGCGAACATAGAGACGATGGGTCCGATGCCGCCGGAAATCAACGGTTTGCTGACTCTTCCCTGGGCGTCCGGCGAACCGCTGTGAACGAGCGGAGCGTCCAGTACGCTTTGTTTTTTGGGGACGATTTCTTCGTCTTCGTCTTCGTCTTCGTCCGTCAGCATCGATTCCAGTCTTTGGGGGGCAGCGGGATGAAGAACCTCCGCCTGAATGCCCCCCGCATCGTTACGGCCCATGCTTGCGGAAACGATTGTCGGAGGCTCTCGATAATCGGAGTGTACCACCGGTTGAATCGAAGCCGGACGAATCTGCTGCGGCGGCTGTGTTCCGAGACTGTCGGCAATGTGTCGGAGTTGTTCTTGCGGAGTCGGCGGAGTCTGCGGACCGAAGGAAACCTGCGCCTGATCGCTCGGAATGACGAACCGTCTTGATTCCTGAGCGGCGAGCGGAAGCGTGATGCAACACGCAAACAGAAAAGCGATTTGACGTAGTGAGGGCATCCCGGCCGTTCTCGATTGGAGGCTGATCGGTCGTCCCTGACCGATTTGAGGGAATACTACTCAATTCACGAATCTTTTCCAAGAGCAATTTTTCCTGCCCGAACCAGGGGAAACGGCGGATTCGAATCCAAACCGACTTTTTAATGCGCCTAATCCTTACGTTTGACAACGAATCGGGCCAATGCGGTCAGACCATCGACCGTTTCGCCGGGACCGAAGGCGCGGATTTCGTCGACGGCCTGTTCGGTCAGCGTTTCCGCCGCCTTCCGGGCATTGTCGATGGCACCGCTGGAATCCAACACGGCAACGACGCCGCTGAAGTTTTTTTCTTCGATCATCGACAACATTTTACCACGGGCTTTCGCGTCGGCATCCTGCAAAAACAGGATCACCGGCAATGTCGGCTTGCGATTTTCCAAGTCGGTACGCAACGTCTTGCCGACCGTGTTCGTTTCGCCGACAAGGTCCAGCACGTCGTCGACGATCTGGAACGCCAAGCCGAGTCGATGACCGAACCGATGGAACCGCTCGACGGTTTCGTCGTCGGCGCCGGAGAAAAACGCCCCCATCTGGGCACTACACGCAAGAAGCGGCGCCGTTTTTCCTGCGATCATCTCGAAATAATCGTCGCGTGACATTTCGAAGCGTCCAGCCGTTCCGATTTGCCGCAGTTCGCCTTCGCACGTTTTTTTGCAGGCTTCCGTCAGCATCTGCAACCCCTTCCTATCGTCCAGTCGGGTCATCAAATCCATTGCACGGGTCAAGAGCAGATCGCCCGCCAGAACGGCGACCTGTGCGTCCCAACGGACGTTCATCGTTGCCAGATGCCGCCGGACAGCGGCTCCGTCCAGAATGTCATCGTGAATCAGCGTTGCCGTATGAACCAGTTCGACCGCCGCCGCCGCATGGAGATGCTGGGCACTCAACTTTCCCAACGTCTTGCCGACGAGAAAAAGCAGCGCGGGGCGCAAGCGTTTGCCGCCGAAACGAAAACTGTAACGGACGACTTCATCGACAAACGGATCGACGCTGGAAAGTTCCAACCGCGTCAATTCTTCCATTTCGATCAATTCCGTACCGATCAAACGATACGCCCCTTCGACGTCTTGGGGAAAAGCAGGGTGCATGGGGTGTAGGGTGTAGGGGGTAGAGTGTAGAGTGTAGAGTGTAGAGGCGAGTGTTCTTACTCTACACTCTACACTCCTCCTACCCGAACGGCAAATAGTCCATAATATCGAACGGTTTTTTCGGAGGGGGCGGTTGCGGCGGCGGTGATTCTTTGTCCGTAAATCGGATCGTCAATGTTCGAAACGGTGCGATCAGTGAAATTTCGTAACGCTCCGAGTCAACGGCAATCCGAAAACCCTGGAGCAAAGAATTCTGTTGATTCAAAACTTGCGGAATCTGATGACTAAACCGTCTTTTACCGGTTCGCTTGTCGATTCCGCACAGTCCCGTCGAGAATTCCGTCGGCTGACCGCCGCTGCGAGGCTGATCCGTTACGGAAACAGCGAAAAAGACCACCGGCAGACCGCTCGGCACCTGCCGCAGCCGATACCAGTTGTCGATCTTCGCCGCATCGTCCCAGAGTTGGTTGCCGTCTCTGTCATAAAGCATCAGTGTTCCGAGACCGACCGGACGACTCGGAACGTTGTTGAGCGGTCCCCGTGAACGGAAAAGACTCCTGCCGTCCTCGTCGGTGAAGTTTTTTTGTTTGTGATCGATGTTCGGATCCTCAATGAACAGTACCAACGGATTGCCGTCGATCAGTTCGATGTCGAAGTCCCAAGCCGTGTTCCGAACTTCCGGTTTCTGGACCGGCAACTTGACGCCGATCCGCCAATCATTCGGAGACTGCCGCTCACCGAACCAGTCCGTTTTGTCTTTGAGATCGTAAATCCTCAGTATCGGCTCTTCCCGTGTCAGCGTCGCAAGGAAACGGTTGTGATTGGCAAAGCGGACCACCGTGTTGCTATGCAAGTTGTCCCGAATCGAATGCGACGCAATCGTTGGAAGGGCGCCGTCTTCCGGCAAGTCCGGCGAAACGAGCAGCGCCCGTTCACGCTGCGATTTGAAAACGTTACGCAAATCGCAAACGAGCAGCCGGAACCTGCCGTTCGGCTGTTGCGAAAGGCCGATGAGATTCGTCTCGAAGGTAAAGAACGCGCCTCCCGGAACGATTCCTCTCGCCAACTCCCTGCCGCTTCCCGGATCAAGGGCGAGAACCTGATTTGTCTCGCTGGAAAACAGGAAAAGATGATTCCGGTCGGATAACATCGTGAAACGGAGCGACGGAATGCCGCGGCTCCACAGCGTTTCGCCGGTCATCGGATCGACACCGTAAATTGACTCGGCGTCCCGGTAACAGACGACGTTCGGCAGGACATGAACCGGCTCTCCAAGCGACACGGTTTCCTGGTATCCCAACGGCGAATAAACCTGCTGCGGCGAATTCAATTCGGCCAAAGTTACGGCACTGAAATTCTGCCGGGCGGACAGCGGCGACGTGAGGGTTTTCGTCCAAAGAACCGTCGGTGTCCCGTTTTCGCTTGCACGGAACGTGTCGAAGGCGATGATCGTGTTTCGACGAACGAACAGCAGATAATGATTGCAGGCTTTCAGGAACATCTGCGAGTTGCCCATTCCTCGAGATTGATCGGGAAAGAAAGCGTTTTCCTGAATATCCGCCGAGAAAACGGAAAGGTCGCAGAGCCAACGGACGGCTCCCTGCGTGTCGTAGCAGACCAGCGAACTGTCGTGCCCCGTCGTTTCCAGCGAATAAGTGTACGCCGACTGAAACGGTTCATACGATCCGAGCAGCGGTACGGGAACTTGGCCGGTCGCCCGGCGGTCCCGCTGCCGAACCATTCGCAGCAATCTTTCCAGGCGATCCTTATCATTGTTTCCGCCGGCACCCGGCGCGGAAGGCGGGGGCGGTACGGCGTCGGGAAATTCGATGACGCCCATCGGCCAACCTTTCGCAGCAACATCCCGTTCGTAATACTGTTTCAACAACGGCCGGTTGAACGCCTGTTCGTAAAGTTCTTTGCCGGAGAGATCGCCGTCCCGTTCGTCGGTGTGGAATAACCCCAGTTGACGAAAATAATAGAAGGCGTCGGCAGCGTTTCCCTGCGACTCCAAAAGTTCGGCCAACCGGCGGATTGCCGTAAGGGACAACGCCTTCGGCTCTTGAATTGCCGACGCGGAAGGATTGGGGACGGCAAAGAACACAGGCTCTGCGTCGGAATTCGCCGGTTCGGCGTTGGCCGCCGTTCCGTCAGCAGTCGGGAAGTCCAATCCGACGGGAAACCATCGAACCGGCGGATTCAGCATCGATTCCATTGCGGAGAACCGTTCGTTCTTTTCCTGGAGACTCAGCAACGTTTCCCAGGCTTTGGCTGCAATCGGCAGTGTACGGAAATACTCCATAAAAAGTTGCCAACTGCGAAGTTCCGGCGAAAGCGCCGAGGTACCGGGCGTCTCCCACCACGGCGGTTGGAAGCGGTTCGCCGTGTTCGTTGCGTCCGTTGCCGTCAGACGTTCGAACAATTCCCCGGCAACCTGTTCCAACGGAGCGGACAGCGTTTCGCACTGCCGTTCGAGGAGCGAAGCGAAGGCCCGATTGAGTTGGGCGACGACGCCGTCTTCGACCGGAATCCGAACCGTTCCGACGGTTTCGAGCCGGAACGATTTGGTGACGGCATCGAGGAACTCGACGGGCTTTCCCGCCTTCGAGGCTCCTTCGGCGAGAACGAGCAGGATTTCGCCGAGTTCTTCCGGAAACTCGGCGAGCGATTCCAGTTCGGCGGCGGCGGAACTCCATGCGGCGTAGTCCGCTCGGATTGCTTGCAGAAGGGTGCTGCGAAGGAGCGTCCTCGCCAACTCGGACTTTTTCTGTTCGAGTGAGCGGCGAAACAGGGCAATCGCTTCCGGAATGTTTCCTTCGGCGCGGCGGATACGGCCAAGTTGCGTCAGCGCGGCGCCGTCGTTCGGATCGGCGGCGAGCGCTGTTTCCGTTCGTTTTCTCAGAGGCTCCAACTGGTCGAAGCAGGCAACCTGGAGTGGTGCCTGCGAGAATAAAAGTCCTTGGATACCGATCAGGTTGCCGAGCGTCGTGTCGTTGCGTGCAGAAGCAAAGGCCGGCAAAGTCCCCAATCGACCGCCGCCGTAGTCGGGAAAAACCGTGGTCGACTGCGTTGCCGCTCTGGACGGCAACGACTCGGACCGGGAAAACATCGGCAACGAAGCGACGGTTTCAAAGGTTCCTTCGTCCAAATCGATCACGGCGACGGTTCCGTCGGACAGCGGCAAAAAATACTGCGGATCGTTGAGGACGCCCAAACCGCTTGGGGTGATTCCCGGCGGAAACAGGAGATTCGGCGAAGAGGGCAACGAATCGGAGGCCGCGTTGTCCTGCTCCGTAGCGGCGGGGCGGCGGCGCGACGGTCTGTTCGCCGCCGAAGGCAAAACGCTCTCCGGTTGCTGATCGCTTGCCAAGGTGTACCGCCAAACCGATTCGCCGGTTTCCAGCGACAGGGCGAGCATTGAAATCGGCGTAACGATATAAACCTTGCCGTCTCGAATACAGGCGACGTACAGCGTATCGGCTCGTTTCAGGCCGTTTTTCTGCCAGAGCAGTTTGCCGGTTACGGCGTCGAGACAATACAGGGCGGGAACGTCCGGCGGCGCAACGAGCAATCGATTGCCTTCGATCATCAAACTGGGGAACTGCCAACCGGTCTGGGCGAACATCCGCTGGAATTCCTCGTTCGTTGCGTTGGTTCCATGCGAAAAATACCGCATGTTGCGAAAATTGTTTCGGGCGTCCGGGTCTTCCGGCAGCGGCGTGAGATAACTGAAACACCAGAGCGGCGCGGCGGTCGTTGCGTCGAGAGCGGCGACCATTCCGAGGCCGGTCGGACAGTACAGGATTCCGTTTGCGGCGGAAGGTGTCAGGCCGTAGTACCGTCGAAGATGGTCGTTTTCCAAGGGAACCGGCGGCTGGAGCAACGGTTGCTGACGGATCAGTCTGCCGTTCCGAGAGTCAAGGACGAGCAGCCGCAACACCCCGGCGTTTTCTCCGATGACATTCAGACGGCCAAAGAGCGGCAGCGGCGGACCGAGAAACCATGTTTCGCCGAGGAAACGTTCTTCCTCGGAAATCGTGTCCGGCGATTCGACGGCGGCTTCCTTGGCGGTCTCGGCGGGAGCGTCGTTTCTCGGTCGGGACGGTTCCGGTTTGCCCCTTGCCTCGAGTTCTGCGGCGTATTGATCGAAGGTTTTTTGGACGAGCGGATACTTTCCGGTCCGCCAGAGGACTTGACCGGTTCGAACGTCCCGAGCGGCAATCGTGTTGCCGGGCCGTAAACGAGGGTCTTCGACCTGCCCGTTGCCGATCGGGAGACGCTGACCGCCGCCCCAACCCATATTCCGAGCATAAGGAGTCGATTCGAGTCCCTCGACGGTAAAAAGCCGTTTGCCGTCGCTGCTCATTCCGCGCGTAATCCGGTCGTGCCAAAGGAGGATACGCAACGTGAACCGGGACGACGGAGCGTACCCGCCGGAAAAATGAAAGTTTCGGAACGGCGAGGCGGTGCCGGACGGCAAGCGGTAGTCGGCGTCGGCGCTCCGCCAAAGCCGCTTGCCGGTCCGAACGTCGATGGCCGTTGTTTCGTACATTCCTCGCAAAATCAGGCGGTTGTCGACGACGAGCGGCTGACCGGCGGGGAGGTAGACATCGTTGCTGCGCCGAATCATCGTTTGGAGCAATCGGGCTTCGGACTGGCTGTCGATCCTGCCGAGCGTCGGAATCTGCCAAAGCAATTCGAGCAGCGGCTTTTCGGTTTGCGTTGAAAGATTCTGTGTCGGCGTTCCGAAGCCGAGCAGCCAGCCGGTCCGCTCGATCCAGTCGGACAAGGAACGCGGCGGTCCCAGGGTCTTGCGCAAGCGGTCGAGCAGTTCGTCGACGTCTTGTGGCGTCCACGGTTCGTTGCCGCCAAGGAGAATCTCCGGTTTCGGAAAGCGTTTGAGGAAGCGTTCGAGCGTTTCCCTGGCGTCGTCGTTCATACCGAGCCGAAGTTGGCAGGTTGCCAGCGTCAGACTCAGCGTCGGTTCGTGAGCGTCGGTGTTTCGTCCCCGCCGTTGGAGTTTTCGGAGCGTGAACATTGCGGGACCGACCGCGCCTTGCTCAAACTGCGACATTCCGAGCAGGAAGGTTGCGTCGATTCCGGCGGGAGTCGGAAAGTAGTTTCGGGCAACGACTTGAATGCCTTCGAGGGAGCCGTGCTCAACGGCATCGTTCAGGAGCCGTTGGGCGAGCGTTTCGTATTGCAGGCGGTAGGAATTCCGTCCGACTTCGGGCAGTTGCTCGATTTTCCGCAGGATTTCCGCGTCGAATGTCTGCGAAGTGGTCCGTTCGGTCGAATCCGGCGGCGGCGGAACGAAGAAATCGGACGGACTTTCGAGGATGGAGCCGAGGAGTTGCCCCGCCTCGGCATAGCGTTCGGCGTTGATGAGCCGTTCCGATTGTTCATATCGCCGCTGAATATTCCGGTCCGGTGCAACCAGCCGTTCAAAGAACGGATTGACCTTTTCGGCGATTTCCTCTTGTTTTTCGGTTTCGTCGTCCTGTGCGGCAAGATGCGTTGTCGCAGCGCCGAGGAGCAATACGAGAACAATGGAGCGAAGAAGCATGGAACTCTCCTTTCATCGCCGCATTGTACATTTTTTTCGACAAGATGTAATTCCCCCATTGAGACAGGTCCCCGTCCCCGACGGAACCTGCCTTATGGTACAATGCACCGCACAACGCCATAGAACAGCGGTTTTGGTTGCATTCCGATCCGCCGACGGAACCAATCCGTTATCGGACCATTTCGGGCTTCCGAAATTGCCTGATTTCCTGCTGCCGTGTGGACTCCGTTCTCGAAATCGTCCGAGTTCTGCATGGAGCAATGAATGACGACACACTCTTCGATTGAATCCGATGCAACTTCAAACGATTGTTTCGTATCTCGACGACCAGTACCCGGCAGCCACGGCGGAGGATTGGGACAACGTCGGACTCTTGGTCGGCGACCTCTCGGCGACGGTCTCCAAGACGATGACCTGTCTGACGCTGACGCCAACCGTTTGTCGGGAAGCGGTCGAGGCAAAAGCCTCGCTGATTGTCGCCCATCATCCGTTTCCGTTCCGTCCGCTTAAACGGATTACCTCGGAAAGCGTTGAAGGCCGGTTGTTGCTCGAATTGATTCGCAACGAAATTGCCGTTTACAGTCCGCACACCGCTCACGACTCGGCAACGGACGGCGTCAATCGACAGATTGCAGACCTCTTCGGCCTTGTCGATCTTGAAGCACTGAACCCGAGTGGTTCTGGACGAATCGGCAATCTTCCGACGGCACAAACGCTCGCCGAACTGCTTGCACTGATCGAACGGCGGCTCGGTCGCTGTTCGTTCGTCGGCGAACCCGGTCGGCGCATTGAGCGAATCGCCGTTGGTTGCGGCGCCGCCGATGAATTCGTGCAAGCGGCGGCAAACGGCAACGCCGACCTGCTGCTGGTCGGTGAATCTCGGTTTCATACTTGTCTTCAAGCGGAGTCGCTCGGTTTGGCAATGATCCTGCCGGGACACTATGCCAGCGAACGGTTCGCCGTTGAAACGCTGGCACAAAAAATCGCAATCCGGTTTCCGGAGATTCCGTGCTACGCCAGCCGCACGGAACGCGATGTATTGCAAGTCAGCATTTAGTACGACAGCGCAATCAAAATCAACCACGAAGCCACGAAGATCACGAAGAAGCAAGAAGAAGTGATAAAAATGGAGTTGCCGAAATTTTGCAATTCCACGGTGATCCCTATTTTTCGGCTTCGCCACA
>Ga0099364_10015536_pt1 | contig 10033 bp, 7 predicted proteins | sample TergutTh196P3_FD_73070 | JGI IMG/M metagenome (GOLD analysis project Ga0099364, IMG submission 73070) | Microcerotermes parvus P3 segment gut microbial communities from Pointe-Noire, Republic of the Congo - Th196 P3 | ecosystem: Host-associated > Arthropoda: Insects > Digestive system > Gut ...
TGATTATCTTGATTTTGTCCGTGTCGATGCCGGAAAGCTTTGCTGATTTTTCGTTGCTGCCGATATAGTATACCTTTCTGAAAACCTCGGTTTTGCGCAACAGTATGTTCCCGACAACGGCAATCAACAGGAATATTGCGACAATGACCGGAAAGACATTAAACAGAAACCCCTGTCCAAGATACAGGAACGCCAAATCACCGCGGGGGATGTTCTGTGACTTCCCTTCCGTCGTGACCAACGTAATGCCCTTGGCGATGCTCATCATGGCGAGGGTCATGATAAACGGGCTCAGCTTCAATTTGGATATGAACACGCCGTTTATTGCGCCGCATAACGCCGCCGCCGCGAGCGCTGCCAGCGCGGCAAGCCACGGGTTCATTCCGAAAATGAACAGCCTTGCGGTGATCATGGCGGCCAGCCCCATCACAGAGCCCACCGAAAGGTCTATGCCCCCCATTGCGAGTATTACCGTCATGCCTATGACGATGATGCCATCGCCGGATAACCCCACCAGCGTTGTCATGAGGTTTCTCCGTGTTAAAAAATGAGGGGAAAGCACCGAAAGGATGCACATTAGCACGACAATAATCAGAAAGACAGGCGCTTCTTTTTCCTTCAGCAGTTTTATAACCGGATTGTTTTGTTCTTTCCCCGCACTTTTCATAGTCTTCTCCTAGCTAAATTGAAGCAAGTCGCATAATGGACTCTTCATTAATATCAGCGTCTTCAACTTCCCCGGAAACCCGGCCTTCATGCATCACCACAACCCTGTCGCAAAGTCCGATAATCTCGGATAAGTCGGATGAAATTACGATTATGCCGATACCTTCGTCGCAGAAATTTCTCAGCATTTTGTATATTTCCAACCGGATGCCGACGTCAATGCCTCTTGTCGGCTCATCCACGATTAATACCTCGGGGTTCAGTGCCAGGCATTTGGCCAGCAGGAGCTTTTGCTGATTTCCGCCTGAAAGGCTTGCGCCCGTCTGCTTCAGGGAAAAGATATTGATTTTGATCCGCTCGACAAAATCACCGGCGAAGCTTTCTTCTATGGCTTGGCTCAGAAACAAGCCCTTGCGCATTTTGTCAAGGCACGCGGCGACAATGTTCTGTTTGATATCATACTCCAAAAACAGTCCGTCCAGCTTTCTGTTTTCAGTGATATAAACGATGCCCAAATCAATCGCGTCCCGGTATTTTTTGATGTCAACCTGCTTGCCGCAAAACGCTATCTCGCCGCCACTTTTCTTTTCAATGCCGCATATTGCTCGGGCAAGCTCTGTTCGGCCCGCGCCGACCAAACCGGAAAAGCCCAAAATTTCGCCCCTTTTGAGCTTGAAGGATACGTTTGAAACCTGATCCTTGTAGGAAATCTCCTTTGCTTCCAACAGCACCTCTTCTGTCACGGTTTCCGACTTGGCCGGGTAGATGTTTGAAATCGTTCTGCCTACCATCATGTCGATCATTTTTTCTGTGTCGATGTTGGACACAAGGTCGCTCCCAACATATTCGCCGTCCCTGAATACCGAAACCATGTCGCAAATCTCAATAATCTCCGACAGCCTGTGGCTGATATACAGAACGCTGGTTCCGTCTTTCTTCAAGCGCCTTATCACCTGAAATAAGTCCTGAGCCTCGCTCTCGGTCAGAGATGACGTCGGCTCATCCAGTATAAGCAGCCTACAATCCATGGATAGCGCTTTTACAATTTCCACAATTTGTTGCTGCGCGATTGCGAGCTCGTGTATTTTTGATTTGGGGTTGATATCGGCGTTGAAAGCCTTGAGTAACTGAATGCTGTTGGAGGTGAGCGTTTTGAAATCAATCATTTTGTTGTTCTTTTTGGGCAATCTGCCCATATAGATGTTTTCCTCAACAGATATATCAGGACACAGGTTGATTTCCTGGTACACAATCCCGATACCTGCTTTTTGCGCGTCCAACGGATTTTCAAATTTTACAGGGTGCCCTGCAAACTCAATACTGCCCTCGGTGGGAGGAAACACGCCGGCGATGATGTTCATAATGGTGGACTTGCCGGCTCCGTTTTCGCCGATAACCGCGTGAATCTCCGCGTGTTTTACCGTAAGGCTGATATTGTTCAGCGCCCTTGTACCCGGGAACAGTTTTGAAATCCCCTCCAGTTTTAGCAAAACACCCTGTTCCATACGTTGTCCCTCATTCAAATGAAATTTGAATTTTTACTTCCTTTCCCGACATATCTGCGGAAAGAATATCAAAGGCTTCCTTCGTCTGTTCGACAGGCATCACCTTGGTCACGATCTTCTCCACAGGTATGCGCCCCGAGGACACCAAATCCACGGCTGGTTCGTAGTCGTATGTGTTTTTGCACCAAAGGCCCGCGAAGTTATAGTCGCGGTAAACCCATTGGAACATATCTATCTCCACTTTGCCCACCGGCAACCCGCTTTGCACAAACGTGCCCCGCTTGCGGAGGGAATAGGTGGCATCAGCCATGGCGGACGCCACTCCGGTGCACTCAATGGCGATGTCCACGCCGTATCCGCCTGTGCGTTTTTTGATTTCCTCGCCAACGTTCACCTGCGTTGGGTCGAAAACCTCCGTCGCGCCCCATTCCACCAGACGATTGCGTCTGCCCGGCTGGATCTCGGTCATGTAGATGAAGGAAGCGCCTGCGGCTTCCGCGCCCATAAGTGTCAGACAGGCTGTCGGACCGCCGCCTGTGATCAGCATCTTGTCGCCAATCTGCATATTGCCGCGACGGATTCCGTACAACGCCACGCACAGAGGCTCAATGCACGCACCCTGCTCAAAGGTCACATTATCGGGGAGCTTGACCAGCTGGTAATCCTTTACGGGACAATACTCGCCAAACCCGCCGTAAGGCCATTGCAGGCCGATGCAGGCAAAGTTTTCGCACAACTGCTCAAGGCCCATGCGGCAATATTTGCAATGACCGCAATGCAGCATATCCATAATGCATACGCGGTCGCCTACTTTCCATTTGCTCTTATCCAGCTCAGTCCCTAACTCGGCGATCACGCCGGACATTTCATGTCCCATCACCAACGGGCCCATATGCCCTGTCAAGGGGTTTGGCTTTGTCATTGGTATTGTCTGCGCGCCGTGGATGTATTCATGAAGATCGGTTCCGCAAATCCCGGTTCTCTTCACTTGAATCAGCGCTTCGTCCGGTTTGATCTTAGGGATGTCGAGCTCTTCAATCCGTATGTCCTGCTTACCATACCATTTGGCTGCCTTCATAACCATCCTCCTAACTCATCGTAAGCGTTTAGTCTTATAATAACACCCGCTTTCAACGGGTGACGGTCATGAAGTCAAAGAATCGGACAGGCGAGTAACTCGTCACGGGGGAATTTGGAGATGAGCAGGGGATCGTCCTTAGTAATCACGAGCTCGTCTTCAATGCGCGCCCCGATATGGCCCACGCCGTCATAGGTTTCAATGGCGATCACCATGCCCTCTTTTAACTCCACCGGATGATCCAGTGAAAATGAGCGTTCGATCATTGGGCGTTCCCACAGTCCAACGCCCAAACCGTGGGCAAAGGCCAGACCAAAGGACTGGCTTTGATTCTCAAAGCCCCAATAGCTGCAATCGGGCCAAGCGTTTACGATATCCGCCGTTGTGTTGCCGTTCTTGCACTGCTCAATGCCCGCCACAAGCATGTCTCGCGTTCTTTTGTACACATCCTTTGCAAGCCGGCTCGGTTCGCCGCAGCAAAGAGTTCTGTAATAACAGGTGTGATATCCGTTCATCAGCGTGACAATGTCGGCAAACACCATGTCGCCGGGCTGAATAATCCGATCCGAAGAGAGGTGCGGATGAGGATGGGCGCGTGTGCCGCTGGTCATTTGGATGTTGATTGCCCACTGGGCGCCCAGCCGGTGCAACTCGTTGGCCGCAACGCCCTGCAGCTCGTTTTCGCGCACGCCCGGGTGCAATGCGCGCGCCATTTGATAGAAAGCGGCGTCAACTGTGGCAGCCGCGTTCATCATGATCATAATCTCGTCCTCGTTTTTGATCTCACGCGCGGCGATCATGATCTCCTGCCCGTTGCCCAGCTTATAACCGCGGGACTGAAGCGACAGCATAAGTTGGGCGTCCATAATGTCGAATCCGATTGGATCTGCGGGATTGATGCCGTTTTCTTCCATCACCATTCTAAGGTCTTTTTCAAAGTTATCAAGGTGTGTGCCCCACGCTTCCGGCAACGCGCCAAACATTGTCGTATGCGCCGGATGCGCCCTATCGGCTATCCACGGGCAATTGATTTTTTCGTTCGCCACTTCCGAACCGAACCCGAAAATATATGGTTTTCCTCTGCGGGGGATGATTGCGTATCTTCCCAGGTTGTCCACCTCCGGTGAAGCAACCGCAGTGGAGGTGGAGTAGCGCTTATTTTCCGTGGCAAACAAGATCAGACAGGAAAAATCACTCTTTTCCAGCTGCTCCTGTATGCGGGACTCCCGGTACCCTCGCATTCTGTCGAAGTCAATTCTTGCCTCATAATCAACTTGCATCATCCCTTTTGTCCCGTACGCCATAATACATCCTCCTATGAGATAGTATTTTGGTATACGTGGTATACCAAAATACTATCTCTATATATTACACCAAAAAAAAATACCGTCAAGTGCCTGTGTCGTGTTTGTGTAAATTTATCGTGATTGAATATGCGATTGACGCGCCGGAAAATCGTGTATAATGAAATAACAAAGTGAAGCAAGGCCTATTATGTTGAACTGCGCCGTCGTGTAAGCGTGACCGCGTATTCAAAATAAAATAAATGGAGGTTTTACCCATGAAGAAGCTGTTGTCCATTCTACTGTCCCTGTTGTTAGTCGTTTCCTTGTGCCCCGCCGTGCTTGCGGCGGATCACACCATCGTCGTCAACCTTAAGACCTTGTCCTCTGAGTATTGGCAGGTTGTGAAGAGCGGGATAGACAGGGCGGCTGAGGAACTTGGCATTGCAATCGATGTTCAGGGAGCCGCCGCGGAAACCGAGATTGCCGAACAGGTTGCTCAGCTTGAAACCCAGCTGGCCCAAAATCCCGACGCTATCATTATCGCTCCTTTGGATCAGGATGCCGTCATTGGCGCGATCAATGCCGCAAACTACCAGGGCATTGTCGTGTTCTGCGACACAGACGCCGCTTATGAGGGTAAGACCGCGTTTGTCGGCACCTCTAACGAATTGGCGGCGTTCTCCGGCGGAGAATACGGGGTCAGAATCAATGGCGGGAACACCAGAGCGCTAATCATTTACGGCCAGGAGGGCGACAACACTTCCAACATGCGCCGCGCCGGCTACAGGCGCGCTGTAGAAGAGGCCGGCCTGCAGACTGTGGCTGAGTTGTCGGGCAACAACACTACTGACGGGGGCATGAGGGTCATGGAGGATCAGCTTATTGCCAACCCCGACATTAATTTGGTACTGTGTATGAACGATGATACTGCGATCGGCGCCGCGAACGCCATTGAAGCCGCCGGCGTATCCGGAATATCCGTTATTGGTTTCGACGGCAACACATCTGCTATTGAGATCATTGCCGGGGGCGGCAGTCCCTTCGTGGCTACTATAGCTCAGCAGCCGGCGCTCATGGGTTATCAGTCCGTCATGGTGGCCGTCGCGGCTTTGAACGGAGAAAACGTTCCTGTCGAGCAGCCGGTTGATACAGTTATCATTGACGCTGCTAATGCAGCGCAGTTTCTCAATTAAGCGACCGAAATCATGACGCGCGCGAACATCATGTAGCCATCGCGGACAAATGGCCCGGAGACTCGGTCTCCGGGCCATTTTGATGGTAGCGTTTATATGCGGCAGCGCATCATATCCGCGATCAACAAAAAAATCCCCCGCGTATTGCTTTTTCCCTGTACAGTACTATAATTACGTAAATTTGTTTTATACTTTCGCTGCGGCGTGAAACATGAAATTGATGTCGTTCGGATTAATATGGAGACGTAACTGCAAAAACAGGATTTGTACCAAAACTTTTTAAATTGGAGGTAATATAATTGTCAAACACAGTTTCTCCTACAACACCCTTACAGCTTGGGCAAAAAATACGGGATTTCACATTCAGCACATACAACCCGGTGGAAGATCGCTTTGAAGAACATACTTTGTTCCAGTACATACTGCAAAAAAAATGGTGCATAATATATTTTTATCCTGCCGACTTTACTTTTGTATGCCCCACGGAACTTTCGGATTTGGCGGATCACCAGGATAAACTGCAGCAGCTTGGCGTGGAGATTATTTCCGTTTCCACGGATACCAAATTTTCACATTTGGCCTGGTGCAAAGCCGAGCGATTGCTGAAAGACGTCAAATTTCAGATGGCTTCCGATCCCAACGGCGAACTTGCCGGCTTTTTCGGAGTTTATGACGCGGCAGGCGGCACCGCTTTACGCGGTACCTTTATCATCAATCCGGAGGGTGTGCTGGTCGGTTCCGAGGTTAACTACTATAATGTCGGGCGTAATGCCGCTGAATTATTGCGTAAAATGAGCGCATACACTTATCTTTACGAGCGCCCTCACCAGGCATGCCCGGCCGCGTGGCAGGAAGGGCAGACGACGCTTACTCCTTCAGAAGAACTTGTCGGTCGTGTATATGACTTTATTGAGAAATAGCGCGACTTTCACTGTTCTGCAACTGTTGTGACGATACAGGCAATGGACGATAAAGAAGCGATTGCCATTGCGCATAGGGTACTTGAGTATGTCGAGAGTATGCGAAATGATATGGAAGTTCCGGCGATTCCCGAGCCTTTTGCCGAAGACGCCGACTTCATGAATTATCACAAGAAAAATGTTGAATTGCGCAGCGCCCTGAACGCCCTCGCAAGTGGCGATCTGTCTGTGCCCATAAAAGCGAAGGGATTTATTGCCGACTCCTATAAGTCTTTGCAGGCAAACCTGCGCCACATGATGTGGAAGGTTAATCAGGTTGAAGCAGGAGACTACGCTCAGCGTATCGATTTTTTAGGTGATCTTTCAATACCTTTTAACAACATGGTTGTAAAGCTGAAGACGACCGTGGAAGCCTTGAGGCAGAAAGAAGAATCGTTGACAGAACTTGCCGTATCTTTGCAAAACGAAGCCAGAAAACGCAGTGAAGTGTTGCAGGAATTGAAAAGGAGCGAAGAGAGATTCAAATATCTTGCCCAGCACGATCCTCTCACGAATCTGCTCAACAGGCGCTCCTTCTTTTCTCTTGCCGAAATGGCTCTGGAAAGCGCGGCTTCTTTGAACAAACCATGCTGCGTGTGTCTGCTTGATGTGGACGATTTTAAAATTTTCAACGACACATTTGGACATTTGGAGGGCGACCGCGCGCTGCAGCACGTGACGAAACAAAGCCTGAGCGCGCTGCGCCAATCCGACATCATGGGACGTTATGGCGGTGAAGAGTTTATATTTTTGCTCGCCGGCATGGGGGAGGAGCACGGTTATGCCGCGGCTGACCGCATCCGATTCACCATAGAAAAGCACGCTTTTTCTTTGGAAAAAGGCGGTTCTGTGCCTATTACCGCAAGCATTGGAGTTGCTGTTATTCTTCCTGACAAAAAAACGGACGATGTCGCCCCAAAACTTCGCTTAGGGATTGCTGAGGCGGACGCCGCGCTGTATGAAGCCAAAGCGCAGGGGAAAAACCGGGTCTGCATGGCTCGCTAATCCAATGAATCTATTAATAAGGAAGGAGTAATATAGATGGATTATACGTTTGATTACAACAGAATTGGAGATATTTCAATCGGACGGGCAAACCTGGGAGCAGACATGCCTGTCGCTGTATATCGGTTAATGATGTTCAACCTGATGGATGAGCTGAGAGCTCGTTTTGATGAAGAGTACGCCAATGAAATTCTTCGCGCCATTGGATTCCGGGCAGGTATGGCTTTGGGCGAACATTTGCTGGAAAAAACAGACAATTTCAACACTTTTGTTACCGATCTCCAGGAAAAGCTTAAAAATCTGAAGATCGGCATACTTCGAATTGAATCGGCCGATTTGGAAAAGCTGAACTTAGTATTGACTGTCAGCGAGGATTTAGACTGTTCCGGACTGCCGATGATGGACGATACGGTTTGCATATATGATGAAGGACTGATCAGCGGTCTGCTGTATCATGCCACCGGGAAGAAATTCAAAGTAACGGAAGTGGATTGCTGGGCAAACGGAGACCGTACCTGCAGATTTGAGGCTTCCGTTCACGAAAACAATTAAAAGGAAGAGCGGCTGACCCGGATGACCACCGCCGGACTACGCTAATTTCTTTTTTAGTTCGGCGAGCGTCTTGCCTGCGGATTCAAAGTCATAATCTTCTATCTGGCGCGCAAGTACCTCCGCTCCCGGGACTGCATTGATATCATCAAGCAGGTTAGTTATTTCAGGGTTTAGATTTTTGATCATGGGTTCCAGTTTTTCGAACAATGCCAGTGACTGTTCGGTGTTTAGGGGTGGAAGGCTTTCCTGTGCTGCAGGTTCATCAAGCAGCGGTTTCAGTTCCTCGATAACCGACATAAGCTCTGTTTTAAGAAGGTTCATTGCGTCCTCCGGAATCGGAGTCGTTCCGGCCTTTAGCAGAGCCTCGACTGATCCGGCTGCGTTTTGCAGAGCTTTTTTGCCAATTTGGCCCGCGCTGCCTTTCAAGGTGTGCGCTATTCTGTGCGCCAGCTTGATATCATCTGCCGCGACCGCCTCGATAATTTCATCATATTTGGTCTGATTGTTTTTAACAAAATGAAGCTGCAGTTTCTTTTGCCGCTCGTCAATATCCCGTTTCCATTCATATTCATATATGAGGTCGCTGCTTACGGGCGTCAGATATTTTAACAGTACGCGCCACAATTCCTGTGACGTGAAGGGCTTGCTCAAACAGTCAAGCATCCCTGCCTGTCTGTATTTTTCCAACTCGCCGGCCATTACGTTTGCGGTCATCGCCACTATGGGGGTTCCGGTACCCAATGCCGTGATTTTCGACGCGGCTTCAATTCCGTCCATTACCGACATGAAAATATCCATGAAAATCAGGTCAAAGGGCTTTTCGTTTTTTTGTAAGCGCTCCTGAACTATTTCCACGCCTATTTTTCCGTTCTCCGCCGCGACTGACTGAATACCCACGCGCGCAAGATGCTCGCAAATTACCTCCCTATTCATAGGGTTATCGTCACAGATAAGAACCGTGCCGTCGAAGTACGGTTTTTCTATGGCGCCGGTTATTATATTCTCATTCGCATTTTCGGCCGAGTCAACAGTCTCAAATATTATTTCAAAGCTGAACGTGCTGCCGGCTCCCGGTAAGCTTACCACCGCCAGTTTTCCGCCCATCAGTTCAATAATATTTTTAGTTATCGCAAGCCCAAGCCCGGCGCCGCCCGAAGACCTCGTCGTGCTTGAATCGACCTGAGTAAACAATTCAAAGATTTTATCGATCTGCTCGGGGCTTATTCCAATACCGCTGTCTTTTACTTCAAAATATACGGTCGCATTATCGTCGTTTGAGTCTTTTATCAGCGATGAGAGCGTTACTGTTCCGGTGTTTGTAAATTTCACGGCATTGGAAAGAAGATTCATTATCGCCTGGTAAAGTCTGACCGGATCACCCACCAACTTTTTGTTGGCAAGCGGTTCCAGATAAAACTTCATGTTAAGACCCTTTTCTTTTGCGTTCGGCAGGATGAAGGATTGGCAACGCGAAAAAACATCATTAAGGTCAAAAGGTATATGTTCCAACTCCATTTTACCGGATTCTATTTTTGAAATGTCAAGAATATCGTTTATGATATACAATAACCATTTTGTGCTGTCGGTGATTTTCTTTAGGTAATTCCTGACTTCAGGCTCAACATTCTTATCCAGCGCAAGCTCTGCGAACCCCATTATGCTGTTCATTGGCGTTCTGATTTCATGACTCATCGTTGCGAGGAATTTGCTTTTTGCCTTGTTGCTCTCCTCGGCGATTTCCGCTTTGCGCATCTCCTCGATAACAGCCTTTTGCTCGCGCAAATCCCTG
>Ga0099364_10015537_pt1 | contig 10033 bp, 10 predicted proteins | sample TergutTh196P3_FD_73070 | JGI IMG/M metagenome (GOLD analysis project Ga0099364, IMG submission 73070) | Microcerotermes parvus P3 segment gut microbial communities from Pointe-Noire, Republic of the Congo - Th196 P3 | ecosystem: Host-associated > Arthropoda: Insects > Digestive system > Gut ...
TATACTTGGTAATGAGCTTCGGCTTCATGACTTTAAATTTTTTAAAAGAGAAGAGATCATAAATATTAAACTATTCCCTCCTATCAATAACGAATTAATATCAATAATGGACCATGGAGCAAAGATGAAATATATAGGAAAACTATGGAAGGATGGGTAGTTTAATTCATGTTACTCTCTCAGGATCTAAACTATTCTTTAAATGAATTTGATGGATTTAAAGTACTTGATTTGTCAAGCGCTCTTACAATTCTTACATTTGATGCCATTATCTCAGTAGTGCATAACTTAACAGAAAATGAAAGTCTCATTATTGATATGAAAAACATCAATTTTTTAACATCATCCGGAATAAATGCTCTTGTAGAGGTCTCTTATTATGCAAAAGGATATGGGAATAGGGTGATATTGATGAGTATTAATGCTGATATAATGAATTTAATTGATTTTGTAGATTGTTATAGCCACTTTATTTTTGCTGAAAGCATTGAAGAGGCTAAGACAAAAATTGAATATTATACTTAATATTAATTTTCTTCAATAACCTGAACTTCCGGCAAGCCTGTATAGATATTTTTTGTTACAACAGATTCAACCTTAAAATATTTTTTTACAAACTCATCTGTAATAATTCTATGTGACCCTGATTCGGCAATGGAATTATCTGATAGAACAATGATCTTGTCACATGTCGCTGCAATGAAATTTAGAGAGGTGGATGTTAAGATTATTATATTATCTCTTAGCGCCGTATACTTTTTAATATTTTTTCCAAGCAGTACGCTTTGATTCAAGTTTAGTCCTGCTTCGGGGTTTTCCAGCAAAAGTATGTCCGATTGTGAGGCAAATGTTCTTGCAATAGAAGCCATCCTGATTAAACTTTCAGATATATGTTTAATCTTTGTCTCTGCAAACTCCACAAAACCAAATTGTTCCATCGCATTGTATGCTATTTCTCTATCAATTTCCGAGAAGGGATTAAGTCTTTTTTTGTGATAAATCCTCCCCCCAAGTATCCAATCATTTATTACAGCTTCTTGATTAATTAAATCATAGCGAAATGAATAATATGAAATCAGCTTATTTAAGATTTTTTGATCGATGTCTCTAATATTGCCGTCATTGATAGTAATATTTCCCTGAAAATTTTTTATCTTGAATCTCAATATATCTATCAGAGTACTCTTGCCGGAACCTGCTCCTCCGGTTATGCAAATGATTTCATTATTATTAAATGCTAAAGAGATATTGTTTAATAGCGTTTTGTTATTTATGGAGTATGTTAAATTTTCTATTGATACCATGAAGTTAATCCACTATATTATCTGTTGAACTGCTTTGGCTCTCTTTTTCTATTTGGCTCTCTTTCTCTATTTGAATTTCTTTCTCTATTTGGCTCTCTTTTTCAATTTGTATTTCTTTTTCACTTTGTATTTCTTTTTCAATTTGTATTTCTTTTTCAATTTCATTAATATAGTTTTTAAGAAGGGGATCTTTCATAGCCTCATTTTTTGCAAACTCATCATTTAATAAACTTTTAAGAATCTCCACTGCTTTGGCTTTATTTCCGATTTGAGCATAAGCTGATGCCAGCATAGGTCTGATATTGTTATTTAATTGTACTTGTTCAAAGAGTCCAATTGATTTATCATATTGTTTAAGGTTGTAACTTGATTTAGCTCCAATGATAATAATATCACTATCTTTTTGTATCCTATTAATCGATTCTGCTATTTCTAATGAGCGTGTATAATTTTTTTTGTCAAAATGAGCGGATAGAAGCAGTTTTAATGCTCTGGTGTATCTGGTCAGCTCAGCATCATTCTTTTTTGTTATATCAAATAGTCTATCAAAGTATGAAATATACTGTGAGTCATTTTTGTTGTAGTATATACTTCCTGTCTGAAATAGTATCATTGGGTTGTTGGGAGATAATAATTCGGCTTTATTAAGAACTTTTAGCGCTTCATCAAAGTTTTTCTTTTTAATATATATTGCCGAAAGCATAATAAGCGGCTCAAGGTCATTTTTAATATAGTTGAGAGAAGTTGTTATATCATTTTCAGCTTCATCATATCTATTTAAATAATAGTAACAAGCTCCTCTTTTCAGCATAGCTTTATATTCAGTATTTTTGTCTATGAAACCATAGTTTATCATAGATGTATAATTATTAATCGCAGCGCTGTAATTCGATTTTTTAAAATTAAGTTCTCCCAATACCATATGAACTTCAGCATAGAATGGAATCCTGTTTCCGATATAGCTCAATTGGTGCAATGCCTCTGCTTCATTTCCTGAATTATATGCCTTCATCCCTAACTCAAAGCGTGGGGCAAGAAATGATCCGTCTATTGAGAGCGCTTCTCTGAACAGGGATGCTGCTCCTGCATTGTCACCTTTTTTGGCGAGCTCAATTCCTCGATTGTATTTTTCAATTGCATTCTCATTATTAGTCCATAGTTGCTTGTTTATTATTGTTTCGATTTTTTGTTTGGCAGATTTATCCTTTGTGCGAAACCATAATTCCCTGCAATACTTAACAAGGTTATTATAGTCACCTTTGTCTTCGGATAAAATTAAAATATTCCAGTATGAATTAGATAAATACTTTCCGGTTGTCTTTTTTGTAACAGCTATTTGGTAGTATTCCAGCGCTTGATCATAATTTTTTGAAATTTTTTCAATCTCGCCTAAAAAATAATATGAATCCCCTCTATTAGGATTATCCTTAACATCAAGGAGAAAGTATTCCCGCGCTTTATCAAAATTTCTATAAGTATAGGCGCTGCGTCCCATATTGTAATAATTAGCAGCAATAGCGCTTGAATATGCGGTAATAAATATTAAATATGTTAGTACTATTTTTTTCATTATATAATATCGACTTGATTAGATATTGCAATGTTATTGTTTTTTGTCAAGCATGTATATTGTATTAAAGTTCCTCAATCATTTTATAGAGAAATTCATCAATTGCTGCTGCAGCCTGTTTTGACCACAGATTGCCATTATTTTGATCTATATTCGTCTTATCTTTATTAAGATCATACTCTTTTCTTTTTGCTTTATCATCTACATAGATAGAGTATATATATCTCTTGCCTGATTTGCCATAAAATAATCCTGCAAGAGCTGATGCATAAAATATATTCCCTGTTTTTCCATATATTCTAAAAATTGTATCCGGCTTGTTAAGTCTCCCTATCATAGTTCCGTTCCATCCGGAAACAGGGAGAATATCTTCTAAACTGAAATTTTCTTTATTAGCTTTTTCTATAAATAGCAATACTGCAGCAGTCTGAGCAGGCGTAGCTCTGTTTAATGTAGTTAAACCGGAACCATTGGCGATATTAAAATTGCTCCAATCAATACCTGTAAAACTCTTACTGTAAAAAACCTCCATAGGTATTAATTGCTCTGCGCCATATGTCTTATCTTTAATGAACCTGTTTGATGTAATAGTGTAAATTAATTCTGCAGCAATGTTATTACTATAGTATATCATGTTTTTATTGATTAAATACAGGGGCTTGCTTTTATGCTTTGAAATATTTTTTGAGCTGTATGAATCATTAACATTTTTTGGTTGCGGAATATTAATTCCATGAACACTACATAGATATTGAAATACTTCACCTGTAAATATTCCCGGATTCTTAACAGGCAATGCTTGTCTGCTTTCCCAAACATTTTTGTTGGGCAGTAGCCATATACTTTTACCATCCCTATAATTAAATTTTATGGCCGGATAAGATTTATCAAAGTCATAAATATCTGATTCAAAAGACGGGAGAGACGGAACTAAGTCTGCCGAAACAATCTTACCCTTAATATCCCTTCTCTGCAATGCATAAATGATATTGCTATTAAAAGATAGAGGACCAATGCCAGCATTATAGTGAGCATAATATGACATATTCTCACTGATCTTATCTTGCGGAGTGAACAGGGTTTCATCAATATAGAAGTTGCCATTTACCTCGTTGATTCCTTTTTTCTTTATATCTTTTACTAAACAGATCAATCCGTCTAATGAAAGCTCAGGGTCGCCAGAACCTTTAAGGTAGAGATTTCCGGTGAGTTTATTGTTAGATATTTCTCCGCTATATGACAATTCTGTGGAAAAGGTAAAATCATTGCCGAGTATTTCATTTGCAAAAAATGCTGTAAACAATTTTGTAATTGAGGCGGGCATAAATTCTCTGTTAATATTGCGGGCTTTGACTATTTTTTCGGATTTAATATCATAGATAATATATCCGTAATTGTTACCGCTAAAATTACCTATCCTTTCTTCGCTATCTTGGGGGTGTTCAAAGTATATGTCGCTATAAGTTAATTTACATCCTGAATTTATAATGGATATAAATAGCAGTGCAGAGATTATTATTAATTTTATTTTATTCATCATAAAAAAATGGAAACAGGAAATTTGATATTGCCATATCAATATAGAATATAAGTAGTTTTAAATTGTCAATGTTTTTTTAACACAGAAGATCGCTAAGGGTGGCGGCTAAACCTCCTTGTATAGAATAAGTAGATGAAGAAACATCTGCCTGAATAAAGTATTGATAATATATAAGTTGACATATCAAATATCCTCATTTTCTTTAACCGATAACCAAAAGGAAAATCTATGTCCTCAATAATAAGATCATTCGGAAATACTGCACTTTCTACTCTTGCCAGCCGTATACTCGGACTTGTCAGAGATATCCTTATGGCAAGATATTTCGGAGCAGTCAGAACTGCCGATGTATTCTATATATCCTTTATGATACCTAACCTTTTCAGAAGGCTTGTTGCAGAGGGTGCCCTAACTATTTCATTTATTCCTGTTTATACTGAATCTCTGATTCATGATGGAAAGGATGAATCTCTAAAACTTGCCCAAAAGGTAATGACTGTACAAGCCTTTTTCATGATAATTATAGTAGGTGCAGGCATCCTGTTTGCGCCTCTATATATGAAACTGTTTTTTGGAAGGAATGATTCTCCGGAAATTTTATCCCTGTCAATTAATCTTATACGAATTATGTTTCCCTATCTTTTTTTTGTAGGATTTGTTGCGTTTGCAATGGGATATCTTAATTCACACAGACGTTTCTTTGCACCTGCATTTGCCCCTGTTCTGCTCAATATCGGGATTATTACAGGCATAGTGTTTTTTAGCGCTTTGTTTGAAGAACCGATTTATGGTGTTGCCCTCGGTGTTATATTCGGCGGCATATTACAGTATATTATCCAGATACCGTATATGATTAAAGAGGGATTTGTATTTAAGATATCATTTGATTTAAGTCATCCGAGGATAAGAAAAATATTTAAGATGCTAACCCCTGCACTCTTTGGGATTGCGGTTTATCAAATCAATACCATTATAAGCAGTCTCCTTGCAACAATGATATCCGAAGGGAGTGTCGCATATATATATTATACCAATAGACTTACGGAACTTGTACTTGGAGTTTTTATTGTTTCAATAGGAAATGTTATACTGCCGGAGATGTCTAAACTTACTGCATTTGATGACAAAATAAGGTTTAATAAATTATTCTCCGCTTCGGTATCTTCTGCTTTATTCTTGGCTGTTCCTGCGTCAATAGCGCTAATTGCATGCGGCATACCTATTATCTCAGTAATATTTATGCATGGAAAATTCACATATGATGATGTTATTTTGACATATTATTCGCTCGCAGCAGCAAGCAGCGGTATAATTTTTGTAGCAGTATTAAGGATTACTACTCAGGCTTTTTATTCCATGAAGGATACTAAAACTCCTGTTATATCAGCAGCAGTTTCAATGATAGTAAATGTTACGCTGGGATATATCTTAATGCAGACTCCGCTTAAACATGCAGGTCTTACACTTGCAAATACACTCTCAGCAATAGTACAGATGGGAATTCTTGTGGCGTTCTTAAATAAAAGAACAGATGGGATTGATATTAAAAAGATTTTAATTTCACTTATTAAGTTTATTATTGCTTCTATAGTTATGGCTGCAGTCATTATATTCATCGGAACAATTGTAGATTGGCAAAATGATCCCAAGGTTATCAAAATCATTTTTTTAACAGTAATAGTATTTAGCGGCATTACAATATACTTTGTCTTATGCTATATACTTAAATGTAATGAAATAGTATATTTGGCGGATAAAATCAAACATAGGCTGGCCGCACGGTAGAATAATTTTATGTCATTAGACACGGGGCACGCAGATGACGCAGATAATAAGGATTTTCGCAGATTTTATTTGAGGGTAAAAATTTTCAATTATATTCTTTAGCCTTTATATTTTATCTGCGTAAATCTTAAAAAATCTGCGTCATCTGCGTGCTGAAAAAAATCCCCTCACTTGAGTTTTTCCGCAGCCTTAATAGACAAAGCCGCAATTGTCAGACTTGGATTTACCGACCCTCCTGAGGGCATCACACTGCCGTCTATAACATAGAGATTATCCATGCCGTGTACTTTGCAATTTGCATCAACTACCGAATTTGAAGAATCTCCGCCCATTCTGCAAGTACCTAATCCATGGGAGAATGTCTCTATTGGCATAGTGTAAAAGAACAGCGCGCCTGCTTTACGCAATATTTTTTTTGCCTTTGAATAGAGAGCCATTCTTGCATTTATATCCCTCTCGGAATATCTATGATATATTTTTAGCAGCGGCGAGTCGTACTTATCTCTCTTGGAAAAATCGGCATATACTCTGTTCTCATATTGGGGAGTATCCTCAGCTATACATAAAAGGTTTATTAAATAGTCGGATACAAACGCAGCTATATTCTTAAGCCCAAAAGGCGCATTTGCCTTAATAACGCCTTTACCTATACTGGAAACATCCTGAATCATTCCCCACGGACCTTCTAACTTTTCTATTCCTTTAGGATCGCCATGGTAGTAATCAGGAATACCGATCTGTTTTTGTAAAATTTTTTCCGGGTTCGATTTCCCAAGAAAGATTCCTGCAACAACGCCGTTTGCATGACGCATAAGATATCTTCCTATTGAATCGTTATTTGTAATTTTATCAATACCTGAAGCTAAGAGTAAATATGGCGAGTATAATGATCCCCCTGATAAAATCAGATTATCACACTTAACTGAAAATTTTCTGCCACTTTTTTGGTCTACTAAATCAACGGATGTTACTTTGTTTTTTACGCATTTTATATTTAATGCGCGCGTCTCTGAAAGAATATGTACATCCTGTTCAAGTGTTGCAGGGAGTATAATTGTTGCAAGGTCATTTTTTGCTTTTATTTTACATAGATAATGGTCGCATGTAGAACAGAGAATACATTTGCTTTCTCCATACATGCCGCTGAAGTTTATTGCCATTGGCAGAAAAAATGGGTGCAGTCCTAATTTTTCAGATGCAACCCAAAGTTTTTTAGAAGGCTTGGAAAGTTTAGTTGACGGCGCATGCAGATAATCTGTCTTAATTGGCGGTTCTGTTATATCATTGCCCCTTATACCTGCAATGCCGAGTAACTTTTCAGCTTTTGTATAATATGGCTCAAGGCTTTTATATGTATAGGACCAGGCAGAAGAACTGTCCCGTCCGCCGCCTTGAGCATTAGGCGCTCCGAGAAAATCTTCCTCCCTCATTCTAAAAGATACTGCGCCGTATAGTGTAGACATTCCGCCCACAGTATCATCGGGCCACATTTCATCTATCTTGGAATTTTTTTGGTCTACATAGAAGGGAGTCTCTCCTCTGTACATAGGATTTTTTATGTGCAGACGAATTTCATCCCAGCATGAATCATCTCTTACAGGCCATTTTCCTCTATCAACAATGAGTATGGTCTTATCTTTTTTTGCCAAGGTATAAGCAGCCATTGCTCCGCCGAATCCGCTGCCAATGACAATATAGTCGTATTTATTTTTTAGTTTCATATTTACTCTCAACTAAACGGTCAAAAACCGATTTGATAAAGTCGCGCCGCCTGCGGCGGCGCGGCAACCTTAACTAAAGGGCTAAAAGCCGATTTGATAAAGTTATTTGCGTCATTGCGGGCTTAGACCCGCAACCTCAACTAAATGGCCAAAAGCCAATCTGATACAGTCTTACTAAAAGTACAAGATATACTCCGCCTTCAAGAATCCATGTCCATGCCTGCTGGTATGTTCCTTTAAAGCTTACCCATCCGAAATATCCCGTATCCGCCCATAGATTGAATGAATATCTCTTATAAGATAGCGGCATAAACAACGGAAGACCAACACTGCTTGGCATGTCTGCTAAATAATGTAAGAATATGCTCAACCAAAATATATAGCCCCATGCAGGATTTATAAACCATGTAATAAGCCCTGCAAGAAATCCCACAATCAAAGAATGCGACCATGTACAGTGAAATTTTTTCGGCGCTAATTTTGCCATAATCAGAAATCCGTCGAAGTTTGGAAATTCATGGGCTATTACAGATACTAAAATGCTCTCTAGTGAAAGAGCTTCGATAGTGCCGCCTGAAAGTTCAGGCGCAAATGATGATATTGTTAATGCTACAGCAACATGGCCTAACTGCATTTAATCCTCCAAAATTTTCATAAATTCATCAATATCTCCAAGATTATCAAAATAATAATCAGGGTTTTCTTTCTTCAAAGTTTCCGGTTCACCCCAGCCTGTTCCGACTGCTATGGAAACCGCTCCTGCGTATTTTGCGCATCTTACATCATATATTGTGTCTCCGATAATTATTGTGTCTTTAAAATCTATTTGCAGATTGTAAAGTTCGGAAATTTTTTTCTGAGCTACTTCGGGCAGCAGATTTCTTATTGGCGCATCATCTCCAAATGCGCCGAATTTAAAGAATCTGTTAAGGTCATGGCTGCTAAGTTTGATTTTTGCGCTCTCTGTAAAATTGCCTGTGAGGAGTCCAAGGATAATATCCTCTCTGTCGGAAAGTTTTAACAGGATGTCTTTTATACCAGGATATACTATAACTTCATATTTATGGATAGATTCTTCTAGGTAATGAAAATATTTTTCCTTTAGCATATGAGATTTATCTGCAATATCCTTATCGGAAAAACCCATAATAGACAGAGATTCAATCAGAATAGAGGGATCGGTTTTTCCCTGAAAATCTACAGCTTCCATTTTTCCTACTGTGCCGAATGTATCAACAGTTGCCTTAATAAGAGCGGATCTTCCTGCTTTGTTTCAGTTTAGAATAGTTCCATCTATGTCAAAGAGTACGGCTTTAATTTTTTTTGGCAGAGGCATGGGTTTGTTCCTACGCTAATTTTGGGCAGCCACACTGGTCAGGCAGACACACAGGTCTGCCCCTACGATGACTATGATATTTTATTTCATTTTTCATTTTCTTCATGTATTACCTTTGCTACCTGGTCTTCAGGATTTTCGTCTTCTATATAGAAATTTATTTTGCTATAGCGCAATTTTACCTGAGCAGAGTAGGGATCAAAGAGCATTGCTATACCCATTGATGGAAAGAAAGATATAAAATACAAGAGCAAACTCTGGCAAGCAGTAAAGGGTCTATCGTCTTTTTCAAATATTAAAATAACAAGTATAGACATTATTGCTGTAATAATTAATGCTAATATTGGAGTTCTTTTTAACATACATTCCTCATTCACGGCTATTTCCACTTAAGCCTCTTATGTATTTATAATACTAATAAATCCTTGAAATAAAATGTCAACAGATTTATATTTTTGGTTATATTTAATCATGGTAGTTACTCTAAAACCAAGCTTGTAAAGGGAACATTCCAGGGTTCTGACAGACCAATTGTTAACAGTTGCCTCAGTGATGTAGTATTGCATAGCGTTTTTATCGGTAAGGCGTAATATTAGCCTGATATGAGACCATGATAGATTTGGTATACAGTGTGTGCCAAATTCAATTTCCTTAAAATTCAGGTCTTGGTATTTTCTATTTTCATTCATTTTACCTGCCAAATATATTATTTTGCAACATAAGACTTCCTTATAATACTAATACGATATAAGATATAATAGTAATACGATGAAAAAT
>Ga0099364_10015538_pt1 | contig 10033 bp, 6 predicted proteins | sample TergutTh196P3_FD_73070 | JGI IMG/M metagenome (GOLD analysis project Ga0099364, IMG submission 73070) | Microcerotermes parvus P3 segment gut microbial communities from Pointe-Noire, Republic of the Congo - Th196 P3 | ecosystem: Host-associated > Arthropoda: Insects > Digestive system > Gut ...
GGCCACCTTGAGCAGGACAAGGGCGGTAATTACGACTCTGTTATCACTCTTATAGAATGGGAAAAGTTTAAGGGGCTTGCCTTTGATATGCTTAAAGAAGCGAATGTGCAGATACTGCTTCATGTAATGGCAGTAGAGACTGTAAAAGAAGGAAATCAATTAAAAGGCATTATTATAGAAGGAAAATCAGGTAGAGAGGCTATTTTGGCAAAAGCCATAATAGATACTACAGGGGATGGAGATGTGGCGGCTAAAGCCGGTGCGAACTTTATTAAGTGCCATGGTACCACCCGCGTGGGTATGCCCTTTGGCATGACCAATGTAGATATGCCCCGCCTTGTAGAGTACCTTGAAGCAAATGACATGGTTACCCAGATCATCAAGGGAGACAAGGGCAGCAAGACCGACAACATAATACGCCTTGGCTTTAACCTTAGAAAAATCCCTCTCTTTAACGATTACATGGAGCCTCTGGGCATTTGGGGTCCTCTGGGTGCTTCTTACTTCGAAAATAATTACACCTACATAAACGGTACCAATGTAAAGGATGTAGATGCCACGGACACCGTAGCCCTTACCAATGCAGAGATTGAACTCCGCAAGCAGGTAATGACCCTCTCTTCCATGATGAGGGAGCATATTCCCGGCTTTGAGAAAGCTTATGTTAGCTGGACCCCTGTATCTGTTGGGGTACGCTACACCAGGGTTATAGACTGTGAACATGACATGACTCTGGATGAAATCGTCAACTGCCACCGCTTTGATGACGAAGTTATGCTCTACGGCTTCCACGACTCTGCCCCCAGGATAATGATTAAGGACGGCGGCTACTATGGTATTCCTTACAGGGCCTTCCTTCCCAAGGGAATAGAGGGGCTTTTGGTAGCCGGAAGGCTTATCACCAGCACCTGGGATGCCCATATGTCTACCCGCAACACCGTTTCCTGTATGGCACAGGGGCAGGCCGTTGGAACTGCTGCAGCACTTTCCGCCAAAGCAGGTGTAGCACCCCGGCAGGTGGACATTGCCAAGCTAAGGGAAACCCTCAGGGCACAGAAGGTGTTTTTGGGCTAATTGGATATTTTAACTTTTCCTCCTTGACAGCTGCAAATTTCGGCATTAATCTCTTATAGTGCTCAAAAAAAGCCTATGCATTCCTGTTGAATGCATGGGTCAACCTTTGCTTTAGGAGGAAAAATGGCAAATATGCTATCTATTAAGAAGCCAAGCAGGTTAAAATCCTACTATTGGCAGCGGGCATGGATGCTTTATGCAATGCTTCTTTTGCCCATCACTTTTTTTGCAGTTTTCCGTTATGCACCCATGACTAATATTGTAATAGCCTTTAAAAATTACAATATATTTCAGGGAGTTTGGTCGGACGGTTCACCCTGGGTGGGTTTTGCTCACTTTCAAAGGGCATTTGCAGACAATGCCTTTTGGTTGGCAGTAAGAAACACTCTAATGCTCAATTTTTTAGACTTATTTGTAGGTTTCCCTGCTCCTATCATTTTGGCTCTTGTCCTTAACGAGCTAGTCTTTAAGAAATTCAAGAGATTTACCCAGACCTTGATTTACCTTCCGCACTTTTTATCCTGGATTATCGTATCTACCATTGCAACAAGGCTCTTTGCCCCCAGTACCGGAATAATAAACATCTTTTTGGTAAACAACTTAGGTATAGGACCTATAGACTTTTTAATGGACAACGGTCTTTGGGTAATGACCTACATCTTGCTGGGTGTCTGGAAGAGCATGGGTTGGGGTACCATAATCTACCTGGCTGCAATTACCTCCATAAACCCTGAGCTTTATGAGGCTGCCGAGGTTGATGGTGCAGGCCGTATGCGCAAAATTTGGCATATAACCCTGCCGGGAATAAGACCTACCATTGTTGTTCTTTTGATCATGAATATAGGTTCCATACTTGGAATTGAATTTGACAGACCTTTTACCATGGGAAATTCACTTGTAAGGGAAGTGGCGGACGTTATCTCCACCCTGGTTTACCGTGTTGGTATACAATCCTTCCAATACTCCTATACCGCGGCAATTGGTTTATTCCAGTCTGTTATCTGTGTTGTATTCCTATTAACTGCGAATACTTTGGCTAAAAAATTCGGCGAACGCGGTCTTTGGTAGGAGGGTAAAATTATGCCACAAAAAAGAACAATTAGGCTCGGTGACTGGTTCTTTATCTTTGTATGTGTTTTTGTAATACTGCTTTGTGTTTTACCCATGGTAAACCTCTTTGCCCAAAGCCTTTCCAGTTCGCAGTCTGTAATTAACCGTCAGGTTTCCTTCTGGCCTGTGTATCATGATGAAGAAGCCAATGTCTTTAGACCCGGAATAACCATGGATAACTTTATCTATGTTTTCCTTGATCCAGGTTTTTCACGTTCCATGTATTGGACTGCCATGCTTACCGTTATATGCACTGTCTGGTCTTTAACCATGACCATACTCTGTGCCTATCCTCTAACATTTACCTGGCTAAAGGGGAGGGCGGTTATCAACACCCTGATAATTTTTACCATGTATTTTAGTGCGGGAACCATTCCAAACTTCGTATTGATGCGTAACCTTGGGCTTTTAAATAATCCTCTGGTTCTTATACTGCCAAACTGCCTTTCTGTATTTAACATGATCATCTTACGAAGCTTTTTTTACGGAATACCAGACAGTCTTAGGGAATCTGCAGAAATTGACGGCGCAAACCCTTTTACCGTTCTTATTCGTATATTCCTTCCCCTGTCATTGCCGGTTTTGGCAACTCTATCGCTATTTTACGCTGTAGGACGCTGGAACGGCTTTACCGATGCTCTTCTATACATAAATGCTGCTCCCCAGTATGTACCTGTTCAGTTAAAACTATGGCAGCTTATACAAAATCAAACAGCCATAGAGGTGGCAACCGTAGAAATGGTCTCCGGAGCTGTTCCCCGTGCCTCTGATGCAATGAAGGCGGCTGCCGTTATGATTGCAACCATACCAATTTTGGTTGTATATCCCTGGCTGCAGCGCTACTTCATATCAGGAGTTACCATAGGTGCTGTAAAGGGCTAGTTATTTTGAACTTATTGACCTTTAGGCTTAAGTTTATTAGTATAAAAATGAGAAAAAACTTTCAGGAGGATTTAATGAAGAAAATTGCAATTTTACTTGCCATTTTATTTGCATTTATGCTTGTTGTCACAGGATGTAGTGATGACTCGCCGCGTGCAACCGGAGCACCTGTACAGCTCTCTGTTCAATTGTTTGACCGTGGTACAGACGGCGGAAGAACACAGGTAGACGACAATGCCTGGACAGACTGGATTAAAGAAAAAGTGTTAAGAGATCTTAACATAGAACTTAGTTTCCATGTTGTAGGACGCTGGTCAGAAAACACTGACATCATCAACCTTATGGCATCGGGAGCAGCACCGGATCTTTGCTATACCTATAATGGTGCAATGGTAAACAGTTTCCGTGAGCAGGGTGGTATGACCAACCTTATGCCTCTGCTTCACCTGCTGCCGGATGCAAGGATACTCCTTGGTGACGATCCCGCATTCCCCGGTCAGGACTTTATAATGAGAGCCCAGACCCCCGAGGGCGGACTCTACAGTATTTACAGTTCCAGGGTTGCACTTGCACAGCGCAACATTTTCCTCCGCGAAGATTGGCTTAATGCCCTTGGACTTCCTGTTCCTACTACCATCGCACAGTTTGAAGCAACCCTTACCGCTTTCCGTGACAGAGCAGCCGAACTTCCCGGCAATCCCGCAAACCCTGTAACCAGAAACAATGTAATTCCCTTTATGCAGGGTTCAGATGCCCGCTGGGGTTTTGCAAATCTTATTCACCCCTTTATTGATACCAACTTAAGTGATGCAGATCGTTATGTATACAACGTTGGCAGAAACATTTTCTATCCCGGTTATAAAGAAGGTGCCCGCTGGGTAAACCGCATGTATAACCAGGGTCTAATTTTCCATGACTTCCCCCTCGTAGAAGGTGAAGACGGTAACAACACAATTAAGTCAGGTATTGCCGGTGCCTATTCCGGTAACTGGGATCACCCCTTTAGAGGTGACATGAATATTATTGCCGACATGCGTCTTAATGTACCCGGTGCCAACTTTATTGCTGTAGATCCTATACAAAGTGCCGATGGCATTACCCACAAAGACATGATGGACAAAACCGGACTTCAGGTCTTTGTACCTGCTTTCTCCAGAAATGCAGAAGCAGCCCTTAGGTACCTTAACTGGCTTTGCATACCCGAGAACTATCAGTTCATACAGAGGGGTAATGTAGGTGTAAACCACGAGATAGTTAATGGTGTCCCCGCTCTTATGGTGCGCCCGCCCAACGATCCCTGGATGCAGAACTCTACCCAGAACATAGACTTTACAATGCTCCAGAACGGTATAGAAATGGGTGACCCAGTTCTTAACGCCAGGGTTCTTGCTCTTAGTTACGGTGGATTCACTTCCGATGTTATCGAACATGCCTATGCAGTTTCCACAGCAAATGCCCGCGCCCCTGTCGTAGTAAATGTTCCTACAACCCAGGACGGTATTTACGGACAGACAGTCATAACCATGGCTGACGATCTTCTTGCTCAGGCAATTACTGCAAGCCCCGCAGACTTTGACAGAATCTGGGACCAAGGTATACAGAACATACTAAGATCCGGTGCCCAGGAAATAATGGACGAAAGAAGGGCAATTGCCAACCAGTTCTTTAGATAGAATTTTCGTCCTGTAATTTACAATCATTTTGTCCGTTTTGATCTCTATAGGTCAGAGCGGACAATTTTTTTTTGCCATGTTATAATAAATCATGAAATTCCTAATATTGCTTTGCCTATTATTTGTTTTTTCTGCCTGTGAAAGTGAAGCTTCCATTCAAGGTGAAGTATTTAACCATGAAGTATCTGGCCCGGGCTGGGATTTAAGCCTTGCCTCCCTTGCAGATTCTTTTGAAGAATACTTTTTCTTTGGAAATATTTACAGTAACCAAAATAGAATGAACACCCTTAACACCAACGCTGCTTTCCTGCATCACTTTAATGCGGTGACTGCCGAGAACGACCACAAGGTAAGTTCCATTGCTTCTATGCAGGGGGTCTGGAATTTTACAAATGCCGACAGGATAGTTGACTTTGCAGAAGAAAATAATCTAGCCATGGTAGGCCACACCCTTGTCTGGCATTCGCAGTCACCGGCCTGGCTCACCACTGTACGCGGATCTACTGAACCCCTAAGTCGCGATGAGGCCATGGCAAACATGGAGCTGTACATCAGCACTGTTGCCGGCCGTTATGCAGGGCGCATGTACTCCTGGGATGTACTTAACGAAGTCTTTAGTGATGTGGGGGAGTCCGAGTGGCGTATGAATCCAAATTGGAGAGAGTACATGCGCAGTGCAGGCAGGGGCTTGGATCCTGTTAACCAGTCTCAGTGGTACGATGCCTTTGCCAATGGTGCAGTTGATGATGAGTGCGGCTCCGACTATATTTATTATGCTTTCAGACTTGCACGCATTTACGATCCCTTTGCTCTCCTTTACTACAACGACTATAACGATCATGCTCCGGGAAAGCGGGATGCAATCGCTCAAATGGTAGTTGATCTAAATGAGCAGTGGAGAAGCGATCCTCTTTATGACGGACGCCTATTAATAGAAGGAATAGGTATGCAGGCGCACTACAACCTCAGCGGCTGGATGACAGATCCCCTGCATGTAAGAAACGCCCTTGCACTATACGCAGAGACAGGAGCCAGGATAAGCATTACCGAGATGGATCTTTTAATAGGCGGCAGTGCCGCTAACCCCATTACCGCTATGCCTGCAATGCTGGATGCCCAAGCACTTCGCTATGGTGTACTGATGAGATATTTTCTTGAATACTCTGCCTACATAGAAAGAGTGTCTTTGTGGGGCAAGGCTGATCATCAGAGCTGGAGGTCCTGGGCACAGCCTCTTCTTTTTGATGAGGACTTTAATGCAAAGCCTGCCTATTTTTCTGTTATAGCTGCTCTTGACTCTGCTCCCCAGCCAAATATTTCCATACCACAAATTACTACGGGCAGTGTCCCAAATGCTTTTATGAATCAGAACTTTGCTTTTCAATTAACTGCTTCTCAAAATAATTTTGCTCCCATCTTGTGGACTCTTGCAAATGGAGCTCTGCCTCCGGGGCTAAGGTTAGTTGGGCGAACGGGAGTAATACTTGGTACAGCGACAAGCAACGGCACTTATAGCTTTACTGTAGAAGCTGCCAATGCCCGCGGAAGCGATAGACGTGACTTTAACATAGTGGTGCAGTAATTGTTAAGGTAGAAATTATGCTTGATGAAAATAATTTTAACAGCCTGACAGTTTTTATAAGGTACTACATACATAGAAAGGCCACTGCCGAGTGGAGGCTAACAGAAGCTAAGCTTCATTGGGCAGAATTGATCTATGTTGTATCGGGGGAAGCTGAATACATAATAGATGGTAATGAGTACAGTGTAAAAAAGGGGGATCTATTGTGTACGCAAAAAGACAGCCTTCGCTCAGCACTTACCAATAAAAACAATTTACTGGAATGTTACTGTGTAAGCGGCCAGGTTTATGATTCTGCTTTGAGTGATGCCCCGCTCCCTTTCCCCCTTCATACCCACGTTGGTATACAGGAAGATATTATTTCCCTTTACAGAAATCTTGATTTTACCTGGCTGGAAAAAAGCCCCGGCTATGAGTTAAAGGCCAGGGCTCTTTACATGATCATACTTCAGCGTTTTTATGAACTTGTATTCTTTAAAGATAAAATCAAAAAGTACAATGTACATATAAGAAAAGCAATCAAGTATATAGTAGAACATTATACAGAAGATATTTCGCTTAAGATGCTTGGAGAAGAAGTTGAGCTCTCATCGTCCTACCTTGGAAACCTCTTTAAAAAAGAGACGGGAATCTCTTTGCAGCAGTACCTAACAAATATACGCCTTAACCATGCAGAAAATTTATTAAGAAGCGGTGAGTACAATGTAAACGAAGCAGCCTGGGCTTCCGGTTTTTCTGATCCATTTTATTTTAGTAAACTATTTAAGAAAGAAAGAGGCGTACTCCCTTCCGTTTTAATAAAGTAACAGTATGCTGACAGGATCATTAAAAATTACTGTTATTCGTGAATAATTACATTTTTTTATTTACCCTTGAATGATACAATCCGCGATGGAGGAATATATGGAAACCATTTTTAAAGATAAAAAGGGAGAGCCCATCTATGTGCTTGGACTTCAATCGCACAATTCCAGTAACGGCGCCTGGGAGCTTATAGATAAGAGCATACATGCTGTTAAACTTTACCATGGCAATACTTTGGAAGTGCCTGTTTACTGGTTCCAGGTAGAGCCGGAAGAAGGCAAGTTTGATCTTTCTGTTGTTGAAGCATTAATTAAAAAAGTTAGGGAGAACGGGCTGTATCTTGTTATACTCTGGTTTGGCTTTAGTAAGAATGCCGGGAACACCTACCTTCCCGAATGGGCAAAGGAGGATGCACAGAGGTTTTGGTCTGCCATAGGACCTGATGGCTGTGCTGTTCCCATAGTCTCTCCCAACTGCGAGGCAGTATACGAGGCTGATAAAAAAGCTTTTACGGCTCTTATGCAGGGCATTAAAAACTTTGACGAGAAGGAACGCACCGTAATTGCAGTGCAGGTAGAAAATGAGCTTGGCCTTTATAATATAGATCGTTGTTACTCAAAAAAAGCTCAAGTGGAATTTGAAAAGGGAGTGCCCAGGGAACTTGATGGAATTACACTTGAAGATTCAGGTGCAAGCGGTAAAGACAATAGCTGGTACGGCAAATTCGGAAGGCATGCCCATGAGGCCTTTTCCGCCTGGACCTTTGGATGCGGTGTAGAGAAAATAGCTGCAGCAGGAAAAAGTGTTTACCCCGACATGCCCCTTTTTGCAAATACCATGATAGGTGAGATACGCATGGAAGTTGCAGGGCACAGTTATTCCTCAGGCTCACCTGTAGGCCGTGTACTTGATATATGGAAGGTAGCAGCTCCAACTCTTTCCCTTATTGCCCCCGACATATACCAGAGGTTTAGGAGCGGTTATCACAGGATATGCCGCACTTATAAAAGAGACAATAACCCGCTCTTTATTCCCGAGACAGGAACCATGGGAGATGGTTTTGCAGCTCACATCATTCATGCTGCTGTAGATTATAGTGCGCTGGGTATATGCGGCTTTGGTGCAGAAAGTACTCTGGATGCAGATCACAAGCTCCACCCCGAGGCTAAGAAGGTAGCGGCTTCCATGGACATAATTTCTTCCATGGCTCCTGTCTTATTAAAGTATGGCGGCACAGATAAAGTCTTCTGCCTTACCCAGGAAGAATTTCAGGCGCATGAATACTGTAAGAGGGAGAAGTACCACATACAATTTAACTTCTCAAGTGAAACTCCTTCCCAAAGGCCACCAGGCTTTCCCCGCTCCTTTGGGAGTAATCTCCCTGTCACTAATTTGGGAGCAAAGGATCCTGAATACTATGTGCAGAGGGGCAGGGCTATAGTTTTTGAAAAAACCCCCTACGATTTTTATATAGCAGGGATAGGAGTTGCAGCACGTTTTCTATTAAGAACAGAAGTGGGCGATCCCTTTCCTGTGATAATTAACCAGTCCCGTTCTGCCACCGAAGTTGCAGCCCTTACTATAGAAGAAGGTCATTTTACAAAGGACTGTGAATGGGTATGTGAGTTTAAGCGTAGGGGAGACGAACTAAACCCCGGAGCCCTTGTATATCCCGGCATAGTGTTAAGGGTTAAGCTAAATCCCTATGCCTGCCGGCCAGTAGAACATTAATTTAGTAATTATCTACCCCCATACCCGTCTGGCTGTTTATACAGTGGTCAGATGGGTTTTTTTTGTGGTATAATTTTTAAAGGAGTTAAAAATGTCTTTAGTAAGCAGACCGGAGAAAAAAATTCCTTCAAGGCAATACGATGTTGTAATTGCAGGTGGCGGAACGGGTGGTGTATTTGCAGCTATTGCCGCGGCAAGAGGCGGTGCAAAAACAGCTCTCATAGAAAGCAAGGGCTATGTAGGTGGAATTGCCGTAGAAGGCGGCACAGGCATACATAGTTTTTACAATCTCTGGAAACCCTTTAACACAGAAAAGCGTAAAGTAATACGCGGCATTCCCGAGGAATTTTTCCTCAGGCTCTTTCACGAAGGAGGCTGTTCCGGCCATAACGAAACCATAATGAGGGCGGAGTATGACTCTGACAGCCTCTGTGTTGATGTAGAGATGTATAAGTTCATTGCACTCAGCATGTTAAGAGAGGCAGGGGTGCATGTAATGCTTAACACCATGGCAGTTGATGTCTTAAAAGAGGGCAGCATGGTCAAGGGCATAGTTACAGAAAGCCACCAGGGCTCGGAAGCTGTGCTTGGTAAGGTCTTTATTGATGCCACAGGCTACGGGGATGTTTGCTTTAACGCAGGGGCAAAGTATACTGAGCCCAACGAGTACTCCGTTGCCAACTCCATGGGTATAGGTGGAATAGACATAGACAAATACTACGAATACCTAAAAGACACTGGAGCTCTCCGCGAGTATGCAAGAGGACCAAGAAGCGGGAGGAATAATCAGATAATAAGGGTTGATGGGCACTGGTCGAATATAAATTCTGAGCTTGGCGAGACTGTACGTAACCTTGGTATGCACAGTGTTACAACGACCATACACGATAACTTCTTTATGTTCCTTAAGGTGAATACCAGAATACCCCTTCCGCCTACAGACCGCGATACTCTAAGTGATGCAGAGTTTGAAGTCAGACGTAGACAGCTTGCAATTCTCGATCTCTTTAAGAAAAATATTCCCGGCGCATCTAAGGCCTTTATAGCAAGGACTTCTCCAAGCATTACAATAAGAAGGGCCCGCTGTATAGAGTGCGATTACGATATTTCCAACGATGAAATTATTGCAGGCAAGCACTTTAAGGATGAAGTATTCTCCTATGGCTTCCATGACATG
>Ga0099364_10015539_pt1 | contig 10032 bp, 1 predicted proteins | sample TergutTh196P3_FD_73070 | JGI IMG/M metagenome (GOLD analysis project Ga0099364, IMG submission 73070) | Microcerotermes parvus P3 segment gut microbial communities from Pointe-Noire, Republic of the Congo - Th196 P3 | ecosystem: Host-associated > Arthropoda: Insects > Digestive system > Gut ...
GTCAACAGCGCGAATATCGGAGGCCGACTCGTGGGAGTTCAGTTCAATCGCTCGCAACAATACTCCTCTTCCGCCGGAATTGATGCCGACGGCGATATCTTTGTGACCTACCAGGGTTTCCTGCCCGATCCCGATACCGTCATCAACCGGGGGTACATGAGTGGTATTTCTTTCAGCACTTCCAGCGAATACTACTACGAACACTTCAGGAATGGGAAGAATGCCGATCTGGTTCAATATATGACCACCCTCGGTTACGGCGTGTATTATTCCGATCCGAGTGACCCGTACTCCTATTATTACACCGAGTCCACGTATGATCCTGATTCGATGATCCGCGAGGCGTTGATTTATGCCCAAAAATCGGGGGCTTCCCAGGAACAGCTCGGTCGAATCAACGTGATTTACGAATCGATTGTCCGCCATCTGCGTAGTGGTTCTATCGGTTTGACGAGTCTCGATGCCGATTTGCGCCCCACAGGAGGTGATTGGTCTTATGGTGTGAACTATTCCGATTCGAGCGTTACAAATTATCGGGACGGCAACAACCAAAAATTCATCATTGCGGTTCCGGTCTATATCGACAGCGGAAACATTAACCTCGATATTTGGCGCAGTGACGATTACGGCTTGCTTCAGCGGGGAATCAATATCCAGCTGGCGGTAACCAATAACTATTTGAATGTCGGTGATACGCGGAATAATATCCAAAATACGTTCGACAATGCCTGGATTTTCGGAGGAGCCTATTCGACGTCGGCCGCCGATTTCCGTGGGCCAACTTGTGTGGTGCAACCGTTCAGTAGCGATGTCCTTCTGGCGGGCCGGGCCGGAACGCCGTGGGAATTCCCCGAAGATCAATTTCCCGAATATGAATATATCAGGGACAATGTCACCTACACCAGTTCGCTCTACCAGTGTTTTGAAATCACGTTGATCGGCGGTGCCCATGATACGAATTTTGAAATTTGGTACAACAACAGCCCCGGGGCGATTAAGTTCAACGGAATCAATCAGGTCAATAACAGTACGCCCTCGATTGTTCCCGGCGGCTATTATTCCGGCTATGCTTACACGCCGTTCATCAACGAATTGGCAGGGAACGCCGGCACCGGGCAAATGAGTCCCACCACGCTTGTTGCCAAAGCGGGGGGATATTCCGTTGTTTGGTCGCAGGAATCACGGGATGTTTACTCCACACGCACCGCCAATAGTTACTACAACCCCTCCTTCACGACTTATGGCGATGTGGTTGGATATTACGGGACCTCACGGGTTTTCCCGGCGGTCAACCTGTATTACCGCCATTTTGTCGAATCGACCGACACCGCCGGCCCGACGGTAACAGATTACTACCTGCCCGACGGAACAACTCTTAAAGACGGCGATCAGGTTACAACCGCGTTGAAACACCTTGTTGTTACCTTCGACGAGGAAATGCGGGATATTGCACGGGACTCCTATCACGGTATTGACAACGTCCGAAACTGGACGCTCCTCAAAGACGGCGTTGTCGTGAGAAACGGGATCGAAAGTGTGACTTTCGGTCTGAACAACTCGCAACCAAAAGCTCAAAACGCCTCGATCGACTCCGTCAACACCGGTAATCTCACGCTTGGAACCGGAAAATGGGAAGCGGTGATTACGTTCAGCGAATCCAGTCTCAATGGAGCACTCGGCACCGGTCAATACACGCTGATCGCCAGCAACACGCTTGCCGATATTGCCGGTAACGTCTTGGGCCGTAACGGTCTGACACCAGCCGGTTATGACATGTCGATCACCTTCAACATTCTCGTCATGGACGGTTATCTCGGCTTCGACGAAGGCGAAGTTAACGACAGCAATATCAGTTCGGACGAACACATCGTCAACAATAACCCGCAGGAAGGGGACCAATACTTCCGCCAGGACGATCCGAGAGATTATCCGGTCAGTCTCGACATGGAGCCGGGCGGAACGACCGTTGCGTCTGACGCCGAAGGGAACTTCGCCGTCGTTTGGGTGAGTACCGAGCCGGGCGAGGAAGGAATTTGGCTTCGCAAATACCGGACGTATACCAAGTACGGTTTTGAAGGTTACACGGAGGTGCAAGAGACGATCGGCATGATTCGCCTTTCTGACAACCCGCAGGCAACGCAACCGGCGGTTGCAATGGACGGTGACGGCGATATTGTCGTCGTTTGGTCCGAAGCGGGCACCGAAACCGTCGTGATTAGCGGGAAGCCGGAGCTTAAGCGGGACGTTTATTTCAATTATGTAACCGAAATGGACGGTCATCTCGTTCCCAAGTTCGAAAGCGGCGAGATCGTCAACACCTTCCAGGAGACCATCCAACAGCATCCGGCGGTTGCGATGAGCAACGAAGGGGATTTTGTGATTACCTGGGAAAGCTGGGACCAGGACGGCGACGGCTGGGGTGTTTTCGCCCAGAGATTCGCACCCGATTGCAGCAGACTCGGCGGCCTGAACTGCGTTCAGGACCTGACACTGACCAACGCGCCGGGGGGCGGGAACCTCGTTCTGCAATATTCGCGGTACGACGAAACGACGGACACCTTGATTGAATGGATCTCCGATCCTGTAACACTTGTCCAAAACACGTTCCACATGGGGGATGTGGTTCAAGAGGCACTGGAAAACATGTACCGGGCCGTTAATGGGGTTAAGATCGAAAATGTCCCGTCCCTGAGCCTTGAAGTCGAAGTCCAGGTTGTCAGCATGTCGCGGATCGTGATCGAATTCGTCGGAGAATTCGGCAACCAACCACAACGGCAATTGCAGGTGATTCACAAGGATTTCACGAATCCCAGGGGTGATATTACGGGAGGCACTTCCGTTATGGGAAATTCGGGCGAATTCCAGGTCAACCTGACCACCGATTACGATCAGCGTTTCCCATCCATTGCGATGACACCGCTAGGGGAATTCGTCGTTTCCTGGACCGGCTGGAGTCCGGGGGAAGGGACAAGCACGCTTGCCTCCGATATTTATGCCAGAAAATTCGTCCCGAACTCCATGCTTCGCCTGACTGGTTCGCAGACGAACATGCAGCTCACTCGTGCGGACGCCTCCCCATACATCACCTCCAACGATGATATTGCCAACCACCTCGTCGAGCCGGGCATGGGGTACGACGGTGTCGTTCAGATCGTACTTGACTTCGGTGAGGATATGGTGGGGTATGGAAGTGGAGTTCTCCTGACCACCGGTTTGCATATTTTGACCGCCGCTCACGTCGTTGCTGATGCGCTCGGCAATGCCCTGGATACCGACATCATTTCCGTGGTGTTTCACACCGTTGACGGTCCTGTAACAATAGCGGCGACACAGGTTTTCGTCCATCCAACCTATATGGGGAACGCGACTTTTTACCAAACGAGCGATATTGCGATCCTCCAACTGGCGGCACCTGCACCGGTAAAAGGTTATGACATTTATCGCGACCGTGATGAACTGGGGAAAACCGTTACGAAAGTCGGTTACGGTACTTATGGAGTGGCGAACCAGCCGCTCAATGATGTCGATGGCTCCAAACATATCGGCACCAACACTTACGACATCACGAGTCATACCGCAGATACGGTTTATCATCCGGAACTCCTGATGTATGACTTCGACGATGGAACCGTTGCCAGCGACATTATTGGTAATCGTTATGGTGTCCGTCATCTGGGAACCGGTTGGGCAAACGAGGTTAATAGCAATCCGGGCGATTCCGGCGGTCCCGGATTTATCGACGGGAAAATCGCTGGCCTTACCAGCGGCGGAGTGGGAGAGGGGAACGAACAACCCGGCGATATTTCATTTGATGTCCGCGTGAGCGGTTACGTGGACTGGATCGACGCGATTGTCTCCGGCGGTGGACAAGAATTCATCGTCAGCGAAAGAGACGGCAACGACGGCGACCGGCTGTGGTCCGATGTCGCAATGGATGCCGAAGGAAATTTCGTCGTGACTTGGACGTATGTGCCGACGAGCGTGGGAATCTCGCAACCGGACGCTTACGCGATCATGGCCCGGCGGTTTGATACCAATGGTCTGCCGCTTTCGGTTTTGACAATCGCTGTGGACGAAGACGGAGAACCGATTCTCGATGACGGACTACCGATTTGGATTATGGATCAAGCCCGCTTCGGAGGTGAATTCCTCGTCAGCAGCGCAGTTGCCGCCGTCTCCAAGGATCAACACCAGTTGATGTCGAAAATTTCCATGACACCTCAAGGGGATTTCGCCATTACCTGGGAGGGGCTCACGAACCGGGCGAATCCGGGAAGCCAGACGCTTGACTTTGACATTCATGCCCGGCGTTACGTTAACAGCCGCAGTCTTTTGACAATGACAGCGGATAACACGATTCGCGGTTACGGCCGTGTCGGCGACAACGGGGAACTCAGTTCGGTCTTTTACATCAACAAGACCGTTGAAGGGGATCAGCGTGCCGCCAGTGTTGCCGTGAGTAGCACCGGGGACATGGTGTTTGTCTGGAACGGCTATTCCGACAAGGCGAGAACGGTCTACGGCAGTATCACCGGTGAAGAAAGCAACATCTTGTATCGCCGGATCACCGTTCCAAGTGATATTTCCGCACCGTTTGTTACCGATGTTATCGCCGCCGTCAAAAACGAAAACGATGAGTATGACCTGTTGCAGGTTCTCGAAGGTATTTCACTCGAAAAAGGACCGGACACCCTCGTTGTTACGTTGGGTGAGGAAATGTTCCATCAAGGACGTATTGACACCAGAAGCATCCTCAGTGCGACCAACTGGAGACTTTACCGGGACGGTTTCATCCTGCAAGATGCCATCGTCGATATTCAATGGGGACGAAACGCGGCGAACGATGGTGACATCATTGATTTCGAGACGGGAAAATGGGAAGTCATCCTGACGCTCCGGGAAGGGTTGTTGGTCAACGGCGGATTGCCGGACGGCCGATACACGCTTGAACTTCGCGGGAATGTTGAAGACATCAACGGAAACCGGCTGGACGGAACCTATAACGGCTTACCGGGGGGGAATTTCCAGAGAACATTCTTTATCAGGTCAACGGAGGATACCGTGATCCCGCCCGACGAGGAGAATCCGCTCCAGCCGATTGATCCGTATGATCCGATGGCACCGCCCAACGACTCCACGGCGTTCAACAATCAGTCGTACAGTAAATCGAGTCCGGCAATCGCTTACCACTCGGACGGCTCATTTGTGGTCGTCGCGGCTGAAAACCGGCTCTCCCGTGACGAAGGCAATGCGGACGAAATCATCGATGACGGCGGCATGAACATCATCGCCCGGTGGTACGACCGAAACGGTATGCCTCTCGGTGCTGACCGGACCGTCAACAGTTTTACGGACAACGAGCTTACGGACCCCCAAATTTCTATGGACAAAGACGGCAATTTTGTCGTAACATGGACCGAATACGAGGCGTTTCTCGTGGGTGATAACTTTATTTCCAATAGGATTCTCGGAATTTACGCCAGAGCCTACGATGCGTTTGGGAACCCGATGGGACCGTCCTTCCGGTTACCCAACGTAACGACCCCGCCGAAGATCGCCTTTAATGACGACCTGACATTTGTGGCGACCTGGGTCGAATACGACAACATCACTCGCGGGCAGGTCGTTTATGGACGCGTCTTTGCCCTCAACAACGTCAACGGCGGACTTCCGGTTGGTTCCGTCTTCACCATCGGAAAAGTCGAGAATAACAACTGCTACGAGGTCGATATCGTCTACAGCAGCCGTAGCGGCACTTATGGTGTAACATGGTCGGCTTACAATCCGAACACGAGAAATACGGACATTTTCGCACAGACATTCCAGGTGAATTCCATTACCGGGGGATATATGCCGGTACTCAATACGTTCCTCGTGAATACATACACGCAAGGCGAGCAATCCAAACCGTCCATCGCCATGAATGATGCCGGTGAATTTGTCATCGCCTGGGAAGGGACCGGTTCGAGTCTCCATGATCTGAATGCTAACGGCCTCGAGGTCTTTGCCAGGGCTTTTGCTCCCAACGGTGCGTCGATCCCGCTACTCGGCTCGACTTCCGACGTGAGAATCAACGAATTTGCCTTCGGAGACCAAAAAGATGTCAAAGTTGCCTTCTCCCACGGAGGAAGTATGATCGGTTTTACCTGGGTTTCGTTCGACCAGGAAATTAACAACTACGATAACGTCAGTTGGGTCAAACTCAGTGATTACGGTGTTTACGTCCGGCTGCTGGAACGCGGTCCCACTGGCTTTACCGGCGTACCGGCGGACCCGGACCTCCACCTGTATTCGGGACAATCCGAGTTTCAGGTCAACCGTGTGCAGGCAGGGAATCAGGTCAACCCCGCGATTGGAATGGATCAACATGGCCGTTTCTCCGTCGTTTGGGTTGGGCCTTCCGAGTACCTTGACCCCATTCATTTCCTGCCTCCTCCCACCATTATGGATGTCGAACTGGAGCGTCTCCCGTCGTTGGCAACGGAGATTTTCATTCGGACTTACCGAACAACGGTTCCCGATGCGGCAAATACGCAATTTTCCTCGAACAGCCTCACGTTTGGCGTTCCGATGGCTTCCGCTCCGCTGGTGGCGGAAAAACGTGATGGTTTGAGCCAAGCCGGTTCCACCCACGTACGCCCGTCCGGCGGTGGTTACATGAACGACGGCGATGCTTCGAACTACATTTCCACCGTGTTTGTCATAAGCGGAACCGCAGGGAACGATGTACTGTCCGTAACACCGGGATCAACGCCGGGAAGCTGGAATGTCGTACTCAACGGAACGGCGCAAAACATTCCCGCCGGAACAACGGAAATCGTTTTCAACGGCGGTGCGGGTAAGAACGAAGTGAACATCACCGGAACCGCCGGTTACGACGAAGCGGTGCTTAATGCGAGTACGCAAACTCTCGTCTTTGCGAGTCTCGGCTTAAACTTCCGGGCCAGTCAGGTAACAGCCGCCAATCTGGACGGAGCGGGCGGCAACGATTCGATTCAACTCACCACCTCTGCGGGGAATGATGTCGTCGATCTCTCGTTAGCCTCTCTGATTTTCTCAGGAACGAACTTGTCCTACATCGCGAAAAACTTTGAACAGGTCAATGTTTTCTCCGGCGGCGGCAAAGACGTTGCGATCCTGCGGACTTCGAGAGAAAACGACGATTATTTGGAATTGTCGCCGAGCAATGCGGTGATGACCGGACAAGGCTACACTCATGGAGTCGCCGGGTTCCATTCGGTCTCCGCATTCTCCGAAGGGGGGAATGACACCGTCGTCTTCACCGGCTCCCGATTCAATGACGTGCTGTCGGCTGGCGAGAACAATGTCATTCTCAGCGGCGGCAACGACGCCTATTTCAACAGGGCCGTCGGATTCCGTAATGTGACCGTCAATGGAACCGGAAGCGGAAATACCGCAACCATCGACGGTTCCCGGTACGGTTCCGATCAATTGACCGTGTTTGAAAACGGTGCGGAAATGCGTTACAATAACGGCGCGACCCTGAATTTCAACGGATTCCAGGACGTGGTCTTCAATGCGGGCAACGGTTTTGCCGACGCCCTGTTAACCGGCGGTAGCCGATTCGTCGGTTACGATGATTACTGTACCTACGTTGCCGGAAACCTGACGGTTACGTTGAACCAGTTCAATTCGGCGGTCGTTCACGCCGTGCCCGGTGTAGCGTCGCAAGCTGTGTTGAACGTCGGCGGAAACGTAACCGCGTCGGTTAAAACACTTGGTCGCACGACGACGCTCAACGCAAACGGCACGGATTTGTACAATCTGATTGCGTTCGACCAGGTTTATGCCAAAAAGGAACATGGTGCCAAGACCGGACAAATTGAGTCCACGGCGGATTACCTGTTCGCAACCGGCGATTGGGAATAAGTTACCAACGGTCAACAAATGGTGAACTCAAACCATTCGCTTACCGTTTGAGTTCATCAATCTTGATGTTCCGATACGCAACGGGGCCGTGATTCCCCTGGAGCATGAGTGGACCTTTCGCGGCTTCCTTTCCGGTAATTCCACCGCCCGTGGAATCTTGGACCTCGACATTTTCCTGGACGACTTTTTCGTTAAGCGTGACCTTGATAAATTTCGCGTTTTGGGTTTTGTTGCCGTCGGCATCGAATCGCGGGGCTTGGAAATCAATCACGAATTTCTGCCATTCCCCCGGCGGGAGCGAGGCGTTCACTTTCGGGGCCGCCGCGCTGTAGAGGGCACCCACGTCTCCTTGTGTCAAATTGTCTCTTCCCCAACTGTCGAGAACCTGAACCTCATATTCTCCCATGAGATAAATGCCGCTGTTTGATCTTCGGGGCACCATGAATTCAATCTCAACGACGCAATCGCCGTATACCTCTTCCGTGTAGAAGTCAACACCTCGTGGCCCTTCCTGCATATTTGGATCGACAAGGTTAATCAACTCCCCCTCGAGATACTTGTTCTCTTGCTTGAGAAGAGGGCGGGCGAGAATCGCACGTTCGTTTTCCGGGTCCATGGAGGCACGCCCGACAATCCATTGGCTCGCAACGTTCGGGTTCACCGGTTTCCAACCTTTCAAGGTTACACCGTCAAACGGTTTTTTCACCTCTTCGGCACCAATGAGATTTGTGGAAAATCCACAGCAAAAACAGAGCAACAAGGTTAAAATTCCCAATTTTTTCATAGTCAATATCCTTTCAGAGTTCGCAGGAGGTGAAAATCAATGCAAGCGAGGTTCGGAAAGAGCAACGAATGCACTGGAAAACAACAAACAGCAAGGGATTCTACCAAAGACCGGAGAGAAAATCTACAACGGAATTGCTGTCCTCTGTCGCGTGATCTACTCCGAACAGTGAAAAAAGGCGTGGAAAATTTTGTAAAAGGTTGGACACAACCGAGAATGATAGCAATTAAAATTTGCCAGTGCAGGGCAACTCGAGTCATAAAACCTTATCAACCGGCGGCTTTTTGAAGAATCCAACTGTGTTACGAGGCGATTCAGCAATTTCTACCGCAAATTCAATGGAAAGGCAATGAGCAACCCTTCTGAAAAAACCTTTATACACACTCAGCCGTTTGCCGTCTTCTTAATCCAGGAATCTTTTCTCTTTCAACCGTTGCGGGACGTATTCCTCGGTTACATAGCTAATATCCCGTGAAACAAGGGCTTCGACCTCCAGTTTGAAACCGTTGTCAAGCATCGTTTGGATCTCCTTTTGCCACGCCTTCTTGTGTGCAAACCAGGGATACTCGGCGATCTGTTTCGCCCGTTTGCGGTCAGAATCACTCAGGTTGATCTTCACGCTGTTCGACAGGCCACACCGGATAAAATCCTCGCTCCGGACCCCCAGAGACCGCGCATTGGGAATCGCCATGCGTTGCGATTCAAACGCCAGATTGATCGACCCCTGCTTAATCACACTGTAAATGTAATATCCCCAGGGATCATTATCCAAAAGACAGTAAACCGGCAGTTTCAATTCGTTGTGCAACCGATGCAAGAGCCGCCGGACGCCGCGCGGGGGCTGACCGCCGCCATGCGTTAAAATGCAGTTGTGCGTTTTCCAGAATTTGTCCTCGTTGAACCGTTGCCAAACGGTCCCTTTTTCGACATGGAGCACAAAATCCGCCTTGCATTTTTTGAATTGGATCACATTCGGTTCGACGATGGACGGAATTCCATACCCGCCGCTCCCCATCCGGGAACAATCGATTTCATCCCCTTTATCAATAATCGTGATGTTGCCGACCATGTTTCCCCTATTTTCGGCGGCAAGATGCAATTCTTCCCGAAGCGAACCGAGGAGCACTTCGACATCTTCGATGACTGTATCGCATTCGGACTGGTCGTCGAATGTTTCCTCCTTGATCCCGGCAATGGAACCTTTGAGCATGTAATAGAGACCACGAATGCTGTTCGTTTTACCTTCGGTAATCAGTTGCTTTGTACCGCCCGCGACGAGCATCGTTTGCATGAAACTTTTCGCTTGGGAAAGGTTAAACAGTTGCCGCTGGGAGGTTTTGTCCCCCATTTCGATAATT
>Ga0099364_10015540_pt1 | contig 10032 bp, 5 predicted proteins | sample TergutTh196P3_FD_73070 | JGI IMG/M metagenome (GOLD analysis project Ga0099364, IMG submission 73070) | Microcerotermes parvus P3 segment gut microbial communities from Pointe-Noire, Republic of the Congo - Th196 P3 | ecosystem: Host-associated > Arthropoda: Insects > Digestive system > Gut ...
TCGCAAGCAGTGATGCCAGATATCATGATTTGGAAGCAAATTTCACTATCTCACGATAAAGATGTTGTATAATAGATGTACGGGTATTTATAAGTTTGGAAATAATACTTACCCTCGGCGCATAAGACGCTGGTTGAATTTAGGACACATTTTTCAGGAAAAAAGTGCGTCTTATGGGCCGGGAAATATGGTAAGTTGCATGCTTATGGCAATGTCGTGATATTTATGTATTTCCGTCACTGACATTCGTAAAGAAATTGTTCAGTAAATTTGGACAGACAATTATAATATTAGATTTGGTTTTACTTTTGACAGTCATAAGGGGTACAGTTTCAAAAGTTTTGTGTGTGTGGGGGTATCCAGCAACATAGTTTGGTATATCAACTGGACCATGGATTAGTTGGCTTAAGGCAAAAGGCTTCTATTCCAGGAAGAGGCAAGAATTTGTTCTCTTCCTCACAGTGTCCGCACTGTCTCCCAGACTCACCCATCCTACTAGGCTCTCCAAACATGTGCAGACACACACACATACATTTGTACACTCATGCATATGTGTTTGTGTATTAAACATGCTGTATATCCAAAATTTAGTCAAACTGATAGCAGGATAACTAAGCTATGAAAAATGCAAGATATACAGAATTAGTACACTACAAAAACCTTAAAGTATTTCACATAAGTGTGCAAATGTAATGCTAAATCTGTTATGCAGCCCAGAACATAAAACTGACCACTTAATCCATCTGTTGCTGATGATACCATATGGTGTCATGTCTCCACACCTCCATATGTCTTTATGGTGAGGTGCTGAATTAATCACAGGGGCACAATCCACGCATTTCTTCTTTTTGGTTTTTTGTATGTGAGCAGGAGCATTTCTTTTGTACAGGTAATACGAACGATGTAGAGGTACAAGAAAAGAGGATCTATGACATTGCAGCAAGGTATGGCGGAATTCCAGGTGGAGAAGCGAATGGAGAACGAGGCTACACGCTCACTTTTGTGATTGCCTATATTCGAGTGAGTGCTGTGCTGCTCTTCTGATATTGGTGTAGTTATCAGAATTACTGATCACTGTACCACCAACTATTGTCATGTGTCCATCACTGTACCACCAAATAATGTCATGTGTTCAAGAGCGTTTTTGCTATAAATGTGAGGAGTTCCTTTGATTTCCTCATCATTCACAGTAAACAGTGGACATGGCCCATTTATCTGTTTTGTGTAAAGAAACTACTGTGTATCGGAGATAGATAAAACGTTAACTATAGGGTACTAAAATTCTTGTCTGTTATGTTATGCTACAATCTGCAATATGCTGTTCATTGACTGTTAAAACCTTTGTTTATAACATTTTTGTACAATATAAGAGAAGGCAGTAGTGCCTCAGCATGGGCAATAGGATGGTTTGGCTAATCCGCTTCAGCAAAGTGAGACTCCTGGACTTATGTAAGGGTTATGTTCCGCGCGGCTTTACACAAGTCGAATATTACCTAAGTCAGAATTCAGTTCAGTTAAATTTTTTGTATCTCACACACAGAAAGAATTTGAACACAGTGAATGTTGTATGTACTTTTTTAAGGCACTTTGGAATATGGAGTTACGCTGTCTACATATTTGTGCCGTCCCAGACGGGTTCTCCATTAATTTCATATGGGATGCAAAATACAATAATGTAATGTAAACCAACAAAATGCACATTTTTTAAAATTAATGTTTTAAATAAATTCTTCTTGTCTTCTGCATGTTTCGAACGTCATGTGTTCATCATCAGGTCTTCCTGGTGATGAACACATGATATTCAGAACATGTAGAAGCCACGAAGAATTGAATGAAAACATTGATACAAAAAGTGTGCATTTTGCTGCTTTACATTACATAATTGTATCACATTGCACGTTACAAAAAATGTAAAGTATGCAAAATACGTTTCCATGATATTTTTAAGCTTACACCCACCAGCAAAAATTTACATAAAGTCAAATTTATGTAAGTTGAGTATGATGTAGGTCGGGAGAGTTACTGTACATATGTGTGTGTGTGTGTGTGTATGTATAGTCATTATGAAAACTACTGTATTTGACAGCTGTAACTACGAAATACTTTTGATTATTTCTGAACATGGTACAGAAGTTAGTCTTCAGCAATACGACATATTTCTGAGACATGTGTTTCCAAATTTTATATCAGAAACAACTGTGAGCCTAATCTCATGTTTGGTGCTGAGCTGTAACTAACAGGGTTATGTGATATCTAGTTTAATGGGGGTGTTGGCTAGCAAAGTTGCTTGCAGTAGGCAGTAGGGCCATTACAAATGATTCTTATATTTAGTATGTATCAGGAGTGGTTTATTGCACGGGTTCCATTACATTCCTTTGCATATACCTCAGTCAACTGCGGTGTGGTGTTCACCATCCACCCTCATCTAGCAGCAAAGTTAAAGAAAGAAAGCTATACTTCTTTCTCCCTCTGGGCCTTCGTGGCTTATTATAGGGTGGACTCTGTTAATATCTCGTTAATTTGTATAAATCTTTCAGGCTGGATAGCAACAGGACAGTAGTACGTATTAGTAACTAACTTACTAACTAATGAATGAATGAACTAAGTAAATAACTAGCTCTAGGGAACAGAGTCCTTCTTGAGAAGCTAACAGGCCCTCAGCTAGTCAACAAGTTCCCCACATTTTATGGAACCCAAAAGTTCATTACTGCATTCACAAGCGCCCACCACCTGTCCCTATGCTGAGCCAGATCAATCCAGTTCCTGCCTCCCCATCCCATTTCTTGAAGATCCATTTTAATATTTATTTTTAAAAATTATCCTCCTATCTGTGCCTAGGTCTTCCAAGTGTCCTCTTTCCCTCAGGCCTTCCAACCAAAACCCTGTATGCACCTCTCCTCTCCCCTGTACATGCCTCATGCCCTACCAGTCTCATTCTTCTTGAATTGATCACCTGAATAATATTTGTAATATGGGTTGTGCAGAAGTACAAATTATCCACATTCTGAAGTGACATTATTAAAATAATGCATTGACATTTTTAAAATAGTACAGTATTTGTAGTAAAAATTGGCATTTGTGCTTGCGGAACACTAGGGTGTGTGGTACCTCATGCAGCTAAACACTAGCAGCAGCAGCAGCACATTTAGGACTGGTGGAAACAGAGGCACTGACACAGCTTTTTCCTAGATTACCTCAGTTTTGTCCAAACAGTTCATTATTGAAAAAGCAGAAACATTTATGTGATGTGTTAAATGTGTGTGAAACATTGTTTATCATCATAAGTGACGAACATGGGTTGAGGGTGCGTTGAAAAACACTAAATGATAGGGAAGATGGGAAAACTGCATTATGAAGGACTCAGTATTTATTGTGAGGGGTGACCTACATCAAGGAAAAAAGATGAGATTCGCTGTTAGCATCAAAGGACCCTGAAAAGTGGTTGCTGAATTTTATTCCTAAAACTTCGATAGAAGAAACCACTTGGGAGAATGGTACTAAAGAGGGCTTCAGACAAATGGTGTGTGAGTGTGGAGATAGGATTGAACTGTTGTATGCTTTCTTCTGGGTAATTCACAGTGTCTGAATTTTACATGCCAACATTTCGGAACACTCTGTCTGTTCCATCTTCATAGGCCTATGAAGATGGAACAGACAGAGTGTTCCCAAACGTTGGCATGTAAAATTCAGATGCCGGGGAGTTACCCAGAAGAAACTATACAACATTCAGAACATGGCGAAAGTTTGAAATCAGGATTGAACTGGCTCACAATATGATGTAATGGGGGCCACTATGAAGATAGAATGAATGTTGGGTTTTTCATACAGGTGGAGAACTTAGGTCAGCTGAGTAGTTGTCAGTCTGACTCTCCCCATGCTGTCTTGTGCCTGGAGGCCAACGTTCATTTTTGGGGTAGTCTGTGTTAAATTTGTGGTGAAACAGAGGGACATTATATAGGGGTTTTCATGAGTTACTTGGCAGTTTCCCTTACAAGTCATCATTTTACCAGTGCTCTGTAGTCATCTGATGGATGGGATGGATGCAGCATGCATGTTTCAGGTCACAGTAGAAAGTTGTTTCAATTTTACCCCACCTTACTAATGAACTAACACACATTTAAAATTTTTCAATGTAGTCCTTGCACCAAAGAGTCTTACGTCTTGTGGCAAAAATCTGCTTTTCACCTTGTCAGCTTATGAGAGCTAATCAAGATGTCTGAGAAGGGTCAGTAAGATATAAGATGAACTTTATTAAAATTTTAAGGTTAGTAAAGTTTCTGCCACCTCTCTTGGGTGTACAGGATGTGCACAGTAAATCACATTTTGACACACTTGTTTTGTTTCTTTCAGGATCTGGCCTTGGAGTATGATATTTTTGCAGAATCATTTGAGACTTCTGTTGCCTGGGATCGCACGTTGTCTTTGTGCTACAACGTTAAACATCGGTTAAAAAGGGAATGCGAAGGTAGTTACGACTATTTTCTAGTCACTGAATTAACCTTTGTTACATTTTTAATGCTATTACAGAGAATGTGGTTTGTGTGATGAAACGAAGCATAAAAATAATTTTTTTTCAGTAACATAAAACTTTAGTTTGGCTGGCGCTCAGTTTCGGAACTGGCGATTTATGTTTACTTGCTTGTGCAGTTGCTGTAGTTGCAATGTCTATGTACAGAGTCTGTAAACATGTTTATATGCTTTTGCAAAATATTGTCATAGAACAAAACGTGGGAAGCCTGGTTCTTTCATTTTCCTTTCTAAACAAAGGAAGCTGTGGGCGTATCGTGCATAATTTTACAGCTCAAAAACTATGCAATTTGGGATTCTGTATTGTTTTTACTTGCACATGTGTGTTAAAGTGACCTTTATTTGTTGAGTAATTTTGTAGGCCTAAGTGCAAAGTGTGTAATTTTCACTTGCCGGTTCATCATGTTTCTGAATTGTTTAATGCCTTCTGCAACTATCATTGTCCCTGGTGTTTACAATTTTCTTTCCATTGTCCCTTTATAAATGATGGATAGCTGTTTCTCTGTAGTTGAAAATTATTGGTAAGGCATGCATAGCCATGTAAAGACAACTTTTACTTTCAGAAACTAGTGCAAATTTTACTTTTATATCCTGACACCTCAGCAGTTTGCACTGGCAGTAAGTAGGTTTGTGTACAAATAAATGCTGTAAGAATAAATTTAATGGGAAATTGGTTTTGAAATATGCAGTGCCAGTATCTTTATAGTTAAAACCAGGGATTGCTCGTTTGGTTGTGCCGAAATATTGGGCGTCATCAGGAATCTCCAACTTTGTTTTGAAGGGAGTAGAGGGTTATGGTGGTTTTGTTTTGCATCTTATAAGAAATCAGTAGATGTTTTTGTTACTTTTCAGCTGCTGGTATCAAACACTACCTGATCTCGTATCGGGTCACTCAGACCTATGACGTTGGTAGTTGCGTGTATTTCTATTTTGCATTCAAGTGGAGTGGTGTTGGTAGCCCGCTCACTACCTTTGAGCATCTGGAAGAGTTGGCTCGTGATGAGATTTTGGCCTCTGGTGGTAGTCTGTCACATCATCATGGTATTGGTAAATTGAGATCAAGATGGTTCCCATCTCAGCTGTCAAAGTTGTGTGTTGAACTGTACCAAGCAACAAAAAGGCAACTTGATCCGAAAACATTTTTGCAAATTGTAATATAAGCAATCTGCATTTGTGATTGCACATTTGTAGTGATACTTGACTGCAGACATAGTAGTTATGTTGGTGCACAGGTTAACAGCTAGTCATTAATCGAGCAGCAAACTTGAAAGTAATCTGCCTAAAGAGTGTGGCTGTATAGGGCATATTTGTAACTACATTGTTTGTAATAAAATATTACTTTTACATTTCATTTGTTTTCTGTGCTTCACAGGTATATTTTGTTGTTGCTGTGTTTTACATAATTCTTGGAAACAAAAACAAACCAGATGTTCAGTATTATAATAGGCAGGAAACAATAATTTTCTTTTTCATTTTAGGTAATTATTACACTCTTGCACTATAGTCTGGTAGGAATTTACTGATCTTTTGGAAGCATGTAAATTGATTGAGGCACTGCACTACAAGCCCAAAGATCGCTGGTTTGATTCTTGGTGGGGCTATTAATACTTTTCAATCACTTAATCCTTCTGGCCACACTGTGGCCCTGGGGTCAAATCAGCCTCTAACAGAAATGAGTACCAGGTGTATCTCAGAGGGGGTAAAGGAGGCCGATGCATAGGGCTGACATCCTTGCCACCGTCATGTCCATATTGTCTAGAAATTTTGGGAGCCTCAACCACCTGGAGCCCAAAGGACCTCTTCAGGCTTGTATAGGGATTGCTTTTGGATGCATGTGCTTCCCTCATCTTCAGGGTTGATGCAAAAGTCACATTCCTTTGAAGTATCAATAATTTCTACCAGTCTCAATGGCATCACATATTCTTTATAGTTGCTGCCTGGTTTCTCTAATGTCACACACATTTTAGATGTTGTATCTTGTGTAGTTTATGTTATTCATTTTCCTCTTACATCAAATTTTTAATACCGTAAACAAGGTGTTAAGCAGTTGTTAGATAAAACATGCCTTTTGACATTGTTTTTCAGACACTAGCAATTCTAGTTTATCAAATATCAGTTCTTCATGTATGTGAGTACAGTAGAAGTTGGAGAAATAGTTGTTGGTGTTTCTGTAATGGAAAAATTAACACCATAATCCTGTCTTTTTTACCAGTTAAATGGAAACAATAAACATATAGAATAATGAAGATGATTGGTCATGTACAGTATCTATTGACATATTGTGCAATGTTGTAACAATTTGTTGGCTGTATCATTTGAGGATTTTAAACTAACTGAATATGCAGAGTGGATTTTGGAACAAAGAAATGTATACACAATGTTTACAAGGAAACTGAAGGGAATATATCTCTTAATACTGAAGTGAGGATGTAAGGATGTCAAAATAGATTTCATGGAATCTAGTCTGAATATTTGTATTGGATTGGACTGGCTTAGGAAAGAGTGAGATGGATTACTTTTGAATCTGACAGTCACCTTCAAAAGAAAAGGATTTATACTGAAAGAATTCAGCAGTTGCCTGATATATCAGAAACAGATGCAATAATGGAATGTATGCTGTGAATCCTCTGGGAAGAGCATGGCTGTCTAGACAAGCATGTGGGAGAGTAAAAAGTTACAGAGCAAAGCGAGGGCTTTTCTTGATTTAAAACTTTTGCCGTGTTCTGAATGTTGTATTCTTTCTTTAGGGTGACTCCCCAGCATCCGAATTTTATGTGCCGACATTTCGAAGCACTCTGTCTATTCCGAAACGCCAGCACATAAAATTCAGATGCCGAGGAATCACCCAAAAGAAAGCATACAACAAAGTGAGTGTTTTTTGGGTCTCAAAGAACCGATAATGAATAGGTTGTTGAAATTAAATACCTATACACCAAGAAACAGCAATTAAAAAACACATAATATTACTTCATCGCATATTATTTTAATCACAACTTTTTAAATATGTAATGCGAGATCTCACAATTGACAACAATATTGCTAATTGTATGTATCACCTTCTTAAGCAAATAACACTTCAGCGTGAACATGGCTCGAATAGATAGAGCCGAAACATGTAGCCGGATGTAAAATATACCATTAATCCTAATAATAACTATTGAGTTGTGTTAGACTATATATTTTGCAATTTATATACCTGTATTACTATTTAACAACACAATGGGGATGTCTCACCTGAATATAAAAAAAATAAACAATATCTTTATTGTCTTTTTTAGAAGCTGGGAATTTGTTGTGAATATTGAGGCTTGTAAGTGGGATGGTGTTTGGTGAGAAATGATGATGATGTGATGACGGTGATTTTGATTATTCTGTATGTTGTACATATGTATTAGACTGGTGTATATTTTTATGATGTAGTTGCGAGAGATTATATATGCTGTTCGTGCTAAAAATGGACTGTGTGGGCAGTGTACAGGGAGGGATGCTGTTGACTGCCTGCTTGTTGTTTAACTTGTGTTCTGATTAGCATTGAATTATATGTATGTGTAATAAACAAGTGGTGGTATTCAGTGAAATCTGCTTGGTGGAACAGCTCTGTGAAAGTAGCATTATTGTGCAGTATTTTAGAGACTTTTTTTGTCTCGGTAGTCGAGGGTCAAACGATGTAGATGCCTGACAACGTGACAGTTGTGGCAGAGACAGGTGTTGCTGCGTCATACTAAGGGGTGGGCCAGTCAGGCAGCTGCCTGGAGTGCTGACCTATAATGGGCACTGAGATGTCACTGGAATAATGAGAAATATGGTGCTAGTAAACTCAGATTTCCACACGCAAAAAATTCTCCAAAAATTCTCCACATTTTGGGCATGCATCCTCATAAATTTACCAGCCCTGTTCTAGGCCATAAAAGTTTAAAGAATATTGGTGTTAAGGGATGCCAAAGAATTAGCCTGCCCAGGGCACCTGCGTTTCTTGGGCCGGTGGGGTTACGTCGGATACGTATGCTGTTATCACATGGCTGATTGTCTGAGGAGACTTCATTGGATATGGTCATCTTCAAAGCTCCCAACCATGTAAGGTAGTAGTATGATATAAATTTAAAGGTTTGTGATGAGAGTGTGTTGTTCAACTACCGATTTGTCGGTCATCAATTAGAAATACAGGGGTGCTGATAAGTCATTAGCCCAACCAGGAAGGAAACAAGCTACAGCGACAGAAGATTTTGATGTTCATATAACCTATTTATTATCATAATTGGAGGAATATTAGTACTATTTATATATATAACAAGACTAGCATCAAACGACATATTATCACCATCAAACAAAACACATCAGGAAGTAGGTCGGGCTAAGGACTTATCATCACCCCGGTATCAGCTTTTTAAGACGGGTTCTGCCTTCTTTATTCGATGAAAATGTAAAATCTCATTGGTGTCTAGGTGAAAGAATGACCTGCTCAGTTTGGCTTATGAAATAAATGTAATTTTTATGTCAATAGATGGTCGCTTTAGATGGAGCTGATCTGTTTGGACCTAGAAATATCTTGTATTAGTTTTGAAGTCGCTACGAAACTCCAATAAGAATAATGCTAAATTTTTATATAAACAAACTTTTCATGTAAAGGTTTTCCTACTTTAGAAGTTTATTTTTTGCAAATTTTTGTGCAAAAAAATTTCTCATGTGATATGTTGGAGGGTGTTTCCGAGTGATACTCGTTTCTTGATTATGGTACTTTACCGTAGTCGAGACTCAGTCGCTCGTTTCCAGTTCTATGGTTTTTAGGCACAATTGCGGAGTTGTGAAAAGGGACTAATTGCTTCGTAATGTCACTGTGCATGAAACAGCTTGGCACCTGCTGGAATAATTTTTGTGAAATTTTATATGGATTTTTACCAAAATCTTCCAGAATTCTAGTCTGGTTAAAATCAGACGGGAATAGCAGGCCCACGTAAACGTAAAATAATATCTCTCGACGTTCTTCCGGAGTTGAGAGAAGTTTTGGAATGTGCCGTGACTGAGTGAGCCCTGAAGACTGTAATTATGTGCAGGACACAAGTGAGGTAAATGAAGGAATTGCACCTGTGTCAATAACAAATTACTTTGGACTTGTATTGTTAGGTTGTTTAAATTGATTTGCGTTTTATGAATTTTTCTGTAGCACTAAACTGTCTGTAAGTCCAAGTTGCCATGATATGTTTTTGATATTCTGAATTGAAATATGAAATAATTGCTTTGGATCAATACACAAAAATGGTTGCAAAAATGAACCTAATTGGCACTGTCTTATAAGAAGTTTGCTCCTTCGAGAAATTCTTTTTCATTGGTTTTGTAGCTGGCTGCTTGCTTGCTGCTACACCGAAACCGCTTCACCACTGGCTGTTCCTTCCATTATCAGGACTCGCTCTGGATGGTGGTTACGCTTTCCGGATTACCTGGAGGTGCAGTGGTCTCAGCAGGGGGGTGGGGGGTGGACGCCACTGGCTAGCCGACCCATCTAGCGAG
>Ga0099364_10015541_pt1 | contig 10032 bp, 16 predicted proteins | sample TergutTh196P3_FD_73070 | JGI IMG/M metagenome (GOLD analysis project Ga0099364, IMG submission 73070) | Microcerotermes parvus P3 segment gut microbial communities from Pointe-Noire, Republic of the Congo - Th196 P3 | ecosystem: Host-associated > Arthropoda: Insects > Digestive system > Gut ...
CGGGAAAGTATAACGCATTGGCAAAATCTGACAATAGGGGGTGTTGGCAGATTCTTCCAATGCGATTTTTTCGGGAAATTTACTTTTCGGGAAAGAGAGTTCTGACGGATTTCAGTCCCAGAACATCTGATAAAAGAGCGAGTTGCTCCACTTTCGGGAAAGAGTAAGCACTTTCCCAATGATAGACTGTCCAGATGGTTACGCCCATTTTTTCGGCGAATTGCTCCGGTGTGAGTTCGGCTTTTTCACGGAGAGACCGCAACCGCACGGCAAATTTGCCAGCGTACGTTGAGGTATCGGGTTCCTTTCGTGCGGGACTCATGTCCTTGTCTTCGGCGTTTCTGGTCATCGGTTTGAGGAAAATTAAGGAAATTCGGGTTGGGTAAAGTTTTTCTGGGCGTGTGCCGATGAAAGCGATATGAAACGTGATCTGGATTTGATTCGGGAGATTGTGCTGTTTGCAGAAACGGAATGTGATGGGATCAACATTCCGCTTGTGAACTCGTCAAAATTTCAAAATCCAAAATATCATTCTGTTACATGGGCAATCTTGCGAGAGCATATTGAGTTAGCCGAGGAACATGGATTACTTCAGACATCGCACCACAGCGGTGGAAGTCACATCCATCGTTTGACTTGGGCTGGTCATGATTTCCTTATCAATGCTCGTGCATCAACAGTTTGGGAAGCGGCAAAAAAAGTTGCTGGTCATTTAACTTTTGACGTTTTTCTTACCGCTTTAACTCGTTTTGGAACAGAAACTGGACTTGCTCTGCTCAAATCGCAATTTCCTGAACTATTCAATGGATCATAAATCACATCAATTTCCAGGTCTTTCAAGTTTACTGCTATGATTCGAGGATAATCAGCATGACAAGCTCGAAAGTATTTGTTCGGTTCGTTTATTAATTCGGCAAAGTAGGCTAATTGTCCATGTAGTACGGTCATTCCATGAATAATCTGCATTTCTCCACAGAAAACTGTAAGTCCATTCGCAATAGCAGTATTAACTGCGTTGCATATTTCAATTTGTTTTTTCAATGTTAATACCTGGTTTTTAGTGTTATTGTTGGTCATGGTTTGGGAGGTTGACGGTTGGGTAAAGTTTTTCAAGGCAGGTTTCGCTAGTTTTTACGACGGAACCTTTTGTTGTGCAAAGTACACTTTCACAACAGCAAGCAGTTCAGACGTTGAACCGATGTGCGATAACGGAATTACTGACTGCACTTCAAGGTCAGCAACAATAAATCCATGTGGGTCAGGATAGCCTTGCCACAACCGATTTATGTTGTTTTCCAAATCATCGGCATTTTTGCCAGTGATTACTTGGAACGTCATTGCTTTGTCTGTACTGCCGTTTTTTGTTAAATCTTTTCTGTCTAACATTTTACATCTCCTTTGGGTTAGAGTTATGGGTTCAAATGTGTTCGGGTTGCCATCGGAATCGCCTTTTGCTCAAAATTGTTTCCTCCTGCGGAGCAAGCAATACAAAGCCGAATTCAATTTCGGAGCAAAAAAGCCTCACAGTCCTAAATTTTTTGCTGTTTCAATAGCAGTCTTTATCTTGCTTTCCATTACGTCGATTTTTCCGTCGTTGCCATCGTTCGGTTCTAATGACCAGTGGTCAACGAGTTCTTCCAAAATATCGACGACCTCTTTCGACAGTGTTTCCAGTGCATTGTATTTGGGCGGTTGCCGTGTCTTCTGTGCTTTTCGTGCTAATATGGACATGCTCTTAGTCTTCTAAAGGATTGTTGTCTGACGACGGACAGTTACGATTTTCTCGCTGCCTCGTCCGGTAGTCTTTCCACAGATGTTCAATAATGCCGTTTAAGGTTTCGGTCTTTTGTTCCAAAGCGTAGAATCGTTCGTCGCCTACTGCTTTTGCATATTCGTCCGGCTTCATTTGCGATTTGATGTACGCAAGCACTGCTTTTCTGAACTTTTTCTTTTTCATGTTGGTTTCGTTGGGTAAAAAATGAGTTGTGCGTGGTTGTTAACTTGTCGATAACCAGTAAAATGGAAAGGGATATGGCATTGATTAGGGCGATTTTGCTGTTTATTGAAAAAAATCTTGGCGATTCGCAGGGACGGCGACGAATCGTATATTTGTATCATTCCGATTTTGTCGCACAGTTTCCAAATCTCAGTAAGGATATGTTTTTTCGGCATATCGAACTCCTTATGCAAGCCAAATTGGTTGAGGCCGACATCGGCGGTATGTTTGCTATATCATTCGGATTGACCTGGGATGGCTGCAATTATCTCGACGAAATACGGGACGACACTCTATTTCAAAAACTCTGTACGGTGCTCGATCCGAACCGACCGGTTTCGCTTGAAACTATTCGATTGGCCAAGACCAAATTATTGGCGGAAAGCATTGTTTTGTCTGTCAAATGGCTCATCGGCACCTTGGCTGCCGCTGCTGCTGGGATTTGTTGGTACATTTTGGGTTGAACTTTCATCGGTTTTTGCTGAAAATTAAGGTGTTGACGGTTAATAGGTTTGGCTTGGAGCAAGCATTATCGTCCGAAACACGCAATCTGGCAAATTCTACTTTTCCAATCGCAACGCCGGCAATTCTAACAAGCAAATTGAAATCAAAAACCGAGTCCCTGTGCGCAAATTTTACCGCTCTGTGCGCAAATTTGCGCACAAGGGGGTAAGATTTTTCGGTTTTTGCCGAATCTTGGCCTATATTGTAGAAGGACTCACATCGGGCTCCCAAAACCTGGACAAGGGACTTCCCAATGGAAAAAACGGCTTATGAAATTGTTACTGTTGAAGAGCGAGTTTTGCTGATTGATATTCGCCGAGTTCACGGCACGTCAAGACTTTACGACGTTCGGTGCAAAAAAAGAGTGCCTCTAAAAACGCCAATTCCCGACGTACAAATTACCGAAAATGGCTATCTGCATTACAGAAAAGAGGGACGAATTTTTTCCTGTGCTTTGACCGGACGGGAGCAAACTTTGATACAGGCCATCCTTGCTCAAGCGGACAGTATTCTCGACGACATTTTTGCAGTATTTTCGCTGGACATCTGGAAAAACAAGGACAAAAACGCTGTAAAAAATATCATCAGCGGACTCAATCGCAAGATGAAAAGAGAAAAAATGCCGCTGAAAGTGGTGTTACATGGTTGGCGTGCGCAAATTTGCGCACAGAACGGTAAGATTTGCGCACGCGGACTCGGTTCGCAATAGTTGATATTGTGTTTTAATCGCCGCTATGTCTCGAATCTCCATTCCCTGCGGCAAGCCCGCAAGAATCCGCATCCCGGAAAAACCGGCACAACCAGTAAAAACCACCGAACGCATCGGCTTTTCCATCGAAGAAACTGCCGAGTCGCTCGGCGTGAGCGTGCCAATGATTATGCCGCTCGTCAAAGAAGGAAAAATTCGTACTGTCCGAGTGGGACGACGCATCATCATTTCCATTAAATCGCTGCGTGAATTTGTCGATGGCCAAAATTCGGCAAAGAATGAACCCGAAACTTCCGATGACTCTATGCAATAGCATGTGTTGCCGAAGAAAGGAGAGTAAAAAATGGCAACACTTTCGGTAGATAGACGTTCCGGCAAAGTAGTCGGATACAATGTGCAATGGCACGAAGGCAAACGGCGACGCACGATTCACCTCGGCGGCAAACGGTACACCAAAAAGACGGCTGAACGCTTCAAAGAAATCGTTGAAGCATTCCTGTTTTACCGGCGCAATGGAATTACCACTCCAGAAAAGCCAGTTGAAAATTGGCTGCAAAAGGCTCCGACTGAACTTTGGGAAAAACTTGCCAAAGCAGGTTTCATTACAGTGGACGAGCAAAAAACTTGTCAGCAACTTTGGGATACATTTCTGAAGCATAAGACGGACATAAAGCCTAAAACAATGGATGGTTACCGCGATAGTCAGGTAAAATTTTTCGAGGTTTTTTTGCCAAGCGAACCTGTGGGAAAAATCACGGCGGATCGCTTGTTAGAGTGGAAAACCTTGTTGCTATCCCGTTATGCGACGGCAAGCGTGGCTGGCTACATGAAGAATGTCAAAGCGGTATTAAACTGGGCAGTACGGCAAGATTGGATAGCGAAAAATCCGATGAATGGCATTACTCGCGGAAGTTTTCGGAACAAGGATAAAGACCGAATCATTACGATGGAAGAGTATTTTCTGCTACTTAATGCTTGTCCTAATCAAGAGTGGCGAGTGATAGTCGCATTGGCTCGCATCGGCGGCTTGCGTTGTCCATCGGAATTGCAACAGTTGCGATGGTCGGATGTCGATTGGACGCAGAACCGGTTTGTGGTGCGTTCGCCGAAAACGGAACAGCATGCTGGACATGGCGAGCGGATGGTTCCATTGTTCCCTGATTTACGAGTAGAATTGCAGAAGCATTTTTCGGATAATGAAAATGAATTTGTAATTCAGAGTTATCAGAGAACAAATTGGAGTTTGTACGAACCGTTTCAGAAAATTGTCCGCAAGGCTGGCCTGGAAAAGGTTGTTCGACCATTTGATAACATGCGAATGAGTCGGAGCAATGAGGTGGTTCGGCAGTATGGCGAAATCAAGGAAAGCCTGTGGATTGGCCATACGCAGAAGGTAATGCAAGAGCATTACTATCAACTGACGGATGAGGATTTTGCGGATGCGGCAGGTGAAGCAGCATAAGAAAACACATGCTAAAACCCATGCAAAAGTGCTGTAAATTTTGACAAACGCAGCATTTTTCGTCGGGTTGATAGTGCGATGATGTCCTTGAATTTCAGGGACATGCGGGTTTTTAAGGGTGCAACGGTATTCGGAAAAATTTGGTCATCACTCCCACGTCGGGAGTCGGGATAAACCAGCCATCGAAATCTGATTCTTCTTCCGAGGTGTCAAGCGAATTGGTATAACAAGACCAAGTGTATTCAGTAGTCCCATCCCAGATACTCACGCGATAAAAGAAGGGACTGTCTATGTCATCACAAGTAATCACGGCGGCAAGTTCACCCGGCTTTTGGACGACATTAACATTCTTGACTCCAGCCGTTGAGTCGATCCGCACACCCGATGCCGGACCGTTGACGGGATTCGCATTTTCAGTGGTATCCCCATTGCCGAGGGCAACGACGCGGACATACCAAGTACCGTCTGCGAGAGCCACATCGGACTCGCCGGTAATGGTGTAGACTACATCGGTGCCGGCAAGCACAGAACTTTGCTGAACAGTGCCTTCCGCAAATGCCGGACTCGTTGACCATTCGACACGAAATCCTTCAGCCGCTGGATTCAGTTCCGTAGATGTCCCTGCCATCCATGTAACAATGATATGTCCATAGTTGGGATTGTCTTCAACGGCACCAATGCCCGTCGGGGCAGAGACTGTGCGGGTTTCGACCAGCGGTACCGGTGCTGCCTCCGTCTTTGCTTTCGTGTGTGAAACGAGAGAAAACACAGTGAGATTAACGACGGCACGAACCTCGAAATCGTATTCCGTTTCCGCGACAAGATCATTGATCGTTGCTGTGGTGCCTATAACCTTTTCAACCGATGCATGATCCCAATCCGAGTAGTTTTCGCTGCCCGTTTTGTACCGGACTTCATTGGAAATTTCCACGTGGGTAGGCAATCCGGGCATGGCATACCACTGCAACGAAACGGAAGTGTCCGTCGTTCCTGATGTTACGAAACCAACCGGGGCGGGGATGACGAAGGTGCGGGAATGACGAAGTTATGGAACAAGTCTAGAGCGAATTTCAATTCGCTCTAGTTCCTCACTCCGCCGGCGGACTCACGACGATGGAGATGTTCCGGGTCGTACTTTCGATGGTGTAGACGATGTCCGATGTGCGTGGGGAAGCATATTTCCTATCCGTCAGATAGACGAGCGGAGCATCGGGATTTTCATCGTGCGCCGCCATACTTTCCTGACTGACCGCCTGCACGAAAACACGGTATGTGCCCGGCGGAATACCTTCACCATCCCGCAACACACCCATATTAAACGAGCCATCCCGATGAATGGTCGCTTGATAAGTATGCTGATCCGCCTCGAAAAAAATTGTCCCCGTCGTAAGAGGGGCACCGTCGGGAAAGGTAACCTTACCCGACACTTTGGGCATTCCGCAACCCGCCATAATCGGTAATGTTACGGCAAGTAAAATAACAAGCAATTTGTGTTTCATCATAATCTTCTCTTATTTGTTATTCATTGTTAAAGGAATTTTCGTACGTTTTGTCTGGATTCCCGCCTACGCGGGAATGACGTACGGGAATGACGGAGTTATGGGATAAGTCTATTGTCGCTGACTCTTAAGGTAGCGATACGGCATTGCCGTCTGCGGCATCGCCCAGCCATCGCAAAATCTCAACATTCGTCGTTGCCGACACGCTACGCACCGAACCATCGCCGACTAAAAAACCGACAATGCCAGGATGATACGAACCAAAACGGTGGGCGAGGCTATTGCCTGGATTGCCCATTTCATTATCGACCATTGCACTTCTCGCCAAAATGTTTTGCCGGTACAGCGGTATCGTTCCATTGGGTACTCTTCCCTCCGCCAAGAAAATATCCCGGCCATAAGTTTGCCCCCATCCAGCGAAACCACCAGTTCCCGTCACAAACATATTGCAGTCCCAGGGGCTGTTGCGGGTACAAGTACCCAAACTCGCAGAAGGAATATGTTTTTCGCCGATCAATAATTGATTACTCAAGCCGTCGCGGACAAAACTAAAGTTGTCAACCGGCTGTGTTGCCGCAGAACGGATCATGCCGTTCAAAATTGCCATCGCCTCCAAACTGGTCGGACTGAAGTTGGGGCGGAAGGTTCTAATGGGACTGCGTATCCCTCGTGTTCCACTAATTGGGGCGTTCCCTGCTTCCAGGGCCGTAGCCATTTCGTGGGCTCCGCCTCCGGTCGATATACTCTGATGGTCAGAGTCGGCACAAACAACCACCGCATAGTCGCCGCGAGGCCCGCTCGGCGGATTACGATTGGCTGCGGCTGTTCCGTTGTCCTGGCCATCTTCGTAAATTTGCACACCGCCCGATCTTCGGCTGGGGCATCGATAGATTGAAATCGACCCGATGCCGTTTCTTTGATCGGACGTTAAATCTTCCCAGTAAAATCCTGCTGATGCACGGGCTAAAGACCGGGCAAAACCTGAGTTTCCCCACCCTGCGTTTAGTTCTGGAAGAGACTCATAAATATCATAGATGGCTTGTTGCTCCATAAATGGCAGAATAAATCCAAAAAATGACATAAGCGTGGGAGTATCGCCACCGCCTCCACCGGCATTATATCGGGGGAATCCTTGCCGGACATCGTGATGGTTATGTATGGCAAGTCCCATCTGTTTGAGGTGATTGGAGCATTGCATTCGTCTGGCGGCTTCGCGAGCGGCTTGTATGGCGGGCAGAAGGAGTGCGACGAGCATGCCGATGATGGCGATAACGACGAGCAGTTCGACCAGGGTGAAACCTGTTAGCCGCCGAGCCCTGCGAGTCGCATCTTTGTCTAAACTACCACCCCCCAATTTAACATGGAGGGGCGAAAATGGTGTTCTGAGAGTTTCATTGTGCGGGAAAAGGACAGAAATTGTGTCTGCGGTGTATTGTAACATAATCGGTGTATGCAAAGGGAATAATTAAAAAAAGTTCGTCACTCTACAACTACTGCAACTTGCAAAAATTATGCCAATGTAATTAGGCTTGTTCGGAAACCCTAAAAATTTTACCCAATTTGCCATAAAACGGTGTTTTTGACAAAATAGACAAGTTGTTTTTGGAGTTTCCGAACAAGCCTATTGAACATGAAGTCAAGCAAAAAAGAGAATTGCCATAATATATCACACCAACGCTATCAAATATCGTGGATGCCTTGAAATGTCAAGGAAATTCAATTGGATAGTCTGGGGAAATAGTGCCCAATCAAGCCGAAAATTATTCTTCGTTACCCTTTTCCCGCCAGATGGCAAGCTAAAGCGAAGGAATAGTATCCCAATGGCATAGTATTTGCATGTCATTCCATCAGAATACAGGGATTCTGTAGCACTGGATTTTTCAACGTGCATGACAATTCCATCATTGGCAGGGATACCGGTCTCAAAACCGTCATTGAGCGGGCGAAACTCGCGGCGGGATCGGACGTACCGGTGCTGCTTCTCGGCGAGACGGGAAGCGGAAAGGAAGTTTTTGCGCGATTGATCCACGAAGCCTCGCGGCGTGCAAAGGAGCCGTTTCTCAAAGTCAACTGCGGAGCGATTCCTTCGGAACTCATTGACTCCTATCTTTTCGGACACGAAAAGGGAGCCTTTACCGGTGCCGTTGACCGCCGCAAAGGCTGGTTTGAAACGGCAGACGGCGGAACGCTTTTGCTGGACGAAATCGGCGAACTTCCACTGGCAGCGCAAGTCCGATTCCTTCGGGTTTTGCTGGACGGCTGCTTTGAACCAGTCGGCAGTAGCGGGAAAACAACGCAGGTCAATGTCCGGCTTATTGCGGCAACGCATCGAAATCTTCGGGATATGATTCGGAGCGGTCAATTTCGGGAAGATTTATGGTACAGAATCTCCGCGTTTCCGATCCGGGTGCCTCCCCTCCGCGAGCGGTTGGAAGACATTGAAGCCTTGGCGCAGCATCTCGTTCAGCGGGCGGTGAAAAAATTTCAATTTCCGCTGATTGCCGTTACGGAAGAAGATGTCCGTCTTCTCAAGCAACATCCTTGGCACGGCAATATCCGGGAACTTGGTGCCGTGATCGACCGTGCCGTTCTCCTCGGTAAAGGAACTCGGCTTGCTTTGGCGGAATCGTTCGACTGTATTCAACAGGACGAATCCTTGGTTGCCGCATCGGCTGAATCTCCGGAGGAATTATTGTCTGCGATCAAAATGCAGGAGTCAAAGGAGAGGGAATCTTTTCTCTCGTTGGACGCAGCCGTGCGGCAGCATATCGAAGCCGCGTTGTGTCTCAGGCACGGAGTCATCGAAGGACCGCACGGTGCCGCAGTGCTTTTGGGCATCAATCCGCATACGTTGCGTGCCAAAATGCGCAAACTTGGCATTGATTGGTCGAAGTTTCGACGGTGAGAGCGATTATCTGTGTACGATGAAGTACCTTTTGCCGTATTCCTGCCGCATGACTTCGGTCATTACACGAAGAACCTTTTCCGAAATCCGCGTTGTTGCGGCGTTGTCTGCGTAAATCATAGTGAGGGGTGGTTTGGATGACTGATGGCATCGCCGATGACGACGATACTGGGACTGCGGAGATTTTCCCGTTTGGCAGTTGCCGCCACTTCGCCGAGCGTTGTTCGGACGATCTTTTGATCCGACCAGGTGGCATTATACACGATCAACACCGGCGTTTGCGGCGGCTTACCTTTGCTCAACAACGCCTCGCTCCAAAGTTCGACCGTTACAACGCCCATATAGAAAACAAGCGTGCCGGGAAATGAAGCAAATTGTCCGAAATCCAATATCGGCAACGTCGGATCATGTTTGTGGGAAAGATGTCCCGTTATGAAAGCCACCGCGCTGGCATGGCGACGATCCGTCAACGAAATGCCCGCGACTTGCGCCGCCGCCGATGCCGATGTAATGCCCGGTACAACCTCGAAAGGAATACCCGATTCGACAAGGGCTTGAATCTCTTCATTGAGCCGTCCGAAAATATGCGGATCGCCTCCCTTGAGACGCACGACGATCAAACCAGCCGTTGCGGCTTCGACCATCTGCCGATTGATGTCGCTTTGCTTCACTTTCCAGCCGCTGTACGGACGACCCAGTGAAACAATCGACGCATCCTTTTTCGCATATTCCAAGGAACGTTCATCGACCAGATAATCGTGCAATATCACGTCGGCTTCGGCGATACGCTTGATCGCCTTGAGTGTCAGCAATTCAGGATCGCCCGGTCCGGCACCGACGAGATAAACCTTTCCCGGATGTTTTGTGTGCATGGTCTTTTTCTTTGTTTTTTGACGCGAAAAAGTCATTCTATACTGCGGCACGGAACACATTGTTCTTATTTGGTTGTCAGAGGTA
>Ga0099364_10015542_pt1 | contig 10031 bp, 5 predicted proteins | sample TergutTh196P3_FD_73070 | JGI IMG/M metagenome (GOLD analysis project Ga0099364, IMG submission 73070) | Microcerotermes parvus P3 segment gut microbial communities from Pointe-Noire, Republic of the Congo - Th196 P3 | ecosystem: Host-associated > Arthropoda: Insects > Digestive system > Gut ...
GACGATTTCAACAAAAATGTACGATATTACCAACTATGCTTTTTTCTCTGGAGATAATGAAAAAGCCACTATCATTGCACAGCGATTGGCAGATGAAATGAAAAAAACAGGCTGCGAAATGTTGGTGTTGGGCGAGTGTGGGCACGGGGCGCGGGCAGTGCGCTGGGAAGCACCAAACTGGCTCGGCGTTAAATTCGATTTTAATACCCTAAACTTAATAGAAATTTTTGGAAACTACTTGCGCGAAGGTCGTATCAAAGTGGATAAATCATTGAACAAAAAACTTTACACTATCCACGACCCCTGTAATATCTCAAGAAACGGCGGATTAATGAAAGAATTAAGATTTGTGGTAAACCAATGTGTAGATAATGTAGTAGAGATGAACCCTTATGGCGAAAACTCTTTCTGCTGTGGCGGTGGGGGCGGACAACTTGCGATGGGAGAATACAACGACCGCAGACTGAAAACCGGAAAAATGAAAGCCGACCAAATAAAAGCCACAGGCGCACAAGTAGTGATTACCCCTTGTCATAACTGCGTGGACCAACTGATGCAACTGAATGCTACCTATAAATTAGGAATCCAAATTAAAACGGTTGCGGAAATTGTAGCGGACGCGATAGTGGTTAATGAATAATGAACAATTGTTAATGATTATTGATAAAAATTTAATACAAAATATATGTATATCATTGGAATAGCAGGCGGCTCAGGCTCCGGAAAAACATCGGTAGTAAATAAAATTATCAAAAGTTTACCCACCGAAAGTGTAAGCGTATTATCGCAAGATGCGTATTACAAAGATAATGGAAATATTTCGCAGGCAGAACGCGAAAAGATTAATTTCGACCACCCCGATTCTATTGAGTTTTCTCTGTTAGTTAAACATTTAAATGAATTAAAAGAGGGAAAAACTATTGAAATGCCCACTTACTCCTACATTACCTGTTCGCGACAAAAAGAGACTATCCCCATTCTTCCGGGAAAGGTAATCATTGTGGAAGGGATTTTGATATTTACCGATCCCGATTTATGCAACTTGTTAGATTTGAAAGTTTTTGTAGATACCGAAGCAGATGAACGTTTTATGAGAATTATTAAAAGAGATGTGAATGAGCGGGGTAGAGGGTTGGATAAATCGATTTTACATTATCAAAAATATGTAAAACCTATGCATCAAATTTTTATTGAGCCTTCCAAAAGATACGCCGATATTATCATTCCCGAAGGGGGACACAATGTTAAGGGAATTGATATTTTGATTTCAAAGATAAAATTATTGATTAATGATACACTCGTAACCTGTAACTCGTAACTCGTAAAAATGGCATCAGTATATTTAAGTTTAGGGAGTAATTTGGGAGATAGAGCCCGGTATTTAGCAAACGCTAAAAATTTTATTCGAGAAGATATTGGGGCGATTATTGCGGAATCCTCCATTTATGAAAATAAAGCGGTGGGATTTGAAGGAAATGATTTTTATAATCAGGTAATTAAGGTAGAAACAAATTTTTCCCCCGAAATTTTGTTGCAAAAAATACAAAAGATTGAAAAAACGATGGGACGCAAAGAAAAAACGGTGTGGCAAAATGAAAATCCCCTTTATGCAAACCGTATTATTGATATTGATATTTTATTGTATGATGATTTACAAATTGATACACAAGAATTAACCATCCCACACCCAAGAATGTATGAACGAGATTTTGTATTGAATCTATTGAATGAGTTAATAGTTTGATATAATATTTTATATCTGAAGTAAGAAGTGAAAAAATTTTTTACTTTTGCACGCTTTTTATTTTTAATGAAAATCAAGTTATTATTTTTATAAATCAAATATATCTTATATTATGAAAAAAATTATCTTTTCGCTTTTTACTTTAGCATTTGTTAATCTCTTTGCACAAGAGATGACTTACACACCTTTAAGGGATGGAAATGGAATCTCTATCGGGTTAAATTTAAATTCGTATGAAGTTTCTTCGCTTGCATATCGCGGAGAAACGATGCACGAAATCTCATTATCAGGTATTTTTATCCCAAATAACGAAGGGATGCCGAACTTACCGAGAATCAGTCGATTTGTGGCAATTCCGAAAGGTGCCGAAGTGAAAGTTTCTATCAAAACGATAGAAACAGAAACCCTACACGACCTCAACATTGCGCCGGCAATAAAAATTCAGGCAATTCCCGAAGAACCTGTTATGGATTATGTAAAAGATGAAAGAGTTTATACTACGAATGAGTATTACCCGCAAAATCCGATTGAAATTTCTGAAATTACTTCTTTGAGAGGCGTTAATACGATTGTGCTTGGAATTACACCTTTTCAGTATAATCCCGTTTCCAAAGAATTAATCGTCATCAACAACATTGAACTTGATATTGAATTTATTGGAGGAGCAAAAGTTTACGATGAAACTAAGTATCGTTCACCGTGGTTTGACCCGATTCTCGAAAACGCATTACTGAACTATGATGCCTTGCCCAAAATGGAATACACTGCAAAAAATTCCAAAAGTGGAATAGGGTATGAATATTTGATTGTAATCCCCAACAGAGAAGATTTTATTCCTTATGCAGAACAGATTAAGGAGTTTAGAACCAAACAGGGAATTTATACTCAAATTATGAGTTTGGAAGAGATGGGCGTAACCACTACAACCCAACTCAAATCTTTTTTACATAATGCCTATAATACTTGGGATATACCTCCGGTGGGTGTGTTGCTTATGGGAGACCACAACACCAATATGGCACTTGGAATTCCTGCCGAAACCATTTCACATCCCTATTCAGGAACATGTATCACTGACAATCAATATGCAGATGTAACCGGAGATCTTCTACCTGAAATGGTTTTCGCTAGAATGGCTGCCGAAAATACAGCACAAATGGAAGTTTTAGTGAGTAAATTTTTTGAGTATGAAACACAACCCTGTATGGATCCTGCATATTATCAAAATCCTATTACTGCTCTGGGTTGGCAAACGGTAAGATGGTTTCAAATTTGCTCTGAAGCAGTAGGCGGATATTGGAGAAATCAAGGCAAAACACCGGTGAGAATTAATGCTATTTACGAAGGTACACCGGGTACTCAATGGTCAACGAACCAAAACACCTCGATGGTGGTAAATTATTTTGGTCCCAACGGAACCGAATATATTCCTGCTACTCCGGCGGAGTTAGGCGGATGGTCTGGAGGGACACCCGCACAGGTAGTTACTGCTGTTAATAACGGTGCTTTTGCACTCCAACACCGCGACCACGGTTTTGAAAACGGATGGGGAGAACCCGCTTTCCAAACCAATCACATCAGCCAACTTAATAATGTTGGAAAAATGACCTATGTGTTCACTATTAATTGTTCCACAGGAAAATTTAACCATTCTTCCCCCTGTTTTGGAGAAGCATTTCATCGTTATACTTATCAAGGACAAAATGCAGGTTGTGTGGGATTTTTAGGACCCACAGAAGTTTCCTATTCATTTGTAAACGACGTTTATGCCTGGGGAATGTACGATTTGTTTGACCCCGAATTTTTACCTACTTATGGTCCCAATTACGGCTCATCATCCGGTCCGCACGTTGGTTATTCAGGAAATTGGATGCCCGCATTTGGAAATGTGTCCGGAAAACACTTCTTATATTCCAGCAGTTGGCCCTATAATACCGGCGACAAAAATATTACTTATCAAATGTTTACTGCTCATTCCGACGTGTTTTTAAGACTCTTTACCGAAGTACCACAAGAACTAACAGTTAGTCACGCAGATGTTGCCCTTGCCGGAAATCCGAGTTTCTTGATATCTGCCAACGAAGGCGCATTGATTGCCCTCTCCGCTGTAATAGACGAAGAACTCCAAATTCTTGATGTGGCTACTGCAACAGGTGGTATGCAAACCATGACTCTCCCTTCTACTTTAATTCCCACAACTGAAATAAATGTGGTAATTACCGGACAAAACTTCCTGCGATATGAATCTGTTGTATCCGTTGTGCCCGCTGAAGGTCCTTATGTAGTGCCTATGGGATATACAGTAGTTAATAATGATATTTTAACCTATATCTCTACCAACGAAGAAATTGAAGTTACTTTGAAAAATGTTGGTGTTGAGCCAACTCCGGGACCACTTACCGTTTCTATTGCTTGCGATGACCCACAATTAACAATTGTCGATCCATCAACACAATATGAAACTATTATTTCTCCCGATGAAACAGCCACAGTTAAATTCAAAGTTACCGTGGCAAATGATATTTTAGACGGGAAAATTTTTACCCTTAATGTAACTATCGGAACTGCTAAAACAACTTGGGAGAGCAAAGTATCATTGAAAGCATTCGCACCCAAATTCGATTTGGATAAAGTATTCGTAAATGGAGTTGAAGGCGGCTCTATTCCTAAAGGTGAATTATCTGAAATATTAGTTGTTGTAAAAAACAAAGGAGGTGCCGATGCGTACAATGTAATTGGAGAGTTAGAAATAACAAGTAATTATGTTTCGTTCCCCTGCCCTGATAGAATTGGAAATCCTGCACAATTTTTGCCGGCAGGTGAAACCATTGAAATACCTTTTACTGTGCTTGCAACTCCTGATATGCCTTACGGACATATTGCAGGAATGAAATTATTGCTTGAAGCAAACTATGGCAGAAATTATGACAAATCTTTCACTGTTTCATCTGCCGGAGCAAATAATTATTGCTCTTCAGGTTCTCAAAATTGTGGATCCTCTGATAAATTTACATCCGTACAACTTGTTAAAACAAGCGACCCATCGGTTTATTTAATTAACAACCCAAGTTCTGCTTGTGCAACCGGAGGATATCAAGATTTCACAAGCATAAATGTAGCATTAGAACCGGGAAACCAATATACTATTAAAGTAAAATGTGCTTATGGGTCGCAGCAAGTAGGCGGTTGGTTCGACTTGAATGGAAACAATGCTTTCGACGCTAACGAAAAATTAATAACACTCACTTGCGGTACAGCCAATACGGAATATTCTACCAACTTTACGATTCCTGATAATTTTGTTCCGGGCACATCACGTTTCCGACTTATATGCAAATATAGCGGACCACCCAGTGCGTGCAACAATAGCAGTTACGGACAAACCCACGATTATACTATCATACTCCCCGAACTCTATGCTCGTGTGCAAAATGTAGAGGCAGTATTAACAGGAAGTAGTATTACTACCACTTGGGAAACACCCGCAGAAGGAACACCCGAAGGATACAATATTTATCGCAACGGTAATAAATTAAACAGTTCTATTCTTACTGATGTAACTTTTACTGAAGTTGTTGACCCTCAAAATATATATGCCTATAATGTAACGGCGGTTTATGAAGGAAATAAAGAATCGTTTGCAGAGATGTCGAATGTAATCTGTTATTACTTAACTTGCCAAGTGCCTCTCAATCTGGTAGGTACGGTCGAAAAATCTAATGCCAAACTTTCATGGAATAAACCGGAAAATCAAGAAGGTGTTTTTGTTGGATACAATATTTTTAAAGATGATTTAAAAATTAATGAAACCATAGTAACCACTGAAGAATATGTAGATGAAGAACTTGAAGATGGAGATTACAAATATAATGTAACCGCCGTGTATGAGCATGGAGAATCTGAATTTTCTAACGATGCGTTATTAACTATTAATGTAAGTATTAATGATTTTAACACAAGTTCTTTCCAAATTTATCCTAACCCTACCACAGGCAACGTTACTATTACAGGAGATGGACTTAGCCACATAGAAATTTATGATGTTCAAGGACGTTTATTATTATCTCATACCTCAAACCTCAAACCTCAAACCTCACTTAACGTGTCGCATTTGCAAGGTGGTATCTATTTCGTTAAGATGTACTCTGAAATGGGGGATGTTGTAGTGAAAAGATTGGTAGTAGTGAAATAAGTCTCTTGCAACTATATTTTAATATTTTCGCGCCCCATTTTTTATAATTATGATTTATATACAAAGAAGAAAATTAGTTATGGTTGCTTTTGGCGGGAATGCTATTTTGAGAAGCGGTCAAAAAGGAACTTACCACGAGCAACTCCAAAATGTAATGGATACTTGCAAATCTTTGCACCGTTTGTACGAACAGGATTGCGATTTGGTAATCGGGCACGGAAACGGACCTCAGGTAGGCAATGTAATGTTGCAACACGATGCCGGCTCAAAAATGTATAACATTGAAGCGATGCCTATGGATCTTTGTGTGGCAGAAACACAAGGCTCAATCGGATATATGATTGAACTCGCTTTTCGTAATATTTTCTTCAAGGAAAAAATTCGCAAACACGTTATTACATTAGTAACACAAGTGGTTGTGGATGAAAATGACCCTGCTTTTCAAAATCCTACGAAACCGGTAGGACCTTATTACACCAAAGAACAGGCAGACAAATTTGCCTCAGAAACCGGTGCTAAATATGTGGAAGCCCCCAAAGGAAACGGCTGGAGAAAAGTGGTAGCCTCTCCGGTACCCAAACATATCAGTAACATTGATGTGGTGCAACGTTTGGCAACTTCCGGCTATGTAGTCATAACCTGCGGGGGTGGCGGCATCCCCGTTGTGCGCAATGAAAACGGCGGAAAAGGAATGGAAGCCGTAATCGACAAAGACTTGGCATCTGCGCTCGCAGCCATTGAAATGAAAGCAGACGAGTTTTATATTCTTACCGATGTGCCCAAAGTTTATATCAACTTTAGAAAAGAAAACGAACAGGCATTAGATACTATTACAGTTGCAGAAGCAAAGAAATATTTAGCCGAAGGACAATTTACCGAAGGCTCAATGGCACCTAAAATTCGAGCCGCTATCTTCTTTATTGAATATGGCGGTAAAGAATGTATTATAACCGAAGCCGGTCAATTAGGAAATCCTAATTGCGGAACCAGAATAATCAATTAACAATTAACAATGTAAGGGCGTTGCGCGCAACGCCCCTAATCACTAATCATTAATCATAATATTATGCCCAGAAAAAAACTTCAACACCCGGAAGATGAGCCATTGCAAAATCAAGAGGTGAACGCCGGCGTTTCAACAGAAACCCAACCCATTATTTCAGAAATCAAAAAGCCAAAAGCAGCAACCACCAGAAAAAAGAAAACAGAAACTATTGAGGAAAATTCTGAACCCTTAGTAGCAGAAAAGCCAAAAGCAGCAACCACCAGAAAGAAGAAGGCAGAAACTATTGAGGAGAGTCCGGAAACCTTACTACCGGAAACCTTAGTAGCAGAAGGAGAAAAGCCAAAAACAAAAGGTAGAAAAAAGAAGGCAGAAACTATTGAGGAAAATCCGGAACCCCTAGTACAGGAATCCTTAGTACAAGAACCCTTAGTACAAGAACCCTTAGTACCGGAACCCTTAGTACAGGAACCCTTAGTACAGGAACCCTTAGTACAGGAACCCTTAGTACAGGAACCCTTAGTACAAGAACCCTTAGTACCGGAACCCTTAGTACCGGATATTGTTGAGGAAAAGCCTAAAACTTCTGTTGAAGAAATTGAAACCTTAGGAGTAGAAGAAAATGAACCCTTAACGGAAGAGGAAGAAGAAACCGAAACGGCAGTAACAACTGAATCTACCGAAATTATTGAAAAAGAGTATGAACATCTTGACTTTCAAGAATTAGTAGAAAAATTACAAGAGGTAGTTCAAGAGGAAAATATTAACGAAATTAAACATCGTGTAGGGGTATTAAAGGCTTCTATCTTAAATAAAATCAAACAATTAAAAAAAGATGCATTAACCAAGTTTTTGGAAGAAGGAGGAAACAAAGAGGAGTTTGAATATGAACCTTCGGAGGGGGAAGAACAATTTGCAAACGCATTACAAAAATATAAAGAGAACAAAACAAAATTCCTTGAAAATTTAGAGGCTGAAAAACAAAAGAATTTAGAAAACAAACAAGAGATTATTCAAGGTTTGAAAGAGTTGGTAGAAAATGAAACCAATTTAAAAATATTAAACGACAAGTTTAAAGAGTTTCAAGAAAGATGGCGTGAGATTGGACCTGTGCCGCAAAACGAATCTTCAAATTTATGGCAACATTACCATTTTTATGTAGAAAAATTCTTTGATATACTTCGCATTAACAAAGAGTTACGTTCATTAGACTTAAAGAAAAATTTAGAACAAAAAGTAAGATTGTGCGAACAGGCAGAGGAATTGCTGTTGCAAGATTCTATCACTAAATCATTCAAAGCATTGCAACATCTTCATGAAGAGTGGCGTGAGGTTGGTCCTGTGCCGGAAGATAAAAAAGAGGAAGTTTGGGAGCGTTTCAAAAATGCGTCCGACCAACTGAATCAAAGACGCAGAACACATTACGATTCTTTATTGGAAGAACAACAAAACAATTACAATGCAAAAGTGGTGATTTGCGAACAGGCAGAAGAATTGGTGGCATCGGAGCCTAAAAACCTAAAAGAAAACAACACCGTGAGCGATAAACTTGCCGAATTGATGAAAGTATGGAAAACCTTAGGAGCAGCCCCCGCAAAACTGAATGAAGAGATTTGGCAACGATTTAAAAGTTCTTTGGATAAATTCTTCGTTTCTAAAAAAGAATATTTGCAACAACTTAAAAACGAACAACTTCAAAACTACAATCAAAAACTTACGTTAGCCATTGAGGCAGAAGCGATTGCTATAAGAACCGACTGGAAAAAAGCCACAGATGCCATTATAGCCCTGCAAAAAGAGTGGCAAAAAATTGGACCCACATCTAGAAAAAATTCAGAAACTGTGTGGAAAAGATTCCGCAAGGCGTGCGACCAATTCTTTCAAAATAAAAATAACTATTTCTCTAATTCTCAATCTATTGAAACAGAAAACCTGCAAAAGAAAGAAGAATTGATTAAGAAAATTGAAGAACATATTTTCTCTGATGATAAAAATGAAAATTTAGAAGTGATGAAAACCTATCAAAGAGAATTTATGGATATTGGACACGTTCCGATTAAAGAGAAAGACAAGATTTATACAAAGTTTAGAGAGGCTGTGAATAAACGTTTTCAAGATTTGAAAATGACGATGGAAGACGTGAAACGCAGCAATTACAAATCTAAAATTGAGACCATTCTTAATAATCCTAATGCCAACCAAATATTGGATAAAGAACGCAGATTTTTGGCTAACAAATTGCAACAGTTGAAAGATGATATTGCATTGTGGGAAAACAATTTGGGATTTTTTGCAAACTCGAAAAACGCCGATTTATTAAAAGCGGAATTTTCTAAAAAAATTGAATCCGCCAAAACAGAAGTGAAAGAGTTGGAGTATAAGTTAAAAATGATGGTACATAAAAAATAAAGATGCGTTAATAGTTACAAGTTACAAGTTACAAATCTTATTTGTCGGATAATCGGATATCGGATATCTTTTATCTTTTTATTGCAATATTTGCCTTAAATCCTACAGTAATTCTAAAATATTGATTATAATTATTATAAAATGAATTATTAAAAAGATATTTCATTCCCCACTTGTAATTTCCTTTTAGTAATATTTCATATTTATTGAGAGGTATGCGCAAACCGATACCACCTGAAACACCAAAATCAGGCTTATCAAAATATATATCAATAGTTTCATTATAGTAGTATGGTAAATATTTTACTCTTGAAAAAATGATGAGATCACAAAAAATGCCGGGTTCAATAAAAAACTTAACTTTTTTACCAAAATTAACACGAAAATATATAGGAATAGCAAAAAAACTGTTATAGGTGTTATAATAAACAAATTCTAAAAAATTTTTTCTCATTAAAAAGGCATCATATTGTAGCCCGAGAATCAAATTGCATTTTTTTTGATTATAAAAAGCATGAAATACTCCGACTCCAAATCCTAATTGAGTTCCTGAAAGTTTTTGATTGTGAATATTTAACGAAAGGGCAACTTCCGGGGAAAAATTAATTTGTTCGGAATTTTGAGATGAAATACAAAAAACAGTTCCGAAAAAAATTATTATAATGAAGAAAAAATGTTTCATA
>Ga0099364_10015543_pt1 | contig 10031 bp, 8 predicted proteins | sample TergutTh196P3_FD_73070 | JGI IMG/M metagenome (GOLD analysis project Ga0099364, IMG submission 73070) | Microcerotermes parvus P3 segment gut microbial communities from Pointe-Noire, Republic of the Congo - Th196 P3 | ecosystem: Host-associated > Arthropoda: Insects > Digestive system > Gut ...
TCTTGATATCTTCAGAACTTTCATTTTTTTTAAAATCATGTTATTAAGATTTAAAAATATTTTATTTCTTTTGCAAAAATAAAAAATAAATGTTCTTTACAACAAAATAAATGATCTTTTTTTCGTTAAATTTAAAAATAAATTATAAAGATAGTTGCAATTGAAGATGAGGCAGGCTGGTATGGCGCAGGCTACCAAAGGTTTTGTTCAACGAAGCGGTTTGGCGTTACGGCGGCAGGAAGCCCGCTGAAAAGGCAGTGCAAATTTGAAAGTTTGTACCCCGCAGGAGGTTCAGTGTAAGCCGCAATTGCAAGTGAAGTCGCCAGCACGTTTGGTGCAAGCGGGCGACAGCGCAGCTGGACAATGTAGAGTAATAATTAATAAACAGAAAATATCAACGAGATGAATAATATAGAAAAATTGGTTGAACGCCTTAAAGAACAATCTAAAACTGAAAAAAAAATATATATGTTTTTGTATATATACGCTTTGTTATCTATGTTTGCGGTTAGTTTTATTAAACTTTATATACGCAAACAACAATTTGAATTATATACCATATTTGATTATCTACAAGGGACATTACCCAATTTTTTTGCGGCAACAGGGATATGTAGTTTAATATTTTGTTATGCTGAATTGTTGAGAAAAACAGGTACTTACAAACGCAAATTATTATATGCGTCAGTTTTTACTTTTGCGGGACTGACAGGTTGGGAATATATTCAATATTTTATGGGCTACCCGATAGATTATCATGATATTTTAATGAGTTTTATAGGTTGCATTATGACAATCGCTTTTGTTTTACTCCTAAAAAGATTTTTTCGCAATGAAACAGATAATTTATAGAGTATAGAGTATAGAGTATAGAGTATAGAGTTTAGATTTTAGTGTGTAGAGTATAGAATTTAGATATTAGATTTGAACTATCAAACTATCAACTTCTTATTCACTCATTTACTCATTCGCTGATAACTGAAAACTGAAAACTATCAAACTACAAAACTATCAACTACTTATTTTTCTACCGATATTTCATCCCTAACGGGATAGGGCGTATGACCATACGCTCCTACATTCACTAATAACTGATAACTGAAAACTCTAATATCTAAACTCTAAACTTTGTGTTCCTTTGTGGTTAGATTTTTTACCACGAAGGCACACAAAGGTTTTTTCACAAAGTCGCACGAAGGATGCATTCCTAACGGAATGCGGGTGTGATGATTGAATGTTTTCTACCGAGCGATGCATTCTTTTCGACAAGCTCAAAGCATCGCCTAACGGAATGCTGCTGCGGTGCGTTTTGCATGACCGAAAATCTATTTTTTATCATCTTGTTTGTTTTATTTTTTAGCCACGAATTACACAAATTTTCACTAAAACAAAAAAGGCAGCACATCACGTTGCGCTGCCTTATACTTTATAAAATAAAATAACTCAATCCACTTGGTTACTCATTTGTAATGTACTCCAGGTAGAGGTTTTTTACCTTTGTTGGGGTTTCGGAGCCATTTTCATAATATTCGATAATGATATAGTACTCGTTTGTCTCCTCAACAAAAATACCCGAATTTGGTTTGAAAGCAACATCACTATAAGACCCGCTCTCGTTGACTGTAAGTACCTGACTCTTTTCTACTTCGTTGTAGGTGTTAATTGTCCAATTGATAATTGGCTTTGGTGCATATTCAAATGCCCAATAGCCACCTTTTAAGACTACTTTCAGACTGAAACCATCGGGCACATCCGCATGCATGCTGAAATAAACATTCTGAATGTTATCAACATCAATAGTGATAGTAGAGACTTTTTCAGACAAAATATTTATGCCATAATCACCCGTTTCTGGATATTTTATTGCAATTGACATTGGATATAGTTCACTTTCCAAAAACGCAACGACATATTTTTCAAAATCGGGAATTTCGAATTCGCCTTCTAATTCGGAATATTTTTCTTTTAAATTTTCCCGTATTGCAGGAAGCGACCGCGAAATTGAGTGTGCGCCGTCAATTAGTTGTGTGCCTAAATCAATATTGTCTAATTTGCCGTCTGTTTTAATGTCTTCACCGATATAAGCCATCAATTCCATCATATCGCCCATAGATTGAAAACTTTGCAAAATAGATGATATTGCGAGCAATTTAGCATCTTTTAATAGATGCAATGCTTCAGAGTAGGTTTCTGACGGCTCAAAACCAAACAATGCCAACACTTCTTGTTGTGCTTGCCTTTTGGCTTCTGAAAATTCCATACCGTCATTAACCAAATAGTTTACACGAGGTCGTTCCAAATGTGTTAGAACATTTACGTTTGCCGAACTAACATCTTCAATATCAGCCAAGGCATAAAGAGTTATTTGCCCGTTAGATGTGTTCCCCGTGACTTCGTTAAAATAATAACCATCAACTTTCAGTTCCACATATTGCGAAACCAATTCGATGTTCTTCTGCTCGAATGAGCCAGTATTACTTATGATAGTGGTTGAATAGGAGCGACCCGTTTGGTTGAACTCGTTATCTAATTCCAAAATCATAACAGACGAACCGATAATAAACGGTCCCTTTTGTGCATAACCCGAAAAAACCGACTTGCTAATGACAGCAGGAATTTCAGGATCACTAGGTATTGGGGTTACATCTACATCAGGGTCTTGACTACAGCCCCAAAATAGGAAAAATCCTAATACCAACAAGAAAACATGTTTTAAATTCATAATCAATAAAAATTAAAATTTTTAATTAATACAATATAAAAAAAAAATTACATAAATCAATCTACACTGCTGGCACTAAATTTAGACCCAGCGCTCACGCTAAATGGTCCGTTAATTGTAATGCTACCGGGTGCTTCAAGTGTAAGTTTGGCACTGTTGGTAACGGTTACATCTTGGACGTTGAGGTTATCGCAACCAACAACGGTTCTGTCAATCGTAATAGTTTGGTTGGCAAAAGTATCAATGCATACTGCCTGTACTGCTGCGTAAGCATTTACCAATCCATAACCCATTTGTAAATGCCATGTACCGTTTGGGCGATTAACTTCAATACCATAATCATACAAATCTTCTCTTACTTTCTGTGCGGTGCTTTCTATTATATCACGTACTTGAAGCCACGTCAAATTCGAATTAACGGATAGAATAAGAGCTGCAATACCTGCGACATGAGGACAAGCAGCTGATGTTCCACCAAAGCAACAATAATAATCCCCCGCAGTCCCGCTTTCAGTGTTATAACCCTCCCTTCCTTGACGATCAGTCGTATAAATGTTTGCGCCGGGAGCAACAACACTCAATGCAGTACCAAAATTACTGCCTTGAAATGGATTCCACGGATCACACGAATTGGGATTGACTCTAATACCACATTTATCATTTGCACCTACAGAAATTACATTTGGCAAATTTGCAGGATAACTAACAGTCGAAGCATTATCATTGCCAGACGAAAATACAACAACACAACCTTTTCCTTCTCTCCCTTGCGTTACTGCGTTGTTTACAGCATTAGTAATAGGAGAATAAGGAGAGCCGCCTCCCCAAGAATTACTAATAACATCAGCACCATTTAGCCTCCCCCAATTGATAGCATCGGCGAGCCAGTCTGCTGTTGAAATATCACCAAAAGCAACATGTATCGGAATTATATTACAATTCGGAGCAACACCGGCTATTCCTATCCTGTTGTCTTTAATAGCTCCGATAATTCCAGCACAAGCCGTTCCATGATTCTCGTCACTATAGATAGGGGCACCGCCTGAATTATGACCCGTAGCGTCATATCCTGGTAAAAGATTTGTTTGTAAATCTGGATGTGTTAAATCTACCCCCAAATCAACGACTGCAACTTTAATATTTGCACCTAATGCAACCGTCCAAGCCTCTTCTGCCTTAATATCAACACCACTTATTCCACCGTTTTGTCCAATATTCTTTAAAGCCCACTGGTCATCAAAGTATGTATCATTTGAATTGAAAATATCAATCAGGACAAAATTGGGCTCAGCAAACTCAAAAAGATTGGACTCGTAAAATAATCTCGACATTTCCATAGCGTTCATATTTGCATTTTTTGAAACACTGAGCATAAATTGATTACTCACAAAGAGATTCTCTTCTTTGATGAAACAATTATTTTTTTCCGTCAATTCTTCCAATTGATTGCGGGATGTGGTCGATTTCAATTTAACTACAAACTCGTCAGTTAGTCCTTGTGATAATTTATTATACAAAAATAAAGGTGTGGCCGAAACAATTACCGGACTTGCTCTAAGTGTTTGTAAGACAGCAGATGAAACTAAATCATTCTCATTTTTGGTTTCTAGAATAACAAAGTAATAAGAATGGTCATCAATATTCTTTCCGGCAGCTAACTGTAAAGAAGCATTGTCATTTATTAGTTCACTTATCTGTTTTCTATCAGCTTTTTGTGCAAATTTGATAAAAATCTTATTGCTATTTTGCTGCAAGAATATTTTTTCGCCCTGATAGTAATAAAAATTACCAGTTTGTTGGCTATTTAACAATGCATTAAAAATAACACACAAGATAGATATAAAAATTGTCTTTTTCATTTCTAATCAAATTTTCTGTTAAACAAATAAATGTTCTTATGAAGAGGTTGATGCAGTATGAAACCAAGATATTTTAATTCCATCTCATTTTCGGAAAGCGTTGTAATTGCAAAACTACAACTTGTTGTGAAACAAATAGTGCCATCTAAATCTTTGAAATGTAATGTATCATTTTGCAAAATATATTGGTCTCCATTACGGAACTGATGATATTGGTCATTATCTCCAATTTCTTCAGGGGATTTACTGATACTTACTAATTTTGTGTTAGCGTCTAATGAGAGTGTAATAATAATATCCAAATCCACAAGAACACACTCCCAAATTTCATTTGCATCGTCTGATTTGTTCTCTGCTTCCAGAGTATCAGGGCTTTTAGTCTGGCAAGAAGATAAACCCCCCGCCAATATCAGCACAAATGCTAATATTTTAATTACGTTTACTTTCATAACACATTCTCTCCTATTTATTTCGTTAAAATCATCTGTTTGGCATCGCTCGTTTTATCATCGCCTATTAATAAATAGGTGTAAATTCCTGATGTTAGTTTTCCTGCCTCAATAATCACATCAACTGCATTCCAATTATTTGTATCAATCAGAATGGTGTTTTCGGTGCAACCGTCTATCGTTCTTTGATAAACTGTTTGCCCACTGCTACTTTCAACGGAAACATCCAATGTTCCCAAACACTCTAAAAAGTGTACAGTAACTTCATTGTCTTGGAAGACAACTTCCAAGGCTTGCGAAATCGATTTTGAATCGGGAAGTATTAGGATTCCCTTCAATTCGATTTTTTCATTTTCGGCATTTCCCAGAATTCCGAAAAATAATAATGTAAAAATAAAAACTTGTTTTCTCATACGAATTTCTAATAAAAATTTTTGCAAAGGTAAAGCCTTTATTTAATATATTTTTCATTTTTTTTAAAAGATAATAAAATAAATTATTATATGTATGATAATTAATACATTACGTCAATTTAGGATAAGTTTTCCAACAAAAGTATAAGTTTTTACAAGTTTTATGTAAGTTTCTTTTAATTCAAATATGGTTTAGAGTAAGTCTAAAGTAACTATTTTCTTGATTTTTTTCAATTCTATATCATTTTTTTTGAAAGATTTTTGTTCTTTCTTAAAAAAAATTTTTTTTATACCAAAATAATTATTTATATTTGCAAAATGATTTTTTGTATTAAAGTTCTATTAATCAAATATTTATTATATGAAATTAATTTTAAGGTTTTTCTTGATTTTTGTAACTGCAATTTTTCTGTCTTGTTCGAAAAACAGCAAACTTGAAATTATTGCAACGGCAGAGTCACTAATTGAAATGCATCCCGATAGTGCATTAAATCTTTTAAATACAATAAACGATGCCTCTCTTTCTGATATTGAAAAAGCAAGAGTTTCTTTGCTGTCTGTAATTGCCAAAAACAAAATGGATATGGAAATTGCGAATGACACTGCAATTTTTGATGCCATTGAAATTTTAGAACGCAAAGGTTCAGACATTGAGAAGGCAAAAATTTTACTTTATGCAGGCAGAGTACTCCGTGATAGAAACGAATATGAAAAATCATTATCCTTTGTTTTAGAAGCCAAAAATTATTTTTCAAAAATAGACGACAATAATTTAAAAGGGATGATTATGTCAGACTTAGGAAAATTAAACTATCAAGAAGATCATTTCGTCACTGCCATCAATTCCTATAAAGAGGCATTTTACTTTTTTAGCAAAGCCGACCGTTACCATAATCAAATTATTTCATTACAAATGATAGGTAATAGTTTTCTTTTATCAGAAGAAGTGAACAAAAAAGATAGTGCAACCTTTTATTATGATAAGGCAATTAATATTTCAGAAAAATTCAACGAAAATTCTGCTCATATTAGTTTATTGAATAATTTGGGTGTTCTTTTTATATATTATGGTGAGTATCAAAAAGCAAACCAACTACTTGAAGATGCCCTCTTTTATTCTAAAAGTAAAATTGATTCATTTCATATTTTTTTAAATTTGTCTGAAGTCTATTTTTCTCTTGATTATTTAGATTCTGCAACGTATTATATTAATCAAAGCATTTACTTTTTAGAAGAAAAAGAGAGTCAATTCTCTCCTGAAAATTATTTTTCAGTTTACAAATTGCGTTCTTCTATCGAAGAACAAAAAGGAAATTTTGAAACTGCACTAAGAATAAAAGACAGGTATGTAACTTTGGCAGATTCTCTCTATTCAGAATTGGCAAATCTAAAACTTTTAGAAATTCAGGAAAAATATCAACAAAAAGAAATAGAGCAAAAATATCAATTACAGAAAAAAACCATTTTTTTGTGGCTTTTTATTGGTTTAACAATATTTCTTATTTTATTTATTTTTATCTTTTATTTTAACCATAAAAGAAGAATTGAAAATAAAAACAAACTTACTGAAGTAAAACACAGATTACACAAATTGTCTCTCACCCACAGCAGGTTAATTGCAGAAAAAGAAGGGATGTCAAAACTCATCGAGGAATTGCGAAACCATAACCAGAAGACCCAAGAGGAATTTACACAATATCAATTAAAATACAAAAAAATCAATGTTAGTATTTTAATTCAAGAACTCTTTAATAGCATTGGGAAAATTACTTATTTTGAATTAAGTAAGTCAGTTCCCGAAATAATAGATGCCATTCAAAAAGTTGCTCCTTCATTGAAAAATTATGAAATATGCACGTGTTGCTTATTATATTTGGGGTTTGATGCCCAAGATACTTCTTACTTTATGAATTTGAAAGACGGGGTTATTCATCCTCGTTGTTCTGCAATAAGAAAAAAATTAGGTATTGAGCCACGTGGTTGTATAGTTGAATTTTTAAAAGGAAAAATTGGGTGTATTATATAAGTAATTATTCTTAAACTGTATAATAACTGTAATTAAAGTCCTTAAAGCAAAAAGGAGTGTAGAGTATAGAGTGTAGATATTAGAGTGTAGATATTAGAGTGTAGATTTGAAATATCAAACTATAAAACTATAAAACTAACAACTTCTTATTCACTCATTTACTCATTTACTCATTCACTGAAAACTCTAATATCTATTCTTTGTGTTCCTTTGTGAAACCTTTGTGTTCCTTTGTGGTAAAAAGAGTCTACCACGAAGGCGCACAAAGGGTTTTTCACAAAGGCGCACGAAGGTTTTATCACAAAGTCGCACAAAGGATGCATTCCTAACGGAATGCGGGTGCGGTGCGTTTTGCCTGACCGTAGGTTGAAACCTACGGTTAATAAAGGGTCGTCCTTGCAGGACTTTGCAACAATCCGTGCCATTTTCCGTCCGTAGATTGCATCTACGGTTAATAAAGGGTCGTCCTTGCAGGACTTTGCTGCAATTCGTGCCGTTTTCGTCCGTAGATTGCATCTACGGTTAATAAAGGGTCGTCCTTGCAGGACTTTGCTGCAATTCGTGCCGTTTTTCGTCCGTAGATTGCATCTACGGTTAATAAAGGGGCGTCCTTGCAGGACTTTGCTGGAATCCGTGCTGTTTTTCGTCCGTAGATTGCATCTACGGTTAATAAAGGGTCGTCCTTGCAGGACTTTGCTGGAATCCGTGCTGTTTTTCGTCCGTAGATTGCATCTACGGTTAATAAAGGGTCGTCCTTGCAGGACTTTGCTGCAGATTGTGCTGCCAAATAGTCCCGCAGGGACGGTACTTTATTAACCGTAGGTTTTAACCTACGGACAAAAACAAGCCGCGTATCCAAAAAGTCCCGAAGGGACGATACTTTATTTTGTAGCTGCAGATTGTCTGACCGCAGACTCCCAAACGGAATGCTACTGCAATGCGATGAAACCGTATTTTTACCTAATTCTAAAAACAAAACAACCTCAGTAGCGGATGTAATAACATACGCATCATGCTGAACTTGTTTCAGCATCCCCTGATTATTGAAGGGATTGCGGGTCAAGCCCGCAATGACGGGTTGTTTAATGATAATATTCTTTGCTACTGAGGTTGTTTTGTTAAAAATAATTAGGTGTAAATTAGGTTTTTTCAATTGGGTTGTGGTGTGAGACGGCGAAAAACACCATATTGATGCCTCGCTCAACGAACTGTACAAACAACTTGACGCTAATAAGTTTTTTCGCGCCAATCGCCAGTATATTGTTTCACGTAATGCGATAAAAGACATGTCACAATGGTTTGGTAGCAAACTTTCTGTAAATCTGACAGTTACCGTTCCCGAGAAAATTATTGTGAGTAAAGTACGAGTATCGGAATTTAAGGGATGGTTTACGATGTGAGGTTATAATTAAAATTATACTAATAAGTGGCGTAAAATAGTCCAATAATAGCGTAAAATAGACCAAAAAATAGAGTCTTTTTGCATTGATATTGCAGTGCTATCTAACAAATAGATAATTTTTTTATTACAATTTTAATCGAAATGGACACAAAATGCAAAATCTTCTATGCTTTCTATTTTTTTTGTATAGGTTCAATTGCATAATAACTAAAAATAATATTATTTTACATTATTTACATTATTTTGCAAAAAAGTTGTATCTTTGCGGCGTGATTTTATTTCTTATTTTGTAAATGTGTAAATTACAGGGCATTAACACAAGTCTATGTCTGATTAATATTCTTTTTTCGGACAGTTTTAGATAATGAGACAATTATAGAAGATAGTGTATCCGGAAAAATCCGGCAAAAGATAATCAAAGGAAAAACGGGCAAAATCATTTTTGCCAAGGATTATAGTGATATTGGGAACGACGATTTGATAAACAAAGCTTTATTCCGTCTCGAAAGGAACAAAATATTAATTCGTCTTTCTCATGGAATATATTTGTATCCTACTATTGATAAGGAACTTGGGGTGATGCTACCTTCACCTGAAACAATAGCGAAAGCAATAGCAAAACGGGATAACGCACGAATATTACCTACCGGCAATCATGCCATGAATTTATTGGGACTTTCATCACAAGTGCCAATGAACGTGGTCTATTTGACCGATGGTTCGCCAAGAAAAATAAGCATAGGGAAAAGAAAAATTACCTTTCAAAAAACATCGCCAAGAAATTTTATCTACAAAGGGAAAATAATTCCTTTGTCTGTTGCCGCGCTAAAAACAATAGGCAAAAATAATCTAATCCCAGAATATATTGCCCGTTTGGAAAACATAATTACCCAATCGGAAGATAAAAAAATTCTGATAAATGATGTATAATAGAATTTATGCAAATTTTAAACAACTGATTTATCTAATAAATCTAATCTGTCTTCGCTGACGGACTGTGATTGTTGTGCCGTTAAATAAGAAAATTAAGAAAAGTGAGCCTATTGTGATGTGATTGTCAGTTGTCAGTTCAAACATTTATACAGAAACGAAATTAAAAACATCAAAAATGACCAAAAAAAGTCAAAAATTGTCATAAAAAAACAAACGACGGGAACACA
>Ga0099364_10015544_pt1 | contig 10030 bp, 5 predicted proteins | sample TergutTh196P3_FD_73070 | JGI IMG/M metagenome (GOLD analysis project Ga0099364, IMG submission 73070) | Microcerotermes parvus P3 segment gut microbial communities from Pointe-Noire, Republic of the Congo - Th196 P3 | ecosystem: Host-associated > Arthropoda: Insects > Digestive system > Gut ...
TTGATCGCACTACCATCGATTCCGAGGCCGGTCAAGTCAACGGCAAAGTCCGCCAGCGCATTGGTTCTTGAATACGTGTTCCCGATTTGCTGAACGGTATTCAACGTTTCCCTGAAAACGGCACGCGATTCGGACGGTTTCCCGTTTCGGTGTAACGAAATTCCGACTTGGCGGAGCGCCGAACTTCGATGGAGCAGATCATCGATTTTTCGTGCGGATTCAAGGGAAACGTTCATTTCCGTAACATCGGTCTTTTCTCCCGCAATCTTTTGTAACAACCGGATTCGCAACTCTTCCGATTCGATTTGCACTGCCGTTGCGTTCGCATCGGAAAGCAATCCTTGTCGAACTTGTTCTTCACCGGCCGCAAGGAGCACCGTTTCGTAGTCGTCGAAGTCCTCGATTTCCTCCGTCGTTTTTAAGGCGTCGTTCAGACGCCCCGCTTTCGTTTGGGCAATTGCCAGTTCTTTCAAGGCAACGGCCCGCTGTTCCGGATCGTCGATGGACGGCAACGTTTCGATGGCGGCTTCAATCAATCCCTGTCGGCATTGCAGCGTTACGAAAAGCCGCAACAGGTACGCTCGCTCCTTGGGGTCGTCCAGTTCCCGGATGCGCCGATGCGTTTTTTGTAACAAAGCATGGGCGTAGTCCAAATTATTGACCTCGAACAGTGCCGTCGTGATTTGCAGCAGGACGTTCGCAACGTCAGCGGGTTCCTCAATGCCGACGGCGGCGTTCGCCGCTTCGAGAAAAAGATCGTTTGCGTCCGGAAGCATGGTGAGAATTACGATTGCGGCTCCGTTTGTTGTTCATATTCCTTGATCTTTCGGTACAACGTTCGTTCGCCGATGCCGAGTATTCGAGCGCTTTCCTCCCGATTGCCGCCGGTCGAACGGAGCGTTTCCGTGATAAACAGACGTTCAACCTCCGCCAACGGTTTACCAATTAGGTCGGCCAAGGAATCTCCGGTCGCTGCAACAACGATGCTTGGCGGCAGACCACCGACCTCCTCCGGTAAATCGTCCAAATCGATCAGGTCGTCCATATCGACGACGACCATGCTCTCGACGACATTACGCAGTTGTCGGACGTTGCCCGGCCAATCGAACCCGAGCAGGACCCGGCGGGCTTCCAGCACGACGCCCTTGATCGTCTTGCCGTAACGCTTTGCAAACAGTTTGATGAAATGATCCAGCAGCACCGGAATGTCTGCCGTGCGTTCCCGGAGCGGCGGAATCCGAATCGTAACGACCTTGAGCCGATGATACAGGTCTCGACGAAAGGTTCCCGATTCAACGGCGTCCTCCAAATTACGGTTCGTCGCCGAGAGGAGCCGAACGTTGACCTTGCGAGTCTCGTTGGAGCCGACGCGGGTGACTTCGCCGTTTTCGAGGACTCGCAGCAGTTTGATCTGCGTCTGCATCGGCATATCGCCGACTTCGTCGAGGAACATTGTGCCGCCGTTGGCGTATTCGAACTTGCCGAGCCGGTCCGATGAAGCGTCCGTGAACGCTCCTTTGACGTGTCCGAACAGTTCGCTCTCCAAAATGTTTTCGCTTAACGCGGCACAGTTCAGAGCGACGAAGGGTTTGTTCTTACGCGGACTGTTTTGGTGAATCGACTGGGCGAAGAGTTCTTTGCCGGTTCCCGTTTCGCCTTGGATCAGCACCGTGGCGTCGGTCGGAGCAATGCGTTTGAGCCGTTCGACGACGGCGAGCATCTGCGGACTGTTGCCGAGAACGCCGCCGAATCCGAACTTTTCGTCGAGCCGCTGTTTCAGTTCCCGATTGACCCGCCGGAGCCGCGAACTCTCCGCCGCCTTTTCGACGATGGTTCGCAATTGCTTCAGGTCCAGCGGCTTTTGCAGATAATTGAACGCTCCCTGCCGCATGGCATCGACAGCGTATTCGACGGAATTGTGGCCCGTCATAACGATGACTTCGGTTTCCTCGGCGTCTTCCTTGGCAACTTGGAGGATGTCCATTCCGCTACGCGGCTGCTCGAGCGCAAGATCGGTAATAACGACGTCGAAGAACGTCGTTTTGATTTTTTCGAGGGCGGCATCCAGTGAATGCACGATAACGCAATCGGCCCCGATTTTTTCGAGGCTCATTGCAACGGCTTCAGCGTGGTCCGCATCGTCGTCGATGACGAGAAGGGAATACGGAGGATCGTCCAAAACAGGAGTTATACTTCTCACCGCCATAAAACGGTCGTTTTGTAAGATTGGGAATTCGACCTGAATGAACTGCGACCGCAGTCTATTGGCAGGGTAAGGTATAGTGTGTAGAAAAAACCAACGACCGATTCCGCATTCTAGCCGACGCCTGATTGATGTCAAGAGGACGAGAAAAGGCACACCACGTCGACGAAGCGGCTAAGCGAAAAACTCGGAAACAACGTCAACGACGGCTCGGCACAGAGTCCGCAGATCGTCTTCGCCAATAATATCCGGCGGCATCAGATAAATCAAGCGTCCGAAAGGTCTGACCCAAACTCAAGATCACACCATTTAGCCGGTACTCCGGCTGTTTTATTTGAACGAAAACATTGTATCGCCGTGAAACCGGAGCAAACGCAATCGCGGCGGCGGAGCAAATCGGTTGCGCATTTCTTCGGCCTCGGCGTGAAATTGCAGTTCGTCCAAAAGAAACGGCAACGCAATCATTTCCGAAACGTTTTGAACCCATGTCGGTCCGATGGCGGCATCGATTCGTCGAGCAAACGCCAGTGCCGCAATCGTAAGATTGCACGAAATCGGTTTCATTGCAATGCTGCCTTGAGAAAAGCGTCTTCACCGCTAAACCATTCTTTGGCCCACATGGGAACGAAGACGTCCGGATACAGAGCGTCGTTGTCGTTGAGGGACCGGATAAAAATCTTCGTCGAGTATCTGAGGGAAACAGAAATATTGGATAAAAACAGATTTTGCACCTGTCCGTAATGATTAGGGCGGGATCCGGTCGGCTCTCCGACGAAAGCGGCTCGTGTCGCGGCTTTCAATTCCAATGCGTTGAGCATGGCCGAGGAAAACGTTTTGCGGCCAATGATGACCTTGAAATGATCCGGTGTGTTGAGTGTCGGATGCTTGCTCATTCCGGCAATGAACGGAGCGAACAGCGGCGAACTGCCGCCTCCGTTGTCACGTAAATCGACGATCATTCTCTTAACGTTTTGCTCCTTGAAAACGTCCTCGATGAATGCGGCAACGGAATAGTCTTTCGTATCGATACAGGAATTGTATTTGACATAAAGAACGTCGTCGCTCAATCGCTGAAACCAATAATTCTTGTTTCGATTTTTTCGAGACAGGTGAGTGTGTTCCTGCCTTGGCAACCATTCTCTTGCACCGCTGCCGGTTAGGTCCGCTTCGGAAATGACCCAATCGACATCGCCGAAAGTGTAACGGATGTGTGATTCCGAATCGGCGATTCCCGCCAGATAAAGGCGTTCCGCATTTGGAAGGGCATTGGCCAAAGCGTTTCGTTTATAAAAGGCGTTATCGTGATGGATAAACGGTTGCAGACGTTCCAAGACCTGCTTAATCGGTATGCCTTCCACGGCGGTGAGTTTCTTCCCGTAAAATTCGGCAAATCGGGCGTCGATACCGTCAACGAAAACTCCTTCTTCAAAAATAAAAAAAGATACCGGAAAGATGATCCCGGATAAAGAAACGGACGTATGGCTGTCACCGACAGCGTTGACGAGTTTGACCAATCCGGCTTTCAAAGTACGGTCATCGGAAGTGGAAACCGATTTGATCAATGTATTCATGCGCCTTTGGAAATCTGCACGAGAAATCTTGAAAAACAGATTCTTGTGCTGTTCGGGCAATGCATCTCGCAACCATGTCAAATCTGCTTTCCAACGTTGCTCTCGCGTCCCTTTGACAATCGCGGGAGATCGGGAGGAATCGCTGAAAAACACCACGGTCATCCCCGCCCGCTGTTCGACTCGTGCAATGTCCGTGGTTCCGGTCGTAAAAAACGTGTAACGAGCCGGTTTAACGGGAACGCCATCGGTGCTTTGAAATCCTATAAACCGCGGTGCATTGATTGAGAATTCGTACCGTCTTCGAGGTTCCAAATCGACGTGTAGTATACACGTTCTTTTGTCGATCCATTCCGGCTTGCTCGTCGTTTTCGGATAGGTTTCGCCGCCGCCACACCAAGAGTACGTTTTCGTATTCATGTCACGGTCAAAGGTTACACGGATTTGGTTGACATCTTGTGGATTAACAACCGTCCATTTTTCCGGTTCCACACCGACGATTTGCGGAACGTTTTCCGTTGCACTGACAACGAGAGAGCAGGCAAACGTCGCAAACAAAAAAATGGCATTCGTTTTCATGGAGTTACTGCATTGGTTAGTCGGAATCACAATCATGAAATTGTACCATTTAGCCGGTATTCCGTCAATTGTTGTCTCCTCTCCCAGTGGGAGAGGGGAAGGGGACTGAACGATTCCGATTTTCTTATTTGAACGAAAATTGTGTATCGCCGTGAAACCGGAGCAAACGCAATCGCGGCGGCGGAGCAAAGCGGTTGCGCATTTCTTCGGCCTCGGCGTGAAATTGCAGTTCGTCCAAAAGAAACGGCAACGCAATCATTTCCGAAACGTTTTGAACCCATGTCGGTCCGATGGCGGCATCGATTCGGATGGCGGCATCGATTCGTCGGGCAAACGCCAGTGCCGTCTTTGCGTGTTCCTTCGCTTCGTCGAACCGCTGTGCCGCGAGCAGTGCCTTCGCAAACCGTACACGAACAACAACGTTATCCAGAGTATTCGTAACACCGATCCGCGCAATCGTTTTTAGGGCTTCGGTAAATTGCGAGAGAAGAATTTCCGCTTCAAAAAGGCTCATCAGTTTTGGCGTGCGAGATCCGTGATAGCGGTATGAAGAAAACAAATCAGGAAGCCTCGCGTCCCGGCAATGTTCGCGGCACAAATTCAGAAATTCGGTGGCTTTCGCCTCGTTCCCGACTTGGAAATACAGCGACGCTAGATTTATGTGGCGAAAAAACAAAGCGTCCGGATCGGGGCGTCTTTCGGCCTGAATGATAGAGTCAAGTTCGGCGTCAATTTGTCGCTGCAAGTCTTCTTTCGACTGTACGGGAACCGGCGTTTTCGTATCATTCGATGACGGAGGCACAAACCCGTGGATTCGCCGGGTCTCCTCTGCGTAACCGCATTGAATAAAAACCTCCGACGTGATTTGTCCCCAATCGCTCCGCGAATACGGAAGTTTCTGTCGAATCGCATCCAGCCGCTTCCAATCGTCAGGATGGTTGGAAGGCTGTTTGTCATTTTGTTCGATAATTCGTTTGTCTTCCGTTACGTCAACGAGATTCTGTTCATAAATTGTCCACGCGGCATCGACTTCGTTGCGTTCCAAATGCCAAATCATGAACAATGCCGCCGTCTGTTGACGATAACGGACCAAATCAAAGGATTCGGACGCTTTCCGTGCGTTTTCGTATTCGTTACGGATAAGCGATTCCCGAACGATTTCCCGCAGCGAAGCGTTGCGCCAGCCGTCGGCTTCGATTTTTCGTGCAATCTCAAAGGCTTTCTCGAACTCGCCCTGCCGGGAGTATTTTGCAACGATTTCACGGAGCGTTTGGCAATACTCATCGTTTTTGTACGATTTTTCCAGAAACGCCAAGGCCCGATCCGTTTGGTCGGCGGCGAGGTAATATCGGCAAATTCGAGCGGTAATGTCGGAACTCAGCCAAGCGTCGCCGAGAGCGGCATCGACTTCATCGAAACGATCCGACGCCGCCAATGCCAGTGCCCAATGCCGTCGCAATATCCATCGGATCGGCGGCGAATGATAACGGCGAAACCTGCCGGTGATTTTCGTCATTGTTTCGCTACAGGCATCGAATTGTTGCGTTTCCGCCTGTTGCCAGGCTGTGTGAGCGTAAGATTCGTCGCGGTAGTACGATTGCCGGATTCGGTCCGCCGTTTCCAGAGCCGCCGCCTCGTCAAGTTCGAAAAGATGTTGGCGAAACTCTTTTTGTAACGCAATGGTTTCCTCCGTCGGACTGGGAACGTAAAGTTCGTAGAACATAAGCCCGAAGAGCATTCCGACAATCATGACAACGACGAGCACCGGCAAAATGTGCATCGCGAAAAAGTTTCCTTTTTTCGGTCTGACGAGGTTTTCGTCACAGTACGATGGGATCGTGTTCGTTTGAATTTCGCCTTTTTGTACGGATTTTGTCGGCGGCCACGTTACGGCATACTTTGTGTAATCGGACGGAAGGTTCGACGGCGCAACAATTTTATCGGATTCGACCAATTGCCGAACCGATTTGCCGCTCCAAAAGAAGTTTCGGTACACCATCGTGAACGGCAAGGTAAAGGGAACCATCCATGATCGCAGGAAATAGCGGGCTTGCGTCCGAACCAATTGCGGGAAAGCAACTTGCGGTGCCGACCAAAGCGTTTTCTTGCCGGCGGATTCGGCGGGAACGTTACCCCAGGGAAATTCCGGACGATAAGGCGTTAGTGTTACGTTTTCATCGTGGGTGAGCCAGGATTCCGCTTCGAGATGCCGTTCCCAAAGCGGATGCAGGCCGCTGTCCTTAAATACTTGTGCGAAATGTCCCGGCGGATACGGAAACCAGAGCATCTCCCGCCAGTTGTCCGATTCGAGTGTAATGGATTCATCGAAAAACGTACTGAATCTATAGGCAGGTTCTCTGCGATTGAGATCAAGTGTTAGGAAGGCCGCTCTCTCCGCATTTTCCCAAACGGCGAAGACGGCAATGCCGTTACCGAATATCCCGATATAATGGAAGCTATGCCGTTTTGCCCAGACATTCGTTGCCTGAAACGCATCATGTGTGTGCGGCGAAACGGCCAATTTTTTGAGCATCGTCAGGCGATAAAAACGCCATTGCCACGCGGCGAGACAAGCGAAAAGGAATGCCCACAGATAGAATCCCGCCACGATAATGAGACAGACGACAAAGAGGAATAGATCAGATGTACGTTTCATGGCAACAATGCGCCTCGCTGGGCGAGGCGGCTAAGCGAAAAACTCGGAAACAACGTCGACGACGGCCCGGCACAGGGTTCGCAGATCGTCTTCGCTAATAATATACGGCGGCATCAGATAAATCAAGCGTCCGAAAGGTCTGACCCAAACGCCGGAGTCGACGAAACGTTTTTGCAACTCCGCAACATCGACCGGCGTTTTCGTTTCGATAACACCGATGGCGCCCAAGATGCGAACGTCGGCAACGCCGGAAAATGCCGATGCCGGAGCAAGCATTTCCTTCAATACCGTTTCGATACGGTGAATTTTCGTTTCCCAATCGGATTGAAACAGCAGATCAATCGACGCCGAGGCAACGGAACAGGCAAGCGGATTCGCCATGTACGTCGGACCGTGCATGAAACAGCCGGGCTTGCCGCTCGAAATCGTTTGCGCAACGGAATCGGTCGTCATCACGGCGGAAAGCGTCACATATCCGCCGGTCAATGCTTTTCCGAAACAAATAATATCCGGTACGACTTCGGCGTGATTCATCGCAAACAGTTTGCCGGTGCGTCCGAATCCCGTTGCAATTTCGTCAAAGATCAACAGGGTTTGCGTTTCGGTACACAATTCCCGCAGATGCCGTAAATACAAGGGCGAATAGAACCTCATTCCACCGGCTCCCTGAACGACCGGTTCGAGAATCACGGCGGCAATCCGGTCTTTGTTTTCGTACAGTTTTTCTTTCAGGTCGGCAATGAACGATTCGTCCCACGGGTCATCGAATCGGCATTGCGGCGACTCGGCGAAGAAATGCGGTGTCAACACACCGGAAAAGAGCGAGTGCATTCCTGTAACGGGATCGCAGACGGCCATTGCTCCAAAGGTATCGCCGTGATACCCCGACCGAACGGTGAGAAGCCGATTGCGGTCCGGCTTTCCCGCCGCCTGTTGATATTGTAACGCCATTTTGATCGCAACTTCAACGGCAACGGACCCGGAATCGGCGAAGAATACCTTCGTCAGCGGTTCCGGTGTTAAGGCAACAAGCCGTTTTCCCAGTTCGACGGCGGGTTTGTGCGTCAAGCCGCCGAACATGACGTGCGACATTTTCGTTACTTGATCGACGACCGCTTGATTGAGTACGGGATGATTGTATCCATGAATTGCCGCCCACCATGAGGACATACCGTCGATGAGTTCGCGTCCGTCCATTAGTTTGATCCGCACGCCGTTTGCCGATGCCGCGGGATAAACCGGCAACGGATCACGCATCGACGTGTACGGATGCCAAAGATGCTCACGGTCGAAAGACAGGAGTTGACGGATGGTGTTGGGCATCGTTGATGAGACAGGTCTTCCCGCAGAGAGCCAAAACTGCGGAGGAAAAGTCGTTGAAATTCAGGGCTGATTCCGTCTACTCCAATAGCCTTTTCAACTGCTGGTTCTTTTCCTCCTCCGTTTCGTTGCGGAGCTGATTTTGCTGCTTAATGATGGTCCGCAAAAGTTCAATCGCCTCGTTGAAACTTTCCATCGAAATCATACTGTCGCGGATCGTCCGCATCTTTTCCAGAATCCGGCCGAACTGATCGAACACCGCTTTCTGTTGCGCAATCGCTTCGGTACGGACCGGTTTGTCCCGGACCTCCAGGGACTTGTTCAGTACGTCAAGCAGTCGGTCGGCTTCCGGAAACTCGGCGTCGATCAGCACTTGCATCGGACCGACGATTCCGCTGTCGATCCGCTCCCGAATTTCGTCCGAAAATATCCGATTGTTGATCATCTCCTTGCGGATCGACAGGAACGACTCAATGATCGTTCGCTGTTCGTAGACTTCCTTCCGTGTATCGCGCAGCATTCGGGAAATAGCGTACATTCCGGATTCGGCCTGTTCTCTGCCGAGAAATTCGAGGCGTTGTTGCTTCGTTTTTTCGTTTTCCTCTTCGCGTTTTTTCTTTTCGCCGCCGGACAGATTTTCGTCAACGATAAGTGTTGCAACAATTTCGTCGATGAGTTCCTTCGGCGGCGTCAGGGAATATTCTTCGAGAATCGCTTTTGTTTTTTCGACTTCGCCAATCAGCACCTCGAAGCGTTGACGGAGCGTGATTTCACGGACTTCGAGCAGCCCCTTGAGCCGCTCTGCCGAGACAATTTCCAACGGCCAATTCGGTCCGACGCCGGTTTGACCGCTCTCGCCGTCGAGATCGAATTTGTCCGTCGCCTCGACGTGAACGGCAATTTTGTCGCCCGGCGTAACGCTCCGCTCTTCGACGGCGAACTCCCGATCCAGAGGAAACAGCGTTTGGAAATTGCCGATGCCGGGAATGTTGACCGCTCCGGCATCGGTCGATGTTTCCGCTTCGGCTTCTTCAGTTTCAGTCGGTACTCGGTTCACGGTGTAACGAAAAGCCGCGTTGCCGAGTCCGTAGTCGTCGACGATTTCACCGAGCGTCGGCAACACGGCAACCGGCGTGATGGCGCTGCCGATGCCGTCGAGCCTTGCCGTAACGACCGGCGGCTGGTCCTTGATAATGCTGAAATCAAAGCGGATTGGTTGTCGATTGCGAAGGCCGTCGTCGTCTTCCAGCGTGAACTCGACCAATCGGTCTTCCCGAATATTTTGCACGAAAAAGGAAAACGAGTCCGGCGAATCAAGATTCAACGGAATCGACTCCGTTCCATCGACGACGGCCCGAACCGAAACGAGCGGCTTGCTCGCCGTTGCAAAAATCGTAACGCTTGTTCCGTCCGGCACCGAGATTCGTCCCGACGGCGAAACGGTCCGCTCCTCCCGCTGGATGTATTCGGGAAAACGCTGCCGGATTTTCACGTCGACCAAGGTCGGCGGCGGAACGACTTCAATGGTCAGACCGTCCAACCGGGAATCGGCGGCAGACACCGAAACCGGCAGCGTTTCGAGCATCTCGGCAAATGTGTACGTAAATGTCCGCCAATCGGTGCCGTCCAGCGTATCGACTCGGAATTGATCGAGAAGCAACGACCGATAACCGCCTTTTTTCGAGCCGACACGTAATCGTACCG
>Ga0099364_10015545_pt1 | contig 10030 bp, 10 predicted proteins | sample TergutTh196P3_FD_73070 | JGI IMG/M metagenome (GOLD analysis project Ga0099364, IMG submission 73070) | Microcerotermes parvus P3 segment gut microbial communities from Pointe-Noire, Republic of the Congo - Th196 P3 | ecosystem: Host-associated > Arthropoda: Insects > Digestive system > Gut ...
CTCCGGGGAGGAGCGGGCTGGAGGTATGAAATCGTACGCAGGCCGAACACCATAGGCGGAACGGCGCCGCGTATGAATGCTTACGGACAGTTCACCTTTGCGCCCCAGGCGTTGCCCGTGGATATATCCCGCGCGGGCGAGTATCTGGTAAGAGCGCTGGATAACCGCGGACATGTTGTCGATGTTTATAAAATCATAATAAAGTAAAGTTACCGGAGCGTTAAAATGAAATACGGCAAAAAAGCGAATGTTTTTATACCTGTCGCGGCGGCGTTGCTGTTGTTGCTGTCGGCCTGCGGCGACGGCGGGCGAAATCAGCAGCCGACGGCCACGGTCGAAATCTCCTTTGTGCAGCAGACGTATCGCGTGGAGGCTGGAAAATCTGTGACGCTGAATGTCTCCGTGCAGGGCGATACGGGCGTAGAGTGGCCGTCCCCGCCGTCCGCTGAAGGCAGCCTGACGCCAAACGGCGACCGAGCCTTGTATACCCCCGTGCTTCCCCGGACGGAAATTGAAAAAACGTACGAAATTACGGTGACGGCGTCCGCCGACCGGACAAAAAGCGCCACGGCGCGCGTCACCGTATATTTTCCGGCCGAACATGTCTTTTATTACGGGATAAACAACAGCGGCCGGGTAATTGGAGAGTTTCACAACGGCAGCGAAAACATCGACAACGTGAGAGCTTTCGTTAAGGAAGGCGATGATTACACCGTGATAGACAATCCCGGTTCCGCCGGCAATACCAATGTTCGCGGGATCAATGATCAGGGACACGTTCTGGGTTATTACGAAAACGAAAACCGCTATTTCCTGAAAACCGGCGGCGGTTATGAGGAACTTGAAGATTATCCGGGGGCGCGTGGAACGGAATATACGGGAATCAACAATTCCGGTCAGTTATCGGGATATTTCACAAATTCCGGCGGCTATACGCGCGGTTTTATAAAAACCGGCGGCAGCTTTGAAATTATTTCTCATCCGGATGCCGTTTCCGCCGCATGTAATTACTACTGGCAATGCGGAACTTTCATTACTGCCATCAACAACTCCGGGGCGGCGGCGGGTTATTTTGTCGATTCCGGCGGCGTTTACCGGGGTTTTGTGAAGGACGGCGGCGGCGCGTATATCCTTGTTGACGGCGATGACGACGCGGCCAGTGTCTTAGTGACCGGAATCAACGATTCCGGCCAGGCCGTCGGGTATTTTTATGACGCCGACAGTCCCGCCCGCGGTTTTGTATTTTTTATGGACACCGGAAGTTTTGATAGTATTGACCATCCCGGCGCGTCGGACAACGGCGTCCGCGTTTTTGGGATTAACGATTCGGGACAGATAGCGGGATGGTTTGACGACGGCGGGAAAGCCCGCGGTTTCCTGATGCAAATTGATTAACCCGGATATTTCACAGGGTTTCGTATCGAGGGCGTGCAAGCGGGCGTCATGCCCGCTTTTATCTCGCTCGCCGCTATTCCGACTGATGCCGCCGGTTTCGCGCTTCGCGCCCGACGGTTACTCACGTTCTACATGTTCCGGGCATCGACCGTAAAGGCGGACCATATAACGCAGCCTGGCCGCGAGTTCCGGCTTGAGAGCATCCCCGGTCATGCGCCATTTCCAGTTGTTTTCCGTCGTGGACGGAGTGTTCATACGCGCTTCCGAACCAAGCTCCAGAACATCCTGCATCGGCAGAATAACAGTGTCGGCTACGGAACCAAGCGCCAGGCGGATAAAATCCCAGACAGGTTCGTCCCCGGCGCTCCCCATATAGGCAAGCGCGCCTTCACCCGACGCGCGAGTTGTTTCATCCGCAAACCAACCGGCGGTCGTGTCGTTATCATGTGTGCCGGTATAAACGACGCTGTTTTTTATGAAATTATAGGGCTTGTGCGGGTTGTCGCGCAGTTCGTCGCCGAAGCCGAATTGCAGTATGCGCATTCCGGGAAATCCCCAACGGTCGCGTAGCGCGCGAACTTCCGACGTTATGTAACCTAGATCTTCAGCGATAAACGGCAGTTTTCCGAGCGCGCTGTTTAAAGCCTGGAACAGACGGTCGCCGGGGCATTTGACCCATGTTCCGTCAATAGCCGTATCCGAACCGGCGGGAATTTGATAGAACTTTTCAAATCCGCGGAAATGATCCAGCCGGACGATATCCGTCATGCGCATCGCGGCGCGTATGCGATTGACCCACCAGGCGTAGCCGTCACGCGCCATTTCATTCCATATATAAAGCGGATTTCCCCACAGTTGCCCGGTTTCGCTGAAATAATCGGGCGGCACTCCCGCAACATGTCCAGGGTCGCCTTTTTCGTCCAGATCGAATAACCAGCGGTTGTTCCAAACATCGACACTGTTGTGCGCCACAAAGATAGGAACATCTCCGATGATTTTAATGCCAAGATCGTTGCAGTATTGTTTCAGCGCCAGCCACTGGCGGTGAAACTCAAACTGGATGAACTTGTGTTCCGCGATTGCCTGTTCTCCGGCGGTCTTTACGGCCTTCCATTCCGTCCACGGCGCTTCGTGGTTCGCTTCGCGCAAAGCGGCAAAACATGCGAACGCGTCCAGCCATGAGGCGTTTTCCAGGCAGAATTTTTCAAATTCCTGAAACAGATCGGCAAACCGCGCCGTGAAAAACGCCTGCGCCGCTTTTCGAAGCAAGGGGTTTTTAAAATGCGCGACGGCGGCGAAATCCACGCAAGAAGTGGAGGCTGAAGACAGCGGCGCTTTATGTAAATCTTCCGCCGCCAGCAAGCCGTTATCGACAAGCGCGTCAAGGTTGATAAGCAGTGGATTGCCCGCGATACTTGACCATGCCTGATAAGGCGAATTTCCGAAACCGGTCGGTCCAAGCGGCAGAATCTGCCACAGTTGCTGACCGGTTTCCGCGAGAAAATCGGCAAAACGATATGCCCATCGGCCAAGATCGCCGATTCCTGAATTGCCGGGAAGCGAAGTCGGATGAAGTAAAATTCCACTTTTACGCGCCATGATTAAGTACCTTCCGCTTAAAAAAATCAGCTCGAATATTTCTTGAGATTCTCATTTGTTTAAGCGTATACACTGCTTTGCAGACTGTCAACGAGTTACCGTATCGGGGGCGAGGGTCGAGTTTAAACCGGATTAGAAACAATTTCGGAATACAAATAAGTAAATGTTTGTTTAAAAGGGCTGACGAAGTAATAGAATCATGATTATTGATGTATGTAATTGTTACAACTCTGTCCAGCCTGATGTGGTATATTTGCCGGTCACGCAACAAACATTCGCGTATGACGCGCATACCCGCGCATACAAAGAAGAGGACGGTATGTTTTGAGCAACAGTAGTCATATCAGGAATTTTTCCATCATCGCGCATATAGATCACGGTAAATCGACCTTGGCCGACCGCCTTCTGGAACGGACCGGCGCGCTTACAAAACGCGAGATGGCGGACCAGGTACTCGACGCCATGGATCTTGAACGCGAGCGGGGCATTACGATCAAGGCGCATTCCGTGCGGTTGAATTACCGCGCTAAAAACGGCGAGGATTACATACTGAACCTGATCGACACTCCCGGACACGTCGATTTCTCCTACGAGGTATCCCGCAGCCTTTCCGCCTGCGAAGGGGCGCTTTTGGTCGTGGACGCGGCGCAGGGAGTCGAAGCGCAGACGCTCGCAAATACCTACCTCGCGCTCGACAACAACCTGGAAATCATTCCGGTGCTGAATAAAATCGACCTGCCCGGCGCCGAAATCCCGCGCATTAAGGAGCAGATAGAGAACATCATCGGTCTTGACACGGAAAACGCAATTTTAGCCAGCGCCAAGGAAGGAATCGGTACGGAAGATATCCTTGAGGCCATCGTACACCGGCTGCCGCCGCCCGAAGGCGACTACGACCGGCCGCTCAAGGCGCTTATTTTCGATTCCTGGTTCGATCCTTACCGCGGCGTTATCGTGCTGGTGCGGGTTATCGACGGAACGATACGCAAGGGAATGCAGATTCGCATGGTGAACACGCAGCAGTCGTTCAACGTTGAACAGGTCGGCGTAATCACCCCGAAATTCCAGGAAGTCGAATCGCTGACTGTCGGCGAGGTCGGTTTTGTAATCGCCAACATCAAACGCGTCGCCGACACAAAGATAGGCGACACCATTACGGAGGAAAAGCGCCCGACGGATGAACCCTTTCCCGGCTTTCAGGAAATAAAGCCGATGGTCTTCGCGGGGCTTTATCCGACCAACAGCGCCGATTATGAAGACCTCCGCGACGCGCTTTCAAAGCTGCAACTGAACGATTCGGCGTTCTTTTACGAGCCGGATACGTCCGGCGCGCTCGGATTCGGTTTCCGCTGCGGCTTTCTGGGTCTTCTGCATATGGAAATCGTGCAGGAAAGGCTGGAGCGGGAGTTTGACATGTCGCTGATCACAACCGCGCCGGGCGTGCGTTATCGCGTTACGACCACCAGGGGGGAAGTAATGGAAATTCATAATCCGGCCAAACTTCCAGACCCGGCTTCGATCGAAAAGTTTGAAGAACCGATTATTACGGCCATGATCCTGACCAGCGATGAACACCTGGGACCGATATTGAAGCTTGTCGAGGAAAAACGCGGCGTGCAGAAAGGTTTCGAATATGTCACGCGCAATCGCGTACTGGTGACTTACGATCTGCCGCTGAACGAAATAGTGCTCGATTTTTACGACCGGCTGAAATCGGCGTCGCGCGGTTACGCTTCGCTGGACTACCGGCTTTCCGGATACCAGGAATCGCGGCTGGTTAAACTCGACATTCTGGTATCGGGCGATCCGGTGGACGCGCTTTCGCTGATCGTACACCAGGATACGTCCGTTGCGCGCGGCCGGGCGCTGGCTCTAAAAATGAAGGAGCTTATCCCGCGGCAGATGTTCGAGATTGTCATACAGGCCGCCATCGGCAGTAAGGTCATCGCCCGCGAAACCGTGCGGGCAATACGTAAAAACGTGCTGGCCAAATGCTACGGCGGCGACATTACCCGGAAACGCAAGCTGCTGGAAAAACAGAAGGAAGGGAAGAAGCGGATGAAACGGCTCGGAAAAATCGACATTCCACAGGAAGCCTTCCTGGCTATCCTTAAAGTCGAATCGTAACGATTCACGGCGGAGTATGTGGAAATAATATGTAATGATACTTTTTGTATATGCCGATTGGGCGGTTACAATTTTCATACGGAAGAATTGAGGAATTTATGAAATCCCCGAAACAGGATATTAGGCCTCGCAAGAAAGGCCAAGGAGGGTATCTTGGTTGCACTTTTGCCCTCGTTTTGATGATAGCCGCTATTTTCCTGTCTATTAAACTCGGTCCGCACCATTTCAACCATTATCAGTTTAAAGATGAGCTGAAACAGGCGGTTACCCGCGCCAGCGCTCGATCAACTACGGACGACGCAATTAAAAAAGACGTGATAAGCGCCGCGCAAAAATGCAATATTGTTCTGACCGTCGAAGACATCAGGATCGACAGATCGGTTCGCGCCAGACTAACTGTTGAAATCAACTACGCTATTCCGGTTAATTTCATCTTCGCAAAGCGCGACGTTAAGTTCAGCGCCAAGGAAGAAGGCGTTTCATTCTTATAACCCTACTTTGACAGTTCCCCGTTGAAAAATTAGCTGTAACACTTTGAAAGCAAAAAAGAAGTTTTGAAGTAATTGCAAAACCGCCGGGAGCGCCGGCGGTTTTGCAATTACTTCTTCGTAAATATTTTCAGGAAATTTTCTGAAAATGCAGGTATTATATTCGTTTGTTTATATATAAAGGATTAAAATGCTCGACAATTTATCGAACAAGCTACAGAAGATTCTCCGCAATCTGAGCGGGCAGGGGCGGGTATCCGAACGGCATGTCGACGAAATGGCGCGCGAGATTCGCAATGCGCTGCTCGACGCGGACGTCCATTTCAAGATCGCCAAGGAATTTGTCGAACGGATCAAAAAGAAGGCACTTGGCCAGGAAGTCATGGAGTCGCTTACGCCTGGACAGCAGGTCATCCGCGTGGTTCGGGACGAACTGGTCGAACTGCTCGGCGGCGAACAGTCTGAACTGCGGTTCGCCAAACAACCGCCCGGCGTTTTTCTGATGGTGGGCTTGCAGGGTTCGGGTAAAACCACCAGTACGGCGAAGCTGGCTTACTGGCTTTCAAAAAATGACCATTCGCCGCTGTTGCTGTCCGTGGACGTTTATCGTCCCGCGGCCATGGAGCAGTTGCGGGTGCTGTGCGCCAATAATGATCTGAAATATTTCGACGACCCGGAAGACCTTGATCCGGTGTCACGCGCCGCAAAGGGACTGAAATACGCGCGTAACGGCGGCTACGACGTGCTGCTTATTGATACGGCCGGGCGCCTGCATATCGACGATGAAATGATGACGGAGCTTGAGCGTATACGCGAAGTTGCGCCGCCGGTGGAAACACTGCTCGTGACGGATGCCATGACAGGACAGGACGCCGTGCGCAGCGCGAAAGACTTCCATGATCGACTGGGACTGACCGGCGTTATCCTTACCAAGATGGACGGCGACGCCCGCGGCGGCGCGGCTTTGTCAATTAAGACCGTGACCGGGCAGCCTGTCAAATTCGTCGGAACCGGTGAAAAGGCCGACGCGCTTGAACCCTTTTTCCCGGATCGTCTGGCGGGACGGATTCTCGGTATGGGCGACGTGCTGTCGCTGATTGAAAAAGCCGAGGAGGCGGTGGATAAGGAACAGGCGCTGGAAATGGTGGAGAAACTGCGCCAGGACGAATTCACGCTCGACGATTTCCGGGATCAGATGAAGCAGATCAGGCAGATGGGGCCGCTCGACCAGATTCTTGGAATGCTGCCGAACATGGGTCCGTTGCGCGGCATCAACCAGGTGAAGGTTGATGAAAAGCAACTGGTTCACATTGACGCGATCATCAGTTCCATGACCCCGCGCGAGCGTGAAAATCACCAGATACTCAACGGCAGCCGGAAAAAACGCATCGCCCGCGGATGCGGCCGCCCGGTTTCAGAGATCAACCAGTTGTTGAAACAGTACGTGGAAGCCCGGAAGATGATGCGCAACCTGAGCCGCGGCATTGTACCGCGCATGATGCGCGGCATGCGGTTTCCCGGATAGCGGGCAGTGGGGCAATGGATGGATAAACGGACGCGATAAATCGCGCCCTTACGAACCATTGCCCACGGAACCATTGAAACCGGCGTAGTTATATGACAGAATTATCGGCGTTTTTATAGTTTGAAGATCGTTACCCCGGATATTTCATAGGGTTTCGTAGGGGCGCGATTTATCGCGCCCTCGTTGGACAATAGAAACCCTATGAAATACCCGGATTACAGCGGTTGAGGAGGAAATTTGCTTAGAATACGTTTGACGCGCATGGGGGCTAAAAAGAAGCCTTTTTACAGGGTGGTGGTAGCGGAACAGAGGCAGAATCGCGATGGAAGCTTCGTGGAGATTCTTGGATATTACAATCCGAAAACGAATCCTCCCGCGGTTGAGCTGAAAATGGACAGGGTGCAGCACTGGCTGTCCTGCGGCGCGCAGCCTTCGGAGACGGTCAGCTCTCTGATAAAAAAGGCGACGGCTCCCGCACCCGCATGACCGGCTTCCGCCGATTCCTCAGTAATTTGGGGTTTTTAGAAGTTGCCTGATAGCGTTCCTTGTTTTTATAAGTGGTTCAGCATGGGTGTTTCGCGGGGATTTTTATGAAATATCCGGGCTAAAAGGAGGCGGTATGAAAGATCTGGTGGAAATGATTGCTAAAGCTCTTGTTGATAATCCGGACCAGGTTTTGGTGACCGAAGTTGACGGAGAGCAGACAACCGTTTTGGAACTCAGAGTCGCACCCCACGATTTGGGCAAGGTAATCGGCAGACAGGGCAGGACGGCTCGATGTATCCGCACTCTTCTGGGCGCGGCGGGCATGAAGCTCAAAAAACGTTTCGTCCTGGAAATTCTGGAATAGCGCTCAGGCATGGATAAACCCGCTGATACGTCTTTTATTGCAATTGCCCGGATTGCCCGAACCAGGGGAAATCGGGGCGAGGTTCTGGCGGATATTTATACTGACAATCCGGAGCGCTTTGACGACCTGGACGAGGTTTGGCTGGAATACGACGACGGCAGGCGGCGGACCCGGACGCGAAAAAAACTTGAAGACGTCTGGGAGCATAAGGGGCGGAAGGTCCTGAAGTTTGAGGGCGTGGATACAATCAACGACGCCGGTGTGTGGGCCGGTTGCTGGGTGATGATTCCCGCCGACCAGGCTGTTGAGCTTCCGGAAGGAACGTATTTCAACCACGACCTTATCGGGTGCGCCGTTCACGGCCTTGACGGAACCCTGATAGGGACGGTGAGCGGGGTTCTCGACATAGCGGATAACAGGCAGCTTGTCGTTCGCGGCGGCGGTCGGGAGCATCTGATCCCCGCGGTTAAGAGTATCTGCGTAAATGTATCCATAGCGGATAAGCGGATAACTATCGACCCGCCTGAAGGATTGATGGACCTTGGTTGATAGCGGCAGACATGCCTGATTGCGCCGCCGCAGTAGAAACCCTATGAAATATCCGGACTCGGTCGCGTAACGCAGAGTTTGGGTTTTTTAGAGGTTTCCTTGATGAGGGTTGATATTATAAGCGTTTTCCCCGAGCTGTTTACGGGCGTGCTTGATTGCGGTATTATTCGCCGGGCACGTCAGGCGGGGCTTGTGGATATACGCCTGGTGAATCTCAGGGATTTCACAAATGACCGGCATCGGTCTGTAGATGATCGTCCTTACGGAGGCGGCGAAGGAATGGTTTTTATGCCAGGGCCGCTTTTCGACGCGGTGGAATTTTGCCGTGCTTCCGAAGGGGGCGAAAACGGGAAGGTAGTGTTTCTGACCCCTCAGGGGCGTCTCTGGACGCAGGAAACGGCAATGGAATTTACGGCCGTCCCGCATCTTATTTTAATTTGCGGCCGATACGAAGGAGTTGACCAGCGGGTTATCGATCATCTGGTAGACATGGAGATTTCCATAGGGGACTTCATTCTCACTGGAGGAGAGATACCGGCGATGGCGCTCCTTGATTCCGTTGTACGGTTGATTCCCGGTGCTCTGGGTTGCGGAGAATCGGCGGTCAATGAAAGTTTTTCGACGGGTTTGCTGGATTATCCGCAGTATACGCGGCCGGCTGAATATCGCGGATACACCGTTCCGGATGTGCTGCTTTCGGGTGATCACGCGAAAATTGAAAGATGGCGTAAAGAAAAAGCTTTGGAAAAAACCATAAAGGTTCGGCCGGAACTGGCGGACAGGCGGTCGAGCCGGGGAAGCATTTAGAGATTTTCTTAGTATAAAGGAGCATGGCAGTTATGGATGTAATACGGGCAGTTGAAAGCTCGCAACTGAGAACCGATCTTCCGGGTTTTCGTTCGGGGGATACGGTAAAAGTTCATGTAAAAATTAAAGAAGGTGAAAAATATCGCATCCAGATATTTGAAGGCGTAATTATCGCCCGGAAAAACAACGGTATTTCTTCGACTTTTACGGTTCGCAAAGTATCGTCCGGATATGGCGTTGAACGTATTTTCCCCACTCATTCGCCGATTATTGAAAAGCTGGAAGTGGTAAAGAGCGGGAAGGTTAGGCGGGCGCGTCTGTACTACCTGCGCGGTCGCCGCGGCAAAGCGGCGCGGTTGAAGGAAGTGGGAAGGGGCGAACGTACGGCGGCGTCAACTGCGGCCAAATGACGCCGTATGTCCGACGTCGGTCTTGCAGGCATACGACGTAAGTGATCGAAGCGTAACCGCCCTGCCTGCCACCTGCCTGTCGGCAGACAGGGCGGGCGCGGCGGAAGGACGTAATGCCACTCCCGGCCCTGCAATATATGGCAACCTCCAAAAACCCCATAATCAAGGCTTGCCTGCCTGTCCTGCCTGCCGGCAGGCACGGCGGCAGACGGGCGACCGAGGCAAAAGCGGAGTTTACATGAGGTTAATGAGGATTTTGCCAGGGAGCGTAACGCAGAGT
>Ga0099364_10015546_pt1 | contig 10029 bp, 3 predicted proteins | sample TergutTh196P3_FD_73070 | JGI IMG/M metagenome (GOLD analysis project Ga0099364, IMG submission 73070) | Microcerotermes parvus P3 segment gut microbial communities from Pointe-Noire, Republic of the Congo - Th196 P3 | ecosystem: Host-associated > Arthropoda: Insects > Digestive system > Gut ...
GTCGTGTTATTGCAACGCCGTGCGGAGAACGCAACGGAGTAAACCGATACGCCTGAATGTGAAGCCGCTCTAAAACCTGGGCCATTGTCCGAAGGATTGCTGCATCGGAACCATGTACGGCTGCATAGGCATCATCCCAAAGGGTTGCTGATTATGCATATACGGAAAGTGCTGTTGCACATACGGTTGACGAAGTTGTTGTATCACATTTTGAATAACCTGTGCTTTCACGTCAAGTTGGATGACGTGCAACTTTCGGCCTGGTTCATCCTGGGCTTTTTGATCAACTTCTTCGATGTATTCCCGCAATTCGGAAAGCAGCGGTTCGGGAGCGAAGATTTCCAGCGTGTTGCTGACAGCATTGACTGCAATACGTGGTGTAATGCCGCCGGGTAATTGAGTCATCATCATCTTTTGCTGATAGACGTTCATTACTTCAGTCCAAACTTTGCCGGCTTCGGTATTGAGTATTGGCACACTGACAGGCCGTTGAACTTGCCGGGTGCCGGGGAGTTCGGATACGTCAAATTGTGCAATGAGTCTGCCGACTTCGTTCCGGTCGGCCCGCGTGCCTTGAACATAAATCGTATTCGCAACCCGATCGGCATGGATATTTAATTGCGGTCTGATCGGCATTCCAGGTATCTGTTGATTTTGCGGCGTTAAGCGTTCCCGTAAGACTAAAGCAAGCCGGCCATAAACCACATCGACGTTGATATTTCGCACGGAGTAGATCGTATAATCGCGGCCTTCAAAGAGTATTCCCCGGTTGATTCGATCAAGAAGTGATTCGAGTTGGTCGAGTGCAACCGTATCCGTCGATGTGATCGTCATAGAGCCGTCGGCATTGACGACGAGATAGACGGGCGGTGCAGCGTTCGGGTTGGCGATCGGCAGTTCGCTGGGAAGATGTCCCGTTGACTGTTCGGTCGTCTGGTTTTCCGCCGTCTGGTCTTCCGCCGTCTGGTCTTCCGGCGTTGGGGCAGCGGGTTCGTGATGTGGTATTTCACGTTGAATTTCATCACGTTGAATTTCATTGTCTAATGAAAACTGCGGCGGTGTTGCTGTTTGGTCGATAATTTGCAGAGGATTCGGCTGGGATTGATTCCAATGGCGTTGCAATTCCCGGAGGATGTCGGGATTGCCCCGGATGTGTATTGTCCGGATATTCGGGCCGGGCTGGCGAATACTGCCGGGCTGTTGGCCGAGTGGGCGTGACTCGCCGGGTTGATGGCCGTTAGGTGATTCTCGGGGATACCAGGCCTCTTCGCCCATATCCCGGAGAAGTCGGGCAACGCGATTAAGTTGCGGCGGCATCCCTTGAACGAAAATCATATTTGTATGCTGATCAACGCTGACTCTTGGTCTTGCAGCAAGGGATTCGTCGGCAAACATTGTTTCGATGGCAGTTTGTGCCGTAATCGGATCAACGTAGTCTAATTGGACCGCCAGCAATTCGCGGTCTTCAGCCCGAATACTATCTAAAATTCCTGCAATCATTTTTTGATCGTCTGGATTGGCCAACACGACCAACTGATTGCCGAAACTTTCGTCGAAAACTCGAATATCATGCCCCCGCTCCGACCGCAGGGTAGCCAAAATCATCGTTGCAGTGAAGTAATTGATGTTTTTGAGCGGATGGAGCATAACGAGAATATCTGGTTCTGATTCGTTCAATTCTTTGATCGCATTGTCAATTTTGATGTGGTCGGCAGGCCTTGCCAAAACCATAATCTGGTTGGAGCCCGTTATCGGCTGCGCTGTCGCATTGGGAGCGATAGCCGGTATGATAGCCTGGACATTTTGCACATTGCTGCCTCGCTGCAAGGTATAAACTTTAGTTTGGGCAGTTGCTTCAGGACGTTCGGTCAACATTTGCTCAACGATCTTATCAACGATTTCGATGTCGGCAGGTTTTCCCCAAACGACCATTTGGCCGTCGCTGACTCCTTGAAGTATTTGGATACGGTAATGTAACGCTTCGCGGATTTGCCAAAAAATTGTCCAGAAGGCTTCTTGCGACAAATCACTCAAATCGTATATTTTTGGAATCGACCTTGCATCAATCGGGTTTGGGACGTCTATTTCTTTGATGCTGGCAGCGATTTTTTTGTGAACGTCGGGCGTTGCGTGAACGAGCAGATCGCCCGTCGCTCGGGGGATAAACGTTGCCGAACCTTCAAAGGCCTGACTCAAAAACCAATGAACTTCATTGAGCGGAACATGCCGAAAATGATAAGGGCGAGTAATCGGATCGGGAAAGATTTCGGCAATCATTTCCAGGGACGACGCCATCGCTTCGTGGACAGAGGGTGCTGCCCAAACGATTATCTCGTTTGGGTTAATCGGAACAGCGATCACTCCCGGAAAAAGGCCTTGGATAAATTCTTGCGCAATACCGGATTTTTCTTGCCCCGTTTTGTAGATTACCATCTTTTGATCGAGTTGTACTTCGGCAGCGGTTTCGAGTTTCGCAAGCGCATGGGCAATATCCAAATGTTCTTTTGGCGAAGCGATGACGTTAACTTGTTGCGGCGTTGTGCCTGCTGAGTGGAATGCTGCCGGGGCGATGCGGCTAATAAGCGGAAAGATGTTGTAATAATTCTGCCGGGTAAGCGTGTATATCTCCAATAGCGGGCTGATTTGCTGAACGTCTTCGCGGTACGCTTTGACAAAGAGGGCTATCCGCTGATGTTCTTCATCGCTGGCGATTGCCATCACGGTTGTTTGGCCGCCCATCGGGGCGAATACCGCATTGGGAAATGCTCGATTCAGCATCGTTGTGAACCGCCAAAACTCATTACCCGGCATATCGTCCAAGGCGTAGGTTCGAGGATGCAGCCGATGGGAGTCGGGCAAGTCTTTGTCGAGTTCCCGGATTGTCTTCTCCATTTCGGCATGTTCGAGCGGCGTCGCAAGGGCAATCAAAAACCGGCGAGCGTCAGACGGCGACGAGGCCGATCCTGGGGCAATATCTCCTGGGGCAATATCTGTTGTTCTTGAAGGTTCAAAGACAACATTCGGATACAGGATCGAGAGCCAGGCAATCGCTTCTTCGGTGTCGATAAACCGCAACGGATAATTTCGAGGAACACTCCGTTGACCGGCAGGCAACGGTTGCGTGATCTCGTCAAATACGGCTTGAATTTGTTTTAACCGGTGTTGCGGTGCCCAAACGAAAATCTGATGGGGTAACCCGCCGGGGATCGGAGTAATGTCTGTATAAAGCAGATGAATCGTTTCAATGATTCGATCCCGGCTAAAGGGAGTGTTGTCGGGTAAGGAAAGTATCAGGATTTCTTTGGAGTTCATACCCGTCTGATCGTTGAGTTCCCGAACGATGGCTTCGAGTTTTTCGTGTTCGGCTTCAAATGTATAGGCTAAAAATTCGCCCGTCGCCCGCCAGTTATACCAACCGTCCGGTGTTAAGTGTTGCTCCCAAATTTGTTGGAACAAAGCCGATGGGGCAACTCTTTGGAACAGTTGCCGAACATCCCAAAAATCTGAAACGTCGAGCGTATAACGCCGAACAGTCAGTTGGAGACCTTCTTGACTGCTTGCCGCAAGGAGTTGCTGCATCGCCTTGTTGACTTCTTGATGCTGTTCGTCGGTTACAAAGACGTGTACTGTTCGTGTTTGGGGATCGATTTGGAAATATCCGAATTTGACCGGTTGGATTTGTGTTTCTGAACGATACCAAGGCATACGTTCGTAGTAGTATGACCAGCCCAGCCGTTGTATTAAATCATCGGGAGACATCGATTCGGCATTAGGTAATTGGTTACGCAACATCGCTTCGACCATGATGGGGTCGGTATCGCCGAAAAAATAAACTTCCAATCGGGGCCGAAGGCTGTCATCACGCTCGCGAAGTTGCGAAAACAAATGTTCGATGCGTTTATGATCCCGGGCAATAGCCCGAACGACTATTTTGTCCGAATCGGAACTTGTATGAACATCGGCTTCGGGAATGATCGCTTGAAACAGAGGCAAAACCATATTGAGGTCAAGATTGTATGCGGAATACGCGACGAACTTTTCGGCAAGTTCCGATTCAGGATCAACTTCCCGGTTTGCTTCCTCGATAATACGAGCAACACGGACGTGTTCATCCGGCGATGCCCAAACGAGTAGTTTGCGGTTTTTTGGTTCTTCGGTAATCCTTAATCCTCGGAATATCTCTAAAATCGCCGACCGAAGCGTTGCGGTTTGTACTCCGACAATCGAATAGGCAATCATCTGCCGGTCGTCGATATTTCCCTGTATTCGGAGAGTTTCGGCAACTTTTTGCATGTCGTCCGCCGCGGCCAAAACCATCAATCGGTTACCCGACTCGTCGGGGAAAACCTGAACACCGGGATTTGAAGTCCGCAAAATGTTTTGAGCCGTTGACATTTCGGCGATAGACATCGGAAAACTGCGTAGTAGTCTTTCTGGAACATTTGCTTGACTTTTCTTAATTTGCTCCAGAACATTCGCAATCAATTCATGTTCTGAAGGCCTGGCCCAAATCGAAATCTGGTTGCCGGACAGGATGTTTTGCTGTCCACGCCCCGTTGGAGTGTCGGGCAGGATTCTCGCCCCAGGAAGTTCCGACGCCGCAACTTGCATAAAGGACTCCAGCCGAGTCCGCTCAGCCCGATCCGCTTCGTAGATATAAAGCACGGGTTCTTCGGGCGGAGTGAAAGAACCGAGAATCAGTTCAACATTCGCTGCGATGACTTGATGTTCCGCCGGTTTGGCAAGAACCATGATTTGTTTGCCCAATCGGTCGGGAACGATCTGCGACGGCCAAGGAGCAAACCGGCGTAGGACGTCGAGAATTTCCCGCGTCGGTTCCGAACGCAGTGCATAGAATCTCACGACGGGATCATTTTCGGAAACTTCCGCTGAATCCAGGACTTCAATCAACTCCTTAATCCGGGGAAATAAACTGGGATGCCCCTCGACGATTAACGCTCTAGCATCGTAATCAAACGACGTTTGGACAGTCGGAAACATTCGCCGCAAAATCGGCATGATCGTCCATTGCGCAATCTTGCGAAGTTCATAACGCTGGAATCTCTTTTCGGAACCATCGCCGATTAAATTCCGAACGGCGGCCTCGATAATCGTATGCTCTTCGTCCGTTCCCCATACAATTAACTGCTGGGACTGTTCGTCAAATGAAATCTTCGCCCGGGGAGCCAACGTTTGCAAGTCGGCAACGAATTGAACCGGTGCATATCGACTCCAATCCGCCCTGATCGAATAAAAGCCCGACGTGAGGGGATACGGCTTAAAAAACCGCCTTTCCGTATCAGGGTCATCGGCATCAAGTTGCTCCAAAAAGGATTGCAAGAGTTCTTTTTGTTCAGGCCGAATTCGGATAACCAATTGTCCCCGTTGCAAATCCGTCGTGATACCGGCATGGGGATAAATATCTTTGATAACCGTCTGCAAGGTTTCAAGTCCGATGTTTTTTGGCGAAAAGACGACAACCGCCAAGGCCGGGCCAGGGTGTCCAGGAATACGGACATCCCCCGGCGGTACAGCACCCGAATCCGCTTCGAGCATACTGAGAATCGCAGTAAGGCGTTCATGATCCGGCATGGGCAGGAAAACATGAATCTCCCGCGAATTTTCCAGACGCAACATTTGGAGGTTTGGAGCATACTCCTTGAACACTTCTTCGATTTTCGCCGGATCATTTTTTTCGATGATATACGTCTTCCATTCCGGCGGCGGGGGCGGGGTTGGTGAAGCCGCCGCTTGAGGCCGGGCAGGAGGCGGAGGATTTTCTGTCCTGTCGATAATTCGCCGAATGGCATTTTGTATCTCAACGCGGTCGATGACCAAGAGTTTGTTCCCGCTTAACTCAAATATCCGAGTGTAGGGGTTTTCAAGCGGAACAATGCTCTGCCGAATCTGCTCACGATTCCGACGCTCCAAATCATACTGAACAGACACAAACTCCGAAGATGCCCGACCGTGCAAGTCATCCGGCCTGACCGAGGGAAACACCCAATTCGGAATGGGTTTTCGTAAATCCAAAACTTGCAAAATCCGGTCTCGGCGAACGATGGAGTAACCGTTGGTAATCAGGATGCTGTTAATCAGGTCAAGAACTTCGACAATACTTCGTTCTTCTGGATCGGAATAGTTGAACGTCCCTGGCGGCGGCGCGTCCATAATCATTTGATACCGGCCTTGGTCGGCAATTAACTGCAAAACATCCCGCCAGGGTAAATTGCGGAAAACCATTCGGAATTTGGTACCATCAAGCCCTTGTTCCAAAACGGCACGCTGTGTTGCCGTCAATAAATTTGCCAGATTTTCTTCCGTCTGTTTGTAAATTTCTAAAAACCGTTCCGGCGGCGAACCGGCAGACTGAGCGTTTGAAATTTCTAAAACTTGCACGTTGACAAGCCGCATGGCTTCGACGCGTTGCGATTCGGTGAGAGCAAGCCGGTCGGCAACGAAAGGATCGACAATCCGAACGAGCGAATTTGCCGGCGGAGAGGGCAAGACTCCGGCAGGTTCGTCAATCTGCCCCTCTGCGGTTGGACTGGCATGGGGTATGGTCGGAGCGTCTTCCGCAAACAGAGCGGATGCAAGGAACGAAAATATGAAGAAAACTCCAATCCTGTACATAGCACTTTAGCGTAAAACTGAATACACCATTATTTGTATCGGCCATTTCACGGTCAAATCTTGCCCGCTTTTTCTATTCTAACCCAAAACGCTTTCGATGGGTATCTTTTTGGGGAATTTTCCCAACATTTCCTTTCTGAAAACGTACTGAAAGAAATAGAGCCGCCTTTTTCCATTATATTCATAGAGAAAATGATGGAATTGCCTCGCAACACTTACGTAGTTTCCGTTCGGCCGCAGATAGTTAGCCGACCGCCTAACCCGTTAGTCCGCACGAACATGCCGGGCAAGCAAATCAAGCATTTTTTCAACAACTTCATCGTATCCATACGCCCCAATAAGCGTTGTGCCTGATTTTAGATTGACAACGCTTTTCCCGCACCATAAACCGATGTCAGCGTGGTCGGTTTCACCCGGTCCATTGACCCGGCATCCCATCACAGCAATCGTTAAAAGCCGGTTTCCGACAGCAAAGCCGGTTACCGAATCGCGAACTTGTTGGGCCAAGTGCATAAAATGTTTGTTTTCGACTCTGCTGCAGCCTGGACAACTGATGATGTTTATGTTGCCGGGCTTCCAATGATTGATGTCCGCTATGCTGCCCGACGCAACGTTTTGCAAAATGAGCCGCCCCGCCTCGATTTCTTCCGCCTTCCTTTCATTTGGAACCGTCAGCGAAACACGGAGCGTGTCGCCAATGTTTGCCGCAAGAAGAGGTTCCATCGCCACGCGGGTCTTTTCAATTCCTTCAGGAGGCAAGCCGGCTTCGGTAAGGCCAAGATGAATAGGAACATCCGGCCTCGCCGCCGCAAAATGCCGATTAGCATAAAACACTGACCGAGGGTCGGAAGATTTAATCGAAACACAATAACAATCAAACCCAAGCGAATCAATAAACGCCGCATGCTGTAATGCACTGGTTAAAGCAACAGAAATCGTCCCATCGCCCTTAAAAACATCTGTCGTTTTAGACGGATCAGCAGACTGCACTGCCCCAGAGTGGATAAGTTGTGATAGATGATCTGCTTCGGCCAAAGCCGGATCAAGACTTCCGCAGTTTACTCCGATACGCAATGCACAATCATGCCGGCGGGCAGTTTCGACAATCCATTCAACTTTTGCTTGCCAAGACAATTCCCGATCGGAATGATAAAGATGGCCGGGATTGTACCGAATCTTATCTACAAAAGGCGCAACGGCCTCCGCCAAACGGTAATTTTCCTGTAAATCGACAGAAAGATTGGCCGTCGTTCGTTTTCGTATTTCCTTGACAGCAACGGCATCATCGTGAGTATCAACGGCCACACGAACGATCCCAGCCCCAGCGTCGGTAAGGCGTTGGCACGTTTCTGCCGTGTTTTCAATATCGGTCGTTTTCGTGGCGGCCATACTTTGCAACACGACGGGCAACCCGCCGCCGAACTTGACCGTACCGACTTGAATAATGCGTGTTGTTTTCAATATCCGTTATTGTTTATATCCAAAAGACGCCGTCAAGATTTGTCTCTTCAGCACCGGGTTCCATCCTAAAGCCTATTCTATCAAATGTCTTGGTGTATTCAACATTCGGGAAGGGGGCGAGCGATTGGAATGGCTTGATAGGGGAACGTGTAGGGAATTGACGGGTGGAACGGACGAACCGGATTACTGTAACCTCTGCGCCGCTGTACTCCAATCAAGGGAAATGCTGCTGGAAAACTCCTGCTAATTTTTGACACACCCGGATTCTCGGATCTGCCTTCCCCCCACCTGGACACATCGGCGTGTTTCGTATAGAATCACGTTCGGGAATACACGTCTTAACCTGCCAAATTTGCAATGGAGAAAGGAGAAAATTTGTGGTCAAATTAGTCATTCGAGATAAAGAATCGATTCAAGAAGCAGTCCGCCGGTTTCGGAAACTAATCGAACGTACCGGCCTCAAACGGGAAATGCGACGGCGAGAACACTTCGAAAAGCCCAGCGAAACAAAAAGACGAGCCCGATTGCGAGCCATTCACAAAATCCGAATGCAACAGAAAGCAAGCCTCGACGGAGCAAAATAGACGGTTGCCGAACGAAGCAGTCACACGATAATGCGGCATGTCACGGTAGTTTTTCTCCGTGTTTACGTGGACTTTCTGTGGAATAGGATGATTTCCGCTGATAGAACGATCGGTTCATATCAAAACGGCAATTTTTTGAGCATGGCGGTTTGAGCAAGCACGGCGGATAGAAATTGCCTGTTTTCGCTAAATGGTTTGCCTGAATAGTCCTGCTTGCCTGAATAGCCCGCCTGAAAGCCCATTGTTCCGGCGTCAGCACGCCCCGGTAACTTTATCCGTCTATCATTTTACACCCCGTCATCATTTTACACCCCGTCATCATTTTACACCCCGTCGTCATTTTACCCCCAAAAAAACTTACCCAAAAAAACATGAAAATTCCAGAAAATCTGTCCGCCGACGAAACCAAATCCCGAATATCGCAGATGATTGAAAAACAAGGGAAAGACTTCTTTGTCTCGTTTGCGACCTTCGGCGATATTTATCCTGCCGTTCGGGTAATGCTGGTTGCGGCTCATGATGGGATCGACGTGATCTGGTTTGCAACCGAGGCAGACTCTGAAAAAATCGCCCAACTGCGAAAAAACCCGAAAGCCTCAATCTATGCTTTCATCCCGGAACCGATGGAAGAATTCCGATTGTTCGGCAACGTCGAATTGCTTACCGACTCCGCTTCCAGACAAAAAGTCTGGCGTGACGATTTCGTCGAATTCTGGACAGACGGAGTCGACTCGCCTGCGATGATCGTGTTGCGTTTCAATACCGAAAGTGGTCTATACACCAATTATGACGAGATAGGCCGGTTTTAGGTAGGGGACTCGTCTCGTCCATTATGTTCCCTATGTTCCCTGGGCGTGCGTGTTTTCGAAATTGAAGACAATGTTGCGTAAGGCAAAACTTTGCACCATGGAGGAACTATGGAAAACACTCGGTAAACTCTGCGATGTGTTTGCGCCCGATGAATGTAAAAACTCCTAAAAACACGCTGGTTATGGAAAATTATAGAGTCCAGACAAATTGTGGATTCTCTCTGGCACACGTGTCATAGCAGTGATTAGGGCGTGTTTACACTTGTTAAATTGGAGTGTTTGGGTAAACAAATGCGCAGAATAAACAGATTTTCGGCAGGCAAAAGTTTTTAATTTCCCGAAAAAGGTATCATTTCGAGCAATATGTCCCAAAAAAACTGTAGTGTAAACACGCCCTAGCAAAGGCTGCACTAATTTTTCCTAACTCTTGACACTTTTCCTAAACCCGTTATTTTAATTTAGCGAGTTGATTAAAATAACGTTTATGTACAAAAAATGCTATGCAACAAACTTTTTGCTACCTAACCGCCGGAAATAACTCC
>Ga0099364_10015547_pt1 | contig 10029 bp, 9 predicted proteins | sample TergutTh196P3_FD_73070 | JGI IMG/M metagenome (GOLD analysis project Ga0099364, IMG submission 73070) | Microcerotermes parvus P3 segment gut microbial communities from Pointe-Noire, Republic of the Congo - Th196 P3 | ecosystem: Host-associated > Arthropoda: Insects > Digestive system > Gut ...
CACGCAATTCCCGACCTGCCTGAATGGCATACGTTTTCACCACGCCGGGGTAAGTCATGGCTAACTGTTCGAGGTCGTTGAGGCGTTTGATATAGGCTTCGACAATTTCACGACGAGCGCCCGGACGCGCTCCTGATATGGCGTCGCATGCCTGTACGATCGGAGCTAATAAACTTGTCATCTCTATCTCCTCGTGATGTGCGCCAACCATATTGCAAATATCGGGTCTCTCCTTGTATTTTTCACACAACTTCATGCCTAAGATGGCGTGAGGCATTTCAGGCTCGTCGTCAGGTACTTTGCCAATGTCGTGCAACAAGCCGGCGCGACGGGCTTTTTTAGCATTCAATCCCAACTCCGAAGCCATCACGGCACATAGATTAGCCGTTTCACGGGCATGTTGCAACAGGTTTTGTCCATAAGAAGAACGGTATTTCATCTTTCCGATCAACCGGATCAATTCGGGATGCAATCCGTGAATGCCAAAATCAATGGCAGTACGTTTGCCGGTTTCAATAATCTCATCTTCAACCTGTTTGCGCACTTTGCTAACCACTTCCTCTATGCGTGCAGGATGGATTCGACCGTCCTGAACCAACTGATGCAAAGCCAGACGCGCCACTTCACGACGAACCGGATCGAATCCGGAAAGGATAATGGCTTCCGGCGTATCGTCTACAATGATTTCGATGCCGGTAGCAGCTTCCAAAGCACGAATATTACGTCCTTCACGCCCAATGACACGTCCTTTAATCTCGTCAGAATCAATATGAAATACCGTAACAGAATTTTCAATAGCCGTTTCGGAAGCTACACGCTGAATGGATTTAATGACGATCTTTTTCGCTTCTTTATTGGCGGCCATTTTGGCTTCTTCCATGATTTCATTCACATACGAAGCAGCTTCTGTTTTGGCTTCGTCTTTCAACGAGTTGATCAACCGGTTTCTTGCTTCTTCGGCAGAAAGACCTGAAATGGTTTCTAAATGGACAATCTCCTGGTGGCGTAATTTCTCCAACTCCTGTTTTCTTTTTTCAATCAACGCAAGTTGATTGGTCATGTTTTCCTTTGTTTCTTCGACATCCGACATTTTGCGTTGTAACTCCTCATGCCGCTGTCCATAAATGATTTCACGTTGTTTCAGTTTCGCCTCGGACGATTGAATTTTTGCGTTCCGCGCGGCAGCTTGTTTTTCCCATTCGCTTTTCAGGTGTAAAAACTTTTCTTTTACCTCCAGCATCTTGTTCTTTTTAATCACTTCCGATTCTTTTTCTGCCTCATTTAACAGACTATTATACCGGGATTTTCCGAAGAAAATCATAAAAAGAACCGCCAACAGTACACCTGCGGCAAAAGTTCCAATCGCAATAAGATATATTTCCATAATCTATAACGTTTTAAATTAGTATATATATAAAACACACTATCCCTGTACGGTAATCCCATACAAAGTAGTGCGTTGAAATCTCATTCCAAATCAACCGGATTTATTTATCTGTTAAATAACCTTCCAGCGTTTTTGTAAGCTGTTGAATTTTATGAGTAAATGGTTTTGTATCGTTTCTTTCTTCCAAATTAACTACCTCCATCGCCAACTGAATGGCAACCATCGCCAATAAATCCCTGTCTTCTACAGATTTAGCAAAATGTTGTTTGTATTGTATCACATGATGCTGAACCCTTTTAGTCGCCTTCCGTATCAGAAATTCTTCCTGATCATCCCCGCGTTTTATCATCACGGGATACATTCTGCCGGCAATCTCTAAATTTATAACAAACTCATCATTTTTCACAGCTATCCGTTTAATAGCGCTATGCACTTTTCGACTTCTCGCACTAACTTTGACAACCGCATCCGGGCGCTTTTCACATCTCCTTCTTCTAAAGATACTACATGCGCTGTCAGCAAGTCCGAATATTTTGCGTTCAACGACCGAATCTTCTGTTCTGCTTGCCGTAGGGCGTCGTTACGGGTATTGATATACAGGTTTAATTCCTCTATTTTACTTTTTTGCATTTCAAATAAAGACAAGACCCCGTGCAATCTTTCCTCAAATACAGCCAACAATTTATTTTCATCTTCGGTCATTGTACGCCAAATTCTATACAAAAGTAGAGAAAAAAAATAGAAAATGCAATTTTAACATGTTTTTTTTATTACAAAAATCAAAAAAGAAGAAAATCCTATATTTCTTGCGGTCTTACGGTCTTTTCTTAGGCAGTCACACAGGTCACGTCCCTGCATCCCTCTGTAACCGAAACGCTTTCCCCAGCATTTGAATGATGTCTCCGGCAATCAGGCTTTCTTCTGAAGCGCTTACCGAAACGTTTTCCAAAACCTGATCACCGGCGAGACCATGCAGGTATACGCCCACAACAGCCGCTGTTTCAGGCGAATATTTCTGAGCTAACAGACCCAGTATCACCCCGGTCAACACATCGCCGCTACCTGCCGTAGCCATACCGGGATTGCCTGTTGAGTTAATACACACATTCCCTTCGGGAGTGCATACAGCCGTATAAGCGCCTTTCAGAACAATACATAATTTGTACGCCATCGCCTTCGTTCGAGCTTTATGGATACGTTCATAGCCGCTGTCACATGTTCCAAATAAACGGTCAAACTCTCCCGGATGAGGGGTTAAAATGGAATAAGGCGGCAATAATGAGATGAATTCCTGATTCGTAGCCAGTAGGTTAAGTGCATCAGCATCTAATAATAGCGGTTTCTTGACTGCATTGAGTAATGATTTCAGCAATTCGACAGATTGAATTTGTGTGCCAAGCCCGGGACCAATGGCAATGGCGTCATATCCGGTTATTTCCGGCAAAACCGAAACAAAACCGGAGTCGTCGTCCAAACTTAACATCGCTTCCGGAACTGTTGATTGAAGGACGGTTTCACCTCTTTGCGGCAAATGAACCGTTAATAATCCGGCGCCACTACGCAGACACGCTTTCGCGGCTAAAACAGCAGCGCCCATTTTCCCCTTACTTCCGGCAATCAACAGGGCATGACCAAACATGCCCTTATGCGCAAATGTATTCCTTGGCAAGATAATACCGGCAAAGTCTTTATCGGTAATCATCATAAAGGATGTTTTCGTTTCCTCAATAATTGTCGGATGAATACCTATTGGCAAAATCTTCCATTTCCCTACAAAAGACTTATTTTCAGGTAATACGAATGCTAATTTGGGAAATTCAAACGTAAACGTATAATTCGCATGTATAATGTACTTGGGAATATTCGTCCTGTTATCCTCCCCTAAAAGCCCTGAAGGAATATCAATGGAAACAACAACTGCCTTCGACTGGTTAATGTAATCAACAACAGCAGCATAGCCTCCACTTAAAGGACGGTGTAGTCCGGAGCCGAACAAACCATCAATGACAATATCCCGATCCGTCAGCGGTGGAGGAATAAAATCATCAATCACTTCTACCAAACGCACTTTACCGTCAGATAAAAGACGTTGTTTATTGAACTCGCAATCGGAGGATAAATGTTTGGCAGGATTAAAAAGGAAGACTTCTACACGATACCCCTCCTCCGATAACAAACGGGCAATAGCCAATCCATCCGCCCCATTATTTCCCTGTCCGGCGAAAACAATAACATGGTTTTGTTTGGAAAACTTATGGCAAAACTCCCGTGTGAAAGCTGTCGCAGCACGCTCTACAAGGTCGATGGAGGTAATCGGTTCATGCAATAATGTATACTGGTCTAACTCTTTAATTTTTGACGTTTCAAATATCTTAATCATAATCATGCTGTTTTAAGCGTTCAAAAGTAGATGAAAATTTTAGTTTTTCCAAATATATTTTGTACCTTTGTAACCCCTAAACAAAACGATTGATGAATAAAACGATTCGACTAAAGGACAAAGAATTTTCTCTCTATATTCCGGAACGGGTTATTGTAGAGGCTATTTCGCGCGTAGCAGAGGAAATAAGGCGCGATGTGGAAGGGAAAAATCCGCTTTTTGTTGGCATCTTGAATGGCGCTTATATGTTTGTGGCAGAGTTATTATGTAAATTATCTCCTGCATACGAACTGACATTTGCGGCTTATTGCTCCTACAGCGGAACTAAATCCGACGGAATCGTGCAGGAACTCCTCCCAATTCGGGAAGACGTGCAGGATCGTCCGATTATTCTGTTGGAAGACATCATTGACTCCGGATTAACGATGCAGTATGTAACAAAAAGGCTCAAAGAATCAGGCGCCAAAGATGTGCGCGTAGCAACGATGCTGCTTAAACCCAACTCGTTAAAATGTGATTTAAAACCCGACTATGTGGGTTTGGAAATCGATGATGATTTTGTGGTAGGATTTGGTTTGGATTATGACGGACTTGGGCGTACTACACGTGATATATATAAGATTATTAACTGTTAAATAGATGTATTGATTATGTTGAATATTGTTATTTTTGGCGCTCCCGGCTCAGGTAAAGGGACGCAAAGCGAATTGATGATTGCCAAATACGGGTTGGATTATATTTCCACAGGGAATGTGTTGCGCGCAGCCATCAAAGAAGGAACTGAATTGGGCAAGATTGCCCAGGATTACATCAATAAAGGACAATTGGTTCCCGATGATTTGATTATAAAATTGATAGCCGGTTTCTTAGATGAAAAATCCGGCTCGAAAGGAGTCTTGTTTGATGGATTTCCGCGAACAATCCCGCAAGCCAAAGCATTGAAAGAACTGCTGAGCGAACGGGGTACAGACATCGCTGTTTTAATTGACTTGCAGGTCGATGACGAAGAACTGATCAAACGTTTGCTGGAACGGGGCAAGATTTCGGGTCGTTCGGACGATAATCTGGAAACAATCCAATCCAGATTGGATGTATATCACACGCAGACAGCGCCTTTAGCTACCTACTATATCAGCGAAGGAACCTATACGGCAATCAAAGGCGTTGGAACCATCGAAGAAATTTTCCAACGGATTGACGGGGCAATACAGCCTATTCTTTCATAACTGATTGATATGCCCGAATCTAACTTTGTCGATTACGTAAAGATTTATTGCCGTTCGGGCAAAGGAGGCAGAGGGTCTGCCCATTTCAGGCGCGAGAAATACATTCCTAAGGGCGGACCCGACGGCGGCGACGGAGGACGGGGCGGCCATATATACCTGCGGGCAAACCGTAACCTCTGGACATTACTTCATCTCAAATACGAACGCCATATCATCGCGACCTCAGGCGAAGGCGGGAGTGCGAAAAAAAGCACAGGAAAAAGCGGGGAAGACCGTATCATCGAAGTCCCCTGTGGGACAGTCGCTTTCGACGCAGACACAGGCGAATATATCTGCGATATCACCGAAGACCAACAGACCGTCCTGTTATTAAAAGGAGGCAAAGGCGGCAGAGGGAATATTCATTTCAAGACCGCTACGAATCAGGCGCCCCGCTATGCACAACCCGGCGAGCCGTGTCAGGAACGAACTATCGTTCTTCAACTTAAACTGCTGGCAGACGTCGGGTTGGTTGGTTTTCCGAATGCGGGCAAGTCTACGTTATTGTCGGTCGTTTCAGCCGCCAAACCCAAGATTGCCAATTATGCTTTCACAACGCTGGAGCCGAACCTCGGCATTGTTAGTTATCGCGATGACCGCTCATTTGTGATGGCAGATATCCCCGGCATCATCGAAGGCGCCAGCGAAGGCAAAGGAATTGGACTCCGTTTCCTGAGGCATATCGAACGCAATTCACTCCTGCTATTTATGATTGCCGCCGAATCGGCTGATATCCAACAAGAATACCGGATATTAGACAATGAACTCAATCAGTACAACCCCGATTTAGCCGAAAAAAACAGGGTATTAGCCATTACAAAAAGCGACCTGTTAGACAACGAATTAAAAGATGCGATTTCAAAAGATTTACCTGACGTCCCTTCCGTATTTATATCATCCATCACCCAACAAGGCATTACGGAACTGAAAGACCTGTTGTGGAAAGAGTTGAACCGCGAAACATTTCACGATGCCGAAAAAATCGTTCGCCGCGATATGGATATGGAATTGATTTCTTTTTCTGATGATGAAAGCGAATGATTTAAACAACCTCCAATACATTCAGTAAACCTGTTACCGCATCTTCCGGATTTGCGTTTTCTTCCAACAATTCTACAAACTTACTGCCTACAATCGCTCCCGAAGCATGTTCCAACGCCATCTGAAGCGTTGCCCGATTGCTGATGCCAAAGCCTATCAGTTGCGGGTTCTTCAGATTCATGGCGTGTACTCGCTGAAAATAATTTTTTACCGTATCGGAAAAGCGCTTTTGCGCACCGGTAGTGGCGGCGCTCGATACCATGTAAATAAACCCGCTTGTGTGTTCGTCAATCAGGCGAATCCGCTCGTCAGACGTCTCCGGACTTATCAGCATAATCATCTTTAAATCATGTATTTCAGCGACTTCCTTATAATCCGCCTTATAATCCGCAAAGGGCAAATCGGGAATAATCACCCCATCCACGCCTGTTTCGACACACGAATGGCAAAAAGCCTCAAACCCATACTGCATCACAGGATTCAGATAACCCATCAGGATAACCGGAATCCGTATCGTCTGTCGCATATCTTTCAGTTGTTCAAACAAAAGATGCAGCGACATCCCGTTGCGCAAAGCCTGATTGGAGGCTTGCTGAATAACCGGACCATCTGCCATCGGGTCGGAAAAAGGAATGCCAATCTCAACCAGGTCAATCCCTTTTGCCTGCAAAGCGGCAAGCGTCCGACAAGTATCGTCCAATGCCGGATAACCTGCCGTGAAATAGACAGATAAAATTCCGGACTTCTTCTCTTTAAAAAGTTTTGTAATTCGATTCATATTTGTTTTTAATATTTATGTTGTATTTATTTTTTCACCACGAAGAACACGAAGAAATCACAAAGGATACAAAATATTTAATTCTTTGTGTACCTTGTGAAAATTCTTTGTGCACCTTGTGGTAAAAAAGAGGACTTATCATGTAGGTTCATAACTACAAATTTCTTACTTGATGAACAAACCATTCAATCATAACCACATCTTTCAATGCAGGCGACACCTCAAACCGACTATTCAAATCAATACCCGCCAGCGAAGGATGATGAAACTCCAACAACGATACAATGTGTTCTGCCCCAATACCTCCGCTTAGCAAAAAAGGAACATTGCCCCGATAAGCCTCCAACAAAGACCAGTCAAACCGTTTACCTGTACCGCCACGTTCGCTGCCTTTCGTATCAAACAAAAAACAGTCAACAAAAGACTCATACGCTGTGGTTTGCCGTAAGTCCTCTTCGGACGATACGGAAAACGCTTTCATAACAGCACATCCGTCTTCCCGCAACCACCGGCAAAAATCCGGCGACTCATCCCCATGCAACTGCACATAATTCAGTCGATATTTCGCAACTTTCCGCAGTATTTCTTCCCTGTTTTCATTCACAAACACCCCGACCCTGACTTTCGTGCAAGATTGAATCGCGGTGCAAAACTCGTCTTCGTCAGGAACAAAGCGCGGCGAACCCGGATAAAAGATAAACCCCATCCAGTCAATATCCAACTTTTCCAATGCCCGGATATTATCCCCGTCGCGCATCCCACATACTTTGACAATCATTAATAAAGATTTAAAAAATTAACCATTAATCATTTATCATTAACCATTAATAAACGGATTAAATCCCCCAACGTCTTCCCCGGTTCAGGCGTCTTCATCAACGTTTCGCCAATCAGAAAACCGCGAAACCCGGCGTTTCGCAATTCCCGAATCGTCTGCACATTCGACAATCCGCTCTCCGAAACAAACAAAGGAACAACAGGGTCTTCTCCGATTTCTTTTAGAATAAGTTCCATCAGACGAAACGAATTGTTGACGCTGGTATCAAAAGTTCCAAGGTTCCGGTTATTCACCCCCAACATATCAATATAGGGATTTAACCTGTTCAACTCATCTGCGCTGTGAATTTCCAGCAATACCTCCATATTCAACCTGAATGCCTCCCGCGCCAACCGCAAACATTCGACAGGTGTAAGTACCGAAGCAATCAACAGAATCGCATCCGCCCCCATCGCCCGCGCCTGAAAAATCTGATATTCATCCACCATAAAATCCTTGCGCAGCAACGGCAGACGAACTAATTCCCGCGCCTGTCCGAGATCGCACAAAGACCCGCCAAAAAAGACCGTATCCGTCAAAACAGAGCAAGCCGATGCCCCTCCCGATTCATAAGCCGGCAGAATATCCTCCACTTTCGCATCGGGAAAAATCCAGCCTTTCGACGGTGATTTCCGCTTAAACTCGGCAATAATACCCGATGACGACCCCGCCAACGCTTCACGCATCGAAAAGACAGGTCGTTCAAACTGAGAGGTTTTCAAATCAATCAACGTACTCAGCGGAACAACCTCCTTCTGCGTTGTTATCTCTTTTCGCTTATTTGCGATAATTTTGTCTAATATATCCATCATGTTGTTTTTTTGTCGCAATCTATTGCAAATTAAAAAATTGTTGTATCCTTATAGTATAAAATTCATGAAAATGAATAATAAAACGGCTAATAACTATTGTAAATAATACATTATCAGCAATAAATATATTTTTTTGCTATTATTCGACGATGCAAAGATATTATTTTTTCAAGAAATAGGGGGGGCAATATTTGAAGTTTTCAATTTTCTCTTCTCAATTGAATTACGTGTAAACCAATATATCAAAGAATGTTTTTTTTAATGGTTAATGATTAACGGTTAATGGTTAATCACTGTATTTTTCAATTCTTTCCGTCATTGAGAAGAACGAAACAAGCCAGTATTGTGGTGTTTTATGGATTGCTTCGCAGGCTCGCAATGACGGTGGCGTGTGCCGTCATTAGGAGGAACGAAGCAAACCGGGGAACTCCGTAGGGGCGACCCTCGCGGTCGCCCGAATGAAGGCGGTTAGCTAATGCATGGCGTTACAGGGGCGACCGCAAGGGTCGCCCCTACCAAAAAAAACACACACCAGTTGCAAAGCGGCGCGGGCAGGGTTTTATAATGCATTGCTATTCAGTATTCCTGGTTTGCTTCGCAAGCTCGCAATGACGATGTGCCGGATATGAGTTGAGGCGACACTAATGACTGACTTTCACTGCCGTTTGTCCGTTGACGACGATATAGACGCCGCGTCCGGGCAGCGGGACTTCGGCTTTGCCCGTCGAGGCTATGCCCTGATAGACCGGTGCGCCGAAGATGCTGTACACTTTCCATCCTTCGCCTGCCGTCAAGCCCGATACATGCAGGACGTCATTTTGTACGTATGCCTTTAACTGTCTACTGTCAATTGTCCACTGTTCATTTTCTGTGCCTGTCGTGATGGGGCGGAAAACGACTACAATGCGGATATGAAACGCGGGCATCGTGAAAGTGCAGGTGTTACCGTTGCAGGTTGTAGAGACGGGGCGCGCCCCGTCTCTACTGATGACGCTGATGGATTCCAATTCGTAGCCCTCGTCGGGGGTGGCGATGACTGTTACCGTTTCGCCTTCGGTGGCAAGGTAGGGTCTGCCGGTCAGGACTTCGACTGTGCCGCCTTCAACGTTGCGGGGGATATCCAAATAATAGACCCGTTCTACGACCGTCAAGACGAAGGTGAAACGGACATTGGACGAGACACGGTTTGAGGCTGTCAGTACGACCTCGTAAACGCCCACCGGCAGTCCTGCGGCAATATCGAGCCGTTTCGCCGTATTGTTCCATGTGATAAGGTCGTTGCCGGATGTCTTGGCTACGGTCAGCGGGGTTGTGCCGGTGATGGTAAAGGCATCGGTAGATGTTGCCGCGTAGCCTTCGGTCAATGTCATGAATCGGGGGCAGGTATTTTCAAATCTTGGGGGATAGGTTGGGATTGTGATGCCGGGCGCGCGGTTGACTGTTATTGCGTAAAATGCCTCGGTTGCGTCCGTTGCCGTTACTTTGATGTAGACGGTGGTTGCGCTGCCTGATGTGAGAGGGATTGTGCCGGCGCCGGTAATCCCGGCTG
>Ga0099364_10015548_pt1 | contig 10029 bp, 5 predicted proteins | sample TergutTh196P3_FD_73070 | JGI IMG/M metagenome (GOLD analysis project Ga0099364, IMG submission 73070) | Microcerotermes parvus P3 segment gut microbial communities from Pointe-Noire, Republic of the Congo - Th196 P3 | ecosystem: Host-associated > Arthropoda: Insects > Digestive system > Gut ...
ATTGAAAATTGAAAATTAGTCGTTAGTTGTTAGTCGTTAGTTGTTAGCATTGTTGCTAAAGGCTAATGACTAAAGACTACAGACTACAGACTAAAAAAAAATAATCATGGAAGAACCAAAAATAGTACAAACAGACGCAGGAGCGAAAGATGGACAGAATAAATGTCCCAAGTGTGGAGCCACCGATATTTCGCTCAATGTAAACAAAGGTCTTTTACGCTGTAATTTTTGCCGACACGAATTTGAGCCGGAAAAAATGGAAGGCATGGAGACCGATATAAGCAAGTTGGAGGGTATGGTCATTGGCTCGGGGGCGCAGGATATAGTTGCCGACGTCAACGACGTATTAACCTTCAAATGCAGCAGTTGCGCCGCCGAAGTAGTCATTGACACGGCGGCGGCAACGCAGGCGCGATGTCACTGGTGCCGAAACACATTGTCGGTGAACCAGCAAATACCCAATGGCGCTATTCCCGATATTGTCATACCTTTTAAGATTAAGAAAGACGAAGCGGAAGCCAGTATTGAAAAATTTGTCGCCAAGCGGAAGTTTTATGCACATCCGCAGTTCAAAAAGGAGTTTTCTACCGACAACGTGATGGGCGTCTATTTGCCCTATATGGTGGTAGACGTCAACGCTCAAGCCTGTCTGACGGGTCAAGGCGAGCGTCAAACCCGCCGATATACGCGCACCACAGGGAAAAATAAAGAAACCCTGTATGATGCCGACCTGTATGATGTGGAACGCGAATTTGATTTGGTTGTTGATGGCTTGACCGTTGAGGCAAGCGCCGATAAATTGAACAATCAGTCGAATAACAAAACCAACAATGTCATCAACGCCATTATGCCTTTTGATATTGAAAACAGCGTGAAGTGGAACGCCAATTATTTGAAGGGCTACACGTCGGAAAAGCGGGATACGAATATCGACGCGCTAAAAAATCTGGCGCACGCGCAAACAAAAGACATAGCGCGACATAAAGCGAACGACACGTTGAAGGACTACGACCGCGGCGTCCGCTGGTCTCGAGAAGACCTGACCGTTAAGGGCGAGCAGTGGAAAGCGGCGTATTTGCCTGTGTGGCTGTACAGTTATCATCAAAAAAACAAAAACCTGTTACACTATGTAGCGGTTAATGCCCGAACAAAGGAAACGATGGGCAGCGTACCCATCAATAAGCCCCGATTGTTTGGTATATCTGCATTGATAGAACTGATAGGTATTATTCTTTGGGCTATAACTGCGCCATTGTATCTTTTAGCTCTTTTTGATATTGACATGGATTTGAGTTGGCTTTTCGCGACAGCCGGATTTGTATATTACGGTATCATTTATGCCAAATATCGCAACAAAGGCGCCCGCCACAAGCACGAATCCGAAACAAAAGCAACAGTAGACAATCTCCGAAAGAAAGATACTTTTGTTGCAAAAAGGACAGGAATAAAAAATGCAACAATAGAAGGAGCGAATAATAAATCGGTCAGAGGCAGCACGGTTTCAGGTTTCAAGTTTCAAGTTTGAGATTTGATTTGAAGGGAGCGTTTCGCCTTTGTTTCGCCCCTTTTTTATAAAAAAATCTGCGCTTAACCATTCCCAACAGCGTAACTTCTATCGGCAACAGCGCTTTTTAAATATTCCAACCCCTCATACGCCCTGTTTACCTCCGGATATGCCTCCTGCGGTTCATTGCGGTACATATACGGTCAATCCGCTGAATGTGCGTCTTTCCTCCAAACTGCGCGTTGCAGATGAATGATGGCGTATGGGCTTTGTAAAGTACGATTTTGTCGAAGGTTAATGAAGCATTATGATAGCGGTTTAGTATGAGGTAAAAATGAGGTTTGTTGGATTAGTTCAGAAATGCAACAAATAAAAAGCGGCATGTATGTGATGCCGCTCAAAATCAGGTATTATAGTTTAGAAACTAAACTCTATAAACTAAACTCTATAACTACAATTTGAAATGCCTCCAAATTAACTCTGCTTTCCCTTTTCCCACAATCTTTTCCAATTCTTCAAACGGCGCTTTTTGCATACGTTCTACCGATTTGAACGCTTTTAACAGTTTTTCGACAGTATTGTTTCCTATTCCCTTGATATTGTGCAGTTCGGAGCCGAGCATCGCCTGCGAACGTTTGTTGCGGTGGAACGTGACGCCGAAACGATGAGCCTCATCGCGCATATGCTGTATCAATTTGAGGCTCTCCGAACGTTTATCCAAATATAAAGGCGTCGAATCGCCCGGAAAAAAAATCTCTTCAAGCCTTTCGGCAATACTGACAACGGCAATTTTTTCGTTCAGTCCAAGTTCTTCGAGACTGCGCATAGCTGAAGTGAGTTGTCCCTTGCCGCCGTCGATGATTATCAGTTGCGGCAACGATTTGTTCTCGTCCAACAGACGACGATAGCGGCGCAACACCACTTCCTCCATCGAGGCGTAATCATTGGGACCTTCAACCGTTTTAATGTTATAACGCCGATATTCATTTTTGTTTGGACGGGCGTCAGTAAACACAACACATGCCGCTACAGGATTGGTTCCCTGAATATTGGAATTGTCGAAACATTCTATATGAACCGGCAGGTCGTTCAGTCGCAGGTCGCGTTTCAATGTTTCCATAATGCGGTTCACATGTCGGTCGGGATCGGTCTTTTCTATTCGTTTCTTCTTTTCTAACCCAAAAAATTTTGCGTTGCGTTGCGAAAGTTCCAACAGTTTCTTTTTGTCGCCCACTTTGGGAATAGTATAGGTGATTCCGGGCATCAAAACATCGGGATGGAACGGTACGATGATTTCCTGCGACTGACTTGTGAATCTTTCGCGCAAGTTAGTTATTGCGTAACCCAACAGTTCGGCGGGCTGCTCGTCCAATCGCTTTAACAATTCAACGGTGTAAGCCTGTACTATTGCCCCGTCTACAATACGCAAACAGTTGATATACGCGCAAACAATGTCTTCCTCGTATGAAAAAACATCTACATTATTTATAGAAGGATTTACGATTGCCGATTTGCTTCGATATTTTTCGAGCATCGCAATCTTGTTTTTCATCGTTTCAGCTTCTTCAAAACGGTAATTTTCAGCATATTTGTACATCAATGTTTTCAGATGCAGAATTACCGTAGTTATGTTTCCTTTCAGTATTTCACGTACCTGCGTAATTGCATCGTCGTAATCCGTTTTTGTTTGCAGTCCTTCGCAGGGAGCCTTGCAATTGCCGATATGATATTCGAGACACAACTTGTATTTTTTCTTTGCGATATTTTCTTCTGTAAGGCTAAAAGCACATGACCGCAAATAATAGAGATGCTTCACGAGGTCAAGCAACATTCGCACCATTCCAACCGAGGCGTAGGGTCCATAATATTGCGAACCGTCGCGCACCGGATTACGCATAAGATATACGCGCGGGTAATGCTCATTGCGAACAACTATCCATGGAAAAGACTTGTCGTCTTTTAGCATAACATTGTATCGCGGCTTATATTTCTTTATCATATTGTTTTCCAACAACAGAGCGTCGCTTTCGGTTTCTACAACAATGATATGTATATCCGCTATTTTGCTTACCATTACGACAATTTTGAGGTTATCGTGCGTTTTTGTAAAATACGAAGAAACACGTTTTTTCAGGTTTTTAGCCTTACCCACGTAAATAATAATCCCCTCGTCGTTCAGGAACTGGTAGACGCCCGGATTGTCGGGCAAATTTGGGATGATATGTTGGAAATTTTTGATTTTTAGGATTTTTGAAATTACTTATTGATGTGAACCAAGAAATGATTTTTTTTGCAAAAATAGACATTTTTTGTATTTTTGCCGAAATTTATTTGATTTTGTCGAGCCTTTTTGACGGAAAAACGGTAACAGTGGTGGGATTGTAAGTTTCAAGTTTTCACTTTTTTTTTTCAATTTTTTTCTTGAAAAAAAAATGATTATCTTTGTGGCATGAAAAAAGTAGTAAAAATGTCATGTTTTTCAAGCGGCAAACGGGTTGCAGCGGGAATATTCGGTGGATTGAAGGACGGAATTATGTTCTTTGGCAGGCTGTTGTGTGTTGATATTTACGGAAAACATGCGTATATTAATATAATTCTTTAATAATTAATAATTTAAAAGTTGTAAAAAATGGAACACCTGAATAATTTAAAAGTTAAAAACCTAATAAGTAGGGAAAAATGCCCTGCTTGCAATTCTGTCGGATTTCATGTAATCTATGAAAATAAATACGATGAATCTCCAATAAGGGACTATTTGCTCGGATTCTATTCTTCACAGGGAACTGTCGAGTTTGAGTATTTAAAAGACGCCAGTTATATTTTGTGTGAATGTAATGAATGTAATTTAATATTCCAAAAAGATATTCCAAATGAAATTCTTATGGAAAGACTGTATGAACACTGGATAGACCCGCAAGCGGCTTTAGAATCTCATACAAAAAATAATCTTGAATATTATGCTTATTATGCCCAGGAAATTATGCAAATCATAGATTTTTTCAATAATCAACCATCATTGTTGGATTTTTTTGATTTTGGAATGGGATGGGGCAAATGGGCTTTGATGGTAAAGGCTTTCGGATGCAATTCATATGGCGCAGAATTATCAGTCGACCGTATAAAATATGCGGAGTCAAACGGCATCAAATCTGTTAAGTGGGAAGAAATTCCAGAGCATAAATTTGATTTCATTAATACGGAACAGGTATTTGAGCATATATCAGACCCCTTACAAACCTTGATTCACCTGAAAAGCTCTTTAAAAGATAATGGAATCATTAAAATAAGCGTCCCAGAAACCAATGATATAAAACGTTGTTTAAAAATTATGGATTGGCAATCGCCAAAATATTCAAAAAATTCTCTAAATGCAGTGGCGCCATTGGAACATATTAATACTTACAGAAGGTCTTCTCTTCTGAAAATGGCAGAGAAAGCAGGAATGGAAGAAGTATTTATACCGCTTAAAACTCAATACAAATACAGTATTACTAACTGGAAAAATATCACAGCAATAGCAAAAAATATTGTTCGTCCGGTGTATAGAATTTTTTTTAAAAACCAAAATTGTGTTTTTCTTCGCAAGCATTAACTGTAAAATTTGAAGTTACAAACACTATTTCGCCGTTTTTTGTTATTCCTTCCACAGTAACCTGAAATTCACCGGTAAGGTCGGATGTATCGAATGGAATCCGTATTGACGATTTTCCTTCTGTTCTCACGTCCGGATTCCACAGCAAGGTATGCCGTCCGTCAGGTATACGGCTTTTTATGTTTGTTTCAATCGAATAATCGGGAGTATAAAAATGGTAGGGCGCTTGTGGACTTTCATAACTTAATACCTGCGTGGATCGGTTCAATGTCAGGTATTGATGCAGACGGCGATAGGTTATCAGTTCCACTATTCCATCAAACCTGTATCCGCCCATTATATAGGGACCATAATAAATATTTATCCGTTCAACTGTAAGTGGATCGTAATTATATATTGCAGTGTGGTCGGAAACAGGCACTCCGTCTAACAGTACGAGCGGCATTGTACCAAAAGAGTAGTTGTCTCCTCTTTTCATCAAAACCGATATATCCTGTTTTTCTGCGTTTCTACGAAATCGCGCTCCGACAATAAATTCTATGAAAACCTCCCGCATAGTCGGAAAACGTGTGTACTCATCCAACAGGTAGGACAACGTCGGTTCCATTTTGAAATACGATTCCTGCACATTCGTATTTTCGGGAGTTACGTCGGCAAAATATCTAAATACCTGCAATGCAACGCTTCTTTCAAGCAGTTGTCTGTAATATACCGAATCGATCTGTAACAATGGCATTTGTTTTGGAGAATGATCTGATAGAAAAGGCGATAGAATATCTATCCTGTATTTATCGTTGGCAAAGTACATTACGGTAGCAATTTGTTTTTTTCCTGTTATGCCGGAAGTAAAAAAACGTACATCTCCATTTATCTCGTTTTTTTGTCCTGCAAAAAATTTTATTTTTTCGCCCGGGACAGTAAGAGCGGGCGCTGTAAAATGTTCTTCGGAAACAACATTTCCTGTTTGATTGTCGATGATTTTACCTGTGATGATATGTCCTTCATATTCAGGAAGAAATTCATAGGTAAACTCGGTAGTTCTTTTAGTCATATTCTTCCGAAACAACGATACATTTGATTCCTCAACCGATATAAATTCCTTACCCGCAATTGATACTGAAAGAGTATGAATATTTTCAGGCAAACCGGTTAATATTAACTCTCCGCGCTGCCGCGTAGCGTATGTTGTTTTGTCGGGTTGCAGCGACAAGCCTCTTCGTGCGCTTTCGTCAAAGGCGTTTGAAGCGGGAGAAGATAGTTGAGCATTTGCATCTGTTTCTGACGGTATGTAGCCCGATTGAAAAGTATTCAACACGGCGATACTTTTTTCGAAAAACACATCCGCGCCTTCATTTCTCATGTAATTTGTATATGCAATGAAACGATAATATCCTGTTGTGAGATCAACCGGCAACTGCATTATCCCGTCGCCAGAGCCGTTGGTCATTTCAATTTTTATCTGAATACGTGAAGCGAAATTATCTACTAATTCCACGTAGGCAATCTTACTGAAACTGACAGGGATTTGTTCCGTGTTTGTGGTTATTATTTTCATCAGAACAGGCTCGCCTGCCAAATACAAATGTTTGTCGGTTTGCAAATATAGCCGTTCGCGAAATATTTCATTAACAGTTTTTCCGAAAATGTGAACTGAAATACACATAAATAATATACAACAAAAATGTCTTTTCATATGGATTTAGATTAATAATTATTATTTCATTGGTTAATCATCAGTTATTATTATTGGCCAATTATCAGGTATTATCGTGTGTCCGCCTAACAAGGTGCACTCAACACATTCAATAGGACTGTATAATCTCTCTTCGCGGTCATATAAGACATGATTTGGCCACGGCGGTAGACCATACCAGATCAACATAGAGTCTCGGAGGATTAGATTACAAATCACCAGCGAAGGTTCATACAAATTGTCATAACGCGAAATAAAATGTCGTTTTTGCGTTGTTGATGAAACGTCTATATATCCTATCACAGGTTTATTTGGGTCTGTGTAGCAAGTTATGTTTCCTCGCAGTTCTGATGGTATCGGTACGAATAAACCGCTGGTTTGCTCAGTATTCTTTTTGATGTTTGTAAAATAATCATAGGCTCTCTTGCTGATAGCATTTTGCATGACGTCGATTCTATACAATACCGACAGCCTACTGTTAGTTGGAGGAATTTCGATGATTGTTTGCATCAATTTGCCTGACAATGATTTTTCAGATGAACCAACCAGTAGTTCGAAGTTGCGTGAATTAAACCAACAATTGTAATTATAACCCTCAAGAGACCTGAATGAATTTATTTCCCAATCCTCTTTGAACGACCAGCGATAATATATGGCTTGATTATCACGTGATTGCGTAGCAACATATACCATTACCGGCTGTCCACGACCTCTTTTAGTCCAAAAAATACTGTCTATTTCGGGCGTCCTGATGGGGAATGAATAATCGGAATAATATTCATAGGTCGTTGAAGGACAATTCATCCACCCTGACCAATCCCAGTAACAATCTTCACTTTCATAATCATATTCATCAATTTCTATTTTTAAGCGATATTGTTTATCAAAATCTAATTTGCCTGTTTTTATCAAGTATCGGGGAGGCCAGTAACGCCAGTCCCAGTCCGGAGGTTCTGCAATAAATGAAGTTTCGTCTTCACGACATTCCACATAAACCCTGGCATTAGTAATGAAATATGAAGATGCGTTACCCCAGTCAGTTTGTGATAAAAACATGCTTTTACTCAACGTAATGTACGATTCATCGTCGGTGATGATGCCTTCTACTACAAGAATATCAGCAATTTCTTCAATTCCTGTCGGTTCATACTCTTCGATGCAACCGAAAAGAATGAAACACAACAAACAGTTGAAAATTGAAAATTGAAAATTGAAAATTATTTTTTGAGACTTTTTCATTTTTTTTACTTTTTAAAATTTAATATTATATGACGCATACGGAATAGGAACGCCAAATATAGACAGTTTATATCCCTTCATACGTCCATTTTCCAAGATATAATAAACAGAATATGCGTTTTTGCGTCCAGTCACATTATAGACTCCAATTGTAAAATAACCATGCGTGAGTTTTGTAAGATGATGCCCAGCTTCGATGTTCAACGAAACGTCCATACGGAAAAAATCAGGTATCCGGTATTTGTTTCTTTCTGAATAATATACATATTCACGTCCTTCATATATATATTTTGATACGGGCAACGTTATTGGTCGTCCTGTGCTGTAATCGCAATTTAGCGAAAAACTGTAGCGATGCGTCAATTTGAAGTTTCCTACAAGTTTTACTTCGTGCGGTTTGTCGAAATCAGAAGGAAACCATTTTTCTCTGTTTGCCGAAGATGACAGTTCTTCGTGTCGTTGCAGCATCGTGCGCGACCATGTGTAGCTTATCCATCCGTTCAATCTTCCTTGCGATTTTTTTGCCATCAGTTCCACTCCGTATGCCCTTCCCTTCACGCCTGCCACTTCTGTTTCGATGTTCGGATTCATCAATAGTTGCGCTCCGCCGCGATAATCCAAATAGTTGCTTATCGTTTTGAAATACCCCTCGATTGATGTTTCGATTGTATTATTTGAAAAATTTCGGAATAGCCCCAGCACATATTGCGTTCCCGTTTGCGGACGAATGTTGACGTCGCTCAATTTCCACGTATCAGTTGGCGACATGACGGTCGTGTTGGAAATCTTGTGAATATATTGCCGCATTGTATTAATTCCCGCTTTTACAGATGTTTTTTCGTCGATGAGATATCTTCCTGAAAGACGAAACTCGGGACCATGCCACGTTTTCAACACTCCACGCCCCGCCGAATCGGTTTGTATTATCGTTCCGATTGAAGGAAGATAATCCGGACGATACACATTATAACTACGTTGCCCCAGCACGTTAAGCATCGAGTATCTAATACCGGCGCTTATCATCCATTCGTGCGTTATTTCCCATTGGTCTGAAAGATATACAGCCGATTCGATTGCTCTTTCAGATTGCAGTCTGTCTTCTATAATAAGGGATTTTTCATGTGCCGGAATATAATTACCCGGATCTAACCTGTACAGCATTGAACTGATTCCGGCATTGAACGTGTGGCTGTTGTTCATATAATAAGAAAAATCGGCTTTTGCGAAAATCTGATTTATGCTAAAATCTATAGTATAAGCATTAAATATGTCTCTTGTATGTCGGTTGCTATAATTGTAATAGTCATTTCCAACGACATAAGTACTCGTAAATCGCTGATTGAACACGTGTCGCCATTTAGCCGAAACGTTGGCATTTTTGTAACTATACTCTTCTGCATCGGTGAAGCTAAATTTATCGTGGCTATAGTATCCTGTCAGATGAACGCTGTTATCTTCGTTTAATTTGTAACTCACTGACCCGTTCAAATCGTAAAATCCGGCGGTTCCGTTGCTATAGCCGCTATTTTCGGGTATCATTCCCAACAGCCAATTTGAATAGGTTGTCCTTCCTCCTGCGATAAAAGAGCCTTTTCCGTCTAAAAACGGACCTTCCAGCGTTAGTCTACTTGTTAATAAACCAATGCTTGCTGCGCCCTGAAATTCTTTCTTGTTTCCTTCTTTCGACCTGATATCCAAGACAGAAGAAATCCTGCCCCCGTATTTAGCCGGTATACCGCTTTTGTACAGTTCCATATTATCGACAATATCGGGATTGAACGCCGAAAACAAGCCAAACAGATGCGTTGGAGCATAAATTGTACCATCGTTGTAGAGTATCAGATTTTGATCGGTTGCTCCGCCTCTGACGTTGAATCCGCTTGATATTTCGCCTGCCGATTTTACTCCCGGAAGCATCATGACTATCCTGAGTATGTCGGCTTCGCCCAAAACGGTAGGTATATTTTTTATATTTCGCATCTGAAGACGTTCCATGCCGCC
>Ga0099364_10015549_pt1 | contig 10029 bp, 8 predicted proteins | sample TergutTh196P3_FD_73070 | JGI IMG/M metagenome (GOLD analysis project Ga0099364, IMG submission 73070) | Microcerotermes parvus P3 segment gut microbial communities from Pointe-Noire, Republic of the Congo - Th196 P3 | ecosystem: Host-associated > Arthropoda: Insects > Digestive system > Gut ...
GTCCGCATTACTGGTGATGACACCCTCGATTCTCAAAATCACGATTTTTTTATCGGCTCTGGTATTTCCGCCGATCACTCTTTCCGTAACCGTTTTTTCCTGCATTTCGCTCGCCAATTCTTCAAAGAAATTGTTCGCGACGGAGAAAAGAAAAGCAGCCCCGATGAGCGTGCAGACTCCGATTGCGGCGATGATGGAAAAAATAACGAGTCCGACAACGGCGAACTGTCCGCATCCGGCGGACCGGGCTGGGGGCTGGTGATAATTCTGCGGCGGCGGTGGTGTCCGATGTCCGGCATAGGCATAAGGACGCGGCGGAACAGAACGAGGCGGCGGCGGAGAGGGGGGAACGTTTGGAGAGGAAGGGGGGGTTGCGGGAGTATTCTCGGACATAAATTTATAAATTTGCTGGTCAAGTTGAGAGACGCAATCTGCATCGTGCGGACGATTATACCATAAACAAACGGGAAGGAATTGGACGTTTTCCTTCGCGTCCCTTGCGATAAAAAATTAACCGCAAAGATGCAAAGAAACGCAAGGGACATAGCGTACAATTTCATGCCGTTTACGGTATGCTTTTCGGTGAAAGCCTTCTCCCAGACCACCCGGACAGGCAGTCCAGTCCGTCGACACGTTTCCCTAAAACCGGTCATTCCGGCGCATGCCGGAATCCAGAGGAGCGATTTTTAGACCTGACGTTTAATTTTGCACCATTCGCGAAACACCGTCATTGCACGTTGTTTCATTCCGGCTTTTGTTAACGACTACAAAAGCCGGAATGGAGCATAGCGTAATGACGGAGGGCGCGGTCAATTTTTTGCGGCTGGTCTATTAATCCTGTTTCCCTGGATTCCGGCTTGCGTCGGAATGACGAAAAATCGAAACGTGTCGACGGACTGGCGTATCAGAAATAAATCAACAACTTGCCCAAATTACCTTTCCCCAAATTACTTGACAAAATTGACCGGATAAATTAGGATATACCGCAAACGGCACGAAATTGTCCTCTGCGCACTTTGCAGAAACTTTGCGTACCTTGCGGTTAAAAAAATTAACCGCAAAGGACGCAGAGCAAAAACAATCTTTGTTCCCGTTTATGATATAAAAATTACCCCCGTTTGCGGTGTACGATGTCCCAACAAGCACAGTTACAGGAAAAAGCAGCAGAACTTTTGACCGATAAAAAGGTCAGCGTCGTCATCGGTTACGGGCATCTCGAAACCGGCGAAATCGGAGCGGTCTTTGTAACCAGTCCGCATCAAGCGGATCGTCTCCTCTGGAACGAGCACTGTTCGGCAAACTTGACCGTCTATTTGACCAGGAAAGAAATCAAAAAACTGGGCATACCGGCGATTGTTGTCAAAGGGTGTGATGCGAAAACGCTGGCTCTCCTTGAATCGGAAAATCAAATTGACCGGGAAAACCTTGTCGTCATCGGCGTTGCCTGTTCCGGCATTAAGATTCAGGAAACACTTCAGGAAAAATGTTCCGTGTGCGACGTTCAGCAGCCGCCGCACTGCGACATCGTCATTGGCGAAGTGACTCCTGTTGAGGGGCAAGGAGACCGGTACGCGAAACTTGCCCGGCTTTCTGCCATGACGACCGAGCAGCGGTTTGAATACTGGAAGAAGGAATTCGCCCGATGTGTTAAATGCTATGCGTGCCGACAGAATTGTCCGCTTTGTTATTGTGAAGTCTGCGTCGCCGACAAAAACCGTCCGGTGCGCATCGACACTTCGGCAACACTCAAAGGGAATTTTTCCTGGAACATCCTCCGGGCATTTCATTTAGCGGGACGGTGTGTCGGCTGTTCGGCATGCTCCCAGGCATGTCCGGCGGGAATTGACCTCGACCTGCTCAATCTCACACTTGCCAAAGCCGCCGAAGACAATTTTCAATACCGGGCAGGTATGGAACGTCATGCCGAACCCCTGATCGGTTCTTTTTCACCGGACGATCAAGAACAATTTATCCGCTAAACGTGAAGGATTGGACGTTTCCCCCTTTGCGAACTTTGCGGTTAAAAAAAGGAGGCTGTATCACGGAAGGTGGTGTTTTTCGCACAAAGGCACAAGGTTCACGAAGGAGTCTGAATTGCCGGACATTCCTTTGTGTCCTTTGTGCCTTCGTGCGAAACAAAACAATAGAGTTGTTCGGAAACTGCCCTAATTGTCATTCCGGCGCAAGCCGGAATCCATAAAAACAGGAGGCATATCTTTTGTTTGGATTCCGGTTTGCGCCGGAATGACGGTTTCCGAACAAGTTAAATAACTTCTGTGACGTAATCTCTAAAAAAATAGAGAATGGAACCGCTTCATGCCGTTCCCCAGTATCGCCGAAACTGTCCTAATCCCTTCTCGGCAGTGTCGGAGCAATATAGGGTTGCGATTCAAGCCGCTGCAGCGTCTCAATTTTAACCACTCCCGGTCGAATGATCGGCACATTCCCCGTGTAGGGACGCTCCGAGGTGATGCTGTATGAGTCAATATCACCGTAAACATTCGCGACATTTTGCCGGCACCAACTCATTCGTGCCATTTCCAGTTGCCTGACCTGATCCAGGTCCTCCCGACTATCAACAATGCGGGGTGTTAAAATAACCAGCAACTCCTTTCGGATATTTTTGTCGGTTTCCTGCCGGAACATTTTGCCGACCACCGGAATATCACCCAACAGAGGAATCTTCTTGCGTCCCTTTGTTGTGTCACTGGTAATCAAGCCTCCCAAGACGACCGTTTGGTTGTTTGCCGCACTCACCATCGTTACCAGTTCGCTCGTATCAACAGTAGCCATTCTTTGATCTCCAATGCTTATATCAGTACCGATCTTGTCTTTTTTGAGTATCACTCCCATGACGATGGTTCCTTCAGGACTGATATTGGGGGTAACAGTGAGCATCATATCGACCTTTTCGTCCTCAACGATGTCCCTTCTCGTACCATCGTTATACGTTTGTATTCCCTTAGAACGGGGGACGAGTTGACCGACAGAGACCATGGCGCGTTGATTGTTCATTGTGGCAATTTGCGGAGCACTCAAAACTTCCAAACGCTGCTCTGCCTGTAATGCCCGAATCATAATGTTGATATACTCGCTGCTTGCCCCAAAGACCAGACCGCCGCTTGCGATCCTGGCTGCTCCCTCAAAGTTTGAGAGCAGTTGCGAAGCGACCGTTCCCGTACTTGCGGCACCGCTGGGCAACGCATTGGTGGTGTTATTGAAATTAAGAGTGGAGCCGCGCCTGAAAAATATCGGGTCTTGAAGTCCCAGTTCGGCTGCCCACTCTTTATCTTCGGACAATGTAATTTCGGCAATCAAAACACGGATCACCACCTGCGGCGGCGACCGGTCGATTTCCTCAATCAGTTTCATGATTTCGTCGTAGTGTCTTGGAGTCGCGCTGATAATCAGTGAATTGCTGGACTCATCAGCAACAACAATCACGGCACTTTCAATTTGTTGAAAAGGACTGATGACACCGGGTGCCTCACTTTGAATGGTGAGGCGGTGTGCAATGTAGGTATTAATGGTATCCGCAACGGTAGCCGCCTGCATGTTTTTCAGAGGATAGACGTGAAGTTCCCGCGAGAGCACGTCTTCTCCATCAAGACTTTTGATGAGGGCTTCGATGGTTAACAAATCCCCCGGCGAACCGGCGGCAATGATACTGTTTGTCCGCACATCGACAGCAAAACTAATCGGAATCAACGCATCCCCCTCAGTGCTGCCGGGAAGTTGTACACCAGGTCCGCTACCCAGATTCGAGGGAATCAACGTACTCAACATCGCCACCAACGATTCAGCGTCGCCGTTTTCAATCCGAAAAATCTTGACCTCCGCCTCCGGACTGGAAATGTCGAGTAATTTGATCAATTCTCTAATGAATGTCATACAACTTTCCGGGGCGCGCACAATGATTTGATTGTTTCGAACATCGGTGCTGATGTTCACATCTGCCATAATCCCGGATTTGATGAGTTGTTGCCCTTCGGGTCCCCTCACTAACAGGTCAAAGGCGGGAACTCTTCCTTCCGTTCCTGTGCCGATGATTGCATTGCGAAGCGTGTCTGCTACGTCGTTTGCCAAAGAGTTTTTCAGCATGAAGGTTTCCATCTGCAATCTGTTCTCGGTTTCCGCAACATCGACTTTGTGGAGAATCTGTTTGACTTCTTCTATTTCATTCGGAGCCCCCTGTACAATCAGCACATTGGAACGCGGCTCATGAAAAATTTGCAGCCGAGCCGCTAAACCTGATACACCCTGCTGCGGAAGTGCTCCCGCGACGATATTCCGTGCCTGTAACGCGGAAATATGTTTGAGTTGGAAAATGTGGAGTCGGGAATGTTCCGTTACTGTCGGTTGGTCGAGCGATTCGATGAGTTCTTTCGCGACATCCATTGCCTCACCCCAGCCGACAAGCATCACTGCATTCGGCGAGACCATCGGTGTGAGCGTCGCCTCACCCGGTATCGTTCGGAAAAGATAGAAATACAAATACTGATTAAAAATACCGGCAGGACCCGCCAGCGAAACGTTGTTGATGTGTTTGAGGTAAATAATTTCGAGTTTCGGTCTATTGGTTTTGCTCAACTCTTCGAGCCGCCGAAGCATTTCGACGAACCTGTTCAGTCTCGGTCCATCGGCTTCCACGATGACAACATCCAATTCAGGAATGAACATATAGCGGAAATCTTCAGGGATTCCGATGACGTGAGAACCTCCGAAAAATGGCGAACTCTGCATACCCATCCCGCCTTGCAAGACCATGCCTGAATCGATACCGCCGCCGATACCGCCACCAAGACCACCGCCAAGGCCACCGCCAAGGCCACCGTCAAAACCTCCTTCAAATTGAACCTGCTGGATGGGATTCGGATGCGGAGTGGGATCAATCAATCTCACAACGTCATTGTTTTGCTGCGGATGCCGATAGGCTTCAAGTGCTTTCATCAGCACATCCAGCGGTGTGCGTTGATAGGGAATGATTTGCCGTCCCTTCCCCTGCGGCAACGGCTGGTCGATAGCAGAAATCAACTGATACACCTGATCGCACAGATGTCTATCGCCGAAAAGGTGAACCGCGTTCGACTGCGGGTCAATACGGAGCGTTGCCTGCCGGGGGACGTTATTATAATTTGTGTTAAAGGTGCCGTGATACTGTGATTCAACGGCGAACCGGTGCCCGCAAAGATCGCGGATAACTTGTAACAGCCTTGCTGGCGGAGTCCGCGTGAGGGTATAAGCGACTGTGCCGCTAGAAGTATTGGTGCTGCCGGAAGTATCGGGCTGGGATGCCGGAACAGGCGGCGGCGTTTGCGGCAAGGGTATTTGCGGCAGCGGCACAGGCGGTGCGTGCCCCTGCGGTGCTTGCAGCGTGGGCGTTTGCAGCATAGGTGCCTGTACCGGCGGTACCTGCACATTGGGTTCTTGGAACACGGGTGCTGGTGCCGTCAATTCTGCGGCGGCGGGAATCTGCGGCAGCGGAGTCCGGCTCTGCGTCTGGGCAAAGGGAGCACAGGCTGTCCAAAGCGTACCGATAAGGATAAGGGTGTAAAGCCGAGTCAGTGTTCTATTGAGGCGCAACATGAAATTCCGATATAATGAACTATTCTGTCGGCAGGCAAAAAGCCTTCCGGCAGCGAATGATACGGATTATTGCCGGATACTGCAAGAGCAATTTTAGCGGCGGGTGTACGGCAGGGCTGACGCATCAAATTGATTAAAATTAGGACGTTTGGGTGTTTTGCGAGTGATGGAGAATATAGATCGTGCATTTTTTGACACATTTTGCACCAAAATTAGCCTACGGCGACAGAACATGAAACATTCAAGCACACTATCCCAACCGCCAATTTTTCAAAAAATGCAGTTTTTGTGCGATTCCACACTTGAAAATAGGGCTTTTTTGTAATTTGATGCGTCAGCCCTGGTGTTAACCTGCGGTAACTTAATCTAGGGGCTGCGTTAGTGTAGGAAAGCGTTCAGGTTGGGAAATTGTGTTGTATGTATATTGGTCAATATCGGCTTTTGCAAAATTAACGTTTCCATCAAGTCTGGCAGAAACAAAATTGACTTCGCGAAAGATGGTACCGATAAAATAGACATCGCCGCGTAACGTGGCAAGATGATTAAAGATAACTTTGGTCAAATTGGCATCCCGAAAACTAATGTCGGTTAACGTGGAACCACTAAAATTGATGTTGTTTAATGTGGCTCCAGTAAAGGATATTTTGCTTAACGAGTATGGCGTTGTCGGTGGCAAAATTGATGAAAAAAGACGAAAGAACAGTAAAGGAAATCAGAGAACGACGTGCTGCAAACCCAATGGAACCTGCACTAAAAATGGGATACAGAAAAAACTTGTTAGCGGACTGCCCGTTCATGGTGGTTCATGGTCTATCTTGCCTTTTATAATTTGAGTATGTATAATGAAACCGTATGGTCCTTAACCCACAAAAAACAACAATGAAATCCCTCAAAGGTACACAAACGGAGAAGAATCTCCTCACCTCATTTGCCGGCGAATCGCAGGCGAGAAACCGTTATACTTTTTTTGCTTCGCAGGCAAAGAAGGATGGTTATGAATATGTTGCCGCCGCGTTTGAAGAGACTGCTGCGCAAGAAAAAGAGCATGCGAAGCGTTTTTTCAAGTTTTTCGAAGGGGGAACCGTGGAAATCGTGGCAATGTTTCCTGCCGGTGTGATCGGTACAACGCTCGAAAACCTGAAAGCCGCTGCCGAAGGGGAGCACGAAGAATGGTCGGATGCCTATCCGAAGTTTGCCGAAATTGCCAAGCAGGAGGGGTTTCCTGAAATTGCTCAGGCGTGGACGGCTATCAGCGTTGCGGAAAAACAACATGAGAAACGTTATCGGGGCTTTTTGCAGGCAATCGAAGACGGCACCATTTTCAAACGGGACGGAGTTTCTTGGCGTTGCCGAAACTGCGGATTTGTCGCCGCTGCCGGACAAGCACCGGAAAAATGTTTCGCCTGTTTACATCCGCAAAGTTATTTTGAAATCCTTGCGGAGAATTGGTAGTGCCGTGTTCTTTGCGGTAGATTTTAACCGCAAAGACGCGAAGAGGCACACGGTTAACTTGCACCATTGACCATATATTCAGACCATTAACTATTAAACTGTACAAGCGATGAATCAGCCACTCTTTCCTTGCCAACCACCCGTTCCTTACCGACCACTGGCAGCGATGACTCTTTTGGAAATCCTCCTTTCGCTTGCTATTCTGGGCGGAACAGTGGCGGCCATCGGCGAGTTGGCGCGTGCCGCTTTTCAAGATGCCCGGCTGGCACGTGACTTGGTGCAGGCAGAACTTTTGGCGGAAAGTGTCCTGGTAAAGATTCGACTCGGAATTATCGAAATGGAAAACGCATTCGATGTTCCCATCGGTGCTTCTTCGACCATCAATCAGGCGGACATTGTCTTGGATACTCACGCCCTTTCGGACAGCACCAGCTATGTGCCCTGGATTTATTCGCTGGAAGTGGTGAGTGTTGACGATGTTTTAGGGTTGCTGGAAGTTGCAGTCATGGTGCGTCAAAACGAACCCAACAATCCGCGGGCGGTCATCTGCCGCCTTGTTCGCTGGATCGCCCTTGAACCGGTGATAGACGAAGATGAGGAGGAGTTTTAACGGCGAGTAGGCGGCTGTACTTTTTCACTTTGCGTCCTTTGTGCTTATAGGCTTGCCGTTTAATTTTGTACTGGCAATCATTGACAGTCAATCGGTGAAAGTCACTCGCAGCAGCGGAGAACGTGGCTTCGATGCAGGAAAAAAACGGAATAAACGGCATTTTATGGTTGACGTGCTGGGTTTGCTCATTTGTATTGTCATTCATGCGGCGAACATTCAGGTGCGAGCGGGAGTGAAGATGCTGTTGGCAAAGGCAGCACAGCAAGGATTGCCTCGTTTGGAAAAGGTGTTGGCGGACGATGGTCTGGTCAACTGATGGTGGATTATGTTCGCACCGAATATGGTTGGACATTTGAAAGTGTGAAACGGATGGAGTTGCACACGTTCAAGGTGATGCCGAAACGTTGGGTGGTGGAACGTACGATTGGCAGGATGAATAATTTTCGCGCATTGAGCAAGGACGATGATACGGATACACGGACGGGAGAATCCAATATTCTAAAAAATCCTTCCTTGCTTATTCGGGCTCTTGCCCTGGCGACTGTTCGGATTGAGAATGAATGTGGGTGTAAGGATCCAGCTTGCGGGTGGGTCTTACACTTGTTACGAACGATCTCTTACACTGTTCTTTGCTTTTTTCCTTCATGAAGGAGAAAAACGAATCTACTTTTTACCATACTATCAGCCTTTGCGGCAACGGCAACTGATGAAAAATATATCATACAAGTTGCCGGGAAATTTCGACCTGAATTTCAAGCAGCCGGTTATTACGGTGTTTTTTTACCTCTTCGGGAACGTCATCCGCATAAAGTTCTGCCGCTTTCGTGCCGGCACGTTCGCTGTACTTGAAGATGAAACTGTTGCGGAACCGGCAATACTTGACCAAATCGACCGTTTGCTCAAAATCCTCCTCCGTCTCGCCGCAAAAGCCGACGATAAAATCGCTCGTCATCGTCGCACCGGGAATGGTGCCGTAAATCTGGTCGGTCATCTCCCGATACTGCGCCGCCGTGTAGTGCCGGTTCATCCGCTTTAAGATAATATCTGATCCGCTTTGTGCCGGAATGTGCAAATGTTTGGACACTTGGGGCAAATCCCTGACGGCTTGAAGCAAATGATCGTCAATGCCCAGTGGGTAGTTGGTCACAAAGTCAATCTGCTCCATCCCGGCAATGCCGGAAAGTTGATAGAGCAAATCGGCAAGCCGTGTTTGCTGGTACTGATAAGAGTTGACTGTTTGTCCAATGAGTGTAATTTTGGTGACTCCTTGTCCAGCAAGATGTTGCACTTCGCCGGCAATATCCTGCGGAGATCGGCTTTGTTCTGGTCCGCGAACGAACGGCACCACGCAATAGGAGCAAAATTGATCGCAGCCGAAAATAATCCTCACCAGCGACGGCGCATCGCTGCTCGTTGGGCTGCCCACCATCCTCTTGGGATTATACTGCCGAAAACTTTCGAGTACCTCGATAGGATTATTTTCTGTTCGAGGGAGACTCACGCAGACCGTTTTCGCCGGTCGTTTTTTTTCGCCGCGTAGTTGGTCAATTGTTTCGACAAGAATGTCCAAGCGACCGGGACCGAGCACGAAATCGACGTGCGAGGCGCGTTGGAATATCCCTCTTTGGTCTTTTTGTGCCATACAACCGAGGATGCCGAGAATGGCGTGCGGCTTCTCTTCCTTCCAATTTTTGAGCCGACCGAGGGCACTATATACTTTGTCTTCGGCATGTTGGCGGACGCTACAAGTGTTGAACAAGATAATATCCGCATCGGCGGAAACGCCGGTTGGCTGCAAACCAGCGCACACGAGCGCGGATGCGGCAAGTTCACTGTCCAGGACATTCATTTGGCAACCAAGCGTTTCAACGTAGAATTTTTGCATGGGTAATGTTTTATTTTCTCTCACGAAGGTACTATACCAAAAACGGCATGAAATTGTACCCCTGCGTCCTTTGCACCTTCTTTGCGACCTTTGCGGTTAAAAAAATAACCGCAAAGGACGCAAAGGAAAAAGCCGATTCAGTTCACCGGCATCCCCGTTGACCGCACCACCCCTTTACTTCTCAATATTGATCACAATCGCCCCTTCGACAAAGGTGCTGCGTACCTTATAGCCCCGTTGACGGAGTTCTTCCAGCATTTCCGGTTTGTGTGTGAGTTTACCATTGCTGATAAGCAAGGTTTGCGGAGTCGTCCATTCCAAGAGCCGTTCTGTTTGCATCGACCGTCCGCCGTGATGAGGAATCATCATGATTGTTGTCGGTATGGGTTCACGCAGTAAAAATGGTGAGGGGTCCCGACCGTCCAGATCGCCCGGTAGGAGTATTCCCACGTTCCGATGTTCCACCCGCAAGACTAAACTGGTCGCATTGGTGTTG
>Ga0099364_10015550_pt1 | contig 10028 bp, 9 predicted proteins | sample TergutTh196P3_FD_73070 | JGI IMG/M metagenome (GOLD analysis project Ga0099364, IMG submission 73070) | Microcerotermes parvus P3 segment gut microbial communities from Pointe-Noire, Republic of the Congo - Th196 P3 | ecosystem: Host-associated > Arthropoda: Insects > Digestive system > Gut ...
CAAATCATTATCTAACATGAATGTCCCGCTTGCCCAAATCATAGAGGCAACGGGTTTAAGCGAAAGCGAAATTAATCAAATATTAAAACAATAAAAATAAAAAATAATTTTTACACAAATGGTATTTTGTTGATAATCAGCAAAATATCATTTGTGTTAACTGGTGTAATTTGTGTAGTTTGCATTCAAAGGCATCGTAAATAAAGAACCGCCGTATGCCGAACGGCACATACGGTGGTGTGAGAGGTCGGAAAACGAAAGTAGGAAGAAAACTATTGCGTTTTCCTCCTACTCAATCAGCATTGCTGTTTTCATACAGGCGCATTTTACAATCAAATAGCGCCCCTTAAAAAAATTAATAAACCCTTTTCGATTATTCGAGCAAGCTCCAAGCTACAGTTAAACCAGCCATAACGATAGAAACCATACTCATTAATTTGATAAGGATATTCAGTGATGGACCTGAGGTGTCTTTGAATGGATCGCCTACTGTGTCGCCCACAACAGTTGCTTTGTGATTATCGGAGCCTTTACCGCCGAAGTTTCCTTCTTCGATATATTTTTTGGCATTGTCCCATGCGCCGCCCGCATTAGCCATAAATACCGCCAACACAAATCCTGCGCCTAAGCCTCCAACCAACAAACCAATTGTTCCGGCAACGCCGAATATAACGCCAACCACAATAGGAACAGCGATGGCTAACAACGATGGGAACAACATTTCGCGTTGTGCGCCTTTTGTAGAAATTTCTACACAGCGTGCATAGTTTGGTTCGGCTTTTCCGTCCATAATACCCACGATTTCGCGGAACTGACGGCGAACTTCTTCAACCATGCTTTGTGCGGCGCGTCCTACGGCGTTAATTGTTAATCCGCAGAACAGGAATGCCATCATTGAGCCGATAAATATACCTACCAATACGATTGGGTTCATCAACGACACATTGTAATATCCAATAAAATCGGTAATGGTCGATGCCAGTAATTCTGTTTTATTCAATGTGGCGGTTCCAACTTTTACGACTCCTTCTGTCGACAGTTCTGCCAAACGAATAAGTCCGATTTTAATTTCTTCGATGAAAGATGCCAGCAAAGCCAAGGCTGTCAAGGCAGCCGAACCGATGGCAAAACCTTTTCCTGTGGCGGCAGTTGTGTTGCCAAGCGCATCTAATGCATCTGTACGTTTGCGTACTTCGGGGTCAAGTTTGCTCATTTCGGCATTACCTCCTGCATTATCGGCAATCGGACCGTAAGCGTCTGTTGCCAGTGTGATGCCAAGCGTAGAAAGCATACCTACTGCGGCGATGCCAATACCATACAAACCTAAGCTCAGGTTTGTGGCAGACGCCATATTTGCCACATTAAAGTTAATTGCGCAAAGAAAGGCAAGAACAATAGCTGCGCCGATAGTTACTACGGGAATAGCCGTAGAAATCATACCTACGCCGATACCAGAAATAATTACCGTAGCCGGACCTGTTTGCGAACTTCCTGCAATTTTCTGCGTGGGTTTGTATGTATGCGAGGTGTAATATTCGGTTGATTGACCAATAATAATACCTGCCAGCAAGCCGACTATTACAGAGAATGAAAGACCAAGCCAGTTTTGAATATCCAATATATATAAAATTCCAAATGTAGAAAGGGCAATCAGTATTGAACTTACGTTTACGCCTCTGCCAAGCGCCGAAAGCAGTTGTTTCATTGTGGCGTTTTCTTTGGTGCGTACAAGGAAAATACCCAAGATAGACAACAATACGCCTACTGCTGCAATTAGCATCGGGGCAAATATTGCTTTTGCCTGTATTTCGGGTGTTGACATAAATGCAGCAGCGCCGAGCGCAGCGGTTGCAAGGATTGAGCCTGCATACGATTCGTAAAGGTCGGCGCCCATACCGGCTACGTCGCCTACGTTATCGCCTACGTTATCGGCAATGGTTGCAGGGTTGCGGGGGTCGTCTTCGGGAATACCGGCTTCGACTTTACCAACCAAATCGGCGCCCACATCTGCGGCTTTGGTATAGATGCCTCCTCCTACGCGAGCAAACAATGCCTGTGTAGATGCACCCATGCCAAATGTCAACATGGTTGTAGTAATGATAACCATTTTATGTCCGGCAATAGCATCTTCAGGAATGAACTTGTCAAGCACGATGTACCACAACGAAATGTCTAACAAAGCCAAACCAACTACCACCAATCCCATTACTGCACCCGAACGGAAAGCCACTTTCAAACCACTGTTCAGCGAGTTTTTTGCCGCATTGGCAGTACGCGCCGATGCGTAGGTTGCGGTTTTCATTCCAAAGAAACCTGCCAAACCGGAGAAAAATCCACCCGTTAAAAATGCAAAAGGTACCCACGGGTTTTGCAGCCCGAAATATGCCATTACTGTAAAAATAACAGCCAACACTACAAACACGATAGTAACAATCTTGTATTGTTGTTTCAAATACGCCATTGCGCCCTTGCGAACATGTAACGCAATTTTTTTCATCGTGTCTGTACCCTCATCTTCTTTCATCATTTGCTTAAAGAAGAAAAAAGCAAATCCAAGAGCCAAAATAGATGCTCCCAGTACTAAGTAAACTACATAATCCATAAAAATAACAAAAATTTTAGTTAATAATAAATTAATAATAATGAATAAAAAAATCCTCTACAAGGTCGCAAAAGTAATCTATTTTTTCAATATAAAGCGTTTTTGTTAATAAATTTTTGTTAAATAGCAAACTAATATTGCTATGTAATTGAATAACAAAATATTAAGGAAGAAAATTAAAAATTGAAAATATTTATAATCCAAACAATATAGCGAAATTTACGGCAATGTTTTGGTTACTCGACATACGGAAATAGTCGGTTGCGCGAGCGCTGTAAATTTTTCCAATGCCGAAATAATAGCGTCCTTCAAGTTGATAAACTCCAAAATTAGTGCGAAATTCAATGCCTAATCCGCCCACAATGCCGTAATCGAATTTGTTTTTGACTGGTAGATATTGCGGTGTTTCTGATTCCAAAATTCCTTTTTCTTTACACAAATAACTCACTTCGGGTCCGAGATTGACGATAGCTCGAACAATTTTGTTTCCGAAAGTAATGTGCGTCATAAACGGCAAGGATAAATAGGTCAGTTTTCGGTTGTAGTTGTTGTTTGTTTCTTTCCAACCGCGTTCTTGATATAAAACTTCGAGTTGAAAGCCTGCGTTTTTGTGAGAAAGATAGCGTACTACCGGTCCGTAGTTTGCACCCAAAGTAAAGCCTTGCCCGACATTCGGCGTAAAATTCACCATCGAAAGAGTTGCGCCTCCCTTTGCGCCAAGATACCATTGAGGTTTAAAATTGGTGTTTTGCGCGTACAACACGCCGATAGAAAGGAGCAGGAGAGAGAAAAGAAAACGTTTGTTCATTTTGCGTGGGTTTTAAGTTATAACTTATAATTCAGTCATTTCGGCGTTGAAAGCAAAAAGCGTTCATTTATATAGCCTCCGGCATTTTTTTTCTCAAACTGAAATTCCGATTGTAATAATTTATCGTTTATTTGAGGCATTTTTTCACCTAATGTGTTTTCGCTCAATGCTTTTCCGAAATAATATGTCAAATCATAGCCAAGCATATCAAATTGTGGAAACGAGGTGGTGATTGCATGTCCGAAATAATGCTTAAACTCCGAGTTGTATTTTTTTACCGCATCGGATTGCTCATTTATATAGAAATGCGACAATAAATACACATCGTTGAATGAGTTAATTGCGTGTTGCCAACTTGGAAATCCTATTACCGATATTTTAGCTTTTTCGGCATTTATTACAGGTGCTATTTTGTGTTGCAATACATCTGTTTTTTCAATTCCCAATATCAAAATGTTTTTTTTGTTGTTTGAAAAAGCCGATTTAATACCGAACAATTCTTCGTCTTGTACGAAAACAGAATTATATTTTATGCTCTCTTTTTTAAGATATGTGATTAAATATTTGGCAAATTCGTTGCTTTCGTTGTGTAAATCATTCGTAAATTGCGCGATAATTATATTTTCGCTTTTAAATTGCGCGGCAATAGATTTAGACATTTGCTCGAAACGCACATTTTTAGGTGCGTTATTCTGAAAGATATACGGATTTTTTTCGATGCTTTCTACTCTCGGCGAGAAAGGAATAACCGTATTTATTTTATTTTTCAAGGCAAAATTTTCAACAAGTTTCACTTGATTGCTGTAAGCAGGTCCCATTATTATATCCACATTTTTGGAAAGAATTTCGGAAAGAATCGCGCTAATTTTATCCTCGCCTTTTCCCGTATCGAAAGTATACAATTCGATGGATATGCCTTCTGATTTTAACTCGTTGATAGCCAGTAGGCAACCTTCGTAAAATTCAACAAATCTATCTGCCGAAGCATCTTTATCCACATCAAGCATAAGCGGAAGAAGCAGCGCAATACGAACCGGTTTCTTTGTGGAAAGCGTTGGATTTGAGGTCGCTACGGAAAATTGTTGCATTTGGGGAGTTTCAACAATTGTAATTTTGGGAATACGCAGTATCGCTCCGGTTTTTAATCCGTCTTTAACTTCCGGATTGTATTTTTCTATCGTTTGCATATCAACTCCATACTGCCTCGAAATAGAATACATCGTTTCTTTTTTTTGCACTGTGTGCATTATAAATTCTTCTTTTTCGATTTTTACTATGCTTGCAGGTTTTGGTATGCGAAGCGTTTGTCCTTCGCGCAAACCATTGACAATTTCGGGATTATTGGCGATAATTTCTTCTTGCGAAACGCCTGTTTTCACACTAATTCGATACAATCCTTCGCTTTTTTGCACTAAATAAAGCGTAAATTCCCGATTTTCGTCCGACTGCGATTGAGATATAATAGTTGTGTAAACAGCTGAAAAAGAGAGAAATGCAACTGTCAACAATGTGATTCTGTGAAAATTATTCATATTCCGAAAAAATTAAATTCAAACTTTGCAAAGGTAGTAAAAAATAAAATACTACCTTTGAGCGAAAATAATAAATCAAAAAAATGAAACGATTTTGTGTATTTTTCCTTGTATTTTTAGTGGCAATTGGTAATTTAATGGCGCAGTTTTCGTCTAACGGAAGAAGCGCTAAGTGGTTTGAATGTAATTTTTCAGAAATAGATGAAGTATTTATTTTTAATGGAAATATAGATTACATTGAGTATAATAATGATGGCGATGAAGAGGCGGATTTCACGTGGTATAAATACGCTGATAATTTTGGTTTAACAAGCCCGAAAATAGCTGTACACGAAGAGAATAATACCACAAAATCTACTTTTTTCATGCCCGACGCAGGAACAGGTTACGAAGTTGAAATTAGCATAGCAGGCGTTGTGTATAGAAAGTACGTTTGGGTAATTGATTATTCGACGAATAAGATAGATATACATTCGCTGGAGGTAAGAGATAGCGAAACGGAAAGATGCAAGTTTGTAGAAGTTACGGCGGAAACAACGGTTCCCGAAATGCGCTATTATACGCCAAAGGGTATTTCTTATTCATTGCTGCGCACATTTAAACTGGCATACACCACGCTTGATAAAGAAAATAATCCGAAAGATACAGTGGAAGTACTTTCAACGCCGATTTTTAATCAATTGGTCAAAGCGCCTTTTTGTGATACGGAGTTTAAGTTCACAGGCGACCAATTTGCTGAATTTTATGGCGAAAAGCGTGAAGCAAAGGTTGGATATTCTGCCATTGCCGTACAAGCAAACCTCAAAGCCACGATTGTGCCGCGTGATGCAAAGAATGAGCGCGAGCGTGAAATGGATAATCCATTTGGCGGTTCGGCGCCTTTAAATGTCGATTTTACGAGTAATGCAAAAGAGCCTGTAACAAAATGGTACGAATGGCAAATAATAGATTTGAGCGCACAATCGAACACTCCCAAGATTTTTCGCGATAGAGATTTGCGCTATACTTTCAATGATTGGGGTCGCTACAGGGTTAAACTTTCGGTGTATAATACCGAATCAACCTGCTCTTCACAGGAAGAAACTGATGTATCTGTTGTGCTGTCGTCTTTAGAAGTTCCGAATGTGTTTACACCCAATGGAGACGGTATTCATGATGAATTTCGTGTGGCATACAAGTCGCTTGCAACTTTCCATGGCATAGTTTACAATCGTTGGGGGCGAAAAGTTTTCGAGTGGACTGACCCGGCAAGAGGTTGGGACGGGCGCATCGGCGGAAAACCGGCGGTAGTTGGAGCATATTATTATATAATTGAAGCAACCGGAGTGGATATAGACCCCGAAACAAGGAAACCGATGAAATATAAAAAGAAAGGCGATATAAATCTAATTAGATAGTCGAAAGTCAACAGTCAACAGTCAACAGTCGAAAGTAAATGATTGATAGCTTTTGACTATTGAACTAACGACTGATAATCGGGAATTTCCGGCAAATATTCAGTCGTCATGCGTTCAAAATCGACTTTGCAGCAAAAATGTTGCAAACCGTTGCTTACGAGCAAATATTCTACTTTTAATTGGTGATTGTACAATACAATTTGGTCGAATGTTTTTTGCGAAATTTCTACTGCCGGCGATTTATATTCTGCGATAAGCAAAGGCTTTCCGTTTCTATTGTAAACAACAGTATCACAGCGTTTTGACAACTCGTTGTATTTAATGCTAACTTCGTTTACCAATAAGGCAAGCGGATAATTTTTTTCACGCACTAAAAAACTTGTCATATTTTGTCTTACCCACTCTTCGGGCGTCAACAGCACGTATTTTTTTCGTATTTTATCGAAAATAAAAATTTTTCCGCCTTGCTTTTTTGTCTGAAATGAGTATGCAGGAAAGTTTAATTGCCACATTTTTTATTATCTTTGCTGTTTAAAAACGCAAAAATATAAAATAAAGATGAAATCAAAAGAAGAAATAGTTGAAAACTGGTTGCCGCGTTACACCAAACGTCCTCTTGAGCAATTTACAGACCTTATACTTATCACAAATTTTAACAGTTATGTAGAAATGTTTGCCGAAAAATACAGTGTTCCCGTGCTTGGTCGCGATGGAATGATGCCCAATGCTTCGGTAAACGGCATTACGATTATTAACTTCGGCATGGGAAGCCCCAATGCGGCAATTATTATGGACGTGTTGTCGGCAATAAAGCCGCGTGCGGTTATTTTTTTGGGAAAATGCGGCGGTTTACGCGAAAAAAACCAGCCCGGCGATTATATTTTGCCCATCGCGGCTATTCGCGGCGAAGGCACATCAAACGATTATTTCCCGCCCGAAGTGCCGGCTTTGCCTGCGTTCAGTTTGCAGCGTGCCATTTCGTCGAATATCCGCGATTTGGGCAAGGATTATTGGACAGGCACGGTGTACACCACCAACCGCCGCGTGTGGGAACACGATGATGCATTTAAGGAATATCTTCGCACCACACGCGCACAAGCGATTGATATGGAGACTGCTACGCTGTTTACGGTAGCATTTTTCAATAAAATTCCGATAGCCGCACTTTTGCTGATTTCCGATATGCCTATGTCGCCCGAAGGCGTTAAAACCGAAGAAAGCGACAAAAAAGTAACGAAAAATTTCGTGAGCGAACACCTCGAAATAGGCATCAAATCGCTGTTGAGTATTCAAAAAAACAGTCGCACAATCAGACATTTACGTTTCTAACGAAAAGTTCAAGGTTCAATGTTCAAAAATAAATAACCTTAAACCTTAAACCTTGAACTTTGAACCTTAAACATTAAACCTTTTTTTAACCATGATTTCAGCCGATAATATTATCGCAAGCATCAAGCGAAAAGACTACAAACCCATTTATTTTTTAATGGGCGATGAGGCGTATTATATTGATAAAATAGCTAATTTTATTGAAGAAAATGTACTCGAAGAAAGTGAAAAGGCTTTTAATCAAACCATTCTGTACGGAAAAGATACCGATATTGACGCCGTGATAAATGCCGCCAAGCGTTTCCCGATGATGGCTCAATATCAGGTAATAATTGTAAAAGAAGCGCAACATATTAAGAATTTCGACAACCTGCAATTTTACCTGCAAAAACCTTTGTTGAGCACTATTTTAGTATTTTGCCACAAATACGGCACATTAGACAAACGTAAAAAAATAGCGTTGGAAATTGACAAAGCGGGTGTGCTTTACACAACGCCAAAACTCTACGACAATCAGGCGCCGGCGTGGATTACGCAATATTTGAAAGAGAAAAATACAGGTATTGATAATCGTGCAGCGCTATTGTTGGCAGAATATTTGGGTACGGATTTGAGCAAAATTGTGAACGAATTAGATAAATTGTTTATTACAAAACCTGCCAGCGAACCGAATATCACGCTCGATTTGATAGAAAAAAACATTGGGATAAGCAAAGATTATAACGTGTTTGAGTTGCAAAACGCCTTGTTTACGCGCAACATTGCGAAAGCCAACCGCATTGTGTTTTATTTTGCGCACAATCCCAAAGCAAGTCCGATGACGCTTACGCTTTCGAACTTATTTAATGTATTTTCGAACTTGTTTTGCTATCATTATTTAACAGACAAAAATCAGGCGAATGTGGCAAGAGAATTAGGCGTAAATCCGTTTTTTGTAAAAGATTATGTCGCGGCGGCGCGGGTTTACAACGCTGTAAAATGCATGAAAATCCTGTCGGAAATCCGCATTTACGATGCCAAATCGAAAGGTATTGATAATCCTTCCACAAGCGATGGCGAGTTATTGAAAGAATTGGTGTATAAAATTCTGTATTGAATTTACAGATATATAAGCAGCGACCATTATCCGGTAAGCGCTACATTCCGCTTTGTGTATAAGGAGGCAAAATGAGCGATTTACGCCGTTTTTATCTTGTATTTTGCAGTAGTTTTTCCTTTTAAGATAGACGTTAGTTTTGATTTGATAAGCTGCCTGCGAATGGGCGAAATTTTATCAACAAACATACTCCCTTCGATGTGGTCGTATTCGTGCTGAATGACACGGGCAATGTAGCCTTCGCAGGTTTCTTCTTTGGGTTGAAAATTTTCGTCTAAATAACTGATTTTTATGCCATTCTTTCTACTAACTGTCTCGCGGATACCCGGAAAACTCAAGCAGCCTTCTTCGTCTTTTACCTCTTCGCCAAAGGCTTCGGTAATATGTGCGTTTATCAACACTTTTTTACAGTCTTTATATTCGGGCTTATCTTCCGAAAGAGCCCTAAGGTCAATCACAAAAAGGCGGAGCGGCAAGCCTATTTGCGGAGCAGCAAGCCCAACGCCTTCGGCATTATGCATTGTTTCGAACATATTGTTGATAAGTTCGGGTAGATTGGGATAATCGGGAGTAATATCTTCCGCAACTTTGCGTAAAACCGGATTTCCGTAAACAAATATCGGATAAATCATTATTAGAATTTAGAGTTTAAAAATTATATGTCGTCATTGTGGGTTCGACCCGCAATCGCACAGCTTCATTGGCGATTGCGCATCAAGTGCGCAATGACATTTTTCGTTCTTCATTTTTTCCAAATAGCCCTGTAAAATAATAGTTGCGCTGATTTTATCGACAAGCGCTTTGTTTTGCCGCGTTTTTTTCTTCAATCCGCCGTCTATCATTGCCTGATGGGCGAGGATAGAAGTAAAACGCTCGTCGAAAAACACTACTTCAATACCGGGAAATTCTTGGCGCAACTTGTTGGCAAAGGGCGTGATATATTTCATCGCTTCCGACGGCGTATTGTTAGCCTGCTTGGGCAAACCCACCACAAACGCATCTATTTTTTCTTTTTGCGTGTATTCTTTCAAAAACATCAGGCAATCTGCCGATGCAACAGTTGTTAATCCATTGGCTATCAGTTGCAGCATGTCGGTGGCGGCAATTCCTGTGCGTTTTTGTCCGTAATCAATTGCAACTATTCGTCCCATATCGAGTGCAAAGATAATACAGGAATGAGGAATGAGCAAATGTGAGATGAATAAATTAAGCATACTTGTATATTTTAAAAAAATCGAAAATCGTCAATCTAAAACCATAAATT
>Ga0099364_10015551_pt1 | contig 10028 bp, 14 predicted proteins | sample TergutTh196P3_FD_73070 | JGI IMG/M metagenome (GOLD analysis project Ga0099364, IMG submission 73070) | Microcerotermes parvus P3 segment gut microbial communities from Pointe-Noire, Republic of the Congo - Th196 P3 | ecosystem: Host-associated > Arthropoda: Insects > Digestive system > Gut ...
AACTCCGATTGTAGCACTGACCGCCAATGCCCTGGCAGGAAACATGGAGATGTTTTTATCCAAAGGTTTTGACGGCTTTTTATCCAAACCAATTCAAATAGAGCAGCTCGATGAAATTTTGAATAAATGGATTGCAGATAAAAATTTCAATAATGATAAGCAGAAAAAAGAGAACGTGAAAAACGAAAAGGAGGACACTTTGATTATTCCGGGAGTAAATGTTAAACATGGTATATTAATGACGGGCGGATCTCAAGCAGGTTATATAGAGGTTCTTAATATGTACTGCAAAGACAGCGAGAATAGACTTCCCCTATTGCAAACTATTCCAGAAACTGATCAAATGCTTAACTTTGTAACTCAAGTGCATGCCCTAAAAAGCGCAAGCTCTTCCATAGGATCTTTAGATGTTTCAAATCTTGCAGCCGAACTGGAAAATGCGGGAAAGAATAACGATTTAGATCTTATTAAGGAAAAGCTTCCCCTCTTTGCTTCACAGCTTGCAGAACTTGTGAATAACATAAAAAACTCACTTAAAGAACATGAAAAGGAAAGACAGCCTTCCGGGGAAGCACAGTCATTACCTAAAACACTATTACAGGAACTTGCCGCAGCTTTGCAGGCTCAAAATGCAAACGAGATAAGAATTATTCTAAAAAAAATAAAAGAAGTTTCTAATCAACAGTTATTGGATGCGGCAAGCAAAGAAGCTCTGGATCAAATATCAGATGAAGTAATGATGGTTGAATATGAAAACGCAGGAAAAATTCTAGAAAAACTATTAGGACAGTAAAGATGCAGGAAGAAAAAAAATTAATTATGTTGGTGGACGATAATCCCACTAACCTAAGGCTTGGAATGAATGTACTTGATGAAAAGTACGACATAGCTACGGCTCCATCTGCAGCAAAAATGTTTGAACTTTTAAACAGCATGACGCCGGATATGATCTTGCTGGATGTAGATATGCCGGGAATGACAGGTTATGATGCGCTGATACTGCTAAAGGAGAAAGCTGAAACTAAAGACATTCCCGTAATCTTTGTTACAGCTCGCATTGACTATAGCGATGAGCATCAAGGTCTTTCCCTGGGAGCCATTGATTATATAACCAAACCTTTTCAACCGCGTCTTTTATTAAAGCGTATAGAAGTTCATCTTCTTATAGAAGATCAGAAAAAAACTCTCGAGCATCAGACCAAAGAACTGCAGAATTTTAATGACAATCTGCAAAAAATGGTAGAAATGAAAACCCAGAATGTGCTGGACCTTCAAAATGCCATATTAAAAACCATGGCAGAATTGGTGGAATGCAGAGATGATATTACCGGAGGTCATATTGAACGCACTCAAAAAGGATTAAAAATTATTCTTGACGAGCTTGAATCCAGCGGTACATACTTATCCGAAACAAGGGGATGGGATCAAAAACTTTTACTCCAGTCCTGCCAGCTGCATGATGTAGGTAAAATATCCATAGACGATAATATATTAAAAAAACCGGGGAAACTTACAAACGAAGAATTTGATCTAATGAAAATGCATGCTTCTTTTGGAGAGGGCATAATAGAAAAGATTCAAACACTTACAAGGGAAAGCGATTTTTTAAAATATGCAAAAATATTTGCTGCCAACCATCATGAAAAATGGGATGGCACAGGGTATCCCCGCGGACTAAAGGAACTGGAAATACCCCTCTTGGGGCGAATAATGGCAATAGTTGATGTTTATGATGCATTAATATCAGAACGCCCCTATAAAAAAGCCTTTTCCCACGAAGAGGCAGTTAATATAATTAACGAGGGCAGCGGCAAACAGTTTGACCCTGCTCTGGTAGAAGTCTTTATTCGAAGTTCAGAGCAGTTTAAGGAATAGCTATAGCCCCGCAGCCCTCAGCCATTGACTAAAAAGATAGTTCTTAGTAGAATAGCAGAGCGTGTGCAAAATTAATTTTTTAACAGGATCCAGGAGGATGTAGATGAGCACAAGTATAAGGCTCAAAAAATTTGGAACTAAAAAACGCCCCTATTATCGCATAGTAGTAATAGACAGCAAGGCCCCCAGAGATGGCAAAACAATAGAAGAACTTGGCTATTATCACCCCATAGAAATAGAAGAGAAGCAGATTGTTTTTAATGAAGAAAAAGTCCGCAGTTGGCTGGACAAAGGTGCTGTAGCAAGCAGTACAGTCCGCAGCATTTTAAACAAGAAAAATTTCACTCTAAAATAAGAGCGGAAAAGTTCTGCAATTCTCACATTCCATTACAAAATAAATAATTAAACGGAGAAAACAATGGAAAAGGACTTGGTCGAATATATAGTAAAATCCCTCGTGGACGATCCATCAGCAGTAAAAGTGTCAGTTATAGAAGGTGAAAAATCTACAATTCTGGAACTTAGAGTAGCCCAGGATGATATTGGCAAGGTAATTGGCAAACACGGCCGCATTGCCAAAGCCATTAGAACTGTATTACAGGCAGCCGCAGCAAGAGGCGGACGGCATACAGTTCTGGAAATTCTGGATTAATTATCAAGAAGGGTAAAAACTCCAGTTTTTCATTGGGACTTATAGGCAGTCCCTTTGGCATTGAAGGCTTTGTCAAAGTTAGATCATTTTCCGGCGAACAAGAACACTTTGTAAAATTAAAATCAGTCACTCTAAGAAAAAAGGACAAAGAAGAAATTTATTCTGAAGAAATTTATACTATAGAAGAAGTCAGCATAAAAGGATCAAATTTATTAATTAAGTTTTCAGGGATTAATAACCCGGAAGAAGCTGCTTTAATAACAGGTTCAGAGCTTATTACCGACAGAAAACATGCTTCCAGGCTTTCAGAAGGTGAATATTATATAGAAGACCTAAAAGGTATAGAGGTTTTCAATACTCAAGGGGAAAAATTGGGTATTATAGAAAATATTCTTGAGGGCGGAGGCGGAAATTTAGCAGAAATTGTACTGATTTCCGGGGTAAAACACTTTGTTCCCTTCCGAAAAGAGTTTTTTGATGAACCAAACATGAAGAAAAATAGTATAACACTGCTGGAAAGCTGGATTTTGGAATGAAATACACATTTTTAACACTTTTTCCAGACATCTGCAATGCCTATTTTGCCAATTCAATAATGGCAAAAGCCCTGGAAAGGGGAATTATTAAATATAAGGCAATAAATATAAGGGATTACGCATTGGATAAGCACAAGAGCTGTGACGATGCCCCTTATGGCGGCGGTGCCGGAATGTTAATGCTGGCAGAACCTTTGGGCAGAGCTCTGGAGGCAGCAGGAGCAGTAAACAGGATTTTATTAAAAGAAAGTGAAAGTCCCAAAAAAGCAAAGGTAATTTACCTCTCTCCTTCCGGAAAGCCATTTAACCAAAAAATGGCAAGGGAGCTAGCCGGCGAAGAAGAGCTAATACTGCTCTGCGGCCGCTACGAGGGCATAGATCAGCGCATTATAGATGCCTATGTAGACGAAGAGATCTCTGTAGGCGACTATGTACTTAGTTCCGGCGAGCTGGCTGCCCTAATTTTGGCTGATGCCACTTACCGCCTTATAGACAGAGTTATAAATCCCAATTCCCTTACAGAAGAAAGTTTTGAAAAAGCTTTGTTGGAGTACCCCCAGTATACACGACCGGAGATTTATGCTACATTAAAAGTCCCAGAAATTTTACTTTCCGGGCATCACGAAAAAATAAGGCGCTGGCGTCTTGAGAAAAGAGTGGAAAAAACACTGCTCATGCGGCCGGACTTAATAAATGGCTCTTTTCAACATGATGAAGAGCTTAAAAAAATTATAGAAGAAAAGAAGCTAACCATTAATAATGGTCAGACCAGGGGGAAAGATGAACGAGATTAGGGCAATAGAAGCCTCACAAATGAAAGCCGAAACCGACAAATTCAATGTCGGCGATACAGTAAAAGTACATTTTAAAATTATAGAAGGCAGAACAGAAAGGATACAGATTTACGAAGGTCTTGTAATTGCAATTAAAAACTCAAGAACAGGAAAAACCTTTACAGTAAGAAAAAATTCCTATGGCGTTGGCGTAGAAAGGGTATTCCCCCTTCATTCACCCAGAATAGTAAAAGTAGAAGTAGTACGTCCCGGTAAAGTAAGGCGTGCCAAACTCTACTATATCAGGGGTAAAATCGGCAAAGGTGCAAGGATCAAGGAACTTATTGTTTCCAAAAGAGCCAGAGCCATGGCAGCAGCCGCTTCAGAATCCAACGCTGCTTCCAAGAAAGAAGATAAGGCAAAAAACAAAGAGTAAAAAGTATTTTGCAGCCGCAAGCTTAGGTACTCTGGGGGTATATGCGCCCTAACGAAATAAATCCTTCAAACGAAAAACACATAAACGAAAAAGTTTTGCAAAAGACGTTGCAAAATGTACAGCATAAGGCTGCAGATTCAGTAAAAATATCAAAATCAACTTTGCTTAAAATAAAGGAGGGAAAAGCTCTTCCCTCAGCTCCTGAAAGTTCCGGCTCTTTGCAAGCCCCCCTTAAGCAAAGCAGGGCAGAAAACCCGGCAAAAGTGCTGCTTCCGGCTATGGAAGTTTTCAGAAACACTGCCGCTTCCCTAGGCTTTCCATCCGATACCTTAAGCACAAGCTTGCTTGCATTTTTAAGAATGTTTTCACTTTCACCTGGCATGTTAGGCGAACTACGAAAGGAGACTCTTGCCCATTTAAAGACAGCAGCTCCTAAAGATAAAAAGGAAAAAGCAGTTCTGGAATCCAAAGCACTGGCAGCAGTTGCAGCATTTGATAAAGGACTTAAGCTAAACCCTGCTGCCCTGGAAAGATACGCCAATCTGCTCCTGGCAAAAGAAGAGGCAAAAACAGATAGACAGACAAAGGAAGAAAATATAAATCCGGATGAGTTAAAGATACTCATAGATAAAGAAAGCCAAGAGGATACTTTCCTGGAATTTATGAATTATCTCCCGGGAAAAAATGGTCAAAAGTGGCATATTTTACCCTTCACGATAAAACTAGATGGTACAGAGTTAAATGTTATTCTTCGCATTCTTTACGCCAGAGATGAAGAATGCATGATAATTACAGTTAATGCTCCAAAAAAACAATGGCATTTTTTTATGAGAAAGTATAAGGAAGTTACCAGAATTGACCTTCTTGTACATCCGGATCAGAGTAAAAGAAAGCTGGAATATTTTGCAAAAAAAATAAAGGAAGGTCTTGGAAAGGATTTTGGAGAACTCTGGGTATCGGTAAAGAATGCAGAAGAAGATAATTCATTTTTGGAAATTTTATACAATGAGCCCTTGCCTCTGTTAAATAAAGAAGTATAATGAAACTTAACAAAAACCAAACATGGAAATAAAAAAAGCATCTGCTGTCGTTTATAAACAGGAAGAAGGCATTCCCCGTTTACTTGCAAAAGGCAGAGCTTTAAATGCACTTAAAATAATAGAACTTGCAAAAGAAGCAGGCATAGAAATTGTAGAAGATAAAACTCTTGCAGCACTGCTGGATGCCGGAGTTGAACCCGGGGAATTTATACCGCCCTGGTGCTGGGAAGCCCTGGCAAAAATACTGGCTTTTGTACTTCTTGCAGAGGAAAGAAGATGAAAAAGGTACTTTTAAGAAATTTAAAAGAAGGTCAAATTTTCACAGAACCGGTTTTTATAGAGGGAGATAACCTACTTGTCCCTGCCGGCGTGGAAGTAAGAAAAAAAGACATAAGCCGGCTTGTTTCCTGGGGTGTAGAATATGTAGAAACAGAAGGAGAAGTAATACAGCCGGCATTAAAAAACCCTGTAGTAATAAAGCAGGAAACATCGGCAAGTGCAGCTCCATACAGAACTTACTTAAGCATAATAGAAAAAATGAATCAGGTTTGCAACAATATAACTGCTAATATTTCGGTAGAAGTGCTTTTTATTAACGAGATTTCCGGACAATTGTTAAGATCGGTTAGAGAACAAAGAAGCTCTTTTATAAGTTTTATATTGGGCGGCGAAATAAAAGGGCGCGATATGGCAAAAAGCATGGTAAACACTGCCATCCTTGCTTCCCTTACAGCCATGGAATTAAAACTGCCCAATCATAGGATACTGCACACTGTTACAGGAGCTTTATTGCATGATATGGGCATGTTAAGGCTGCCAAAAGCCATTGTAGATAAAAGAGGCGGGCTTTCTCCCTTAGAACTGCAGCGTATACAGTCTCACACCCTGCACAGTTATAAAATAGCAAGCAAAGAAATGCATTTTCCGGCAGAAGTTGCCGCCATTGTACTTCAACACCATGAGCGCTGGGACGGAGAAGGTTATCCAAGGGGAATTTCAGGTGAAGCAATAGATATAGGAGCCAGGATAGTATCTGTGTCGGATGCTTTTGAGGCTATGATAAGCCAAAAACCTTACCGAAACCCCATGATAGGTTATCAGGCAATGAAAAATTTAATGTCAGATAACTTAAGGCGCTTTGATCCCAATGTAATTAAGGCCTTTATTACTACTATGGGAATCTATCCCATAGGTTCCATGGTACTCTTAAATACCGGCGCTTATGCCAAGGTAATAGAGGTAAAATCGAGCAGTCCCCTTAGGCCTAAAGTAAAAATAATGCTGGATGATACAGGGAAAACTCCCATAAAAAACGATAGCAATATTATTGATTTATCAACAGAAAAGAGCTACTTCATAAGCAAAGCTGTAGATCCCAAAGAAATAAACCCAAGATATGAGCGGGATATCAAGACATAATAAAGCCCAGGCAGGAGAAGAAGCGGCAGCGTATCTTCTGGAAGCAAAGGGCATGAAAATAATAGCAAAAAACTTCCGTTCACGGCGTGGAGAGGTCGACATTATTGCCCAGGATGGGGAAACCCTTGTTTTTGCCGAGGTAAAGACCTGGTCTGCCTATGGGATAGAAGCTCTGGAATACGGGATAAACGAGAAAAAACAAAAGAAGATCATTGAAAGCTCTAAGTATTTTCTTTCCTTACATCGAGAATATAAGTATATGGCTATTCGTTTTGATGTTTTATTTGTCTCTCCTCATGGGATTACCCATCTTGCATCTGCCTTTACGGAGGGTGTATGATAAAGATCAGACAAAAAACGAAGAGGCTATCCGAGCGAGATTCCTCGGGTACAACAAGACTGGAAGTGCTGCGTTTGAAGATCAACAACGATGATTACCTTAACGAAGCAATACAGCGTATTGCCTTAATAATGAGCAACGGGCTTCTAGATTTACCACAGGGAGGAAGATCATTTGAACGGCAGCGGAAAAGACGGCAGTGGACGGGGAAGTAACCGCAAACGTAACTTTAGACGGCATAAAAAAAATAACAATACCACCGCATCCGCAAACTCAAGCAATGTAAATCCAAATACCAACAATCAAAATAAAAATAGAAGCGAAAACTACAAGGGTGAAAAAAACCCTCATATAGAACGCCCAAAGTGGGTGGCTCCAAAAATAAACATAAAGCCACTGCCTGTATTAAACTGCTCCTGGTGCGATAAACCCATAGTAGATATCTCCCAGGCAATAAGTGATAAAGACTCAGGGCTCCCATTGCATTTTGACTGTGTAACTGCAAAAATAGCAGACAGCGAAAGGCTGGAAAAGGGAGATTCCGTCACATACATAGGCGGAGGCCGTTTTGGCATAGTAAATTTCAACAATGCCTCCCAGGGAAAATCCGGCCAAACAAATAACTTTAAAATCAAAAAAGTAATAGATTGGGAAAACAAAGACTCTAGAGCACCCTGGCGTGAAGAGATTTGTGAACAATATTCGGGGACATAATGAGCAGAGTTGACAACTACAAGGGAGATTACGATTTTTTCGCTGATCCCAGAATTATAGAAAATTACAACTATCTGGAAGAACTAGGCGTACTGGATTATGTAATGTCCCTGGAGCAGGAAAACCACGACAGAGAAAGCCTTTTAAACGGCGCACTGGATATTTTTAACCGGACAACAATTAACGAAATTATAGATGCCACTGTACTTCAAATTTCACATCGTTTTTCACCTGCATTAACCGTATTCTTATGGAAGCCCATTATGAACAGGGATGATGTAATAATAAAATGTTACAAAGATGATGAACTTGTAGATATAGAGATAAAATTAAACAGTATCAACACCCTGGAACCTTTTTTCCAGATTTACCCAAGACCAATAGGTTATGATGTTTTTTCCTACGAACTAAACGATAACGAGACAATAAATGCACTCAGTGTAGTTAATCCGGAAATTGTAATCCCCATAATGGGACCAAGCGGACTGTACGGTTTAATGCTAATGGGACAGAAACATGAAGGTGATAAATACAATAAGGGAGAACTGGTATTTTTACAACATCTGATGTCTTTTGTTTCAAAAGCAGTTCAGAACAACCTTCATTACGAAAGAACATTACGCGACATAAAAACCGGCCTGTACAATAATGGTTTTTTTATGACACGTCTAAGCGAAGAGATTTCACGTTCCTCAAGGAGCCAGGCTAAATCTTCTGTGATAATAATGGATGTAGACAAGTTTAAAAACTTTAATGACACTTACGGACATATTGCAGGAGATAGAGTTCTGGAAACACTGGCAGTTACAATTAAACAGGGAATAAGACTTGCCGATGTAGCTTCCCGGTTTGGCGGAGAAGAGTTTACAGTACTATTACCGGAAACTGACAGCGATACTGCATGGATAGTTGCCGAAAGACTCAGAAAAATGGTAGAGCAAATGGATATTCCATGGGATCCTCCCCTGCCCCCTGTAACAATAAGCCTTGGCATTTTTACCTTTGACAGGGATACAGGTTTACCGGCAGAAGATATAGTAGGCAGAGCCGACACCGCCATGTATCATTCCAAACAAATCGGGAGAAACTGTACATCAATTTGGGATCCCAGTTACCCGCAGAAAAACCAATAGCAAAGAACAAAAATTCTTTGATAACATAATAATCAAACCAGCGGGTACAGCGGATTTTTGTTTTTATCAGGCACCTGTTTTACGGTACTTCTCTTTGGTTAAAAGATACTTATACATAAAATCAACGTTAACCCCGGTTTTTCTGAGATTGCAAATATGTGCAGCCCGTAAAGAAGAATGATGGGGGTTACTCATCATTAATTCCGGGGCAGTATGAACAACATAGGAAGGCGCTTCCTGCCCATAAAATTCAATTCCGTCTTCTGCAGCATAGGATTTATGATCAGGTACTGCCTGGGGGAAATTATCAGTATTATATTGCCTGGATGCATAATAACGTGCATGGCCTATGCTGGTTACCCAATATGCAGTAAAAAGTTCGCCTATATCATTTTTGCGCCTGTCCCAACCCAAAAGTATAAGACCATCTCTCTGTAAGGAGGAGCGAAAATCTGGAATAATGGATGGCAAAGAATAGCCGGGCATAGCCAAAAAAGGAGCATTTTTTTTATGCTCTACTCCGGGGAAGGGAATTATCCTTGGTTTTGCTCTCTGTATGGATTTTTGTTCTGGATAAGGCTGATAAGCTCTCTCCAGGTATTCAAGCTCATCGTTAATTTTTAAGAGTTCGTAGTATACCTTAGAAATCCGGTTTTTAAGGGCATCAACTTTTTGTTTGGTTTCCATTATTGTTCCTTACAAGTGAATATAGGAAATTAATAATAGAAAGTCAAAAAAATACTATAAATTTACAATTTTTCTTGTTTTATTTTTCCAGGTTAGGAACAAAATCCCCACCGCGGCAGTCCTTTAGATAGTTAAGAGCGTAAACCTGCCCTGTATACTCCAGTTCTCCCCTGTAAACAGGATCGTGCCAGCCTTCTATGTCTATGCTGCCCTTGTAAGAGTTCATTCTTAGTATGCTTATTATATCTTTCCAGTTAGTGTCACCAAAACCCGGCGTGCGGTGCCATACATAGGGCTCCCCGCAGTGGGTTCCCTTTTCGCGTATAAGATCCCAGGCTATAGTTGCGTCTTTTCCGTGCACATTAAAAATCTTCTTTGCCCACTTTCTTAACTGGGGTATGGGTTCCACTAACTGCACCATCT